>JABLTH010051393.1_pt1 | contig 16225 bp, 16 predicted proteins | sample 7875711 | NCBI WGS metagenome assembly JABLTH01 (sample SAMN14941262, study PRJNA633318) | bioreactor metagenome | isolation source: bioreactor | place: China | collected 2019-03-05 | reverse complement strand
GGGAGCCGGGTGGGGCGCCGCCCGCGCCGGGGGACGGCGCCGGCCCGGGCCGGCCGGAAGGCCTTCGGCTGCCGCTGCCGATGCCGCCCAAGCCCGCCGAGTGGCTGACCAGCGTGGGCCTGGTCGCGCTGCTGCTGCTGCTGTTCCTCGCGGTGGCCGGCGGCGCCTACCCGGTGGTGCGGCGGCTGACCCGCCGGCTCGAGCAGCTCCAGCGCGGTGTCGAGGCCTTCGGCGCCGGCGCGCTGCACCAGCGGGTGGCCGAGGACGGCAAGGACGAGGTGGCTGCGGTCGCCGCCAGCTTCAACCGCGCGGCCGCCCGCATCGAGGCGCTGGTGCGCTCCAACCAGAGCCTGCTGGCCAACGCCAGCCACGAGCTGCGCTCGCCGCTGGCGCGCCTGAAGATGGCGGTGGCGCTGCTGGGCGACGCGCCGCCGGCGATGCAGGCCGCGCTGCGGCGCGAGATCGACACCAACATCGGCGAGCTCGATGCGCTGGTCGAGGAGGTGCTGCTGTCGAGCCGGCTCGACGCGGGCGCGGTGCACGACCTGGGCGAGCAGGTCGACCTCGTCGGCGTGCTGGCCGAGGAGTCGGCGCGGGTCGGCGCCGAGCTGGCCGCCGAGGGCGGCGCGCTGCCGCTCGTGCGCGGCAGCGAGCGCCTGCTGCGGCGCGCCGCACGCAACCTGCTGGAGAACGCGCGCCGCTATGGTGGTGGCGACATCAGCGTCGAGCTGCGGCGCTCCGACGGCGGTGGCGTCGAGTGGCGGGTGGCCGACCGCGGCCCCGGCGTGCCGCAAGCCGAACGGGAACGGATCTTCGAGCCCTTCTACCGGCTGCCCGGCCACGCCGAGCGGGAAGGGGGCGTCGGGCTGGGCCTGGCGCTGGTGCGCCAGATCGCGCAGGCGCACCAGGGCCGGGTGCATTGCGAGGCCCGGCTTGGCGGCGGCAGTGTCTTCGTGTTCACGCTGCCGGCCGTGGCGTCGGCGCCAGCGCCAGCCGCATCAGCGCGGTGAGCGCGGCGCAGGCCGCCACCAGGCCGACGGTTGCCGCCGCCCAGAAGCCGGTCGCGCCGAGCAGCGCCGGCGGCGTGATGCCGAGCAGGTCGAAGGCGAGGGTGTAGCCGCCGACCAGGCCGATGCCCCAGAGGGAGCCGGCGTAGATGAACATCGGCAGCGTGGCGACGCGCCAGGCGCGCAGCACGAAGGCGGCGATGGTCTGCAGCGCGTCGGCCAGGTGGAACACCACCAGCCAGGCCAGCAGTGGCAGCGCCGCCGCGGCGACCTCGGCCTCGCCGGTGTACAGGCCGACCAGCGGGGCGCGGCCGGCGTAGACCGCCAGGCCCAGCGCCCCGGCCAGCAGGCCGCCAAGCAGCATGCCGTGCCAGCCCAGTCGCCGCGCGTCCGGCAGGTCGCCGGCGCCGATGCGCTGCGCGACCAGCGTGGCGGTCGCGTTGGCCAGCGCCAGCGGCAGCATGAACATCATCGACACCAGGTTGACCGCGATCTGGTGGCCCGCCACCGGCAGCGTGCCCAGGCGCGAGATCAGCAGCGCCATCATGCTGAAGCCGGTGACCTCGATCAGGATCGCCAGCCCCATCGGCACGCCCAGCTGGAGCAGTCCCCACAGCGCCTTGCGGTTGGGCGCGTGCAGGCCGGGGCCGCCCAGGCGGAACGGGCGGTAGAAGGCATCGTGCCGAAGCAGCCACAGCGCCAGCAGCACCTGTGCCCACATCGCGGCGGCGGTGGCGAGCCCGGCGCCGGTGACGCCGAACTCCGGGATGCCGAGCGCCGGCACGCCGAACACCAGCGCGGCGGTCAGCGGCAGCTTCAGCGCGAAGCCACCGAGCTGCAGCAGCATCACCGGTTTCGGCCGCGAGACGGCGGTGTTGAAGCCGCGGAACACGGTGAACAGCAGCGATGCCGGCAGCGCGACGCTCAGCGCCTGCAGGTAGCCCCGCACGCGCTCGGCCACGTCCGGGCCGGCCTTGGCCAGCCACAGGAAGGGCTGCGGGAACAGCAGCAGCGCGCAGCCCAGCACCGACAGCGTCAGCGCGAGCCAGATCGCCTGGTGCACCTCGTCGCCCGCGGCTTCGACCCGGTCGGCACCGAACAGCTGGCCGACGATGGGCGACACGGCGAGCACCACGCCCATGAAGCCGACGAAGATGGTGATGTAGGCGGCGGCACCGACGGCGAACGCCGCCAGGTCGGCCGACGAGTGGCGGCCGACGATCACCGTGTCGACGGTGTTGAAGGCCAGCACCGCCACCTGTCCGACGAAGACCGGCCAGGCCAGCGGCGCGATGCGCCGCACGTCGGCACCGAAGCGCTGCGCGCTCATGCGGCGCCACCCGCCGGGGGCGGGAAGCTTTCCGCGGGCGGATGGTCGGCGCCGGTCGCCGCACGGGCCCGTTCGGCATAGCGGTTGAAGCGCCAGGCCTTGGCTTCGAGCGTGATGCGGCGCCAGACGGCGCGCTTCTCGCCCGGCGTGAGCACCGGCCAGTGCTGCACCTCGTCCTCGGTGCGGCCGCAGCCCTTGCAGACCGGGTCGCCCTGGGCCGTCGAGCAGATCGCGATGCAGGGCGCGTCGGGCGTGCTGGCGTACCACGCCAGCCAGGCCTCGCGCGCCCGCGGCGGCATGCTGTCCTCGTCGGCCTCGGTCTCGCGGTAGTAGACCATCAGCGCGTAGACCTCGGCCAGCGCACGCACCTCGGCGCAGGCCGTCACGCCGTCGGGCGACGGCGAGCGCTCGCGCCACCAGTTGATGGCCAGTTCGATGTCGTGGATGTGGATGCCGGCCATGGGCGCTGGATCGGGAAGGGGCGCGATTCTACGGTTTCGTCCCTCAGCCCGCCGGCACGGGGAAGACGAGGCAGGTGGTGGTGGCGTGCGCGTACAGCTTGCCGTCGGCCCCGACGATGCGGCCTTCCGCGGTGGCCAGCTGCCGCCCGCTGTGCAGCACCTGGCCGATGGCGCGCAGCGGGCCGGTGCGGGCCGACGCCGCGCGCACGATGTTCACGCTCAGCTCGGCGGTGGTGTAGGCCAGGCCCACCGGCATCGTCGTGTGTACCGCGCAGCCCAGCGCCGAGTCGAGCAGCGTCGCGTACCAGCCGCCGTGCACCGAACCGAGCGGGTTGTAGTGCTTCAGCTGCGGCGTGCCCTGGAACACCGCCTTGCCGAACGCCACCTCGACCAGGCCGAAGTCCAGCGTGTCGGCGATGTGCGGGTAGGGCAGTTCCCCGGCCAGCATGGCCTGCATGATCTGCAGGCCGGTCAGGCCCGCCACCGAGGCCGGCGACGCCAGGCCGACGCCGCGCCCGGCCGCCAGGCGCGCCTGGACCTCGGCGAACTGCCGGTTCCACTGGGCGAGGGTTTCGTCTGCGTTCATGGGCGCGTGCCTTTCGGGAAGTGATGTCTTTGAGGATGTAGCTACAATAATTGTAGATGCAACCATAAAGACCCCGTGACCCCTCCGACCGCTGCCAGCGGGCCCCGTGCCTGCACCCACGACAAGCTGCGCCGCCTGATGCGCCGTCTGGCGGCGCACTACGACGCCCGGTTGCGCCTGGTCGGCCTGAAGACCACGCAGTACTCGCTGCTGGCGCGCGTCGGCGCCCTCGGCCCGATCCGGCCGGTGGACCTGGCCGAGGCGATGGGGCTGGATGCGTCGACCTTGACGCGCAACCTCAAGCCGCTGGCCCAGGCCGGCTGGCTGGTCGTCGCGCCGGGCGAGGATGGGCGCAGCCGCCGGGTCGGCCTGACCGACGCCGGCCGGGACCGGCTCGCCCAGGCGCGGGTGCAGTGGCGCACAGCCCAGGCCGCGCTGGACGATCAGCTCGGGCCCGAGCGGGTCGTCGCCTTGCACGCGCTGATCGACGAGTCGATGGCCCGCCTGCCGGCCGAGCCGGCACCCCACAGGGAGCCATCCGATGAATGACACCCCGCGACGTGCTCCGGCCTGGGGCTGGATCCTGCTGGCGGCGGCCGGCACCTTCGCGCTGACGATGGGCGTGCGACAGACCATGGGCCTGTTCCTGGGCCCGCTCAACACCGCCACCGGCCTGGGCCTGGCCCACATCAGCCTGGCCTTCGCGTTCGGCCAGCTGTGGTGGGGCCTGACCCAACCTTTCGCCGGCGCGATGGCCGACCGCCACGGCGCCGGCCGCGTGCTGCTGACCGGCATCACGCTGGTCGCGCTGGGCACGGCGCTGACACCCTGGATGACCAGCACCGCCGGGCTGGTGCTCGCGATCGGCGTGCTGGCCGCCGGTGGTGCCGGGATGGCCGGCCCGGCGGTGCTGATGTCGGCCGCTTCGCGCCTGATTCCGCCCGAGCGGCGCGGGCTGGCGAACGGCGTCGTCAACGCCGGCGGGTCGTTCGGCCAGTTCGTGATGGCGCCGCTGGCCGGTGCGTTGACGCCGGGCCTGGGCTGGGCTGGCGCGATGCAGGCGCTCGGCGCGCTGGTGCTGCTCGCCGCGCCGGCGGCCTGGGTGCTGCGCGGCCATGCCGGCCAGGCGGCGGCGGGCACCGCGGCCGCGCGCACCCTGTCGACCCGCGAGGCCATCGGCCAGGCCCTGCGCACGCCGAGCTATCTGCTGCTGTCGGCGGGCTTCTTCGTCTGCGGCTTCCACGTCGCCTTTCTCGCCACCCACCTGCCGGGCGTGGTGGCGGCCTGCGGCCTGCCGCTGGCCTACGGCGCCTGGGCGCTGGCCGTGCTCGGACTGTTCAACATCGTCGGCAGCCTGGCGATGGGCTGGGCGGTCGGCCGCTGGCGCATGAAGTCGCTGCTGTCGCTGGTCTACGCAGCACGGGCGCTGGCGGTGCTGGCCTTCATGCTGGCGCCCAAGACCGGCGTGGTGGTGCTGGTCTTCGCCGCGTTCATGGGGCTGACCTTCCTGTCCACCGTCCCGCCCACGGCCGGACTCGTGGCCCGGTTCTTCGGCCTCGGCCACATGGCCACGCTGTTCGGCCTGGTCATGCTGTCGCACCAGGTCGGCGCCTTCCTCGGCGCCTGGCTGGGCGGCCGGGTCTTCGAGCGCACCGGCGCCTACGACCTGGTGTGGATGATCGACATCGCGCTGGCCGTGGCCGCGGCCCTGGTCCACCTGCCGATCCGCGAGGCCCCGGTGGCGCGCCGGACGGCGGTGGCGGCGGCCTGATCAGGCGGCGACGAGGAGCCCGTCGTCCACCCAGCGCCGCAGTGCGGCGGCCAGCCGGGCGGCGGCCGCGTCGCCGTGCGAGGACCGGGCCCGGTCGCACAGCGCGGCAAAGGGCTCGCCGGCCAGGCAGGCCGACAGCAGGACCGCCTCGTCGGCTTCGACCGAGCGCCAACGGCTGTCCAGGCCGTGGCGCCACACCAGCAGATGGTGTCGCCGCGGCGCCGGCGCCGGGCTCGCCGCCTGCTCGTCCGCGGTCAGCTGGCGCCAGATCGGCTCGACCGCCCAGTCCAGCGAGAGCAGGGTGACCGAGGGGTGGGCCGCGAAGCGCATCGCGGGCCAGTGGCCGGGCGGCTGCGCCGCGAGGTCGGCCAGGGCGAGCGGTGCCGCGTCGGCGGCGTCGAAGCTCAGGCCGAGCGCCCACTCCATCCGCGCCAGGTCGACCAGCGCCGGATGGGGCAGGGCGTCCGGCCGCGCCGCGAGCCAGTCGGGCAGCGCCTCGCCGAACCAGCGGATCGACGGCCGTCGCGAGGGCCGATCGGCCAGGTGGCGCTCGGCCAGGGCCGCAAAGGCCTCGTCGCCGAGCACGCGGTGCCGGACCGGGTAGTTGCTGCGCAGCGCCTCGGTCAGCCGGGCCCGGTAGGCATGGTGGTAGACGTCCACCCGGGGCCGCCTGCCGCCGCGGGCGCGCAGCCACGCCGGTGCGGCGGGCGATGGCTCGGCCAGCAGCAGCGCGGCCAGGGCCCGCTGCTGGGCCGCGAGCGCGTCGGCATCGGCGCTCATGGGGCCGCTTCGCCCACCATGGACAGGACCGCGGCCGACTCACGCCGGGCACGGTCGAGTTCGGCCACCAGCTCCGCCAGCGGCGGGATGCGGTCGTCGCGCTCGATCATCGTCGGTACCGGCCCGAAGCGGGCGATGGCCTCGCGGTACAGCGCCCAGACCGCCTCGCTCACCGGGTGATCGTGGGTGTCGACCAGGAACCCGTCGTCGTTGACCTCGTGGCCGGCGAGGTGGATCTGGCGCACCCGGGCGGCCGGCATCGCATCGAGGAAGGCGAGCGGGTCGAAGCCATGATTGGTCGCGCTGACGTGGACGTTGTTGACATCCAGCAGCAGCTCGCAGTCGGCGCGTTCGGCCAGCTCGGCGATGAACTGCCACTCGCCCATCTCGTCTGCCGCCCAGGTGAGGTAGCTGGAGACGTTCTCCAGCAGCAGCCGGCGGCCGAGCGCGTCCTGCACCCGCAGCACGCGGTCGACGACGTGGCGCAGCGCCGCCTCGGTGTAGGGCAGTGGCAGCAGGTCGTGCAGTTGGTGGCCGTCCACGCCGGTCCAGCACAGGTGGTCGGAGATCCACGCCGGCTCGATGCGATCGGCCAGCTGGCGCAGCGCGCGCAGGTAGGCGGCATCGAGCGGATCGGTGCCGCCGATCGACAGCGACACGCCGTGCATGACCATCGGGCAGTCACGCCGGATCGCGTCCAGGTGCGCCAGCGGCTTGCCGCCGGGCACCAGGAAGTTCTCGCTGATGATCTCGACCCAGTCGACCCCGAGCCGCCGAGGCGGCGTGGCGCGGAAGTCCGCGTAGTGCTCGGTCCGCAGACCGAGGCCGAAGCCGTGCAAGGCCGTCATCGGGCGGTACGGGTTCGAGCCGACAGGGCGGTCTCGTCAGCCCTTGATGACCTGACCACCGGCCTTGGTGCACTCCTCGGCCGTCTTCTTGGTCACCCAGCCCTGGCCCTTGCAGCTGTTGTGGCCCTTGCACTCGCTCTTGGCAGTCTTGCACTCGGAAGTGCCCTTGCAGCTGTTGACGCCGGCGCACTGGACGCCGGCGTCCTCGGCCTGGGCGGCCAGCGGGGCGACGCCGAGGGCGAACAGTGCGGCGGCCGCCAGGGCCAGGGTGGATGGGGTGGAGGTGATGGCGCGCATGTCTCTGACTCCTTGTCATGACGGGTGGTGGAAACGGGGCGAACCCCGCGAAGCCCGACCGGCCGCCGCCACCGCGGGCGGTGACGTCGATGGCCTTGCTGCGACTTGGTCGCCATCGCGTCGCGGTCCTTACAACCCGCGACGACACCTCAGTTCAGGCTAGGGGGGAGGGGCCGGCTCGTCCGGCCGAGCGGCATTCGTTCACGGCCGGCCGGGGCGGCGCCGCTTGGGCGGCGTGTGGCAGACCCGCACAATCGAGGGTTATGACCCGCAAGACACTCATCACCGGGATCGTCACCGGGGCGCTGCTCGCCGTGGGTGGGGTGGCCGCCGTCGACTCGATCCGCTACCACCACCGTGTGCCGCCGCCGTCGCTGGAGGCGCAGGAACGCCCGCTCGGCGAATTCCGCGTCGACCCGAGCTGGATCCTGGCGGGCCAGCCGGTGTTCCGGGGCGCCGAGACCGTGCGATCGCCGGACGGGCGCACGATCAGCGGCCTGTGGGCCTGCGAGGGCCCGACCTCGTTCGTCTGGCATTTCGGCCACGACGAGACGGTGCACCTGATCGAGGGCGAGGTCGAGGTCGAGTACCTCGGCCAGCGCTTCACGATCTCGCCGGGGGACACGGCGACCTTCCACGCCGGCACCAAGGCCGTCTGGCACGTGCCGCAGCGCGCGGTCAAGTCGTACACGCTGCACCAGCCGAGCTGGCTGGTGAGGGCCTGGCGGCGCTTGAGCCGCCTGGTCGGTGGCGAGGCGGCGGCCGGGGGCGCTGCCCCGGCCTGACTCACCAGCTGGCGCGGCCCAGGCCCATGACGCGCCGGTACCACTCGTGGAAGTGGCGCATGCCGTCTTCCATCGGGCTCTGGTACGGGCCGGCCTCGTCGTCGCCACGCTCGTACAGGGCCTTGCGGCCGGCGTCCATGCGCTCGGCGATCTCGTCGTCCTCGACGCAGGTCTCCATGTAGGCGGCCCGCTGCGCCTCGACGAACTCGCGCTCGAAGGCGGCGATCTCCTCGGGGTAGTAGAACTCGACGACGTTGAGCGTCTTCTGCGGGCCTTGCGGGTACAGCGTGGAGATGGTCAGCACGTGCGGGTACCACTCGATCATGATGTTCGGGTAGTACGTCAGCCAGATCGCCCCCTGCTTGGGCGCCTGGCCGTTGCCCAGCGCCAGCACCGCATCGCGGAAGCGCTGGTAGGTCGGCGAGCCGGCACGCTCGAGGTTGTCTAGCACGCCGACGGTCTGCACCGAGTAGTGCTTGCCGAACTCCCAGCGCAGGTCGTCGCAGGTGACGAAGTTGCCGAGGCCGGGGTGGAACGGGCCGACGTGGTAGTCCTCGAGGTAGACCTCGATGAAGGTCTTCCAGTTGTAATCGCACTCGTGCATCTCGACGTGGTCGAGCACGTAGCCCGAGAAGTCGAGCTCCGCCCGCGGGCCGAGGTGGGCCAGGTCGGCGGCGATGTCGCGCCCGTTGTCCTCGAACACCATGCCGTTCCAGGTCCGCACCTTGTAGTTGTTCAGGTGCAGGCACGGGTCGTGGTCGAAGTGCGGCGCGCCGAGCAGCTGGCCGTGCAGGTCGTAGGTCCAGCGGTGCAACGGGCAGACGATGTTCGAGCGCGTGTGGCCGCGGCCGCGCAGCATGACGGCCTGCCGGTGGCGGCAGACATTGGAGACGAGTTCCAGGCCCTGGGGCGTGCGCACCAGCACGCGGCCCTCGCCTTCCTGCGGCAGCGCGTAGTAGTCACCCACCTCGGGCACCGACAGCTCGTGCGCGAGGTAGCGCGGCCCGTGCTGAAAGATGAGTTCCTGCTCCCTGCGGAGCAAGCCCTCGTCGAAATAGGTGGAGACAGAGAGTTGAGAGCGCGCCTTGCGCTCCAGAGCTTCCAGCGTGCTGCTCAGGTCCGACATGATCCCCAGGATCTCCTGCAAACCCCCCACCCGGTGGCCCCGCGGGTGGGTCAAACGACAAATGAAACCCCGCGGCGTCCGGGCGGATGCGAGCGGGGGACGGCATTGTAGCCCGCCCCTGTCGGCTGCGGGCCACGCTCTGAAGTGTTTTGCTGCGGCTTTTTCGACGCGGTCACCTGATTCGGCCTTGATCGGGGTTAACGCGGGGCTGCCCTGACTACAATCTCCCTTTGCTTTTCACGAACCGGAATGCCCCGCGCCGCCGCTCCTGCCGCCTTGCCCGCCGACGAACCCGCGAGCTACGAGGCGGCCCTGGCCGAACTGGATGCCCTGGTCCAGGCGATGGAAGGCGGGCAGTTGCCGCTCGATCGCCTGTTGGAGGGGTATCGCCGCGGTGCGCGGCTGCTCGACTACTGCCGCGAGCGGCTGGCCGCCGTCGAGGACCAGGTGAAGGTCCTGGAGGAAGGGCTGCAAAAGCCCTGGACGAACCCATGAAGCCCGAAGACTTCGACGCCTGGGTCCGGCTGGAACTGGCCGCGGTCGAGTCCGCGCTGGACCAGCTGGTGCCCACCGACCCGCCCGCCGGCTTGGGCGACGCGATGCGCTACGCCGTGCTCGACGGCGGCAAGCGCCTGCGCCCGCTGCTGGTGCTGGCCGCCTGCGAGGCCGTCGACGGCGAGCCGGAAGCGGCGATGCGCGCGGCGGTGGCCGTCGAGCTGATCCACGCCTACTCGCTGGTGCACGACGACATGCCCTGCATGGACGACGACGCCCTGCGGCGTGGCAAGCCGACCGTGCACGTCAAGTACGGCGAGGCGCAGGCCATGCTCGCCGGCGATGCGATGCAGGCGCTGGCCTTCGAGGTGCTGACGCCCGAGTCCGGCATGGCGCCGGCACTGCAGGCCCGCCTGGTGGGGCTGCTGGCGCGCGCGGCCGGCCACGAAGGCATGGCCGGCGGCCAGGCCATCGACCTGGCCAGCGTCGGGCGGGCACTGGACGAATCGGCGCTGCGCGAGATGCACCGCCGCAAGACCGGCGCGCTGCTGCAGGCCAGCGTGCTGATGGGCGCCGCCTGCGGCGCGACCACGCCGCAGGCCTGGGCCGCGCTGTCCGACTACGGCGCCGCGATCGGGCTGGCCTTCCAGGTCGTCGACGACATCCTCGACGTGACCCAGGCCTCCGAGACCCTCGGCAAGACGGCCGGCAAGGACCTCGAGAACAACAAGCCGACCTACGTGACCGTGCTGGGCCTGGAGGCCGCGCGGCGCCACGCCGACCATCTGCGCGACGAGGCGCAGCACGCGCTGCAGCGCAGCGGACTGGAACGCATCGGCCGCCTCGCCTGGCTGGCCGACAAGGTGGTCGACCGCCACCACTGACCCGTCGACCGCCATGAGCCACCCTCTGTTGCAGACCATCGATTCCCCGCACGACCTGCGCCAGCTCAGCCGCGCGCAGTTGAAGACGCTGGCGGGCGAACTGCGCGACTTCCTGCTGCAATCGGTCAGCCGCACCGGCGGCCACCTGTCGTCCAACCTCGGCACGGTGGAGCTGACGATCGCGTTGCACCATGTGTTCAACACGCCCTACGACCGCCTGGTCTGGGACGTCGGCCACCAGTCGTACCCCCACAAGATCCTCACCGGCCGCCGCGAGGCCATGGCCACGCTGAAGCAGCTCGGTGGCATCAGCGGCTTCCCGCGCCGCTGCGAGAGCGAGTACGACACCTTCGGCACCGGCCACTCGTCGACCTCGATCTCGGCGGCGCTGGGCATGGCGCATGCCGCGCGCCTCAAGGGCGAGAACCGCAAGGCCGTGGCCATCATCGGCGACGGCGCGCTGACCGGCGGCATGGCGTTCGAGGCCCTGAACCACGGCGGCTACGCCGGCGGCGCCGGCCTGCCCGACATGCTGGTGATCCTGAACGACAACGACATGTCGATCAGCCCGCCCGTCGGTGCGCTGAACAAGTACCTCGCCCGCCTGATGAGCGGCAAGTTCTACGCCGCCGCGCGCGAGGGCGCCAAGAGCATGCTGAAGAACACGCCGCTGTACGAGTTCGCCCGGCGGTTCGAGGAACACACCAAGGGCATGGTCGTGCCGGGCACGATCTTCGAGGAGTTCGGCTTCAACTACGTCGGGCCGATCGACGGCCACGACCTCGACTCGCTGGTGCCGACGCTGGAGAACCTGCGCGACGCCAAGGGCCCGCAGTTCCTGCACGTGGTCACGAAGAAGGGCTATGGCTACAAGCTGGCCGAGGCGGATCCGATCAACTACCACGGCCCCGGCAAGTTCGACCCGGCGGTCGGCCTGCAGAAGCCCGCGAACGCGCCGAAGCCGACCTTCACCCAGGTGCTCGGCCAGTGGCTGTGCGACATGGCCGAGGCCGACGAGCGGCTGGTGGCCATCACGCCGGCGATGCGCGAAGGCTCGGGCATGGTCGAGTTCGAGCGACGCTTCCCGAAGCGCTACCACGACGTGGGCATCGCCGAGCAGCACGCGGTCACCTTCGGCGCCGGCCTGGCCTGCGAGGGCCTGAAGCCGGTGGTGGCGATCTATTCGACCTTCCTGCAGCGTGGCTACGACCAGTTGATCCATGACGTCGCGATCCAGAACCTGCCGGTCGTGTTCGCGCTCGACCGTGCCGGCATCGTCGGCGCGGACGGGGCCACCCACTGCGGCGCCTTCGACATCGCCTACGTCCGCTGCGTGCCGAACCTGGCGCTGCTGACGCCGGCCGACGAGAACGAGTGCCGCCAGGCGCTGACCACCGCCTTCCGCCACGACGGCCCGGTGGCGGTGCGCTACCCGCGCGGCAGCGGCGCGGGCGTGGCCGTCCAGCCGGCCCTGACCACGCTGCCCTGGGGCAAGGGCGAGGTCCGGCGCACCGGCCGGCGCATTGCGATGCTCGCCTTCGGCACGCTGCTGTATCCGGCGCTGGCGGCCGCCGACAAGCTCGACGCCACGGTGGCCAACATGCGCTTCGCCAAGCCGCTGGACACCGCGCTGGTGCTCGAGCTGGCGCGCAGCCACGAGGCCCTGGTCACGATCGAGGAGGGCTGCCTGGCCGGTGGCGCCGGCAGCGCGGTGCTCGAGACGCTGGCCGCGGCCGGCCTGGCGACCCCGGTGCTGCGGCTGGGCCTGCCCGACGAGTTCATCGAGCACGGCGATCCGGCCAAGCTGCTCGCGCTGTGCGGCCTGGACGCGGCCGGCATCGAGCAGGCGGTGCTCAAGCGTTTCGGCGCGCCGCTGGCGGTGGTCAAGCCGGCCGCGGCCTAGCACGAACGAGATTCACCCTGGCGACAGCACGCGCTGTCGAAAGCTGCGAAGCTACGCCGCGTGCCTCCCTCCCCGACCATGACGAACCTGACCGACGCGCTGCACATTCCCGACACCCAGAGCGAACGCGACGAGCGCCGCCTGGCGATCCAGCGCGTCGGCGTGAAGGACGTGCGTTACCCGCTGACGTTGAAGGTCGCCGGCGCCGAGCAGACGACCGCCGCGTCGTGGACGCTGGACGTCGCGCTGCCGGCCGACAAGAAGGGCACGCACATGTCGCGCTTCGTCGCCTGGCTGGATGCCCAGTCGCGGGCGCTGGACGCGGCGGGCTTGGCGCGCGAACTGGCCGTCATGCTCGACAAGCTGCATGCCGACGAAGGCCGCATCGAGGCGCGGTTCTCGTTCTTCCTGCGCAAGCGCGCGCCGGTGTCCGGCCTGCAGAGCCTGCTCGACTACCAGGGGGCGCTGGTCGCCGAGCGCCGCGGCGGTCACACGGCGGTCTGGGCGGAGGTCGGCGTGCCGGTCAAGAGCCTGTGCCCCTGCTCGAAGGAGATCTCCGACTACGGCGCCCACAACCAGCGCTCGCTGGTCACGATCCGCGTCGAGCTGCGCTCGCCCGAGCGTTCGCCGATCGAGTGGCACGAGCTGGTCCGCTTCGCCGAGGCCGCCGCGTCGAGCGAGATCTGGCCGATGCTGAAGCGGGCCGACGAGAAGTGGGTCACCGAGCGCGCCTACGAGAACCCGAAGTTCGTCGAGGACCTCGTGCGCGACGTCGCGCTGGCGCTGAACGCCGACGACCGCATCGGCCGCTACGTGGTGGACGTCGAGAACTTCGAGTCCATCCACAACCACTCGGCCTGGGCGCGGATCGAGCGGGCCTGAGGCCTCAGCGGTCGTCCGACCGCAGCCGCTGGCGCAGGAACTGACCGGCCACGAAGATGTCGCGCTCGACGGCGCGGCGGACGCCCGCGCTGTCGCGCCGCGCCAGGGCCTTCAGCAGGTCCTCGTGCGCGTCGTTCAACACCGCCGCGGCATCGGGCGTGTCGAACAGCCGGTTCGAGATCGGGCCGGCCTTGAGCCAGAGGGTGTCGATCAGCGAGAACAGGATCGGCGAGCCCGCCGCCCGGTACAGCTGCACGTGGAAGTCCTCGTTGGCGGCCAGGTAGTCGTCGCCGTCGCCCCGGACCAGGGCCCGGGCCATGCGCTGGCTGAGCGCGGCCAGGCTGCGGTGGCCGGCCGCGTCGAGCCGCGCGGCGCCGCGCTCGGCGGCCTCGCCCTCGAGCAGCATGCGCATCTGCAGCAGGTCGTCGAACTCGGGCAGCGACAGCCGTGGCACGGCCACGCCCGCGTTCGGGACGTTGACCAGGGCGCCTTCGGCGGCCAGCCGCTGCAGCGCGGCGCGCACCGGCATCTCGCCCACGCCCATCTCGGCCGCCACCGTGCGGATCTTCAGCCGCTCGCCGGGCAGGAAGCGGCCGACCGTCACCCACTGCCGCAGCGTCGCGTAGGTGTCGTCCTGCTGGGTGGTCGTCGGGGCCGGGGGCGGGGCGGCGGTCGGCATCGGTCAGTCGGCCAGCAGGCCCAGCACCTCGTCGAAGGCGGTGAGCAACGCGTCGACGTCGGCGTCGCGGGTGTCGGGGCAGACCAGCATCATGTTGTGGAAGGGCGTGATCATCACCCCGCGGTTGAGCAGCGCGAGGTGGATCGCCTGCTCGAGATCGGCGTCCATGGCCGCGCCGGCCTCGGTGCCGTTGCGTGGTGCGCTGGGGCAGAACTGGAACTCGCAGCGCGCACCCACCTGCGTCACGCACCAGGGCAGCCGGTGGCGGGCGATCGCCGCACGCAGGCCATCGGCCAGGCGGGTGCAGCGCGCGTGCAGCGGGGCGTAGACCTCGGGCCGCATCAGCTCGGTCAGCGTGGCACGCATCGCGGCCATCGCCAGCAGGTTGGCCGTCAGCGTCGTGCCGATGCCCGAGTGGCCGGGCGGCGCGGCGCGCTTGGCCGCCTCGGCCTGGGCCGCCAGCTCGGCGGTGAAGCCGTAGGCCGCGCAGGGCATGCCGCCACCGAGCGGCTTGCCGACGACGACGGCGTCCGGCGCGAGCCCGTGGGCGCGGGCGTAGCCGCCGGGGCCGCTGCTGATGGTGTGGGTCTCGTCCATCACCAGCTTGGCGCCGTGGCGGTGGATCAACTCGATGGCCCGGGGCCAGAAGCCGGGCTCGGGCAGCACCATGCCGATGTTGGTCATCACCGGTTCCGCCAGCACGCAGGCCACGTCGCCCGGGGCCAGCGCGGCCTCCAGCGCCGCCAGGTCGTTGAACTCCACGACCCGCGTGGTGGCGGTCAGGTCGTGCACCTGGCCGAGCAGGCTGTCGCGCTGCACCGGCCGGCCGTCGACCAGGTCGACGAACACGTCGTCGACCGTGCCGTGGTAGCAGCCATTGAAGACCAGCAGCACGCGCCGGCCGGTGGCGGCGCGCAGCCAGCGCAGCACGAATCGGTTGGCGTCGGTGGCCGTCATCGCGAACTGCCAGCGCGGCAGGCCGAAGCGCTCGGCCAGCAGCGCCGAGACCGCCGCGGCGTCGGCACTGGCCAGCATCGTCGTCAGGCCCCGGCCCGCCTGGGCCTGCAGCGCGGCCGTCACCGCCGGCGGCGAGTGGCCGAACATCGCGCCGGTGTCGCCGAGGCAGAAGTCGACCCGCTCGTGGCCGTCGACGTCGACCAGCGTGGCGCCGCGGGCATGGGCCACGTGCAGCGGGAACGGGGTCGCCCAGTCGTTCATCCAGTGCAGCGGCACGCCGAACATCAGGTGCTCGGCCGAACGGGCGGCCAGCGCCTGCGAGCGCGGGTTCTCGGCCGCGTAGCGGGCACGCTCGGCCTGGGCCAGCGCGCGCACGCGCTCGGCGGCCACGCCGGTGGCGGGGCGGGGGGCAGTCGTCGTCATGGGGTCAGACCAGCAGCAGCAGGTGTTCGCGCTCCCACGAGCTGATCACCCGGTTGTAGGTGGCGTACTCGAGCTCCTTGACCGCGCAGAAGGCGTCGACGAAGTGCTCGCCGAGGACTTCCTTGACCGGGTCGCAGGCCCGCATCGCCTCGATCGCGTCCTCCAGGTGGCGCGGCAGTTCGTGGCTGACGTTCCACGCGCTGTCCACCGTGGGCTCGCTCGGCTGCAGCCGGTCGCGCATGCCCAGCCAGCCGCAGGCCAGCGTGGCGGCCATCGCCAGGTAGGGGTTGACGTCCACACCCGGCACGCGGTTCTCGATGCGGCGCGCCTCGGGGCCGGACTTGGGCACGCGCAGGCCGCAGGTGCGGTTGTCGTAGCCCCAGCGCACGTTGATCGGCGCCGACATGAACGGCGCCAACCGGCGGTACGAGTTGACGTAGGGCGCGAGCATCGGCATCAGCTGCGGGATGTAGGTCTGCAGCCCGGCCAGGTAGTGCATGAACAGCTCGCTGGCCGTGCCGTCGTCGCGGCTGAAGACGTTGCGGCCGGTGCCGGCGTCGACCAGGCTCTGGTGGATGTGCATCGCGCTGCCCGGCTCCTGTTCCATCGGCTTGGCCATGAAGGTGGCGAACACGCCGTGGCGCAGCGCCGTCTCGCGCACCGTGCGCTTGAACAGGAACACCCGGTCGGCCAGGTCCAGCGGGTCGCCATGGCTGAAGTTGATCTCCATCTGGCCGGGGCCGGCCTCGTGGATCAGCGTCTCGACGCCGAGCTGGTGCTGGTCGCAGAAGGCCGACAGCTCCATGAAGAAGGGGTCGAAGTCGTTGACCGCGTCGATCGAGTAGCTCTGGCGGCCCACCTCGGGCTTGCCGCTGCGCCCCAGCGGCGGCTGCAGCGGTTCGTGCGGGTTCTGCTGGCGCGCCACGAGATAGAACTCCATCTCCGGGGCGACGACCGGGCGCCAGCCGTGCTCGGCATAGCACTGCGCAACGCGCCGCAACACTGCGCGCG
>JABLTH010094865.1_pt1 | contig 16251 bp, 15 predicted proteins | sample 7875711 | NCBI WGS metagenome assembly JABLTH01 (sample SAMN14941262, study PRJNA633318) | bioreactor metagenome | isolation source: bioreactor | place: China | collected 2019-03-05 | reverse complement strand
CCGCCCCTACAGGACCCGTCCCTACAGGGTCCGCCCCTACAGGACCCGTCCCTACAGGGCCCGTCCCTGCAGGGGCCGCCCCCGCCGGTGGCGCGGATCGTCGTTCTCGTCGTGCTGGCGGCGGGGGTCGTGTTTGCGGGCGTGCAGTGGTGGCGCACCTATTCGATCGACCTCGCGTTCATGAACGGGACGATCACGCGGGAGCAGTACCTGCACGCGCTGCGCAGCGGGCCCTTCGATCCTGCGGAAGAGGAGGCGCTCGTGCAGGTCGCGCGCCGCGGCCCGGCCGACAAGCCGGTGCTCGTGTGGGGGTTGTCGCCGGGCGTGTACGCGCTCGCCGACCGGCGGCCGGCGACGCGCTACCCGTTCCATCACCTGTTCCTGACCGACGCGCCGCTGTCGCTGCGCTACCCGGACCTCGCCGCGCGCCGCGCGTCGTTCGTCGACGGGCTGAAGCACGATCCACCCGGCGCGATCTTCGTCGCCGACGGCGACGTCAACGGCTTCGAGCCCAAGGACTCGCGCACGCAGATGCTGGAGTTCCCCGAGTTCCGGAATTTCGTGGCCGACGGGTACCGCGAGGGCGGCCGCGTCGGCCACTGGACCGTGTTCGTCAGGAATTGATCATTCGGGATATTTCGCGAACAACTGCCCCCACGGCGACTCGCGCGTCCACTTCTCGACGGCCGGCACGCCGTGGCGCTGGTACCAGATGCTGTCGTGGTACTTCTCCGACGCGAAGATGAACACGTTGACCAGCGGGGTGTGGAAGAACACCTTCTGGATCGACTTGAGCGGCGAGTCGTGCCACAGGAAACGGCCGACGCCGGTCGCGATGTTCACGCCGACCTCGAAGTTCCACTTCTCGTCGGCCGCCGACGTGTCGCCGACGATCTCGATCTCGCGCGGGTCGCCCACGCCGAGCTTGTGCTCGTGCGCGAGCGCGATGCACGGGAGCTGGCGCCAGTCGAAGCCCATCAGGGTCGCCGCGACCGCGTCGATCGCGACCTGGTCCGCCGACGCGAGGATCACGTGCTTGTCGTGCGGGACGACCGTGCGCGGCCCGGCGCCGGAGCCGGCCGTCGTGCCGTCCATCGTCGCGAACATGCCGCTGTGGATCTCGCGGCCGATCGCGAGGAGGTCGACCAGCGTCTCGTGGATCCAGGTGTGCGTGTAGTGCCGCTTGTAGCTGAGGAGCCCGCCGAACGCGTTCTTGAGCGCGCCCGTGTACGTCGTGTACGAGTGCGTCTTGACCGTCGGCATGTGCACGATGTTCTTGCCGACGAAGTAGTCCGGGATGCGCAGCCCCTCGGGGAACACGTGGTGCAGCGCGAGCGTCTTGAACTTCGGCTTGAACTCGATCCACTTCATGTGGTCGTCGCGGAAGTTGAAGAGCACCGGGATCTCGAAGCGCTTGTAGATCGGCTCGAACTTGAGCTGCTTCTCACCCTTCTCGGGGATCGTGACGACCGTGTGGTTGTGCACCGCCACGAGGTCGTTGAAGTCGGCGTGCTTGAGGCCCGTGATCGTGCCTTCGAGTTGCCAGGGCGTCGTGTTCACGCCGGGCATCACGTTGTGCCAGGTGATGTTGTCCTTGAGAATCGTCTTCGCCCCGCGATCGAGGGCGGACGACACGCCCGCCAGTTCGCACAGGCGCGCGTAGTCGTTCACGACCGTTTCCGGCTTGGTGCGCAGGATGGCTACACGTGCTTTCGTCATGCCGTCCAGTCTTCCACAGGACCTTCAGGGCGTCGATCCGAAGGTCTTGACCAGGGCCTGGTCGACCGCCAGCGCGGCCGCCTTCGCGTCACCCGCCGCGCCCGGCTTCACGTGCGCGACGATGCGCCCGCGCCGGAACGCGAGCCCGCCGTCGAGCGCGTACGCCTGTTCGCCGGGCTCGTTCGCGCCGGCCGGGAGCAGGGCGGCGCCGTGCACCGCCATGCCCAGCGCGTCGCGCGCGTCGTGGCGCTGCAGGAAGTAGATCAGTTCGACCTGCGCCGGCGGCTGCACGAGGTCCTGCAGCACGATCCACGACGCGTGTCCGTGGTACCACGCCTCGCCGTTCCGGGGGTCCAGCGCCGCGAAGCGCGTCGAGCGTCCCGCGTCCTTCACGGGGCCGAGGCCGTCGACCACGGGCGTCTCCCCGTGCGTGGCGTGCGGCCAGCCGCTGGTGATCGGTTCCTCCTGCCCCTGGCCGGCCATGCCGCGGACGAGGAGGAAGATCACGACGATCCCGACCACGATCGCCATCCCGACGACCCACCACGAATCACGCAGGGTCGGGTTCGCGGCCGACGCCGGAACACCCTTCTTTCGGATCTTGCGCATGGGCGACTCCCGGCTGCGGATGATCGCACGGCCGTCCGTTCGCGGACGGGCGTGCGGTGTGCGAAGTTCCGCCCCCCGGCACTAGAATCGGCGCGCCATGAAGCCCCTGCCCGCGTACCACCCGCACCCCGAGTCGCCCGCCGGCCGCGCGCGGCAGGGCGGGGTGAGCGGCCCCAAGCCCGCGTGGCTGCGCGTCCCGCTGCGCACCGGCCCGGTGTTCAACCGTGTTCGCGGGCTGATGCGCGCCGAGAAGCTGCACACGGTCTGCGAAGAGGCGCGCTGCCCCAACGTGTTCGAGTGCTGGTCCGCGGGCACCGCGACCTTCATGATCCTCGGCGACGTCTGCACCCGGCGCTGCGGCTTCTGCGCGGTGACCACCGGGCTCCCGCCCGCGCCGCCCGACCCGGGTGAGCCCGAGCGCCTCGCCGCGGCGACCCAGACCCTCGGCCTCAAGCACGTGGTCATCACCTCGGTCGATCGCGACGACCTGCCCGACGGCGGCGCCGCGCACTTCCGCGCGGTGATCGACGCGGTTCACGCACGCGTGCCCGGCTGCGCCGTCGAGGTCCTCACGCCCGACTTCAAACAGGACGCCGCGGCCGCGCTCGACGTCGTGCTCGGCGGACGGCCCGAGGTCTTCTCGCACAACATCGAGACCGTCCCCGAGCTCTACCGCGTCGCGCGTCCGGGCTCCCGCTTCGAGCACTCGCTCGGCGTGCTGCGCCTCGCCTCCGCGCGCCGCGCGGAATTCGGCGGGCGGACCAAGACCGCGCTGATGCTCGGCCTCGGCGAGACCACGGAGCAGGTCGAGAGCACCATGCGCCTCCTGGTCGACGCGGGCGTCGACGTGCTCGCGATGGGCCAGTACCTCCAGCCGACGCGGGACCACCTGCCGGTGACGCGCTACGTTCCGCCGGAGGAATTTGCGCGCCTCGCCGCGTTCGGCCGGTCGATCGGGTTCCGCCACGTCGAGGCGGGGCCGCTCGTCCGTTCGTCGTACCACGCGCAGGACCACGTCTCACGCTGAGGCGCCCGGCCGGCACGACCGGCCCCGCGCAACCGATGGGGGGTGCCCCATGAAGGTCGCGGTCATCAGGGAACCGAAGGCCCCGGTCGCGTTCGAGGATCGTCCCGTGCCGGAGGCCGGCCCCGGGCAGGTCCGGCTCAAGGTCGCGGCGTGCGGGGTGTGCCACAGCGACTACCACATCTGGGAGGGCTTCTTCGCGTTCGCGAAGCTGCCGATCGTGCCCGGGCACGAGGTCGCCGGCGTGGTCGACCAGGTCGGGCCCGGCGTCGTGGGCTGGAAGGTCGGCGATCGCGCGGGGGTGCCGTGGATCTGGTCGACCTGCGGGCGCTGCGACGCGTGCGTGGCGGGCGACGACCCCGGCTGCCCCGAGCAACTCGCCACCGGCGTGCAGGTCGACGGCGGCTACGCGCCGTACCTCGTCGTGCCGGCGACGCACGCGACGCGGATCCCCGACGGGCTCGACCTCGTCGAGACCGCGCCGCTGTTCTGCGCGGGCCTGACCGTGTACGGCGGCCTGCTCGCCGCCGGGGTGGAGCCGGGGATGACCGTCGCCGTGGCCGGGATCGGCGGCCTCGGGCACCTCGGGGTGATGATCGCGAGCGCGCTCGACACGACCGTGATCGCGCTCACGCGCGGCCCCGAGAAGGCGGCGTTCGCGGGCGAGATCGGCGCGGACCACGTGATCGACACGAGCGCGGGCGACCCGGGCAAGGCGCTGCGCGCGCTGGGCGGGGCCGACATCGTGCTCGCCACCGCCCCCAGCGCGCAGCTCATGCCCGCGCTGCTCGCGGGACTCGGGAACCGCGGGACGCTCGCGATCGTTGGTGCCTCCGGAGAGAGCTTCCCCGTGAACCCCTCGGCCATGCTCGGGCGGCGGACGCGGATCCTCGGGTCGGTGGTCGGCACGCGCACGGAGATGCGGGACCTCCTCGCGCTCGCCGTGCGGCACGACATCACGCCCGTGATCGAGCGCTACCGCCTCGACGACGTGCCGCGGGTGTTCGAGCGGATGGAGCGGAACGCGATCCGTTATCGGGCGGTGATCCAGTTTTGATGCGAAGTTGAAGACGCACTGGACGGCGGGTCCCCCGCGGGCGTAGAACAACCGGGCTTCCATGCTGATCGAGCTGACCGACGTCGCGCGTCACTACGCGCTCGGAGAGGCGCTCGTGCGAGCGCTGAACGGCGTGTCTCTGTCCGTCGCCGAAGGCGAATACGTGGCGATCATGGGCCCGTCGGGCTCGGGAAAGTCCACGCTGATGAACGTCCTGGGCCTCCTCGACACGCCGACCGCGGGCTCGTACCGGCTGCGCGACCGGGAGGTCGCGCACCTCGACGACGACGCGCTCTCGGAGACGCGCAACCGCGAGATCGGCTTCGTCTTCCAGACCTTCAACCTGCTGCCGCGCATGACCGCGCTCGGCAACGTCGAGCTGCCGCTGACCTACGCCGGGTTCGGGCCCGCGGAGCGGCGGCGGCGGGCCGAGGAACTGCTCGCGCAGGTCGGGCTCGCGGACCGCATGCACCACCGGCCGTCCGAGCTGTCGGGCGGCCAGCGGCAGCGCGTCGCGATCGCCCGCGCGCTGTGCAACCGGCCTGCGCTCCTGCTGGCCGACGAGCCGACGGGCAACCTCGACAGCGCGACCGCGCGCGAGATCCTCGACCTGTTCGACACGCTGCACCGCGGCGGGCACACGATCGTGCTCGTCACGCACGACGCCGAGGTCGGCGCGCGCGCGCAGCGCACGATCCACATGCGCGACGGGCGCGTGCAGCACGAGGCCGCGCATGCGTAGCCGCGGGGTGGCGGTGCTGCTCGCCGTGGCGGCGCTGGGCGCCTTCGCCCTCACCCTCGCCGGCGCCGTGCCCGATCCCGACGCGCTGAAGGTGACGCGCGGCCCGGCCCGCAAGACCCTCGCGGTGACCGGCCGCATCGTCGCCGCGCGCGCGGAGACGATGCGCGTCCCGATGCTCGAGTCGTGGCGCACGACCGTGAAGTGGCTCGCCGAGGAAGGCCGCACGGTCGCCGCCGGCGACGTCGTCGCGCAGCTCGACAACACCAGCCAGCGCACCGACCTCGCCGAGCAGGAGACCGCGGTCCAGAACAAGCGCCAGGAGCGCGCGCTGCGCGAGCTCGAGGCGCGCCGCGAGCGGCTCGACCTCGAGGTGAAGCTGAACCAGGCGCGCCACGACCGCGACACCGCGAGGGTCGACGCCGCCGTGCCGCCCGAGATGGTGAAGGGCGGCGCCCGCGAGCACCAGACGCTGCAGCTCGCGCTCGCGCGCGCCGAGAAGAAGCTCGCCGAGGCGGAGCTCGCGCTGAGCACGGCCGGCGCGAAGCTCGAGTCCGACCTCAAGCGCTTCGACCTCGAGCTCGCCGGGCTCGAGGCGAACCTCGCGCGCAGCCGCACGCAGCTCGAGGACCTGACGCTGCGCGCGCGCGCGGCGGGGGTCGTGCTGCACGCCGAGCACCCGTGGCAGGGCCGCACGGTGCGCGCCGGCGACTCGCTGCAGTCGACGTGGCCCGTGGCGTCGATCCCGGACCTCTCCTCGCTGCAGGTCGAAGCCTTCGTGCCCGAGTCCGAGGCCGGCCTGCTCGCGCCCGGTCAGCGCGCGACGCTGCGGCTCGACGCATTCCCGGCGCGCGACTTCCACGGCGCCGTCGTGTCGATCGCGCCGCGCGGCGAGCCGCGCCCGCAGTGGGGCCGCTCGTCGTTCTTCCGCGCGACGCTCTCGCTCGACGACGCCGACGCCGCCGTGATGCGGCCCGGCATGAGCGTGATGGCCGAGCTCGAGGTCGCCGCGGTGCAGGACGCGCTGCTCGTCCCGCTCGCGGCGACGCGCCGCAGCGGCGAGCTGTTCCGCGTGCGGCCGCGCGGGCGCGATCCGGTCGAGGTGCGCCCCGTCCTGTGGAACGAGTTCGTGCTCGCGGTGGCACCGGCGAAGGCCGGCACGCTGGCGGACGGCGACGTCCTCGAGGACCCGCATGCGTGGCGTTGACCTGGTCCTTGCCGCGCTGCTCGGTGCGGCGCTGTGCGGGTGTGCGGCGGGCGCGGGCACCGGCGGGCGCACGGCGACCGTAAAGAAGGCGCCGCTCGCGACGCGCACGCGCGCGCAGGGGACGCTCGAGTCGGTCGACGCGCTCATCATCTCGCCGCCGGTGATCGCGGGGCAGTGGGACTACACGATCCAGTTCCTCGCCCAGGAAGGGAAGGAGATCAAGGCCGGCGCGCCGGTCGTGGCCTTCGACACGCGCAAGCTCGCCGAGAACCTCGAGGTGCTGAACAGCGAGCTCGCCACCGCGCAGAAGGAGCTCGAGAAGACGACCCTCGAGGAGCAGGAGAAGATGGACCAGCTCCAGCTCGATCGCACCGACCGCGAGGTGCGCACCGGCAAGGCCAACCGCAAGCTGGCCGTGCCGGAGAACCTGCTCTCGCGCAACGAGCTGTCCAAGGCGCGGCTCGAGCTCGACGCGGCGTCGAAGGAATCGACGATCGGCACCGAGCAGCTCGCGACGCAGAAGAGTGCGCTCTCCGAGCGCATCGCCGCGGCGCAGGCCAAGGTCGCGCGGCTGCAGGAGCGCGTGAACACGGTGCAGGACTCGATCCGCCGTTCGACCGTGATGGCGCCGCGAGCGGGCTTCGTCGTGCTGACGCCGGACTGGGAGGGGAAGAAGGTCGTCGTCGGCAACAACGTGTGGTTCGGCCAGCCGCTGCTCGAGATCGCCGACGTCACGCGCATGCGCGTGGCCGCGGTCATCCCCGAACCCGAGGCGGGCAAGATCGCCTCGGGCCAGCGGGCGGAGATCCGCCTCGACGCCAATCCCGACCGGCTGTTCCACGGCCGCGTCGGCACCGTGGGACGCATCTTCCGCACCAAGTCGTGGGAGACGCCGAGCATCGTCTGCGACGCCGAGGTCTCGATCGAGGACCCCGATCCCGCGCTGATGCGGCCCGGCATGGCCGCCGACGTGACGCTCCTCGGCGAGAGCGCGGCGCCCGTGCTGCAGCTGCCCGAGCGGGCCGTGCGCTTCGGCAAGGACGGCGCGCAGGTCGACGTGCGCGGCGCCGACGGCACCGTGCGCGCCGTGCCGGTCACGCTGGGCCGGCGGTCCGGCGACGACGTCGAGGTGCTCGCGGGCGTGAAGGAAGGCGACACCGTCGTGCTGGGGGACGCGTCGTGAGGGCGCTGGCCGCGTCGCTTCTCGCCCTGTGCCTCGCGGCGTGCGCCCGTGCACCCGTCGAGGTCCCCACGCTCGCCGTCGACCCCGGCGCGTTCGTCATCGCGGTGCCGGTGCGCGGCGAGCTGCGCGCGGTCACGTCGACGCCGCTCAACGTGCCGACCTCGCTGCACTGGTCGCAGACGATCGCCTGGCTCGCGCCCGACGGCGGCGCCGTGAAGAAGGGCGACGTCGTCGTCCGCCTCGACGCGAGCGCGATGTCGCTCACGGCCGCCAACGCGCGCCGCGAGGTCGAGAAGGCCGACGCCTCGATCCGCGCGCAGCGCGCCGAGCACGGCCAGCAGCGCCGTGAACTGCAGGACCAGATCGCGCTGCTCGAGCAGGAGACCGAGATCGCCGCGCACTACGCGCCGCGCGACGAGACGATCTTCTCGCGCCACGAGATCATCGACGCGCAGGTCGACCTCGAGATGCTGCACGCCAAGGCCGGGCTCTACGCCGGCAAGAGCGAGCGCCAGGGCAAGAAGCAGGCCGCCGACGCGCAGCTGCTCACGCTGCAGCGCCGCACGCACGAGGTGAAGCTCACGCAGGTCGAGACGGGCCTCGCGAGCCTCGAGCTGATCGCGCCGCACGACGGCATGTTCGTGCACGAGCGCAACTGGCGCGGCGAGAAGCTCGACGTGGGCCAGAACGTCTGGCGCGGCGAGAAGGTCGGCGAGATCCCCGACATGAGCGCGATGGAGGCCGCGGTCCAGGTGCTCGAGTCCGAGGCCGCCGGCATCGAGGTCGGGCGCACCGCGGAGATCGTCCTCGACGCGAAGCCCGACGTGACGTGGACCGGCACGGTGAAGACCGTCGAGGCCGTCGCGCAGGCGCGCGAGGAAGGCAGCCCGGTCAAGTCGTTCGAGGTCGTCGTCACGCTCGACCGCACCGATCCGGCCATCATGAAGCCGGGCCAGCAGGTCGCCGGAAAGATCTTCGTCGCCCGCAAGGACGGCGTGATCGCGATCCCCAACCAGGCCGTGTTCCACAAGGGCGTCGAGACCTGGGTGTGGGTGCGGCAGGGCGGCCGGTGGGTGCGCCGGCCGGTCGAGCTGGGCGATCGCAGCGTCGCGCGCACCGTGGTCACGAAGGGCCTCGGCAAGGGCGACGTGATCGCGCTCGCCGACCCGGAACCGGGCGACGGCGCCCCGAAGAAGGGCTGAGCGGCATGGACTGGAAGGGCGGCGTCGCGCAGGCGATCGAGGAGTTCCGGCACCGCCGGCTCCGCACCGCGCTCACCCTGCTCGGCATGGTCTTCGGCGTCGCGGCCGTGATCTCGATGCTGAGCGTCGGCGCGGGCGCCGAGCGCCAGGCGCTGTCGCTGATCGACACGATGGGCCTGCGCAACGTGATCGTGAAGTCGGTGCCGCAGGAGGACGCCAAGCTCAAGGAGATCCGCGAGAAGTCGCTCGGCCTCACGCTGCGCGACCTCGAGGCCGCGCGCGAGACGCTGCCCTTCGTCGAGGCCGACAGCGCGGTCAAGCGCGTCGCCACGTGGGCGCTGTTCGGGGCGCACGGCAGCTCCGACGCGCAGGTCCTCGGCGTGTCGCCGCGCTACTTCGACATGGTGCGCCTCCCCGTCGCCGCGGGCCGCGCGCTGCACGACTTCGACGACGAGGTGTTCGCGCAGGTGTGCGTCCTCGGCCCGCGTGCGGCGCGCGACCTGTTCGGACGCCAGCCGGCCGTCGGCGAGCGGGTCAAGATCAACCACCTGTGGTTCACGGTCGTGGGCGTCCTCGGCGACCGCGGCCTGGGGAAGGACGAGTTCGAGGGCGTGAAGCTCGGCGGGGAAGCCAGCACGATCTACGTGCCGGTGCGCACCGCGCTCAAGAAGTTCCGCTTCAAGGCGCTCGAGGACGAGCTCGATGAGATTCACTTGCAGATGCGGGCCGACGTCGCGCCCACGGTCGCCGCGCGCACGCTGTCGCGCCTGATCGACCTGCGGCACCGCGGGATCGCCGATTTCACCCTGCTCGTTCCCGAGGCGCTCCTGGAACAGCATCGCAAGACGCAGCGCATCTTCACGATCGTGATGTCGTGCGTGGCCGGGATCTCGCTCCTCGTGGGCGGGATCGGGATCATGAACATCATGCTGGCCAACGTGCTCGAGCGGACGCGCGAGATCGGGATAAGGCGCGCCCTCGGGGCGAAGCGGCGCGACATACGACGGCAATTCGTGATCGAGGCGCTCACGATCACCGCGCTGGGCGGAGCCGCGGGCATCGCCGCGGGATTCGCGCTGGCGGCCGCCGTCGCGGCCTTCTCGGGCTGGCCCGTCGCCTGGTCGCCCGGCGCGGTCCTCCTCGCGATTTCCGTCTCCTCCACCGTCGGGCTGGTCTTCGGCATCTACCCGGCGGTGCAGGCCGCCCGTCTCGACCCGATCGAAGCCCTGCGCCGCGAAACCTGAGGGTCCGTGTAGGGGCGGGTTCAGCGCGCATGTAGGGGCGGGTTCAGCGCGCATGTAGGGGCGGGTTTAGCGCGCGAAGCGCGCGTAACCCGCCCTCGCAATAGCGATAAGTAAACGCACCGTGCCCTTGCCCCGGCGCGCCGCGCCCACGGATAATCCGCCCCCCGAAACACCGTCATTTCCGAAGGAGTCCCCATGAAAAAGGTGAGCATCATCGGGAGCGGGAATGTCGGGACCAACACGGCCTTCTTCCTCGCCGAGAACGGCACGGCCTCCGTGACCCTCGTCGACGTGAAGCCGGGCGTCCCGACCGGAAAAGCCCTCGACTTGATGGAGGCCGGCCCGCTGCGCGGCTACGACATCAACATCAAGGGTTACGACCAGGTCGGCAGCATCGAGGGCAGCGACGTCGTCGTGATCGCCGCGGGGCGCGTGCGCAAGCCCGGCGAGCAGCGCATCGACCTGTTCCTCGACAATGCCGCGATCGTGAAGTCGGTCTGCGAGGACATCAAGAAGATCACGCCGAACGCGGTCGTCGTGAACGTCGTCGAGCCCATCGACTCGCTCACGCTGGTCGCGCAGGAAGCGCTCGGGTTCCCGCGCGAGCGCGTGCTCGGCGTCGGCGGGCTCCTCACCTCGACGCGCATCCGCTTCCTCGTCAGCAACGAGCTGAAGATCTCGCCGCGCGAGGTCACCGCGCTCGTCATCGGGCCGCACCGCAAGAGCATGGTCGTCCTGCGCGACACCGTGCGCGTGTCGGGCATTCCGGCGGCCGAGCTCATCGGCGCGCAGAAGCTCGACACGATCGTCGAGATCGTGCGCGCGGCCGGCGACACGATCCTCGAGCTGGCCCAGCACTCGACGTCGTTCTACGCGCCGAGCGCCGCGGTCGTCGGCCTGGTCGAGGCGATCTGCCGCGACACCCACGCCATCCTCCCGGTCGCGATGCGTCTCGACGGCGAGTACGGCGTGAAGGACCTCGCCGTCGGCGTGCCCGCGCAGATCGGCCTCGGCGGGGTCGAGAAGGTGCTGAAGCTCAAGCTGCAGGAGAGCGAGCAGGCGGAGTTCCGTACCGCGGTCGACGAGCTGCGGGCGGCCATCGAACAGGCACGCCGACGCCAGTCGGCGTCGTGAGGAGGCGGCCATGCCCAGGAGAAAAGTGAGCATCGTCGGTGCGGGCAACGTGGGCGCCACCGCGGCGTACTACATCGCCGAGAAGGTCATCGCCGACATCGTGATGGTCGACGTCGTCGAAGGGATGACGAAGGCCAAGGCGCTCGACTTCCTGCACGCCGGGCCGATGCGCGGCTACGACGTGTCGATCAAGGGCGGCAGCGACTACGCGGCCATCGAGGGCAGCGAGGTCGTCGTCGTCACCGCCGGACTGCCGCGCAAGCCCGGCATGGACCGGATGGACCTCCTGAAGCTCAACGCGGGGATCGTGAAGACCGCGGCCAAGGCGATCGCGCAGTACGCGCCCAACGCCACGGTGATCGTGGTCTCGAACCCGCTCGACATCATGTGCCACGTCGCGCTGCGCACGACCGGTTTCGCGCTGCGCCGCGTGATCGGCATGGCGGGCATCCTCGACTCGACGCGCTTCCGCTTCTTCGTCGCCGAAGAGCTCGGCTGCGCGCTGTCCAGCGTCCACGCGATGGTGCTCGGCGGGCACGGCGACCAGATGGTGCCGATCCCGCGCTACACCACCGTCGCCGGCGTTCCGATCACCGAGCTGATGGACGAGGCGACGATCGCGCGCCTGTCCGACCGCACCCGCAAGGGCGGCGCGGAGATCGTGAGCTATCTCAAGACCGGCTCGGCCTACTACGCCCCGGCGGCCGCCGCGGCGGAAATGGTCGAGGCCGTGCTGACCGACCGGCGGCACCTCGCGCCGTGCGCCGCGTACCTGCGCGGCGAGTACGGGATCCACGACCTGTACATCGGCGTGCCCGTGATCCTCGGCAAGAACGGCGTCGAGGAGATCATCCAGCTCGAGCTGAGCGATGCCGAGAAGGCCGAGCTGGCCGTCAGCGCCGACGCGGTGAAGAAGGGCGTCGCGGAGCTGGACACGTTCTTTACCGTCAACTGACGTCTTGCGGGAAGGGCGGGTTACGCGCGCTTCGCGCGCTAAACCCGCCCCTACAAGTGCAATCCACGTCCGTAGGGGCGGGTTAAGGCGGCAAAGCCGCCGCAACCCGCCCTTATTCGATCGAGGCGTAGGAGACGACGCGCTCCGGCATCGCCTCCTTCACCGAACACCGCACGCCCTTCCGCTCCCGCACCTTGACCCGCACGCGCTCGGGCGGCGTCTCCTTGCCGTGCGCGGGCGCGGGCGGCGCGTAGGTGACGATCATCTCGCGCGCGAGGCGCTCGCGGATCGCGTCGAGCCCACCCGCGAGCGCGCGGTCGTCGGGCACCAGCTCGAACCGTCCGGCCGTCGTCATCACGAGCCAGCGCAGGGGTGCGGTGGCAGGCAGACGGTCGACCCCCGCGGTGACCAGCGCGAAGATCCGGAGGTCGCGGCACGCCGCGGCCCGCGCCACGGTGTCGCGCGCGGAGTGCCGCGTGCTCGACGTGTCCTCGCCGTCGGTGATCAGCACGATCGCCCGCCGCTCGGCGCGCTGCTCGAGGAAGTCGAGCACGTCGTAGACGGCGTCGTGCACGGCGGTGGACAGCCCGCCGGGCTCGAGCGCGTCGATGGCCGCGTCGAGCAGCGCGGGATCGCGCGTCGGCAGCCGGCGCACCATCAGCTCGTTGTCGAAGGTGAGCAGCATCACCTCCTCGCGGGCGGCAAGCGCGCGTGCGAAGGAATGCAGCGCGGTCTTGATGCCGTCGAGGCGCTCGGTCATGCTCGGGCTGATGTCGACGACGATCGCGTAGAGCGTCCCTTCGTCCGCACGCTCGACCGCGGTGACGCGTCCGCTGCCGTCGCCCTCCCGCACCTCGACGTCGTCGAGCGCGAGCGCCGCGCAGACGCTGTCCGGCGCGCCGCCCTTGGGCTTCGCGACGATCGGGAAGCGCACGCGATGGACTTCGACGGACTCCGTGAGCCGTGACGTGTCCGCGGGCGCGGGCGCGTGTGCGGTGGAGGCGGTCGGGCGGTCGGACTCCGGCGCCGCGAGCCCCGCGGTCGCCAGCGCGGCCACGAGGGCCGGGACGAAGAGCCTGGACACGTGTCGAGTCTCCGTTCCGGGCGCGAGGGGTATTATCGCATCGTGAGCGACGGCTTTCCCGGGACGGTCCGCGACGAGGTCTGGCGCACGCTGAGCGCCGCGCTCGGCGACGCCGACGCGTGGGACGGCGCCCCGGTGCGCGTGCGACACGGCGCCCTCGTCGTGTCGCTCGACGTCCACGCCGACCTCGCGGTGCGCGCGAGCGACGTCGTCACGCGCCTGCGTGCGCCGTACGACAACCCGACGCATTTCCGGTTCCGGCTGCGGCCGCAGTCGCTGTTCGACCCGCTCCGCGTGTTGTTCGGGGTGGTCGACGATCCGAGTGGCGACCCGGCGTTCGATCGCCGCTTCACCGCCGAGACCGACGATCCCGCGCGCCTCGCCGCGCTCCTGCGCGACGCCGAGCTGCGCGCGCTCCTGCTCGCCGAGCCGTGGTGCACGCTCGAGGTGCGCGACGCCGAGGACTGGTTCGCCAGGGACTTTCCCGCGGGAACCGACGAGCTGCACCTCGAGGTCGACGGCCGCGTGACCGAGCCCCGGCGCCTCGAGGCCCTGTTCCGGGCCTTCGCCCACACGCTCGACGGCCTCGTGAGCCTGGACGCGAAGGTGCGCCCGGCCGACCACGAGCACGACGCGTAGGCGTCGGCCCGGGCGGCGCATGGGCGTCAGCCCAGAGCGTAGAGCAGCGAGCCCCCCGCCGGCGCCACCGCGACGCGCGCGGACGCGCCGTGCCGCGCGCGGATCACGCGCAGCGCGTCGTCGAGCGACGCCGCGCGCTCGATGCCCGCGAGCGCGAGGTGCTGGTCCGACAGGCGCGTGAGCGCGACGACGCGCAGCCGCTCGGTCTTGAGGCGCAGTGCGAGCGCCGTGTGCACGCCGACGTGGAACTCGCGCCGCAGGCCGGCCTCGATCGCGGCGGAGTCGCCCAGTGCGAGCCCGCGCTCGACCTCGCGGTTGCCGATCCCGTCGCCGCACGCCGCAACGAAGACGACCGTGCCGCCGTCTTTCACGACCGGCGCGATCGCATCGAGCGCCTTGTGGGCCTGCACGAGGTCGCGATCGGTCGGATGGCCGCCGGCGGAGACGATCACCGCGTCGAGCGGCGCGTCGAGCGTGACGCGGTGCGCGGCCGCGTAGGCCTGTGCGGCGCGCGCGTGGTCGTCGAACGCGTCGCCGGCCACCGCGGCCGCGAGCACGCCGCCCGGCGCGAGCTGGATGTGCAAGGCGACGGCCGGCGGGTAGAGCGCCGCCGCCTCGCACGCGGCCAGGTGCACGGGGTTGCCGCCCAACTGCGCGGTGTGCGCCGCGGGATGCCGGCCGTGCGCGGGCGGCGCGGCGAGGCAGCGCGAGTGCACGGCGAGGATCGTGCGGCGTGCGGAGACGCCGGGGACGAGCATCTTGCGCCCGCCGCCGAAGCCTGCGAGGTAGTGGAACACGATGCGGCCGAGCAGGAGCGTGGCCGCGGCGCGGGCGACCGCGGGATGGCCCGCGACCGGAATGCCCGACGCCGTGCGCCCGAGACGAACAGAGGCCCCGTCGGCATCGTGCGGCGCGAGCAGCGCGCCCGAGTCCGTCGCGCCGGCGCCGATCCACGCCGCGAGTTCCTCGCGCGCCATCGGCTCGTGGATGCCCGAGGCGGGCACGATCGTCACGCGTTCGGGCGGAACGCCCGCCGCGCGCAGCGCCGCGAGCAGCGGCGGCAGCAGCTCCGGGAGCGGCAGCGGCCGCGTGCGGTCGGGCACGATCAGCGCGACACGCCCCGCGCCGGCGAAGGTCGCAACGCGAGCCGCCGCATCGGCCGCGGCCGCGCGCCACAGCGCCGCCGGATCGGCGGCGGGCACGAGCCCCGCCGCCGCGAGCACCGGCCAGTCCGCGCAGCCCGCGGGCAGGTCCAGGCGTTCGTTCCCGAAGGCGATCCCGGTCACGAACGGATCGCCGCCGCCAGCGCGATCAAACGCTGGGCGTACTCGACGTGCAGGTTCTCGACCAGCCTGCCGTCGACGACCACGACCCCGCGGCCCTGCAGGGCGGCCTGCGCGTGGGCGTCGACGACGCGCTCGGCCCACGCCAGCTCGTCGGCGGAGGGCGCGAAGACGCGGTTGGCGATCTCGATCGTCTTCGGGTGGATCAGCGTCTTCCCGTCGAAGCCGAGATCGCGCGCCTGCACGCAGGCGGCCTCGAAGCCGGCGAGATCCCCGAGGTCGAGGTGCACGCCGTCGAGCGCCGCGAGTTCGTGGGCGCGGGCGGCGAGGATGCACAGGCCGAGCGCGGTCAGCACCTCGGTGCGCGCGGGCGTGTGCCGGGCGTGCAGGTCCTTCACGAGGTCGGAGGTGCCCATGACCAGCGCGGCGAGCCGCGGGCTCGCCCCGGCGATGTCGGGGGCGCGCAGCACGCCCAGGGGCGTCTCGATCATGCACCACAGCGCCACGTGGTCGGGCGCGCCGGCCGCGGCGAGGTCGCCCTCGACCGCGCGGACCGTCTCGGCGCGTTCGACCTTCGGTAGCAGGACGGCGTCGACCGGGGCCGCGGCGGCCGCGCGCAGGTCGTCCTCGTACCACGGCGACTCGGGGGCGTTGATCCGCAGCACGACCTCGCGCGGCGCGAAGCCGCCCGCCGCCAGCTCGGCCGCCACGACCTCGCGTGCCCGGTCCTTGAGCGCCGGGGCGACGGCGTCCTCGAGATCGAGGATCAGCGCGTCGGCCGGCAGCGTCCGCGCCTTGGCGAGCGCGCGCTCGTTGATCGCGGGGACGTACAGCACGCTGCGGCGGGGACGGACGGCGCCTTCCATGCGGGCATTGTAGCGGTTGGGGCGGGCGGGTTACGGCGCCTGCGGCGCCTAAACCCGCCCCTACGGCCCGTCATTCCGCCGAGGCGTGCTGGCGGTGGAGTCGCGCGTACACGCCGCCCTGCGCGAGCAGGTCCTCGTGGCGGCCGCGCTCGACGATGCGGCCGGCTTCCATGACGAGGATCTGGTCGGCGTCGCGGATCGTGCTCAGGCGGTGGGCGATGACGAGGCTCGTGCGCCCGCGGGTCAGGTTGCGCAGCGCCTCCTGGATGCGCTGCTCGGTGCGCGTGTCGATGTTCGCGGTCGCCT
>JABLTH010038147.1_pt1 | contig 16252 bp, 14 predicted proteins | sample 7875711 | NCBI WGS metagenome assembly JABLTH01 (sample SAMN14941262, study PRJNA633318) | bioreactor metagenome | isolation source: bioreactor | place: China | collected 2019-03-05 | reverse complement strand
TCGGCGGTCGTACCCACGGCCAGCAGGCCGCCCTGGTCGTCCCAGGCCAGGGCGGTCGCTTCCGGCTTGTCCGGGTCCATCGTGTGGACGCGAGCGTTGACGAGCAGCGTGGCAGCCTGCAGCGGCGCCATGGCGAGGGCCAGAAGCGCGGCGACGGCGAGACGGCGAGGCATGGGCATGAGCGGCTTTCCTGAGGATGGACCGCCGCACTTTGCCCGCGCCCAGGCGGAAATGACAAGAAGCGGATGGCGCGATGCCGTCCGGTCAGACCGCGTCGGCGAGGGCCACGGCGGCGTGCCGGTCGTATTGGGCGAGGCGTATCGCCGATCCCAACCCCGGCATTTCCACGCAGACCGCCCGCCCCGATCGCGCGTGCTCGTCCCGCGCTACCTCGCGGGCCAGCGTGATCGCCGGGCCCAGCCGCAGGTCGCTGAACAGGCAGAAGCCGGAACGGCAGATGTTCCAGTGGCCTTCCACCGATGGCTTGAGCGTGTAGAGGATCATCCGCACACCCCCCTGAGAAGAACAGAAATGCCGTCCTCGGCAAGCCTTCCCTGGCCCGACCGCCGGCAGAACAAGCATCGCTCGACATGACGCTGCGTCCTATCAGCGTGTTACACGACGTTTTGTAGGCAAAGGCCTACGCACATGTCGGCTAAGGACGAGCGGGAGTCAGGTCGAAAGCTGCAAAGGGCCATACGCGGCTCCATATCCCGTCGATCAACACGCGGCCTTCACGCTTTGCGTGGCGCGACCGGAGAGGATGGGGGCGGAAGGATATCCGTGTCTGCATTCGCGGAAGAGCTCGGACCACGCTGACGCCGCCACGAAAAAAGCGCCCCGATCAAGGGGCGCCAAGTCTGGGCTCAGGGGCATGAGCCATACAGAAGAACGCCCCGGTCATCGGCTGGCGCGAGCGGTCAAACTCACCGCCTGACTCGCGGGGCAGACACAGATTGCGCTTTTTCGCATCGACGACCTAGCGGCGAACAGCCCGCATTCGTGTAGGGGATTTCCGATCGTCCCCCTCGGCTCTCGCTGGCACAGATGCCCGCCCAAGGTAGACCCTCCCCGACACAGCCATTGCCGTGCCGCATCCAGCAGGCTCGCCCTGCGGCACAACGAAAGCCGCGTCATGGCCTAGCGCACCCATCGAAGGGGTGACACCGGCGTCCCGTCAGCTAGACCACGGATGCCAGGCGCTTCTCATAGCGCCATACCTCGAGATCGAACGGCCCCGCCACGGTCTCCAGCCGAGTGACAAAAGGCCCCACGTAGCTCCAGCCGCGCTTCCGATAGAAACGGGCTGCCCGCTCATTGCCGATGGCACAGGCCAGCCATCCCGTCGTGTGCCCGCGCGCGGCAAGACGCGCCTCGCCATCATCCAGGAGCGCGCCAGCCACACCGGTTCCGCGCGCCGCGGCGGAGACGAAAAGCTGATAAAGCTCGTCACCCTTGAGCATGCAGAAACCGAACGGCGCATCGACCGGACCGCTGACGCGAACCTCGTGCAGATGGGCGGAAAGCCGTTCGGCGAAACTCTCCAACGTGCGCAATCGCGCCAACGCCTCCGGCAGGATGGCCGCATGCGCGTCCTGCCAACCGTCATACCAAAGGCGCGCCAGAGCGGGGACTTCAGAGGGTAAGGCGGCGCGAACCATGAGGGGCACCTCGGCGCGAAGAAAATGGCTCGCGCCAAGGTAATCGAGTCCAGCCGGCGCAACCAAGGGCATGCCACCCGGATGCCTTCGTCGAAAACCTCAGGCGGTCGAAAGCGGCCAAACTGCCAGATACCGAACTCGGTTCCCGAAGCGCCCGCACCGCTCCACGGTCAGGTGAAGCAATACCGATGACCGCCATCGAACGATGCTCAGGCGCGACGCAAGCCTTCTGCCGCCGCCTGCCCGCATTCCGGACAGAAGCGGCTGCCCGCGGGCAGCTCCGCCTGGCCACCGGTGCACTGAGAGGGATTGGCCAAACGGTGACCGCAGTCCGGGCAGAACTTCCCGCCCCGCGCTTCACTGCCGCACTGCGGACAGACGAGCTGGTGCTCCGTCTTGATATCCACCTTGCCCGCCAGTCCCTTGCCAAACTCGCGTGCGTTGTCGCGTGCCGCATCGAGCTGGCCCTGGTGGCGGGCCACCTGCACGTCCGCGGCGAGATCGGGTGCGCATGTCTCGCACAGCCCCTTCTCGATACTCCAGCAGCGATCGCAGACGTACTGATTGCAACGAGCGCAGCGATGAAAGTGATGCTGGGCCGCTGCGATCGCATCCTTGAATGCCCCGTCGCGCGACGTGCCCCAACCTGCCTTGGCCAGACCCTCGACGGCGTTGTCGATACCGCTGCCGACACCCCCGAGCAGATTGCTGGCAAAGTTGCCGATCTCCCTCATCCAGCCGGACGCCTGGCCGCTCCGATAAGGAGCGAACGGCGAGCGCCAGGTGTCGCTGCAGCTCTGGCAATAGAACTCGAACTGAAAGCCGGCACCCGTACCGTTCTGCTGGCAGAGATCGCGGTAGTTGCTGGAAAAATGCAGATCGTCGCTCATCGATCCCTCGACAGTAGGCGGTTGGGGGGCAGAAAGGTCCGCATTATGCCGAATACGCAAGTCCGCTTCTGCGCCTCAAGGCGCGCCGCAGTGTCGGGCATGGGCGGGATCGATGCGGCTCTGCAGGACCGGCTCTCGGCACATTCCGAGCCACGGAACACGCCAGCCGGCAGGCGCGGAGCGATGTGGCTGCGCAGGTCGGCAGCGTCCTGCGCCACAAAAAGAAAAAGCCCCATCCTTGGGGCTTGCAGCCATCCTTAGCCGCTACGTCCTGGGTCCGGGGCATCGGCAAAGGAGCCTGACTTGCCGGACGAGAGATAGTTTGAGGTTTTGTCCGAGGCCTCGGTAGAGGTGAACGTCGCGTCGATGTGTAGGGGAATTCCTACAAGCCTCCCGACGCCTTCGATCCGGGCAAGCCGCGGGTCGGATTCTCGCGATGGCAGGCCCGACCCTGGCCATGATTTGCGTGGGTAACTGCTTGAGCGCCGCGGGGAAATGACGAATCAAGAGCGGTAAGCACCCCCGTGAATAAAGCGACCCATCGCCGGACGGCAGCGCGCTCGGCACTGCATGCACCGCGCCACAGCCCCCTAAAGAGTGTGACTCAAATCACAGTTAAGAAATGGATTAGCCGAGCAAATGGACTCACAGCCGGACGCCATCGCCATGCCGGCCCGAAGACTCACCTGGAGTTGCGAACGCCCGTGCGCAAGCGCCTGCAAGCCACGCCGATAGGTCAAAAGCAGTGCGAGCTGGCGCGTTCCATCCTGCGCCTCCGAGGGGAGGAGCCTCGCGAACCATGGCGATAGCGAGTCCTCCGCCTAAAGCCCCCTCCTTGTTGGCCCTCCTTGTCTTCGGCGGCGTGACGGCGATCCTGCTCTTCGCCGCACTGTTCAATGACCTGAAGTCCGACTTGCGTTCACAGCTGCTCGCCGGCAGTCATCGCGCCAACGAGGTAGCGACCCACGTGGCACAGGCGGTGCGCGTTCCGCTGCGGGCCAGCGCCAACTCGATGACGTTCATCGCGGAGGAGTCGAATCGGCTGCAACGCGCGGATCCCCAGCAAAGCGATGCCCTGATCAAAGGGCTCATCGCCGAGATTCGCCGTCGCCAGCCGCAGATCCTGGAGATCGCCTTTCTGGGGCCGGAAACAACGGGAGCCGCTCCGACCTCGCCGTTCTCGGCGGAGAGCGCCTGGATGGCGTGCAACACGCGCGAGCCACCGCCTACCGAAACGCCTTGCTTTGGCCCAGTGAAGAAGACTCCGGCTGGGGACACGCTGTACCTCGCAGTGCCCATGGGCGCGCAGCGGTGGATCGTAGGAGACGTGCAGCTTGCCGCGCTACAGAACGCCATCGCTTATATCCCTCACGCGAGCGAGACATCCTTCAAGGTCCTGGACGTCCATGGGCGCCCACTCTTGCAGGGAGGCAACATCGACGACGCGGCGACCAGCGTTCCGGAAGAGCGTGCCCCGTGGTGGATTCAAGAACTGCTCGGGTGGCGGCGAGCCATTCCGCTCTCGGTGTCCTCGGCGATCGATCCTTATCCCTTCAAGGTCGTCGCATCCATCACCTATCAAAACGCACTCGCCCCATGGCGCAGGCGGGTCGCGACGTCGGCCACGTTTTATCTCTTCTATTTGCTCGCCTTCGCCAGCCTGCTAGGCGTGATGTACCGCGCCGCGAAGATGCAGCATTACTACATCCACCATCTGGAGGCCAAGACCAAAGACCTTCATACGGCGCAACGGGTAGGCCGGACCGCCATCTGGACCTTCCGCGAACGGCGCTTCGAATGCACCGATGAGGTGGGGGAAATCTTTGGCTTGCCCACCGGACAAGGCACAGCCAGCGCAAGAGAATTTCTGGCCCTGGTGCATCCGCTGGATCGATCTTCGCTTATCGAGCGAGTCCGTTCGGCATGGAACAGTCGGGAGGCCTTACACGCCGAGTTCCGTATCCGGACGGCGAATGGGGCGATCCGTTGCCTGTCGGCGGGCGGACAAGTCGTGATCGACACGGATGGCGTGCAGCGCATGACGGGCACGGCCGTCGACGTGACGGAACAGTGGGAGGCTGGCCGGCGGCACGCCGAGAGCGAACAGCGGTTCCAGTCGCTGTTCGAACACAACCCGCTGCCGTTCTGGGTATTCGATACCCAGTCGTTGAGATTCCTCGAAGTCAACGCAGCGGCGGTCAAGACCTACGGCTATACGCGGGAAGAATTCCTGCGGATGAGCATTCTCGACCTCAGGGATCCCAAGGATCGCGCCCGCCTGATCGCGCACATGGAATCCGCCCAGGAAACCAGGGGCGCTCCCAGGGCCTGGGTACATCGCACCAAGGACGGCAAGGCCATCGACGTGCGGATCCACGCCGCCGACATTGTTTTCAACGGTTCGCCGGCACGCCTGGTTTTGGCCGAAGACATCAGCGCGCAATTGGCCAGCGAGAGGGAAATCGCCTATCGCGCCTCACACGATCTGATCACGCGGCTACCCAACCAGTATGCTCTGCTGGACCGGCTGGATAACCTCATCGCCGAGAGCCGCGCATTCGGCGTCGTCTACATACAGGTGCTCGGCATGGATGCCATCGCCGATACGTTCGGCATCCATGTCGCCGCCGGCGTGCAACGGGCCATGGCCGCGCGCCTGGTCGAACGCATAAGCGGCGATGGATTCCTCGCAGCGGTCAACCATGAGGCCTTCGCATGGACCGCGCCCCAAACCCGTGTAAGCGCCGCCATGCTCCAGGCGATCGTTCAATGCACGGTTGAACCGCTGTATTACGAAGAGACCCAACATCAGGTCGACATCATGGTCGGCATTGCCAGTCACCCGCAGGACGGCACTCAAAGCGATGTGCTATTCGCGCGCGCCGCGCTGGCTGCACATGCGCATATCCAGAGCGACCTGCCCATCCATCGCTTCGAACCGCCGCTCGCGCAGGCATCCAGGGAGAGATTGCATTTCGCGGCATGTCTGCGGCGCGCCGTACGGCACTACGAGTTCGAGATGTATTTCCAACCCATCACCACCTTGCCCGACAAGCGCCTGGTCGGGTTGGAAGCGCTGATCCGCTGGCCGCAAGCCGATGGCACCCTCATTCCGCCATCGACCTTCATCCCTGTGTGCGAGGAGTCAGGCCTGATCGTGCCGCTGGGCCGCTGGGTTCTCAACCAGGTGGCCAAGGCCTGTCTTCAGCTGAAGGAAGCCGGCTACGAGCGCCTTCCGATCGGGGTGAACATTTCGCCGGCGGAACTGCGAAGCAGCGACTTGGTGGCCAACCTGCGCGCGGTCCGCGAAGCCTATTCGCTGGCGGGCCATGACCTCTACATCGAACTGACGGAAAGCTGCCTGCTGGAGCACAAGGAAAAGAGCATCGAGGTCATGAAGCAGTTGCGGGCCGACGGCGTGATGGTGGCGCTGGACGATTTCGGCACGGGATTCTCCAGCCTTTCCTATCTGCGCGACCTGCCCATCGACATGCTCAAGATCGACCAGGCATTCATACGCAACGTCGATTGGGACACCCGCTCCGCGACGATCTGCGACGCCATCATCGCGCTCGGCAAGAGCCTCGATATCCGCGTCGTCGCCGAAGGCATCGAGCGTTCCTCGCAGTATCGCTGGCTCCATCAGCATGGCTGCGACGGCGCGCAAGGCTTCTACCTGGGAAGACCCGAACGGCTGGCGGAGTTCCTCGCGCAATGGCCCCCGACGGAGGTGAGGGCTTAGCGATAGCGCTGAAGCCGAGCGTTAAAGGCAGTGCATAAAAAAACCCGCCGGATCGGCGGGTTTTTCTGCGGTCCTCAGGGCATCCGGGAATGCCTGGAACTCGTTATTGGTGCCCAAGGGGGGACTCGAACCCCCACGACTTGCGTCGCTACCACCTCAAGGTAGTGCGTCTACCAATTCCGCCACCTGGGCAGGTGTCTTTCGCTTACTTCTTCTGCGAGGCCGGGGCTTCGCTGTTGGCCTTGGCCGGGGCCGTCGCCGCAGGGACCTGGCCGTTGTTCTGGGCCGGTGCCGTGGCTGCGGGGACTTCGCCCGCTCCCGCCGGCTTCGTGGCCTGCGGAACTTCCGCGTTGGCCGGGGCTGAGGGCTGCGCATTCTGCGTGGCGGCCGGCTGGTTGGCAAGCCCGGACATCACGCCGAGATCGGCGCCATTGTTCTGCGGCGCACCATGACGACTCAGGTAGATACCCATGCCAAGGCTCAGCAGGAAGAACAGTGCGGCGAGTACGGCGGTGGCACGCGTCATGAAGCTGGAGGAGCCGCGCGCGCCGAACACGGTCGCGGATGCGCCGCCGCCGAAGCCCGAACCGGCATCGGCACCCGCGCCGCGCTGCATCAGGATCAGCACGATCATCGCGGCAGCGATCAGGATGTAGAAGACGCTGAAGATGACGAACATGGGTTTCCAGGGAATACGTGCGCTTTAGTTCGCTGCGGCGCAGATCGCGAGGAAATCGGCCGAGGTCAGACAAGCACCTCCGACGAGCCCCCCATCCACGTCCGGCTGCGCGAACAATTCCGCGGCGTTGGCCGGCTTGACGCTGCCGCCGTAAAGCAGCCGAGTCAGACGGGCAATCATAGCATCCTCTTTCGCCAATTGGCTACGGATGAACGCGTGCACTTGCTGAGCCTGCTCCGGTGTCGCTGTGCGGCCGGTGCCGATGGCCCAGACCGGCTCGTAGGCGATCACCGCCGTATCGAAGCTCGCCACGCCATTGAGGGCCAGGACTGCCTGGAGCTGGCGGCCGATCACCGCTTCTGTCTCGCCAGCCTCGCGCTGTTCCAGCGTCTCGCCGACGCACAGCACGGGAGTAAGACCGCCCGCGCGTGCGGCGGCGAACTTGCGCGCGACCAGCTCGTCGCTTTCATGGTGATACTGCCGGCGCTCGGAATGGCCGACCAGCGTCCAGTTCGCGCCGATATCCGCCAGCATGGCCGCCGAGACCTCACCGGTATAAGCGCCCTGCCCTTCGTGTTCGCTGACGTCCTGGGCGCCAAAGCCGAGACCGGAATCGACATGCCGCCCGGCGAGCTCGGCGATATACGGGAACGGTGGAAACACCACCACGTCGGTCGACGTCGGCATCGCGGCCGCGATATCGCCCGCCAGGGCTTCGGCCATCGAGCGGCTGCCGTGCATCTTCCAGTTTCCGGCGACGAGCTTCTTGCGCATGGCGGGCACCCTCATCCAAAACGCGGAAGCTTAGCGAGCGCCCCTGGGGGCGGCAACGGAGCGTCCGCTGGCGCATTCGGCGAACTGACAGCAAGATCGCGCTTCCTCCCGCCCATAAGGATCCGGCATGTCGCGTTCCCGCCCTCTCAGTCTCGTCACCGGCGCCTCCGCGGGCATCGGGGCCGCTTTTGCGCGGGAGCTGGCCGCACGCGGCCATGATCTGGTGCTCACCGCCCGACGCGCGGACCGCCTGGAGCAGCTCGCAGCCGAACTGGGGACGCGACACGGCACCACCACGACCGTGCTGCCCCTGGACCTGGCCGACCCCGCCGCGCCCGGCCAACTCGCCGATGCGCTCGCGGAACGCGGCCTCGCCGTGGATTGGCTGGTCAACAACGCCGGCTACGGCGTTCCGGGCACCTTCGACGCGAACGCCTGGGACACCCACGCCAGCTTCATCCAGGTCCTCATGACGGCCCCGACCGAACTGGCGTGGCGGCTACTGCCGGGCATGCGCCAGCGAGGCTACGGCCGCATCATCAATGTGGCCTCACTGGCCGGCCACGTGCCTGGTACCGCAGGCCATACGCTTTACGGAGCGTCCAAAGCGTATCTGATCAAGTTCTCGCAATCGCTGGCGCTGGAGAACCGGCACCTCGGCGTGAACGTCTGTGCGCTCTGTCCCAGCTTCACCTGGTCCGAGTTCCACGACATCACCGGCACCCGCGATCTGATGAATCAGATGCCGCGCTTCATGTGGCAGACCGCCGAAGAAGTGGTGCGCGAAGCCTGTGAGGCCGTGGAACGGGGCGACATCGTGCGCGTCACCGGCCGCGTCAACCGCTTCATCAAATCGCTGGTGAAGCTGATGCCGGACCGCCTCGGCTTGTGGCTCTCCGCGCGCGAATCGCGGCGCTACCGGCACGCCGCGTCGGACTGAAGAGCATCCGCCGCCCGATCAGGCGCGCGGGAAGGAAGGCCCGAGCGCAGTCAGTCCATCGATCAGCACCATTCGTAACCCGCCATCTTCGTGCGGCGACATAAGGGCGAACTACTGGCGCTTGCAGGTCAGCGTGTCGCCCACCACGAAATGGCCGTCGCGCTCGATCTGCCAATCCACGCGCAGCGTCCCGCCCGGCTCGCGGACATAGACGAACTTCTGGGCCGGCTGCACGTCGGCCGCGGATGTCCAGGTGAGCGTATCGCCCTCCCAGCCGGGCGCGCTGAACTGACGGACGCCGCCCGAACCATCGACAACGGTGGCACGGAACTGCATGGCCTTCGCGTCGTAAGCCCAGATTTCCAGCGCGCGGTACTTGGACGGCGCAAGGTCGTCGTGGTGCTTGAGCACACCCGCGCCGCCCAGCGCGGTTTCCAGGCGCATAGTCGAGGCGATGGTCTTGCCGCTGGCGGGAAACACGCCGTTGCAGGTCCAGCCGCCCAGCAGCGGGTCCATGGCGCGGATCGGCAAAGGCTGTTCTGCGGCGGCGCAAACGCCGCAAACCAGCAGGAAGGCGAACGGAAGCACGGCGCGCATCGGGGCTTTCCAGGAGCAAGGACGGCCGCGAGGCTAGCGGACTCCCGGCCGGCGCGAACCGACCGGAAGTCATGCCCGTGGAGGGTCAGATCAGCTTGATCTCGCGCAGGCGCTGCTGGAGATACTCGTGCGAGGTGATCGAGGTGTCGTAGCGGCGTGGGTTGTCCGGCGTCACGCACTGCGGCAGCGGGTCCAGCACGACGTCGGGGTTGGGATGCAGGAAGAACGGCACCGAGTAGCGCGGCTTGCGCGCGTTCTCGTTCTGCGGATTCACCACGCGATGCGTCGTGGACGGATACACGTGATTTGTCAGCCGCTGCAGCATGTCGCCGATGTTCACCACGATGGCATCGCCCTGGGTGGTGATCGGCAACCACTCGCCCTCGCGGGTCAGCACTTCCAGGCCCTCGGCGCTGGCACCGACCAGCAGGGTGATGAAGTTGATGTCCTCATGCGCGCCCGCGCGCACGTTCGGGATGTTGTCCTCGGTGATCGGCGGGTAGTGGATCGGACGCAGGATGGACTTGCCCTGGTCGGTCTTGTCTTCGAAGTAGTGCTCGGGCAGGCCGATGTGCAACGCCAGCGCGCGCAGCACGCGCGTACCCAATTGGTCCAGCGCTTCGTAAAGGCCGTAACCGTAGGGCTTGAACCCGGGCACTTCCTCCGGCCACAGGTTCGGCGCCATCACGTCGGCGAAGCGCGAATCGCGCGCGATCTCGCGGCCGACGTGCCAGAACTCCTTGAGGTCGGCGTGCTTGCTGTCCTTCGCCGTTTCCACCTTGAAGGGCGTGTAGCCGCGTGCGCCGCCGGTGCCGGGCACGTGGTACTTCATCTTGGTCTCGGTGGGCAGCGCGAAGAACTGCTGGAAAGCCGCGTAGGCGTTGTCGATCAGCTCGACAGGGATGCCGTGGCCGCTGATGCCGCAGAAACCGTATTCGCGATAGGCCGCGCCCAACTCCGCCACGAAGGCGTCGCGGTCGGTGTCGTAGCGGCGGATGTCTAGGGTGGGAACCTTTTTGGAGGTCGTCATGATGGTCGTGATCCACAGGTAGGCGTGCGGTCGATTTATCGAACCCGCCACCGCAGGGGCGGGGCACGTCGGGCCAATCCTTGGCGACCTGGGCAGGCGACGGGTCTTAAGCGACCCTCCCCCGCTGGCTCACGAGCGTTCGGCCGCGGATTTTACGACCTCCGCCAGCTTCTCCGCCATCCGCCTCACCTCGGCCTCGTCGGCCGCTTCCACCGTCACGCGCACGAGCGGCTCGGTGCCCGAGGCGCGCAATACCACGCGGCCGCGACCGTGGAGAGCCGCTTCCGTCTCCGCCAGTGCCTGCTTGACCTCGTCGCTCTGCAACGATTCGCGCGCACCCTGGGCACGCACGTTGATCATGATCTGGGGCATTTTGCGCAGCCCTTGGCGTGCCTCGGCGAGATCGCGCCCGCCCAGCGCCTCCAGCACGGCAAGCGCGGACACGATGCCGTCGCCGGTCGTCGCGCGGTCCAGGCAAAGGATATGGCCCGAGGTCTCGCCGCCGAGCAGGCCGCCATGCTCCTTCAGCTTCTGCAGCACGTAGCGATCGCCCACGTTCGCCCGGATCAGCGCGACGTCCAGGGCGCCCAAAGCCTGCTGCAGGCCGTAGTTGCTCATCAACGTGCCCACCACCGGGCCCTTGAGGCGCCCCTGCGCCTGCCATGCGCGCGCGAGGACGAACAGCATGTCGTCGCCGTCCGCCATGAAGCCCTCGCGGTCCACCATCTGCACGCGATCGCCGTCGCCATCGAAGGCGATGCCCAGGTCGGCATGGTGTTCCAGCACGGCCAGCTGCAACGCCTGCGGATGCGTGGAACCCACGCCTCGGTTGATGTTGAAGCCATCGGGCTTGTCGCCGATGGCGATCACTTCCGCGCCCAGTTCCGCGAACACCTTGGGCGCGACCTGATAGGTCGCGCCATTGGCGCAGTCCAGCACGATGCGCAGGCCGCGCAGGGTGAAGTCCTCGTCGACCGTCGCCTTGCAGAACTCCGCGTAGCGCGCCACGGCATCGTCCACGCGGCTGGCCTTGCCCAGGCGCTCCGACGGCTCGGTGGTGAACTCCGCATCCAGCTCCTGATCGATGGCCAGCTCCAGCTCGTCGGAGAGCTTCTCGCCCGTCGCCGAAAAGAACTTGATGCCGTTGTCCTGGTGCGGATTGTGCGAGGCGCTGATGACGATGCCGGCCTGCGCGCGCAGCGAGCGCGTCAGAAACGCGACCGCGGGCGTGGGCATCGGGCCGAGCAGGCCCACGTCCACGCCGGCCGCCACCAGGCCGGCCTCGAGCGCCGCTTCGAACATGTAGCCGGACACCCGGGTGTCCTTGCCGATCAGCACTTTCGGCCGCCGGCCCTTGGTGTCGCGGGCGAGCGCCACGCCGGCGGCGCGGCCAAGGCGCAGCATGAAGTCGGCGCTGATCGGCCACTGGCCTACCGGACCACGGATGCCATCGGTGCCGAAATACTTGCGTTCGCTCATAGGGGATCCTGTCGGCGCGCCCGGGGGCGCGGTTGCAATTTATTCGTCGTCCGGCCAGCGAGGCGCTGGCGGACGCGTTTCCCGGCGCACCGTGGGCTCCCCTGCAGCCACGGCGTGCCAGACGGCCAAAGCATCGACCGTAGCGGCCACATCATGTACGCGCACCATACGCGCGCCACGTTGCACAGCGATGAGCGCGGCGGCCACCGAACCGGCCGCCCGCTGCGCGGGATCTTCGCGCCCGGTCAGCCGGCCGATCATGGATTTGCGCGACAGCCCGACGTAGCAGCCGCTGCCGAGATTGCCGAAGCGCTCGATCGCGCGCAGCAGGGCCAGGTTGTGTTCCAGCGTCTTGCCGAAGCCGAAGCCCGGATCGACCATCACCTGCCGCTTGTCGATGCCCGCCAGTTCGCAGGCGAACAGGCGATCGGTCAGGAAGCGGTGCACTTCGCCCACCACGTCGTCGTAGTGCGGCTCGGCCTGCATGCTGCGCGGCTCGCCCTGCATATGCATCAGGCACACCGCCACGCGCAGCTCCGCGGCCGCGTCCAGCGCGCCTTCACGGCGCAGGGCATAGACGTCGTTGATCATGCCCGCCCCGGCCGCCACCGCGGCGCGCATCACCTCTGGCTTGGACGTATCCACCGCGATTGGCAGCGCGGTGCGCGCGGCGAGCTGCTCGATCACCGGGATCACCCGGCGCAGCTCCTCGTCCAGCGGCACGTCCTCGGCGCCGGGCCGGGTCGATTCGCCGCCCACGTCGAGCATGTCCGCGCCCTCTTCCGCCAGCCGCAGGCCGTGCGCCACGGCCGCTTCGGTGGTCGCGTGGCTGCCGCCGTCGGAGAACGAATCGGGCGTGACGTTGAGGATACCCACCACGCGCGGACGGTCCAGCACGAGGCGGCGGCCGGCGCAGTCGAGCACGGGGGCGAAAAGATCGGCGGACATGGTCGGCTCCTGGCCCGGAAGCGTGGGCGCCGGCTCAGCCGGCGCCGCCCAGCGCGCCCATGAACTGCCGGTAGTAGCGCAACTCCTCGATGGAGTCGCGGATATCCGACAGCGCGGTGTGCGCGGATTCCTTGCTGAAGTTCTTGCAGATGGTGGGCGACCAGCGGCGCGACAGCTCCTTGAGCGTGGACACGTCGAGGTTGCGGTAATGGAAGTAACGCTCCAGGCGCGACATCTGCCGGTGCATGAAGCGACGGTCCTGGCAGATCGAATTGCCGCACATCGGCGACTTGCCCGCAGGCACCCAGGCCTTGAGGAGATCCAGCGTCGCCTGTTCGGCGGCGGCATGGTCGTCGGCGGATGCCAGTACCTGGTCCCACAGCCCGGACTTGCGGTGCTGGTTGCGGTTCCAGGCATCCATCCCCTCCAGCCGGTCCACCTCATGACGGATGGCGAACACCGGCCCTTCGGCCAGGATGTTCAGCTCCTTGTCGGTCACGATGGTGGCGATTTCCAGGATGGAATCGTTGTCGGTATCCAGACCGGTCATTTCCAGGTCGATCCAGATCAGGTTCTCTTCGTTAGGTTGGCTCATGCTCCCTCCTGGCCGCGGAGTCTAGCAGCAGGCGGCGCAAGGCCCGAAGCCGATCCGCCACGCGCCGCCGCATGACCTGCGCTCCTCCGTGCGATCATCACGCCATGCAGACTTTCTTCTGGCACGACTACGAGACCAGCGGCGCCGATCCCTGGCGCGACCGCCCTCTGCAGTTCGCGGGCGTCCGCACCAGCATGGAACTGGAGATCGTCGGCGAGCCCGTGATGTTCTATGGCCGGCCGCCCCGAGAGATGCCGCCGCATCCAGAAGCCTGCCTCATTACCGGCATCACGCCCCAGCAGGCCGAGCGCGACGGCCTGTCCGAAGCCGCTTTCGCAGCCCGCGTGCACGAACAGCTGGCGGCGCCGGGCCCCTGCGGCGTGGGCTACAACTCGCTGCGCTTCGACGACGAATTCACGCGGCAGATGCTGTACCGGAACTTCTATGAGCCCTACGGCCGCGAATGGGAGAATGGCAACTCGCGCTGGGACCTGATCGACCTGGTGCGCATGTGCGCGGCCTTGCGCCCCGAAGGCATCGAATGGCCCACCCGCGAGGACGGCAGCCTCAGCTTCCGACTGGAGCACCTCGCCGCCGCCAATCACCTGCACCAGGAACGCGCGCACGACGCGCTCTCCGACGTCTACGCGCTGATCGACCTGGCCCGCCTGATCCGCGTACGCCAGCCGCGCCTGTGGGACTGGCACTTCGCGCTGCGCCGCAAGCAGAAGGTGTTCGAGCTGCTGGACGTGGTGAACATGACGCCTGTGCTACATGTCTCCTCGCGCTACCCCTCCAGCCGGTTCTGCCTGGCCATCGTCGCGCCGATCGCGGCGCATCCGACGCGCCAGGGCGAAATCATCGTGTACGACCTGTCCGCCGATCCCTCGCCGCTGCTGGCCCTGAGCGAGGAGGAGATCGCCGACCGGGTCTTCACCGCCCGCGCCGACCTGCCGGAGGGGATCGAGCGCATTCCGCTGCGCACCGTGCGCGCCAATCGTTCTCCCGCGCTGGCGCCGCTGTCGGTGCTCAAGGGAACGGATACCGCGCGCCTTCGGCTGGATGTCGAGCAATGCCTCGCCCACCGCGATGCCCTGAAGGCCATCGATGGCCTGGCCGAAAAACTGCGCCGCGTGTTCCAGCGCGCGTCCGACCTGCCTCCGCCGGCCGATCCTGAGCTGGCGCTCTACGGCGGCTTCCTGCCGGACGCCGACAAGCGCCTGCTCGCCGAGGTGCGGGCGACGCCGCCGGAACAGCTGGGCACGCGTGCCTTCCCGGTCCGGGACGCGCGCTATCCCGAGCTGCTGTTCCGCTACCGCGCCCGCAACTGGCCGGAGACGCTATCGGCCGAAGAGCGCGAACGATGGGACGCGTTTCGCCGCGACCGTCTGCTCAAGTCCACGGCACTCACCGGGCTCACCCTGGCCGACTACGCCGACCGTATCGCTCAATTGCGTATCGAGCATGCTGGCGATGCCGGCAAGCTTGCCCTGCTCGACCAGTTACAGGTCTGGGGCGACCAGCTCGCCGCCGACCTTGTTCCCCTGCCCGCCTGACCCTTCTAGAGCCCATGGCCAACGCTTACTTCACGCCCGCGACGTTCCGCTTTCTCCGCGCACTGGAGCGCAACAACCACCGCGAATGGTTTCTGGCGCACAAGCCCGAATACGAACGCGACGTGCGCGACCCGTTCCTGCAATTGATCGCCGACATGCAGGCGCCGCTGACCAAGATCAGTGCGCACTACCGCGCCGATCCCCGCAAGAACGGCGGCTCGCTGTTCCGCATCCACCGCGACACGCGCTTCTCCAACGACAAGCAGCCGTACAAGCCGTGGCAGGGCGCGCGCTTCTTCCACGAGCGACGCCATGAAATCCCGGCGCCCTCGTTCTACGTGCATATCCAACCCGGCGAATGCTTCGCCGGCGGCGGCATGTGGCACCCCGAATCCGATGCGCTCAAGCGCATCCGCGCCTTCCTCGCCGACAACCCGGCCGCGTGGAAACGCGCCACGCAGAGCAAGGCCTTCCGCGAGCATTTCGGCTTCTGGGGCGAGGCGCTCACCCGCCCGCCGCGTGGCTTCGATCCGGCGCACGAGCTGATCGAAGACATCAAGCGCAAGGACTTCGCCGCCGGCGAAGGCTTCGATGAAAAGCTGGCCTGCTCCGCCGAACTGCGCCCCTGGCTGGTCGAGACCTACAAGCGCCTGGCGCCGATGATCGATTACCTCTGTGCCACCCAGGAACTGGACTTCTGAGCCATTACCCGGCCGGGCGAAGCAGGCTCGCCCGACCCGGATGCCGGATCACCGTTCGTGGAACGGCCGCTGGGTAGTCAACAGGTACAGCGCGCACAGCACGCCCACCACGGCAGTGATCGCCACATAGTGCGCCGGCGCCATCGGCCCCAGCCTTGCCGCCAGGTAGGCGATGAGCGGCGGCGTGATCGCACCGAAGATGGCATAGGCGACGTTGTAGGAAAACGACAGCCCCGAAAAACGTACGGCCGGCGGAAAGGCCGCCACCATCACCGCCGGCACGACGCCCACGACCCCGACGCACCATCCGGCCAGCGCATACAGCGCGAGGAAATGCGCGCCGCCTTGCTGCAGGTCCCGATACAGTAGGTAGGTGCTGCCCAGCAGCGCCAAAGACCCCACCAGCAGCGAGCGGCCGCGTCCGAAACGATCCACCGCCACACCGCCGAAGATGCAGCCGAAGCAAAGCATCAGGGCGGCCAGGCTGTTGCCGTGGAAGGCCAGCGTCTGCGGCAGGTGAAAACTGCTCTGCACCAAAGTGGGCGTCATCAGGATCACCACCACGATCGCCGCGGTGAGCATCCAGGTGACCAGCATGCTCAGCAGCACACCATCCATATGGCCAGTCACCGCCCGCTTCAGCGGAAGCTCCCGTTCCAG
>JABLTH010039336.1_pt1 | contig 16261 bp, 11 predicted proteins | sample 7875711 | NCBI WGS metagenome assembly JABLTH01 (sample SAMN14941262, study PRJNA633318) | bioreactor metagenome | isolation source: bioreactor | place: China | collected 2019-03-05 | reverse complement strand
CAGGTTGTTCCAGATGAAGCCGACCTGCGGGTTGTTGGGCGCGGCGATCTGCGGCACCTGGGCCTTGGCGGCCTGGTACAGCGCGCGCGCCTGGATCAGCTGCGGGTTGTTGGCGCGCAGTTCCTGCGTCAGCTCCCACAAGGAGAAGCCAGGGCCGATCACGCCGTTGGCCACGCTGCCGTCGGCGCCAGCCGGCGCACCGGCGGCGCTTGCCGGAGCGGCTGCCGCCGCCGAAGCCGGCGCGGCGCTGTCGCCGCTGCGGCCCCAGCCGCCGGCTTCGCGCACGCGTTTCCCCGCGCGCATGGCGGCGCCCGGGTCGGTATCCCCATTCAGCTCCACAGCAAAAGCCGGCTGGCCGAGCTGGGCCAGCAAAGCCAGCATCCCCGTCGCGAGGCCGGCGGGCGTCATCCGCTTCAACACGCGTATCCCTTCTTATTGACTTGTCGCGCGCATTTATCGCAAGCAAGGCTTTCAAATGCATTTCAGAAACGGCCGGCTCGCCACATCGACACACTAGGACTTACCCTGTCAACCGTAAGGCCGCCTCATGCGTGCCGAAGGCAGGCGCCAGCACAGGTCAGCATCGTGTCAGCGCGCCGGCCCGGCAGCGGCCCGCTGGCAACGCACCGGACCCCGGCCAGCCGATCCGGATGCCCATGCGCGCCGGCCGGACGGGGCGTGGCCGCTGGGCGGGCCCTGCCGGAACCCCGTCGACCCGACCCACAGCCCCCCCGCGGCGTACAGCCGCGCCGCCATCTCCGCAGAATTCCCCCTCCCGAATGGCAGACGCCCCGGCGCTGATCCGCCTGGCATGGTCGAATCGCGCCGACTGAGCGCCCTATAGTCGACTTTTCTAGCCTTCTTATCGATTTTTCAGATAGAAGATAGAAACTTTATTCGTTTGTCTCCTTATACATAAAACAAATAACGTTATGCAAAATTCGAACATAAGCCGACGACCATGCATAACAAGCTTCTCAGCGGTAAAGCCCCCGGCCTGGCCCTGGTGATCGCCATCGCCGTTCCTGCCATGTTCCTGGGCCATCTCTTCCCCTTGCTGGGCGGGGCGGTGATCGCCATGCTGCTGGGCCTGGGCTGCCGCAGCGTCTACCAGCCGGGCGCGGCGCTGCAGCCTGGCCTGCAGTTCGCTTCCAAGCAGGTCCTGCAGTATTCGATCGTGGGGCTGGGCTTCAGCCTGCCGATCCATGAGGTGGTGCGCACCGGGCTGACCTCCCTGCCCGTCTCCCTGATCACGCTGGCCGTGGCCTTCGCGGTGGCGCTGGCGGTGGGCAAGCTGCTGCACATCCCCGAGAAGCTGAAGATCCTGATCGGCGCCGGCACCGCCATCTGCGGCGGCTCGGCGATCGCGGCCATCACGCCGGTGCTGCGTCCCGACGACCATGACACCGCCTACGCGCTGTCGACCATCTTCCTGTTCAATATCGTCGCGGTGATGATCTTCCCGGCGCTGGGCCGGCACTTCGGCATGTCCGACACCGGCTTCGGCCTGTGGGCGGGCACCGCCATCAACGACACCTCATCGGTGGTGGCGGCGGCCTACGCCTGGAACAACTTCGCCGGCGAGTACGCCACCATCGTCAAGCTGACCCGCGCCATGATGATCGTGCCCGTCACGCTGGTCCTGGGCCTGCTCTTCAGCCGCGGGCGGGGCGCCGCCGCCGTGCCGCTGCACAAGAACGTACCCTGGTTCATCGTGCTGTTCGTGCTGGCCTCGGTGGTCAATGAATGGCTGCCGCCCGCCCTGACCGCGGCGATCCGCCAGCTCGCGCCGTTCATGATCGTGCTGGCCCTGGCCGGCATCGGCCTGAGCACCGACGTGCAGCGCCTGCGCCGCGCGGGCTGGAAGCCCCTGCTGCTGGGCCTGGTGGTGTGGTGCAGCGTGGCGGTGAGCAGCCTGCTGGTGCAGCACCTGACGGGGATGATCTGAGCCGGCGGCTTCAGCTCACCGCCGACGCCGCCTCGCCCGCGGCGCTGGCACTGCCGCCACCCCCGCCGCGCAGCCGTTCGCGCTGCGTCTCCTCCAGCCACAGATGCCGGCTCGGGCGCAGCAGGTCGCGCAGGGACACGATGCCGGCCAGCCGCATCGACCGCGCATCGCCCACCACCGCCAGCCGGCCCACGCCCAGGGCCGCCATGCGCCCCGCCGCCGCGCGCGCCGTCTCTTCCGGCAGCAGCACGGCCGGCGCGGCCGCGCCGGCGAACAGCGCGGCGCAGGGCGTACCCTCCTGCTCGCGCCCGCGCAGCAGGGCGCGGTCCAGCAGGCCCAGCACGCGGCCGTCCTGCACCACCGGGTAGCCGCGATGCGCGGCGTGCTCGCCGAAGTAGGCCTGCGCGGCCTGGGCCAGGGTCAGGCCCCCGTCGATCCAGATCACCTCGCGCGTCATCAGGTCCGCCACATGCTGGCGCGCGAGCGGGTCGACGCTGTATTCGCGGTAGATGTGCAGGCCGCGCCGGGCGATCTTCTCGGTCATGATGGAGCGCTTCATCAGCAGCGCCGTCAGGCCATAGGCCACCGCCGTGGTGAGCAGCAGCGGCAGCAGCGCCTCGCTGTCGTGCGTGAGGCCGAAGGCGAACACGATGGCGGTGAGCGGCGCGCCCAGCACGCTGCCCAGCACCCCCGCCATGCACACCAGCGCCCATAGCTGCGGCGAGCCGCCCGGCAGCCAGGGCGACAGCACCGTGCCGAGGCCGGCGCCGAGCATCAGCAGCGGCGCCAGCACGCCGCCGGAGGTACCCGAGCCGAGCGCGATCACCCAGATCACGGCCTTGACCGCGAGCAGCGCCAGTGCGGCCTCCAGCAGCAGGCGATGGTTGAGCAGGTCGCCGATGACGTCATAGCCCACGCCCAGCGCGCGCGGCGCGAAGTAGCCGCCGATGCCGACCGCCAGGCCGCCCAGGGCGGGCCACCACATCCAGTGCAGGCGCAGCTTGCCGAAGGCATCTTCCACCTTGTACAGCCCCAGCGTGAGCGCCGCGCCGAGGACGCCGCTCAGCAGGCCGGCTACCACGCAGGAGGCCAGCGCCAGCGTGGATGCCGGCGCCGTCTGCAGCGGGAACAGCGGCCCCGCCTCGAACAGCCAGGGCCGCAGGAAGCCGGCCACGCCGCAGGCGAGCGCCACCGGCAGCAGGCTGCGCGGGCGCAGTTCGAACAGCAGCAGTTCCACGCCCAGCAGCACCGCCGCCACCGGCGTGCCGAAGATGGCGGTCATGCCGGCACAGGCGCCGGCCACCAGCAGCGTCTTGCGCTCGGCGGCTGTCAGGTGCAGGTACTGGGCCAGCAGCGAGGCCATCGAGCCGCCGGTCATGATGATCGGCCCTTCGGCGCCGAAGGGGCCGCCGCTGCCGATCACGATGCCCGACGCCAGCGGCTTGAGCACCGCCACGCGCGGCGACATCTTGCTCTTGCCGAACAGCACCGCCTCGATGGCCTCCGGGATGCCATGGCCGCGGATCCTGTCGCTGCCGTAGCGCGCCATCAGGCCGACGATGAGGCCGCCCAGCACCGGCACGGCAATCACCCAGGCGCCCGGCGCGTGGCCCGCGGGCGAACGCTCGGCCAGCGACAGCGACTGGAAGAAGAACAGGTTGGTGAAGAAGCGGATCAGCTTGAGCAGCACGTCCGCCGCCAGCGTGCTGACGGCGCCGATGCCCAGCGCCACGCCGGCCAGCAGCAGCATGCGGCGGTCGACGTGGTAGTCGCGCCTGGAGATCGGTGGCGCGGCAGGCGGGTGGTAAGACGGCGGGGAGGACGGCACGGGGGGCGGCAGGGAGGACATGGCTAGGTGCGGACGGCTGGAGAGGGCGGGAGTCGTGCAAGGGCGCCGGCCGGCGCGGCACGGCGCCCGCCCTGGGGACCGAGGCGCGGCGCATCGGCCGGAAGCGTCGAAATATATCATGTCATGATATATCTGCGCAGACCGCGGCGACATGCCGGGGCCGCCCGCCGAGGTGTCGGCGCCATGCCACAGCGGCGGCAAATGTAAGCATTTGTAATGTCCGCGATAGTATGATGGCGCACATTGCCCGCATTGATATCGCTTCTGACACATTTGGCACTCCGGCCCGAGCCAGGCCGCCGGCGCCATGGCGGGAGCCGCAACAAGACACAAGAAGAAGCACGTGCCCAGTTCGCACCACTCCCACGCCGCGCCGGCCGCCGCCGGCGCCCTGCCGGAAGCCGGCGACCAGGACCGGACCGCTCCGCACAAACCCGCCACGCGCTTCGCCTTCTCGCTGCCGGTGGCGCTGGTGATCTCCTTCCTGATGCTGTGGGGCATTCCCAAGGTGGTGCCGTCCAGCGACGCCATCACCCATGTCACCGCGCGCCTGCAGAGCGCGCTGGTCGGCGCCTTCTATCCCGCTACCCACCGCGACGACGTCACCGTGCTGCTGATCGACGACGCCTCGCTGACCGAACTGGGCCAGGGCTGGCCGGTGCCCTACCGCACCCATGCACGCTGGCTGTCGGTGCTGGGGCAGGTCTACAAGCCGCGCGCGATCTTCCTCGACATCACCTTCACCCAGGCGCGCGACGATGCCACCCTGCCCGCCCTGGTGCAGTCACTGTGCCGGTTGCGCGACCGCGGCGTGCCGGTGTTCCTGGCCGCGCTGCCCGGCCCCGACGGCAAGCTGGCCCTGCGGCCGGGGCTGGAAACGCCGCCCGGCGAGGCGCCGTGCTTCCAGCTGGTGGGCGTGGACTACGAGGCGGACCGCATCGACCGCCTGGTGTGGAGCTATCCGCTGTGGCGCGAGGCGGAAGGTCATGAAGGCGGCCACGCGGGTAGCGACGCCGGCGCCCATGCCGGCAGCCATGCCGGCGAAGGCGCCGGGAAGGGTGCCGCGCCCGGCGGCGAGGCCGGCCACGGCGCCGGCCAGCCCGCGCGCAGCGCGGCATTGGCGATGGCCGAGGATGCCGGCGGCCTGAGGCTGGCGCGCGAGGAGGAGCCGATGGCCCTGGTCTGGGGCGTGCGCAACGGCGACCTGCCGCGCTACGCCGAGTGGTGCCGCCCTTCCTCCGGCCTGGCCGAGGTCCTGCCGGCGCCGCTGCGCGCGCTCTGGCAAGGCAAGGAAGCCTACCAGCCGATCTGCCCCTACAGCCGCGCGCTGGCCATGCGCCAGCTCAAGCCGTCGAGCGAGGCCGACGAGCGCACGCTGCGCGAGCGCCTGGACGGCCGCTTCGTGCTGATCGGCACTTCCATGGCCGGCTCCAACGACCTGGTGGCCTCGCCGGTGCATGGCCCCATCCCGGGCGTGTTCCTGCATGCGATGGCGCTCGACAACCTGCTGACCTACGGCACCCGCTACAAGCGCGCGCTGGAATGGGAACTGCTGCCGCCCTGGCGCCTGGCCTTGCTGGGCACGGCGGTGGTGATCCTGGCGCACTGGCTGCTGCACCGGCGCTACCTGCTGTCCGCCGGCCACGGCGGCAACGACGCCCCGGCGCGGCGCCACGCCTGGCTGGGCCGGCGCTGGTGGCGCGCGGCGCGTGCCTGGCTGGCGCGCCGCCGCCATGCGCTCGAAGCGATCGCGCGCGGCCATGCCCGCTGGACGCCGCAGCACCTGCTGGCCGAGGCGCTGCTGGCCGCCGGCCGCCTGACCGACTTCCTGGCGCGCCAGCTCGGCCGCATCGTTTTTTCCACCGCGGTGATCCTGCTGGTGATCCTGCTGGCGCAAGGCGTGCTCGACATCGGCACCCTGCCGGTGGTCGACCTCGCCGCCATGGCGCTGGCCGCCGAATGGCTGGGCTGGACCCGCAAGATCACCGATGTCGCCCTGGGCGAAGACCCGGACGAGCCGCCGCTTCCTGAATCGCACCACTCGGAGTAGAACCATGCGCCGCTTTGCCCTCCGCCAAACGCTTGCCGCCGCCTCGCTGTCGCTGCTGGCCGGCCTGTCCGCCACCGCCATGCAGGCCGCGCAGGCCGCCACGCCGGCCACCCTGGGACAGGTCACCGCCGCCGTGCAGAAGCCGCTGCCGCTGTATGCGCATCCGGGCGATGCCAACGCCGCACAGACGGTGGCCGCCGACAACCTGCCCTGGGCCATCCTGGAGGCCAAGGACGACTTCTACCGCGTGCGCGTGGGCGGCCGCGACTACTGGGTCGACGGCATGACCGTGCGCGTGGCGCGCGCCGCCAAGGCGGCCTGCGACGCCACCGTGACCCAGGGCAAGACCAATAACAGCCCCACCGGCTCCACCCCGGGTGCCGGCGAAAACGCTTGCCGCTGAGCCCATGCGAGCCGGCAAGAACCTGGCGCGCCATGGCCGCATGGCGCGCATGGCACGCATGAGGGGCTGGACGCGCCTGCTGCGCGCCACCGCGCTGGCGGCTGCCGCGGCACTGCTGGCCAGCGCCTGCGCCACGCTGCCGGGCGGCGACAGCTTCGTCGTCACCACCGGCGAGCTGCCGCCGGTGCCCACCGGCCGCACCTGGCCCGATGCCGCGCAGGACGTGCGCAACCAGCGCGCGCGCGGCAATGGCCTGGTCGAGATGCCCGAGATGCAGGCCTACCTCAACGGCCTGCTGGCCAAGGTCAAGACCGCCGCCGGCGTGCCGAACTGGCCGGGCGCGGTCTATATCACCGCCTCCAACGACCTCGAGGCCTACTGCACCGGCGCCGGCAACATCTACCTCTCGCTCGGCTGGCTGTCGTCGGCCGAGTCGGAAGACGAGATCGTGGCCATCCTGTCGCACGAGTACGGCCACGTCTATCTCGACTACCACCAGCTCGAGGGCGCGAGCAACACCGCAGACAAGATGGCGCTGTGGGCCTCGGTCGGCATGGTGCTGGCGCAGAAGGCCGGCAATGCCACCGGCTGGGGCATCGGCGACAGCATGGTGGCCTCCTACCTGCTCGGCAAGGGCGGTCTGGTGCCGGCCTGGGGCCGCCAGCAGGAGGAGAACGCCGACCGCTTCGGCGCCACCGTCAGCCTGCGCCTGGGCTACTCCTTCACGCAGGGCTTCAAGGCTTTCCTGGAGCGCCAGGACACCTGGGAGCAGCAGAATGCGGCGCGCCGCGAGGCGCAGAAGCAGCGCGTGCTGGAGCAGGTCAAGCTGGCCGCCGCCGACAACGCGCGCAAGAAGAGCGCCGCGCAGGGCAACGACGCCGTCAACCACGCCATGCGCGAGATGCAGGCCTCGCTCGAATCGGGCACCGCCGGCCTGTTCCAGAGCGTGGACAGCAGCGTGCGCGACCTGTGGGGCCAGTTCACCGAGTCGCACCCGTCGACCAGCGCGCGCCTCGACTCGCTGACCGCGCAGGTGATGCCGCTGATGGCCGGCAAGCCGCGCCCGCGCCCGAGCGTGGAGCCGTGGACGCGCGCCCTGGCGCAGAAGCGCAGCGCCGCCACGCTGAAGAACTACCAGCTCGCGGCCGATGCCCAGGGCGCACTGCAGGCCCAGGATTTCGTCCGCGCGCGCAAGCTGGCGCTGGACGCCGCCTCGGGCCCGACCGCACGCCAGGCGCTGCCGCTGCTGACGCTGAGCCTGGCCGAGATCGGCCCGGGCGGCAACGGCATGCAGATGCAGCGCGCCGCCATGGTGCTCGACCGCAACCTGCAATCCGAGCCGGACCGCGCCTGGACCGTCTACGTGACACGCGCCAACGGCCTGCTCGGCTCCGGCCAGGGCCGCGCGGCGCAGACGGTGATGGACCAGGGCTTCACCTACTTCAACGACGCGCCGGCCGCCTGGCCCGATGCGATCCGCTTCTACGGCCAGGCCGGCGACTGGAACCGCGCCAAGCAACTGGCCGCGCAATGCGCCAGCCGCTTCCCCACCTACGCCAACGGCTGCAACACCGCCGCGCTCACGCCGGCGGAAAAGGCCGAGCAGGAGCGGCGCAACGAGCAGAAAGCCAAGAGCCTGGTGGACCGGTTGACGAAGAAGTAGCGGAAGTCTGCGGCGGAATTCGATAGCGGAAGCCGCCGCGGCCAGCCAGCGCCTGCCCTCTCCCCCGGCCCCTCTCCCGCAGGCGGGAGAGGGGAGCAGACCGGCGCGGTGCGAATCCCCTCGCGCTGAATAGAGCCAAAACGATGCGCCAACACCGCCGGCCAAGCACGAGGTCTTGGCCCCCTCTCCCCGCACGGAGAGGGCGGGGGAGAGGGGTGGTTCAGCAAGGTGCCACATCCAGCGAAGCCCTCGGTGTGATCCGGCTCACGAACGCCCAGCGAAGCCCTCGGTGCGATCCAGCACGCAGGCCTACAGACCCTGCCCCGCCCGCCGATATCCCTAGCGTGCGCCAGGGCCACACCACCACGAGGAATCCACATGCCGCGCGACGCCTGTTTTGCATGCGAGTCCGGCCATCCCGTGCCTGGCAGTGCCCCACATTGCCCGCCACCTGCGCAGCACCCGCTTTCCTGCACGCCATCTTCCCCGCGCACGACACCGGCACCCGTCCGCTACGGACGGCCGGTGCCGCGCCGACCCAGCCATCGACCTCGATGGCAAACCCGGTGAGACACCATGAGGCACAGCCAGATTGACGCGGGCATCGCGCCCGCCCCGGAACAGGCGATTCCCGCCCCCGACACGGTTCACTCCCCCGCCACCACGCCGGCGCCCGACGCCAGCGGCACCAGCGCAAGCCATTCGCTGGCCCGGCTCGGCTGGCGCCAGACGGTCGTCGCCGGCAGCAGCGCGCTCGCCGCGGCGGCCCTCGCCGGAGGCTGCGCGGCCGACGCACCGCCGCCGGCGGTGCAGGCCCAGGCGCCCGCCGCCCAGCAGCTCTGGTGCCCGGCGCCGGAAGGCTACTACCCCGAGGTGCAGCAATGCGCGGGGGGCTGGGTCCGCCGCGCGCCCGCGCATGCCGCTTCCGATGCCACGCCGCCGGTGCTGGTGATTCCGGTGCAACCGCCTGCGGGAGTCCGCCCATGAAGCGCCCCGCCCTGCCGAAGCGCCCGCTGCTGCCGGCTCCGATATCCGCCCTGGTGCCGCTGCTGCTACCTGCGCTGCTGTCCGCCTGCGGCGGCAGCACCGACGGCTCGGGCAATGCCGCGGCCCCCGCCACGTCGACCAGCATCACCCTGACGCCGCTTGCGGCCGACGTCGCCAGCGCGGCGCTGACGCCGCACTTCTCGCTTGCGCCGGTGGTGCTGGCCGCGCCCGCCGACCTCGACAGCCAGGCCCCGTCCGCTTCCGCGCTGCAGCCGGCCGCGACGCAGGCCGTCCCGGCGGCCCTGGCGGCCACGTCCACCACCCGGCTCACGCCCCAGGCGCTGGCCGCCAACCCGTTGGCAGCGGCCCCGGCGGCGAGCGGCTCGACCACGGTCACCACCTACACGCCGGCACAGATCCGCGCGGGCTACGGCCTGCCCGCGCTGCCGGCCTCGTGGACCGGCCTGAGCGCGAGCGTGGCCGCGCAGATGGGGGCCGGACAGACGGTCTACATCGTCGACGCCATGAGCGATCCCAATATCGCCGCCGAGCTCGCCGCCTTCAGCCAGAAATTCGGCCTGCCCGGCTGCACCACCACCGCGATCGCGCCGGGCGCCACCCTGCCGCTGCCGGCGGCGAGCACCGGGGGTTGCCAGTTCTCGGTGGTCAATGCCACCAGCTCCGGCGCCATGACCTCGATCGCTCCGCCCTACGATTCCGGCTGGGCCACCGAGATCGCGCTCGACGTGCAGTGGGTCCATGCCACCGCCCCGCTCGCCCGCATCATCCTGATCCAGGCCTCGAACGCCTCCACCGCCAGCCTGCTGGGCGCCATCAACCTGGCCAACGCCATGGGCCCGGGCGTGATCTCGATGAGCTTCGGCGCCGCCGAAGGCAGCTGGACCAGTTCGGTCGACTCGGCCTTCACGCGCACCAACATGACCTACATGGCGGCGACCGGCGACAGCGGCACCGGCGTGGAGTGGCCATCCGTCTCGAAGAACGTGCTCGGCGTCGGCGGCACGCACCTGGTGCTGAACGGCAGCACCCGCACGGAGTCGGTCTGGAGCGGCACCGGCGGCGGCATCAGCCAGTACACGACGGTGCCGTCGTACCAGACGCCGGCCGTGCCCGGCGTCGGCTCGCTGTCGATGCGCTCGGTCGCCGACGTCGCGTTCAACGCCGACCCCTACACCGGGCAGTACGTGGCGGTCATCCCGCCGGGAGGGTCGACCGCCAGCTGGTACAGCGTCGGTGGCACCAGCCTCGCCACGCCCCAGTGGGCCGCCATCGCGGCCATCGCCAACGCCTTGCGCGCGCAAGGCGGCAAGGCGCCGCTGGGCCTGGCGCAGACGCTGCTCTATGGCAACGTCGGGGCCAACGCCGGCGCCTATGCCGCGGCCTTCAGCGACATCACGCAGGGCAGCGACGGCGCTTGCGCCACCTGCGCGGCGCACACCGGCTATGACCAGCCCTCGGGCCTGGGCACGCCCAATGTGTCGAGCCTGCTGGCGTCGTTGACGGCGAATGCCCAGCCGCCGGCACCGGTGGTCACGCCGGTGACCGTGAATGGCACGGCCGGCAGCGCGCTGAGCTTCACCATGGCGGTGAGCGCGCCGGACGCGGTCACCTGGTCGCTGGCCAATGCGCCGGCGGGCATGAGCGTCAGCGCGGCGGGCCTGATCAGCTGGCCTCAGCCGGTGGCGGGCAGCTACGCCGTCACCGTGACGGCGACCGACAAGGTCACCGGCAGCGCCGGCCACGCCACCGCCACCATCGGCATCGCCGCGCCCCCGGCGCCCGTGGTGGAGGCCACGACGGTCGCGGCCCAGCCGGGCAGCGCGCTGCGCTTCCAGGTCCAGTTCAGCGCATCGGATCCGGTCACCTTCGCGCTGAGCGGGGCACCGTCCGGCATGACGATCAGCAGCGCGGGCGTGCTCTCCTGGGCCTCGCCGGTGGCCGGCAAGTACAGCGTGACGGTGACCGCCAAGGACACCACCACCGGCAAGAGCGGCAGCGCCGTGCTGACGGTGCAGGTCTCCACCAGGCCGATCGGGCCGGTGCTCTCCGCGGCGCCGATCCGCGGCGTGGCGGGCCGGGCCCTGAGCGGCGTGATCGGCGTGTCGGACCCGGGCGCGAGCGCCATCCTGGTGAGGATTTCGGGCGCGCCGCCCAGCATGACCTTCGCCGCCAGCGGGCAGGGGATCCTGCTCAACTGGACGAACCCGGTGGCCGGGACCTACACGCTGGTCCTCAGCGCGACCGATTCCGCCGGCCTGAGCACGCAGAGCACGCTGGTGCTGACCATCAGCGCCAACTGACGCTGACGTGTGGCCGGTGCGCCGCGTGCGCGCCGGCCGGGGTGGCGGTGCGGGCACCTGCCTGCCGCGGCAGGTGCGGGCGCCGGCGATTTATATCATCTTCTGATATATTTCGCCGACGCCCTCTCCCGATCCTCCCCGCCGTACCGTGCCGCCCTCCACTTCCCTGCCGCTCGCCCCCCAGCGCACCGCCGCGTGGCTGCGCACCTTCCTGCCCATGCCGATCGCGGCCAGCCGCCGCGAGCGCATCAAGTCCTGCGCCGGCGCGCTGCTCGGGCTGTTCTGCACCGAGTGGATCAGCCGGCATCTGCTGGCCGGCTTCAATCCCTGGTTCGTCGCCCCGATGGGCGCCTCCGCCGTGCTGCTGTTCGCGGTGCCGTCGAGCCCGCTGGCGCAGCCGTGGTCGATCATCGGCGGCAACCTGGTGGCGGCCCTGGTGGGCGTGGCCTGCGCGCAATGGATTCCGGCCCCCGGCCTGGCCGCGGGCGTGGCGGTGGCGGTGGCCATCGCGCTGATGTTCCAGCTGCGCTGCATCCACCCGCCCAGCGGCGCCGTCGCCATCACCGCGGTGTTCGGCGGCCCGGCGGTGCGCGCGCTCGGCTTCGGCTTCGTGGTGATGCCGGTGCTGGTCAACTCCATGCTGCTGCTGTTGCTGGCGCTGGTCTTCAACAACCTCGCCCGCCGCCGCTATCCGCACCGCCCGCCCGAAGCGGCGCCGGGACACGGCACCGCCGACCCGCCGCCCGCGCAGCGCGCCGGCATCACGCGCGCCGACCTGGACCAGGCCCTGGCCGAGCGCGGCGAGTTCCTCGACATCGAGGAAGACGACCTCGAAGCCATCCTGATCGCCGCCGAGCAGCACGCCTACCGGCGCCGCTTCGGCGAACTGCGCTGCGCCGACATCATGTCGCGCGATGTCGTTGCCGTGCAGCCGGGGCAGGCGCTGGAGGACGCCTGGGACCTGCTGGCCCGCCATCGCATCAAGGCGCTGCCGGTGGTGGACGAACAACGGCGCCTGCGCGGCATGCTGAGCGCCACCGACCACCTGCTCGGCCGCGACGCCGCCGGCCCGCGCCAGCGCGTGGCCGACCGCATGACCCCGGCCGTGCTCACGGCGCGCCCCGACCAGCCGATGATCGAACTGGCGCAGGCCTTCTGCGATGGCGGGCTGCATCACGTGCCGGTGGTGGACGCCGGCGGCATCGTGGTGGGCATGGTGACGCAGTCGGACCTGATGGCGGCCCTGCTCAAGGACAGCCTGCTCGGCGCCGGACGCTGAGCGCCGCATGGCTGCCGCGAGCGACGTGCGGGGTGTCGCTGTGGCGAATGCCTGCCCTCTCCCCCGGCCCCTCTCCCGCAAGCGGGAGAGGAGAGACAACCAGCGGCAAAGGCGAGCGAACCCGCGCCCTGCCCCCTCCCGACTACTCCACCACGATCTTGTGCTCGACCGCCAGCCGCTTCCACTGCGCCAGTTCCTGCTTCATGCGCGCAGCGAAGTCCGCCGGGCTGAGCGCCTGCGGCAGTGCGCCGTCGGGATCGAGCACGGCACGCATCTCGCTCGAGGCAGCGGTGTCGTTGATCTCGCGATTGAGCCGCTGCACCAGCGCCGCCGGCGTGCCGGCCGGTGCCAGCACGCCGACCCAGATGTCCATCTCGTAGCCCGGCACGGTGGCTCCCAGCGCGGGCAGGTCGGGGAAGGCGGCACTGGGGCGCTGCGATGTCACCGCGAGCGCGCGCACCTTGCCTGAGCGGATCTGCGGCGCCATCGAGCTGTAGTTGCCGATCATCACGTCGATCTGGCCGGCCGACAGGTCCAGCAGCGCATTGGAGGCGCCCTTGTAGGGCACATGCATCATGCGCACCTTGGCAGCGTCGCTCAGCAGTTCGGTCGCCATCTGGCCGAGCGAGCCGATGCCCGCCGAGCCATAGGTGATGGCGCCCGGGCGCGCCTTGGCCGCGGCCAGCAACTCGGCCGGCGTGTGGAACGGCTTGGCGGCCGACACCGCCAGCAACAGCGGGCCGTTGCCCACCATCGCGACCGGTGCGAAGGCGGCGATGGCGTCGTAGGGCGACCTGGGCTGGGTGGCCGCCGCGGTCAGGAAGGTCGACGACGTCAACAGCAGCACGGAGCCGTCGCGCGGCGCGCGGGCGACGAAGTCGGCCCCCATGGCGCCAGCCGCGCCAGGCTTGTTCTCGACGATCACATTGGCGCCCAGGCGGCGCGCCAGGCCGGGGGCGAGCGCGCGCGCGATGACGTCGTTGCTGGCTCCGGCCGAGAACGGCACGACGATGCGCACCAGCGGCCGCACGGCCGCGGCGGTATCGGCGCGCGCCGGCAGCGGCGCGATGGCGCCCGCCAGGGCACCGGCGGCCGCGAGGCCTTGCGCGAAGCGCGCCACCCGCTGCAAAGCGGAGTTCTTGTGCATGGCTACCTCTTCGATCTGGTTGGCCTGGCGCGGCGCGCTCAGGCGGGAATGTCGAGGTCGAGCAGCGGTGCGTACTGCTGCGCGCCGAAGATGTCGCCATCGCCGGCGCTGCCGCTGGGCCGGCTGCGATAGATGGTGAACTTGATGGCGAAGGCCGGATCGTAGGCGACGAAGTCGGAGATGCGCTCGCCGGCAATGCCGTACAGCGCTGCCACACGCTCGCGCGACAGCACGCCCGAGCGCTTCACGCGTTCATACTCGGCGGCATCGCGGAAGATGATATCGAAGGTGATCTTGTTGACGCCGGCATTCTTGCTGCGAATGGTCTTGGCCAGCTCGTGCAGTTTCTGGGTGCTCATCGTGGTCTTCCTCGGTCCTTCAGATACCGGCTTCGGTCAGGTGGGTGGGGAACAGCGCCATCGGATCCGCCACCTCGATGGTGTGGTTCAGCGTCCAGCGGTAGGCCGGGCTGGCGCGCAGCACTTCGTCGAGCGGGAACGAGACCGAACCCGCCGTGCCCTTCACGTCCGGCAGGCGCGCGTAGAACATCTGGCGCAGGCCGATCATGGCCACCTCCTCCGCCATCCCGGCGGTGGGGGCCACGCCCTGCACCATCACGCACAGCTCGTGGCCGGGCCGGTCGCGCAGCGGCTCCAGCTCGCCCATCACGCCGTCGCGCCCGTACACGTTGTAGTGCAGCGCGTAGCCATCGGGGCCGAAGCGCGCGCGCACCTGCTCGCGTGCCCAGGCGATCACGCGGTCGACGTTGGCGATGGTGTAGGGATCGCGGATGCCGCACAGGCCGACGTAGCGTTCGCCGACCTTGCCCGCGCCTTCCAGCTTCACGCGCACCGTGCCGGCCTCCTCGAAGCGCGCGCCGGTGATGCGGGTGGTGCGGGCATCGACCTGTTCGTAGCGGCAGTGCGTCATGTCGAGCCGGCCGCCGGCTACGAATTCCTCGAAGGGATTGGAGCGCTCGTACATGGCGTGCCCGGCGACCGAAGCCACCGTGCAGCGCTGCTCGGGATGCATGGCGGTGACGCGCACGTCATCGTGCGAGATGGTGCCCATCACCGTCTCCTTGCCGCCATAGGGCTCGGCGCAGAAGGAGGCGCATTCCAGCACCTTGCCGAGGTAGTAGGCGTGGTCGGCCGGGAAGCCGTGGTGCAGGGCCGGCGCGGCGAACAGCGCGGCGTCCGAGCTGCGCCCGCCGATGATCACGTCCGCGCCCTGCGCCAGCAGCGCGCGATAGGGATGCACGCCGGCCATGGCGACCACGCGGTCGGTGGCATCGAGCTCGGCGCGCGTGAGGTCGGCGAAGCCGTCCAGGCCGCGGATGGCCTGGCCCCGCTCGAGCGCGGCGCGCAGCGTGGCCTTGTCCACCTCGGAGTAGAAGTAGCCCAGGCGGAAGCGCTTGAGCCCGTGCTTCTGTGCCAGCTCGCGGATGATGCGCACGTAGAGGTCGACGCGGCTGTTGCTGCCGGTGTCGCCGGCCGAGCCGATGATCATCGGCACCCCCAGCCGGCGCGAGGCCAGCAGCATCTGCTCGAGGTCATGCCGCTGCCAGGCCTCCGGGCTGGTCGAGGTGTCCGAACCCAGCGGCACCGGGCCGACGTCGTCGCTGCCCGAATCGGCGGCGATGTAGTCGGGCCCGGCCGCCACTCCGAGTTCGAAGCTGGCCGTGCGCAGCGGCGCAAAGCCGAGGTGGCCGTTGGGGCAGATGATCTTCAGCGACTGCATGGAGGAAGCTCCCGAGAAGCGCCGGCTGGCGCGGATGCCTGTCCTTACGCAGAAGCCGTGCCATCCGCCGGCGCGAAACACTTCCCTTTTTATTCAACCACTTAGGAATTCCGACCCGCAACCTGCGTGCATTTCACGCGAGAATCTCCACGCAGATGCGTGGATTTCACGCATCTGTCAGGCCGAGCTTGAGCATCTGGTGGCGCAGGGCGTGGCGGCTCAGGCCCAGCCGCTGCGCCGCCTGGCCGGCGTTCTGCCCGCAGGCATCGAGCGCCGCGCGGATCAGCCGCGCCTGGAAGCGCGCGGTGGCGGCGTGGTAGTCCTCGCCGGGCACCGGCGCTGCCGCCATGGCGGCGTCCGTGCCGGCGGAGGCATCGGCGGACGCATCGGCGCGTGCGTCGACCTCGCGCAGGATGCGCGCCGGCAGGTGGCGCGGCAGCACGCAGTCGCCCTCCTCCAGCAGGCAGATGCGCTCCAGCAGGTGTTCCAGCTCGCGCACGTTGCCGGGCCAGCGGTAGGCGCGGAAGATGCGCTCGACCTCGGGGTCCAGGTGCGCCATGCGGCTGCCGTACTGCTGCCGGTAGCGCGCCAGGGCCTGCTGCGCCAGCAGGAAGATGTCGTCGCCGCGCTCGCGCAGCGGCGGGATGTTGATGGCGATCACCTGCAGGCGGTAGTACAGGTCTTCGCGGAACTTGCCGTCCTTGACCTCGCTCAGCAGGATCTTGTTGGTGGCGGCGATGAAGCGCACGTCCACGCTGATGGGGCGTACCGCGCCGACCCGGCGGAAGCGCCGCGTGTCGAGCAGCGTCAGGATCTTGGACTGCATCACCGGGTCGAGCTCGCGCACCTCGTCCAGGAACACAGTGCCGCCGTT
>JABLTH010028605.1_pt1 | contig 16267 bp, 14 predicted proteins | sample 7875711 | NCBI WGS metagenome assembly JABLTH01 (sample SAMN14941262, study PRJNA633318) | bioreactor metagenome | isolation source: bioreactor | place: China | collected 2019-03-05 | reverse complement strand
CGCCGTCCTGCCACTCCATGGGCGGCAGCATGCGGCGTGCTGCGTTCGCGCGCCATTCGGCCAGCTTGGCGAAGATCCACTTCTGCTTTTCGGCGATGGCGTGTTCGATCTCGGCGAGTGTGACCCAGCGCGGTGCCGTGATCGACAAGCCGCGATCATCGATGACAAAGCCGATGGTGCGCCGCGACGAACGCTTGAGGTTATAGATCAGCGCACGCTCGCCCAGCGTCAGGCGGCGCTGATTGGGGCCGAGCGGTGCGGTGGAAAAGTCGAGTGCGGGCGGTGCGAGGAGGGATGCGTCTGGCGACTGCGATGGCGACGGGGCTTCGGGCGCGAGCAGCGGCAGCTCGAGCTGGACGCTGTCGGCGGTGGTGGGCGAAGTCGGTGGGCGCAGCAGTTTCATGCGTGCTCGCGGTAGCTATCGGCGTCGATTCTACGCATTTCTGCTTCGATCCACGCTTCGACTTCGCGGTTGAGTTCATCGCTGGTCTTGCCGGCGCTCGATATGGCTGGCCCGACCGACAGCGTGATCAAGCCCGGGTGCTTCAAGAACGAATTGCGCGGCCACACGCGGCCGGAGTTGTGCGCGATGGGGATGACCCATGCGCCGGTATCCACGGCAAAGCGCGCACCGCCGCTCTTGTAGCGCGGCTTCGGGTCGCCGGAGCGTGTGCGCGTGCCTTCGGGAAACATGATCACCCATGCGCCATCGGCAAGGCGCTCCTTACCCTGGCGCGCGACGGAAGCGAACGCATTGGCGCCGTCCTTGCGGTTGATGTGCACCATCTTGAGCATGCTGAGTGCCCATCCGAAGAACGGCACATACAGCAGCTCGCGCTTGAACACGTAGCACAGCGGGCGCGGCATGGTCGCAACATAGGCCATGGTTTCCCACGCCGACTGATGCTTGGAAAGCAGCACCACCTGCTTGTTGGTGGCGACGGCTTCCTCGATGTTCTCCCAGCCCTGGTATTGCCAGCGGATGCCGAGCAGCCCGCGCGCCATCCAGATGGCGGACTTCGTCCAGCCGGACACCATCCAGAAACGGCGGTGCGGGTTCATGAACGGAAAGACAATGAAGCAGGCCACCGCGTAAATCGGTGTCCAGACGATCAAGAAGACCAGGTACAGCAGCGAACGGATAAAAGTCATTGGGGGCGCGTTGGGGGCGAATTCAAGGGGCGCGTGTGGGCGTGCCCTGGGGCGCAGGGGACAGCAGCGCACGCGCAAACGCACGCAGGTCCTCATGAATCTGGGTGCCCGGGGGCAGGTCTCCGGCATCGCGGGTCTTGGCGCCCTTGCCGGTCAGTACGAGGTGAGGAACGGCGCCGACCTCGACGCCGGCTTGCAGGTCACGCAGCGAGTCACCGACCACCGGCACGCCCGTGAGGTCCATGTCGAACCGGCGAGCGATCTCGCGAAGCATGCCGGACTTGGGCTTGCGGCACTCGCACGCATCGGCGGCGGTGTGCGGGCAGAAGAAGACGGCATCGACGCGCCCGCCGTAGGTGGCGAGCGCCTTGTACATCTTCTCGTGCATGGCGTTGAGCGCGGCGGCCTCGAACAGGCCGCGCCCGATGCCCGACTGGTTGGTTGCCACCACCACCTGGTAGCCGGCCTGGTTCAGCTCGGCAATGGCTTCCAGGCTGCCGTCGAGGGCAATCCATTCGTCTGGCGACTTGATGAACTGGTCGCTGTCGCGGTTGATGACGCCATCGCGGTCGAGGATCACCAGTTTGGGAACATGGGGCATGGTGGGCTCCGAACGGTGCTTGGGGTGCCGATCAGGCGGCCAGCTTGGAGATGTCCGCGACGCGGTTCATCAAGCCGTGCAGTTCACCCAGCAGCGCGAGGCGGTTGTCGCGCAGCGCGGTGTCCTCGGCCATCACCATCACGCCGTCAAAGAAGGTGTCGACTGCTTCGCGCAGGCCAGCCAGCGTCTTGAGCGCGGTGGTGAAGTCGCCGCGTGCGAAGGCATCGTGTACCTGCGGCTCCGACGAGGCCACGGCCTGATGCAGCGCGCGCTCGGCGTCTTCCTTGAGCAGTTGCGGCTGCACTGCGCCAATGGCCACGTCCGTCTTCTTCAGGATGTTGGTGATGCGCTTGTTGGCGGCGGCCAGCGCTTCGGCCTGCGGCAGGGCAGCAAAGGCACGCACGGCTTCCAGGCGCGCGACGATGTCGTCCAGGCGCTGCGGGCGCTGGCTGACCACGGCTTCCACCTCGTTGGTGCTGTAGCCCTTGTCCTTCAGGTAGCCGCGCAGGCGGTCGTACAGGAAGTCGGTGATGGCGGCCAGGTCGGGCTTGACGGCCGCGATGCCGTCGAAGCTGGCGGCGGCAATCTGCAGCGCATCGTCAATCGTGAGCGTGAGCGGCTTCTCGATCAGCATGCGCAGGATGCCCAGCGCGTGGCGGCGCAGCGCGAACGGGTCTTTCTCGCCCGTGGGTTGCAGACCGATGCCCCAGATGCCGACCAGCGTTTCGAGCTTGTCGGCCAGGGCCACCACGGTGCCGGTGGGGGTGCTGGGCAGCGCGTCGCCGGCAAAGCGCGGTTGGTAGTGTTCTGAGCAGGCCAGCGCCACGTCGTCGGGTTCGCCATCGTGGCGGGCGTAGTACGTGCCCATCGTGCCCTGCAGCTCGGGGAACTCGCCCACCATGTCGGTCAGCAGATCGGCCTTGGCCAGCAATGCGCCGCGCGAGGCGTGTGCGACATCCGCGCCAAGCTTCTCGGCCAGTTGGCCCGCGATGGCCTGCAGGCGCGATACACGCTCAAGCTGCGTGCCGATCTTGTTGTGATAGACCACGCGCGAGAGCAGCGGTACGCGGTCGGCCAGCGGCTTCTTCTTGTCCTGCTCGAAGAAGAAGCGGGCGTCGGCTAGGCGCGGACGCACCACGCGTTCGTTGCCTTGAATGATGGCCTCTGGCGTGCTCGTGGCGATGTTCGAAACGATCAGGAAGCGGTTGCGCAGATGGCCCTGTGCATCGGTCAGCGCAAAATACTTCTGGTTGGTCTGCATGGTCAGGATCAGGCATTCCTGCGGCACGGCGAGGAACGCTTCCTCGAAGTGGCAGGGGTAGACCACGGGCCATTCGACCAGTGCGTTCACCTCATCCAGCAGCGCTTCGGGCATGACCACCGTATCGGCGCCGGCGGTCTTGAGCAGCTCGGCGCGGATGGCTTCCTTGCGCTTGCCATAGCCGGCGATGACTTTGCCCTGCGATTCCAGCGTGCTCGCATATGACGTAGCGTCTTGGATGACGATCTCGCCGGCTGACAGGAAACGGTGGCCCAGCGTCACGTTGCCCGATTGCAGGCCTAATGCACTGACGGGGATGATTTCGCTGTCGAGCAGTGCGATCAGCTTGTGGGCCGGGCGCACGAACTGAACGTTCTCGCCGTTCGGGCGCTGATACGTCATCACCTTCGGGATCGGCAGGTTGGCGATGGTCTGCGACAGTGCCGTCTGCAGGCCGTCGGCCAGCACGGCGCCGCGCGCGGTATAGCGATAGAACAGCGCTTCGGCCTTGCCGTCAGGCGCGCGTTCGAGCGATTCGGGGGCGATGGCGTCCACGCCCACGGTCTTGGCCAGCGCAGCCAGCTTCTTGACGAGCGGCGCGGCGGGCTTGCCCTCGGCATCGAAGGCGATGGTCACGGGCAGCACCTTCTCGCGCAATTCGCGATCAGGCGCGGTGCGGCGCACGCCGGTGATCGATGCGGCCAGGCGGCGCGGCGTGGCAAAACCTTCCACGGCGGCGCCCTCTTCGAGCAGGCCTTGCGCCGACAGACCGTCAAACAGGCCGCGCGCAAACGCCTCGCCCAGGCGGGCCAGCGCTTTGGGCGGCAGTTCTTCGGTCAGCAGTTCGATCAGGAGGGTGGACATAGCGTTTGAATCGGTGACGTCGTTGTTCTGCGCCGCTTGGTGTTCAGATCAGTTGCGGCGGTACGTTGTGTTGTGCAGCTCAGTATTCAGTGATCAGCAGGGCGAGCCGGGCACGGGTTCCACGCCCGAGAGCAGCCACACGCCGTTCTGCTGCTGGAACTGCAATTGCGTGCCGGCGCACTGGCCCGGCGGCGGTGGCGGTGCAATCGGCGCGGGCGTGGTGCCGGGCGCGGCAGCATCGCGGCGCAGGAAGCGGGCTGACAGCAAGCCGCGTCGCGCGTCGTAACGCACCTCTTGCAGCGTGCCGGACACGTTGAATTCCAGACGACTCGGCAATTGCCCCGCCGAGCGGAACACGCGCGCACGGCGCTGTGCCTTCACGCCCGAGCCTTGCCACTCCACCCACGTGAGCGGGAAGCGCAGGGCCGTTGCATACGTGCGCAGCGGCACGCGATGCCAGCCGAGGTCACGCGCGCCGGACAGGTCGCAGGCCATCGTGCGCACCAGGCTCGTCCACTGATCGAGCGACGGCGGAGGCGGTGTCCAGGCCGTGCTCAGCGCTTGCTGCAGCGGCTTGGAATCGGCCACGCAAAGCTGCGTCAAAGTGTTGGGCACGACGAAAACCTTCTCCGTCGATGCCGCCTTGGACGTGCGATGCCGTGCCGCTTGTGCAACGCTCGCCGGTAGCGCCAGCGCGGCGATGGACGCTGCGGTCAGCAGCGCCAGGCCACGCCGTGCTCGGTTGGCCGTCATGCGGCCTCCGTGGTCTTGGCGGCGGCAGCGGCCGTGCCGCACATCGGGAAACCCAGGCGTTCGCGTGAGTCGTAGTAAGCCTGCGCGACCAGACGCGACAAGTTGCGGATGCGGCCGATGTAGGCTGCGCGCTCCGTCACCGAAATCGCGCCGCGCGCGTCCAGCAGGTTGAAGGTGTGGCCGGCCTTGAGCACTTGCTCGTAGGCGGGCAGGGCCAGCTGCACGACAGGTGCGTCGCCCTCGGCAGCAGCTTCGCCTTCTGCGCGCACGCCCATCAGGCGCTTGGCTTCGGCTTCGTGCTCGGCAAAGCGGCGGAACAGCACGGTCGTGTCGGCCTGTTCGAAGTTGTAGGTCGATTGCTCGACCTCGTTCTGGTGATAGACGTCGCCGTAGGTCAGGCGGCGCTTCACGGGGCCGTTCGGGCCCGGCTCTTCCCACTCCGTCCAGACCAGGTCGTAGATGTTCTCGACCTGCTGCAGGTACATCGCCAGACGCTCGATGCCGTAGGTGATCTCACCGGTCACGGGCTTGCAGTCAAGGCCGCCGACTTGCTGGAAGTACGTGAACTGCGTGACTTCCATGCCGTTGAGCCACACCTCCCAGCCCAGGCCCCAGGCGCCGAGCGTGGGGTTTTCCCAGTCATCTTCGACAAAGCGGACGTCGTTCTGCTTCAGGTCCAGCCCCAGCGCTTCCAGCGAGCCGAGGTACAGGTCGAGGATGTTTTCCGGCGCCGGCTTGAGCACCACCTGGTACTGGTAGTAATGCTGCAGGCGGTTTGGGTTCTCGCCGTAGCGGCCGTCCTTGGGGCGGCGTGACGGTTGCACGTAGGCGGCACGCCAAGGCTCCGGGCCGATCGCGCGCAGGAAGGTGTGCACGTGCGACGTACCGGCGCCGACTTCGAGGTCGATCGGCTGCAGCAGGGCGCAGCCCTGGGCGTCCCAGTACGACTGCAGCTTGAGGATGAGTTGCTGGAAGGTGAGCATGGTGGAACCCGTTGGTCCGCGGCGGCACGGAACGTGCGTTGCACCGCGCGACGGTGGAATGCAGCGGCGGGCACGAGAAGCGCCTGGCTCCGTGCCCGCCGTAAAACGTTGAATTTTAGCGTTTTTTGTCAGCGACTCCGGAAAGTGGCTCGAAAGCCCTCCGGACGCTGAACGATCAATCTGCCGATGCCCGGCGGCGGCGCACAAATGCCACCAGCAGAACCAGCGCACCCAGGCCCAGCGCAGGCGCGTTGCCGGCCCGCGCGAATGGCGTCAAGCCCTGCATGCCTTGCACCTCGGTCCGCAGTGTGCCAAGCGTGAAGACGGGCAGGCGCGCCTGCACGCTGCCGTCCGGTCGCACCACGGCGGTCGCGCCCGTGTTGGTGGCGCGCAGCATCGGACGGCCCGTTTCCAGCGCGCGCATTCGCGAGATCTGCAGGTGCTGGTCCAGTGCGATCGTGTCGCCAAACCACGCAAGGTTCGTCACGTTCGCGAGCATCGTGGCGGGCTGGTCCGCATGCCGCAGCGAAGCGGCAATCTCCTCGCCAAACAAATCCTCGTAGCAGATGTTGGGCGCGACGCGCTGATCGGCCACCGCCATTGGCGGCTGCACGGGCAGGCCGCGCCGGAAGTCGCCCAGCGGCATGTTCATCATGTTGACGAACCAGTGGAAACCGAAGGGGATGAACTCGCCGAAGGGCACGAGGTGGTGCTTGTTGTAGCGGTACACGCCCTGGAATTGCGGGCCGATGCCGAACACGCTGTTGGTGTAATCGACGCGCGAGTCCTCGCTGGCGGCACCAAAGAGCACGCTGGAGCCGGTGGTATCCACATAGGTGCGAATGGCCAAGGCGATGTCCTGCGGCATCTCCTGGATCATGATCGGGAAGGCCGTCTCGGGCGTGACCACGAGTTGCGCGGGCTTCTCGGTGACCATCTTGGTGTACAGCTCCAGCGAGCGCTCGATGCCGGTCTGCTGGAACTTCACGTCTTGCGGCACGTTGCCCTGCAAAAGACGTACGGAAATGGGCTTGCCCACCGGCTGCGTCCACGCAACGCTGTGCAGCGGCCAGCCGGCCACCAGCACGAGCGCGCCCGCAATGCCCGCCAGCCAATGCAGGCGGCGTTCGGCCGCGACACACAGCAGGCCGGCCAGCACGGCGGCGATCAGCACGATGCCGTAGACGCCCACCAGCGGCGCATAGCCGGCCAACGGGCCATCGGTGTGCGCGTAGCCGCCGTTGATCCAGGGGAAGCCGGTCCAGACCGTGCCGCGCAGCCACTCCGTGACGGCCCATGCCGCGCCAAACACCAGCGCGGATGCGGCGCCGGACCACCGCCCGCGTCGCGTCATCCACTGCCACGCCCACACCGCCAGCGCCGGATGCAGCGCCAGATAGCCAGCAAACAGGAGCACTGCCAGCGCGGCCATCCATGCCGGCATGTCGCCGTAGACGTGCATGCTGATATAGAGCCACCACACGCCCGACAGGAACCAGCCGAGCCCGAAGGCATAGCCAACCGATGCCGCGTCACGCAAGCGCGGCGCGCGCTGCACCAGCGCGGCAAGCCCCGTCAGCGAGAGGATCTGCAGCCACCACCAGTGGTTCGGCGCGAACGACAGCGTATGCATGACGCCAAGCAGCGCTGCCATTGGCATCGCAAAACGTAGCCGCGCGAGCGGCACAGCTTGGGCGTCCTGCCGACGGGACGGTGCGGCAGGGGAAGAGAACTGAGCGGGCACGGAAGGATCAGGCGGGGTGGGAACCAGAAGTGTCGGCCGTGGCATTGCCGCCGGCCGGCGCGGTGAGGCGGCGCACGAGCAGCACCTGCACTTGGCGCGCATCGGCGCGCAGCACGTCGAACTGCAGCGTGCCCATGACGATCTTCTCGCCGCGGTGTGGCACGCGGCCCAGGTGATTGGACAGCAGCCCGCCCACGGTATCGACGTCTTCGTCGGAGAAATGCGTGCCGAAGGCTTCGTTGAACTGGCTGATTTCGGTCAGCCCGCGCACCCGCATGTGGCCATCGGCGGTCGGCAGGATGTTGTCTTCTTCCTGGTCGAAGTCGTATTCGTCTTCGATGTCGCCGACGATCTGCTCGAGCACATCTTCGATGGTGATGAGGCCGGCCACGCCGCCGTATTCATCGACGACGATGGCGATGTGGTTACGGTTGACGCGGAAGTCGCGCAACAGCACGTTCAATCGCTTGGATTCAGGGATGAACACGGCCGGGCGCAGCATGTCGCGCACATCGAAGCCTTCGTCCGTATAGAAGCGCAGCAGGTCTTTGGCGAGCAGGATGCCGATGATGTTGTCGCGGCTGCCCTCGTAGACGGGGAAGCGAGAATGCGCGGCTTCCTGCACGAACGGGATGAATTCGGACGGCGCGTCGGCAATGTTCAGCGCGTCCATCTGTGCGCGCGGAATCATGATGTCGCGCGCACACAGGTCTGAGACCTGGAAGACGCCTTCGATCATCGACAGGGAGTCGGCGTCGATCAGGCTGCGCGCATGGGCGTCTTGGAGGATTTCGAGCAGCTCGGCCCGCGATTCGGGCTCGGGCGAGATGAGGTCGGTCAGGCGTTCCAGCAGCGTACGGGGTTTGTCGGCTGGCTTCGGACTGGGATACGGATCATTCATGGCGCGGTCGCGCGTCGTTAAACATCGGCCCAGCATACACCAAAAGCCCTGCCGTCCCGATGACGCGGGGTGGCCGCCCGACCTCCGGAAGTGACTTTTATTTCACATCCGGAGGCCGGGTTCGGGCGCGTTAAGGACGGATCTTCTGCCGAAGGGGGAGCGGTCAGTCGCGTCCGCCGTCGCCGCCGCGTTGCTGGCCGTTGCCGTGCGTGTTGCTGCCATCGTTGCCTTGATGATTGTCGTTCTGGCCCGGGCCGCCGTCGCCCTGACCATGATGCTGGCTGTGCCCGCCGGAGTCGTCGCGTTCGCCGCCGCGATCGTGGTCACCGCTGCGGTTGCCATCGCTGCCATGGCCGTGATCGCCGCCGTGGTTGCCGTCGCCGCCATGATCATGGTCGCCGCCGTGGTTGCCGTCGCCGCCATGATCATGGTCGCCGCCGTGGTTGCCGTTGCCGCCATGATCATGGTCGCCGCCGTGGTTGCCGTTGCCGCCATGATCGTGGTCACCGCCGTGGTTGCCGTTGCCGCCATGGTCGTGGCTGCCACCGTGATTGCCATCGCCGCCATGGTCGTGATCGCCGCCGTGAAGACCGCCGTGGTCATGATCGTGGTCGTGATCATGGTGGTGCCCGGGATGGTGATCGCCTCCGTGGCAGCTTCCGCACGGCGATGGGACTGGCGATGGGCTCGGCGTTGGCGTTGGGACTGGCGTCGGCGTCGGCGTCGGCGTTGGTGCAGGTGTGGGCGTCGGTGTCGGTGTCGGTGTCGGTGTGGGACTCGGTGTCGGCGACGGTGTCGGTGTGGGACTCGGTGTCGGCGACGGACTCGGCCCGGGGCTGGGTGTTGGGGCCGGAGTGGGGCTGGGGCTGGGCGATGCGCCAGGTGCCGGTGCCGGTGTGGGACTGGGCTTGGACGGCGGCGTGTTGTTGCCGTTGGGTGGTGGCGCGTCGTTGTTGCTCGTCGGCGGGGTTGCGGCAGGTGCCGGGTCCGCAGGATGCGAATTGCTGTGATACCGGCCCAGGGTGCTCGCGCCGCCGTAGGCCGTCCAGCGTCCGGCGATTTCCATGTCGACGCCCGCGAGCCAATGGTCGCCTGTGGCACCGACGCCCACCAGTGCCTTGCTGCTCGCAAAGTCGTAGCCGCCGCCAATGAGCGCCTGCACGCTCGTGCTGCCCACCACCGCCTGCACGCGCGGCCGGATGGTGCCTTGCGCGACCATCAGGTTCACCTCTGCGCCGACCACGTTGTTGCTGTCCGAAATGTTGACCGTACGGCAGCCGACCACCGCGCCCGGATGCCACGCGCCGTCAAAGACGACGACGATGCCCGCATAGCACGATTGCTTGTGATCAGCGTGTGCGATGCGCGGCGTGACCGCGAGCGCCGTGCCGACACCCACGCCCACCAGCAGCGTGGCCCACGGAATGCTGTCCATGAAGCGTTGACGCATGATGACCTCCCCGCATGGCCTTGCCCGTCTGTGCGCGGGCTGGCCGATGGCGCTCGTTTGCGCCGAATTCGTGAAGCGCGCTCGAGCGGCGGCTTATGCGTGGAGGATAGAAATCGCTACGGTAAAACCCATGCGCCATACGGAGAGCGGCGAGGGTCCCGGATGGCCGACGGCCTGTGCGATCTGTATGCGCGATTCGAACGGCGCAAGCCTGCGCCGAATGGCGGAGGAAAACCCGTAAACCTTTGTCAGGACTGGGTTTTTATTAATGCGGGTTGATTCAGTGTTGAAACGGCATGCTGCAAGAAAGGAACATCCAAAAGCAAAACGCCGGCGCGAGGCCGGCGTCTGAACATCAAGCGTGTGGCGCTTTAACGATCTGCGTACGGATCGGCAAAACCCAGGTCGCGGAGGATCTGCGTTTCGATGCCTTCCATTTCCTTTGCATCGGCGGCGTCTTCGTGGTCGTAGCCCTGGGCGTGCAGCGCACCGTGCACGATCAGATGCGCGTAATGCGCGAGCAGCGGCTTCTTCTGTTCCTTCGCTTCCTTTTCCACCCCCGTGCAGCACAGCACGATGTCGGCGGAGACCGGGTCTTCGGCGCTCTCTGCGTAAGAGAAGGTCAGTACGTTGGTGGCGTAGTCCTTGCCACGGTAGGTGCGGTTGAGCGTGCGGCCTTCTTCTTCGCCGACAAAGCGCACGTTGAGCTGCGCATCGGCAAACAGGGCGGGGGCGATCCACGCCTCGATGTCCTGCTCTTTGGGCAGCGCCTTGCGTGCGGCGGCCTTGAGTTCGTCGCCGTACTGCACGGTCAGGTCGAGCGTGAGCATTTGAGCACCGTCGAACGTGTCGTCGAGGTCTTCGGTTCGCTCGGTTTGTACCGGTTCTGCTTCAACGCGAAGCGTGATGCTGTCATGGTGCTCGGGACGCAGCGACAGCATGGCATTCGTGTTGGTGTCCGAATGCTCGGCGACGAGCGTGATGGCGCCATCGGCAGTGTCGGGCACGCTGATGATCAGGCTGCGGCCGTCGGCGAAGGCGATGCGCAGGGCGCTGGCATCCAACGTCTTGGGTTTGCCCTTGGCGTCGAACACGTCGACACGCGGGCCGGTGGCTTCGGGTTGGGTCTTCTTGGTTTTGGTTTTAGCTTTGGCCACGGTCAGGCGTCCTTGTGCTGTGCATGGAATTCGTCATAGGCCTCGACGATGCGGGCCACCAGCGGGTGCCGCACCACGTCGACGCTGGTAAAGCGCGTCATCGCTACGCCGCGCACGTCACGCAGCACGTGCTGCGCTTCGATCAGGCCGCTCTTCTGGCCGCGCGGCAGATCGATCTGCGTGGTGTCGCCGGTGATCACCGCCTTGGAGCCGAAGCCGATCCGCGTGAGGAACATCTTCATCTGTTCCGGCGTGGTGTTCTGGGCTTCGTCCAGGATGATGAAGGCATGATTGAGCGTGCGCCCGCGCATGTAGGCCAGCGGTGCGATCTCGATCATCTGGCGCTCGAACATCTTCTGCGTCTTGTCGAAGCCGAGCAGGTCATACAGCGCGTCGTATAGCGGGCGCAGGTACGGGTCAACCTTTTGCGCGAGATCGCCCGGCAGGAAGCCCAGGCGTTCGCCGGCTTCCACCGCCGGGCGCGTCAGCACGATGCGCTTGATGGCGTCGCGCTCCAGCGCGTCCACCGCGCAGGCCACGGCCAGATACGTCTTGCCCGTACCTGCCGGGCCGATGCCGAACGACAGGTCGTGCGAGAGGATGCCGCGCAGGTACGCACGCTGCATCGGGGTACGGCCATGCAGATCGGTGCGCCGCGTGTGCAGCACCGGCGACAAATCATTGCCGTCCGGCTCGTCGGCGCTCGATTCCGGCAGGTAAGCACCATGTGCGGCGATCTGGCGGGTTTCCACCAGGCCCAGCTGGATGTCGTCCACCGACAGCGGTTCGCGCGCGGCGTTGTAGAACGTCTCCAGCGCGTTGGCCGCGCCTTGTGCGTTGGCGCCGCGCACGGTGAACTTGCTGCCGCGCCGGTTGATGGTCACGTCCAGCGCCTGCTCGATCTGGCGCAGGTTCTCGTCCAGCGGCCCGCACAGGTTCTGCAGGCGCGTGTTGTCGTTCTTGGGCGCTGTGAATTCTGCGATGGTGGGTTTCATCAAGTCGGGTCGTGTTGATGATCAGTGGGTTGCGCTGGCCATACGCTGTTCCGCCACTTCGCCACGCAGCGAATGCGGGAAGGCGTGCACGATGCGTACGTCGAGCATCTGGCCGATCAGCTGCTCGCGGCGCGCCTGCGGCAGGTCGGGCAGCGCAAAGTTGACGACGCGGTTGTTCTCGGTGCGGCCGTGCAGTTCGGTCGGATCCTTGCGCGACGGGCCTTCCACCAGAATGCGCTGCACGCTGCCGACCATGCCCTGGCTGATGCGCGCTACGTTTGCTTCGATGGTCGCCTGCAGATGTTTCAGGCGTTCGAGCTTGACGGCCTGCGGCGTATCGTCGGGCAGGTTGGCGGCCGGCGTGCCGGGGCGCGGGCTGTAGATGAAACTGAACGAGGTGTCGTAGCCGATCTCGTGAATCAGGTCCATCGTCTTGGCGAAATCCGCATCCGTCTCGCCCGGAAAGCCGACGATGAAGTCGGTGGCGATCGAGATGTTCGGCCGGATCGCGCGCAGCTTGCGGATGCTGCTCTTGTATTCGAGCACCGTGTAGCCGCGCTTCATCGCCATCAGGATGCGGTCTGAACCGTGCTGCACGGGCAGGTGCAGGTGGTCGACAAGCTTCGGGTTGGTGGCATAGGCCTCGATCAGGCGGGAGCTGAATTCCTTCGGGTGGCTGGTCGTGTAGCGGATGCGCTCGATGCCCGGAATCTCGGCCACGTATTCGAGCAGCAGCGCAAAATCCGCCCGCTCGCTCGTGTCCCCCATCTTGCCGATGTACGCGTTCACGTTCTGGCCGAGCAGCGTGACTTCGCGCACGCCCTGTTCGGCCAGGCCGGCCACTTCGGCCAGCACATCATCGAACGGGCGCGAGACTTCTTCGCCGCGCGTGTACGGCACCACGCAGTAGCTGCAGTATTTCGAGCAGCCTTCCATGATCGACACGAAGGCGCTGGCGCCATCCACGCGCGCGGGCGGCAGGTGGTCGAACTTTTCGATTTCGGGGAACGACACATCGACCTGCGACCGGCCCGTGCGGCGGCGCGCTGCGATCAGGTCGGGCAGGCGGTGCAGCGTCTGCGGACCGAACACCACGTCTACGTAAGGCGCGCGCGCCACGATGGACGCGCCTTCCTGGCTGGCCACGCAGCCGCCCACGCCGACCACGAGGTCCGGCTTGAGCGCCTTGAGCGCCTTGACGCGGCCGAGTTCGGAGAACACCTTCTCCTGCGCCTTTTCGCGCACGGAGCAGGTATTGAAGAGGATCACGTCCGCATCTTCGGGCGTGTCGGTGGGGACGAGACCTTCAGCCGCATTGAGCACGTCGGACATCTTGTCCGAGTCGTACTCGTTCATCTGGCAGCCGTAGGTTTTGATGAAGACTTTTTTCATGTGCCGTTCACAGTGGTTGACCTGGGGGCACGTGCTTCGTGGGGTGTTCTGACTACTGGGACTGCGTTTGCGCCTGACTTTGCGCAGCCACCGCAGCCTTGTAATCGTCATCGCTGACAACCCAGGCGGTCAGCAACTGCTGATACAGATCGAGCTGGTAGCGCACCTTGAACGTCTGGCCGACCACCGAACCCGGCGGCAGCAGGCGCCCATCCAACGACAGAATCCGCACGCCCGGGGCGAAGCGGACGTCGGCGCTGCTACTCCCAAAGCCCAACAGCAGGATGCGGACGATGCCGGTGCTGCCGGTACTCAGCGTGCCGGCGTTGGCCGAATTGACGGTCAACTGGGCCGCCGGAGCCGTCGCCGGAATGTTGCGCAGCACCTGCGCATGAGACAGCAACGGCGCCGATGCCGCAGCAAGGGCAGCAAAGGCGAGGGCGAGGACTTGGCGTCGGGTGCGCATGGCGTCATCAGGAGAAAGCCACCGCCGGGTGAGCGACCCGGCACACGAAACACGAGACAACCCGATATTGTAGCGTTCCGGGCCGAACTCTTATAGCGCTTCGGCAATCTTGGCGGCCAGCGCGACACCGCTTAGGAACGCGGCCTCCACGCGTGGGCCTTCGCACCAGTCACCGCAGGCACCGAGGCGCGCGGCCGCGTCCCAGTGGCAGGGCATGCCTGCAGACTGCTCGACCAGCGCGTGCGGCCACAGGTGCGCGGCCATCAGATCGGGCTCCGGCGTACCCGGGAAGGCTTCGGCAAAGCGGGCGTGCATGGCGTGCAGCACCTGCTCCGGTGTGTCCATAGCATGCGCAGCCGACCAGCCCGGCGACGCATGCACCACCCAGGATTCATCGACCATGACGCGCCCCGGCTTGGTGTTGTCGCGGGCGGCCCAGGCCAGCATGTCGTCGTCGATGCGGATGCCGTCATATGGCAAATCCAGCGGTTGCGCAAAGCCCATCATCAGCGCCCAGCATGGGGCGTAGTGCACCGGGGCGATGGCTTCCTGCAGCGACGCCGGCGTGGCGCCATGAAACAGCGCCGGTAGTTCGGGCGCGGGCAGGGCCAGCGCGATGATGTCGGCGTGGGTGGCGTCCGTGCCGTTGCGCTCGATCGTCCAGCGCCGGCCATCGTGCGTCACACGCGTGACGGCGTGGCCGAAGCGCACATCCAGCGGCGCGGCCAGGCTGCGCACCAGCGCGCCCATGCCGGGCAAGCCGACGTAGCGGGCTTCGTCGCGTGAATCGGCTTGCAGGGCGTCGGCCGTGCGATGGCCCCAGCGCGCGGGCCAAGGCAGCACCGAGCCCTGACGGCCAGCGGCATCCACCGCGCGGCGGAAGGCCTCGCTGCGCACGTTGAACGACTGCGCTCCGTGATCGAACGCATACGCGGGGGCGGACTCGGGCAGCACCGTGGTGGCCAGCCGGCCCCCGACCCCGCCCGAGCGCTCATAAACCGTGGTGGCAATGCCTTCCGCGGCAAGCGCGTTGGCACAGGCAACACCGGCAATGCCGGCTCCGACGATGGCGATGGAAGGCTGGCTCATGGATGTGACGTAGGTGCGGGGCGGGGAATCCGGGAATCGGCGCGCAAATCGGCGCGTAACAGTCCGCCATGATATCGGGTGTCGCCCCAATGAAAAACGCCACCCGGAGGTGGCGTTTGCGATGTAGCAATTCTGCGGCTTAGAACTTGTAACCCACCGCCAGCCCGAACACGATCGGGTCGACCTTGATGTCGGTCTTGTTGACCGCCAGCACCTGGCCTTGCTGGCTGCGGATCGTGATGGTGGAGGTCGTCTTCAGCGGCAGGTACGACACCGTGCCGATGGCGGTCCAGTTCTTGGCGAACTCATACGACACGCCCACGTTGGCGACCGGCGTCCAGGAGCTGGACGTTTCTGCCGTCACCTTGGCCGGGCCCGTCGGAACCTGGCCCATGCCAAGCTGCAGCACCTGCCCCAGGTTCTGCAGGCCGTTGACGAAGTTCTGGTTCAGCCTCAGGTTGGTGAAGAAGTTGTAGCTGACACCCGCGCCGACGAAGGGGCGCAGCTTGCTTTCCTTGGTGCCGAAGTAGTACTGCGCGACGATCGCCGGGCTCCATTCGCGCACGGTGGCGACCGGGTTGTTCTGCGGCAGGCCCAGGTTGATCAGCGTCAGCGGCCCCACCACCGGCACCGGCGCGATCACATTGCCGCTGCCATACAGGTTGAACTTGGGCGGCACGCCACCCACGAAGGTACCGGCGATGTTGTCGGTAAAGAAGTGCGTGAACGTGAGCGACAGCGTATTCGCGTTACTGACTTTCACGTCAGTTCCTGGCGATTGGTAGGTGCCGAGACCCAGCGCGCTGGTGGTGGTGGTCAGGGGCGTGGCCGAATCCATCGGACGGATGTAGAACCAGCCCAGTGCCATGACGTTGCGGCCCCAGACGTAGTTGTCCATGAAACCGCTGAAGCCGCCACCACTGCTGCTGATGCCACTGCCGCTACCGCTGCTGGCGCTTGCAGCCACGTTGGCCTCTGCGGTGGATTGGGCGTGAGCCAGGGGGGCGGCAAGGGTGCTGGCGGCAGCGCAGGCAAGGGCTGCAGCAAGGCGACGGGCGGTGCGGTTCATGTGGTTGTCTCTCTGGATTGGATTGTTATCACGCCTTGGTGTGGCGATTTGTGTTTCCGCAGCATAACGCAGCGCTTTTGTTCGGTTGCGCTGCGATGATCGAAGTTTTCCTCTAGCGTGTACGCACGCAACAAGGGGTTTCCCCTAGTCTCGTTTCATACTCTCCACCGGTCGGCGGAGCCTTGGCCCACAACGGTCTCGGGGCTGCTGTCTAAAATTTGTATTCCGGATTTTTAGGGTTGAAAGTCTGGTCGTTCCAGGTCTTGCGCGTCACGCTCTCAATGACGATTTTCTCGAGCTGATTGCCCGATTCATCCCACGCTTCTTCAATGCGCACCCACGGGTTTTTGAGGTCAAAGTACAGGCGCACGCGCTTGGCGTAGAACGTGG
>JABLTH010034741.1_pt1 | contig 16268 bp, 16 predicted proteins | sample 7875711 | NCBI WGS metagenome assembly JABLTH01 (sample SAMN14941262, study PRJNA633318) | bioreactor metagenome | isolation source: bioreactor | place: China | collected 2019-03-05 | reverse complement strand
CAGCCGTGCTGGCGCTCGCCGCACCGCTCGCGCCCCAGGCCGCCGAGACGGCGGAGGCCGTCAGCTACGCGCCGATCAGCGGCACCGGCTCCACCTGGTCGCAGAACGCGCTCGACCAGTGGCGGCGCAATGTGGCGACGAACTACAGCATGACCGTGAACTACTCCGGAACCGGCTCGTCCGCCGGCCGTCGCGACTTCATCGCGCGCACCGTCGACTTCGCGGTCAGCGAGATCCCCTTCCAGTCGAAGCCGGAGGACGGCTCGGCGCCGGAGGTCCCCTCCACGGGCTTCGCCTACATGCCGATCGTGGCGGGTGGAACGTCGTTCATGTACAACCTGAAGATCGGCGGCAAGCGCGTCACCAACCTGCGGTTGAGCGGCGAGACGATCAGCAAGATCTTCACCGGCGTGATCACCAACTGGAAGGACCCGCAGATCCAGAAGGACAACCCGGGTCTCGCCATGCCGGACAAGCCCATCGTCCCGGTCGTGCGCTCCGACGGCTCCGGGTCGACCGCGCAGTTCACACTGTGGATGTCGAAGCAGTACTCCAGCCTGTGGAACGCCTTCTGCGGCAAGGTCGGCAGGCCCGTGCCCTGCGGCCTGACCTCGCAGTTCCCGTCGTACGGCAACTTCAAGCTGCAGAGCGGCTCGCTCGGTGTCGCCGGGTACGTCAGCCAGTCCTACGGCGAGGGGGCGATCACCTACGTCGAGTACTCCTACGCGCTCAAGTCGGGCTTCCCGGTCGCCAAGGTGCTGAACTCGGCCGGCTACTACATCGAGCCCACGGCCTCCTCTGTCGCGGTCGCCCTGATGAAGGCGGCGATCAACAACAACTCGTCGTCGCCCGACTACCTCACGCAGATCCTCGACGGCGTCTACAACAGCGCGGATCCGCGCACCTACCCGCTGTCGAGCTACTCGTACATGATCGTGCCGACACAGGCGGGCGGCATCTTCACGGAGGCCAAGGGCAAGACTCTCGGCACCTTCACGCACTACATGCTGTGCGAGGGCCAGCAACAGGCGGCGACGCTCGGGTACTCGCCACTGCCGATGAACCTCGTGCTCGCCGGCTTCGAGCAGATCAAACGCATCCCGGGAGCGGACGCCTCCAACGTGGACGTCAACACGTGCCGCAACCCCACCTTCAAGCCGGGGGACTCCCCGTCGAACAACCAGCTCGCCGCCAGCGCGCCGCAGCCGGCCGCGTGCGACAAGCAGGGTCCGAACCAGTGCACCACCGGCACCGCGGGCGCCAAGGGCACCGACACGGCGGTGACGGGCTCCGGCGCCGGCGGCAAGGCGGCTGAGGCGGGCGGCGGCAGCGGAGGCGCCGGCGCCGGGACCGGGACCGACACGGGTGCGACCGACACCGGCACAGGATCGGGGACCGACGTCTCCCTCGGCGGCGTGCAGGTCAACATCGCGAACCCCGCGCGCGCGACGCCGTTCGCGCTCGCCGACGACGGCTGGGGAGGCCAGCAGACCGTCATGCTGATCGCCGGTGCACTGCTCGTGCTCGCGATCGTCCTCCCGCCCCTCCTCTTCGGCCGACTCCGCCGCTCCCACGGCTCCGGCGACTGACGCCACCCTCCCACCACTCCCACCCCCGGAACCCGAGGGGCACGTCGTTGTCCCCTTGGGCGCCCGAGAGGGACGACGACGTGCCCTTCGGCGTGGGCGAATCCGGTGGAGAAGGTGCTGGCGGGGGCCCGTTCCCGAGTCGTTCATCCGGGCGTCACACTCCGCCCATAGCTTGACGCCCGGTCGCCAATGAGGCGGCAGGAAAACCCCTGGAGAGACATGGAATCGAGCGGTCAGCAGGCGCGGCGTGGAACCATCGCGCGAGCCCTCGCGTTCGGCGCCCTGGTGGGTATCGCGGCCACGGCGGCGTTCGCCGCAGCCGGGTCGCAGGGCGGCAGCGCGAGCGCCGCAGAGACCACCGCCGTGACCGTCACCGCCGCGCAGCAGGACCCGGACGCCGCGAACGCCCCCTTCCCGAACCTCGCGGTGACCGTCTCCCAGACCACCGACCTCATCTCCCAGGGCATCACCGTCAGCTGGACCGGTGGCAAGAAGTCCACTCCGCCCAGCGGCAGCACCGGAGGCGAGAACTTCCTGCAGCTCGCGCAGTGCTGGGGCGAGGACCCCCAGCACCCCGGTCACCCCGACCGCACGACCTGCACGTACGGCGCGTTCAACACCCCGGGCGCCACGCGGGACGGCTACGTGACCGACGGCACCGTCGCCGACCAGGACCAGGACTACACGGCGCCGCGCACCGGCATCTTCTCGCCCGCCTACACCTCCGTGCCGTTCAAGGGCGTCGACGGCACCCTCGTGGCATCCGTCGTCGATCACAAGCAGACGACCGACAACGTCAACGTCAACCAGTTCTTCAACCCCAGCTCGTCCAACGAGGTCCCCTGGGCGGGGTCGGGCTCCAACGGAGCCGGTTCGGTGAAGTTCGAGGTGCAGACCGCCCTCCAGGCCGACGGCCTCGGCTGCGGGACGCCGGTGGCCACCGGCTCCACGACCGCCCCGCGGTCCTGCTGGCTCGTCATCATCCCGCGCGGAACCGGTGATTCGGGCGAGCATCACATCACCCAGTCGGGCCTCCGCTGGGATGCGTGGCAGCACAACATCGCGGTCAAGCTCACCTTCAAGCCGCTCGGCGTCAGCTGCGCGATCGGAGCGGCAGAGCGTCAGCTGCGCGGCAGCGAACTGGTCGCCGGCGCGGTGGCGTCGTGGCAGCCGGTGCTCTGCGCGTCGCAGGGAGGTGCGACCTACACGATGAGCAACAGCGCGGAGTCCGACGCGCTCCAGGCCGCGAACGGGACGGACGCCGCGCCGCTCGCACTGACCTCCCGGGCGCTGTCGACCGGCGACACGGACGAGCTCAAGTACGCCCCGGTCGCCGTCGGCGGGCTCGCCGTGGCGTTCGCGGTCGATCGATCGCCCGCCGCCGACGGCTCGACGCCGGCCGACCAGCTGGACCGGGCGGGACTGTCGTTCGACGCGATGAAGTTGACGCCACGCCTCATCGCCAAACTGCTCACGGCTTCCTATCAGGACGCGATCCCGACCTACGCCGACCATGCGGAGCTCGGCGCCAACCCGCGCAACCTCCTGTTCGACCCCGACTTCCTCGCGGTCAACGCGGACAACCCCGACTGGAAGTACCAGGCGATCGTCGCGCCCTCCATCTCCGACCTTGTCGTGCCGCAGGGCCGCTCGGATGCGGCGTGGCAGCTGTGGCGGTACGTGCTGGCCGACGCCGACGCGCGCGCGTTCCTCGCAGGCTCAGCCGACCCGTGGGGCATGAAGGTCAACCCGAACAGCTCGACGACGGCGAAGCTGAACCCGTCCGGCTCGGCTCTCGAGCTGCCGCGCGACGACTTCCCGAAGGCCGACCCGATCACGCAGCCGGCCGGCAACGCCGGCGGCGAGGTCAACCTCGTCACCTGGAGGCCGTACACGAACGACCTCGACCAGGCGGCCTACTACACACTGCGCGGCGACGGGCAGACGCTCGGTCTCTGGGACCCGACCTCGGCGCCGCCGAAGTACGGCAAGAGCGTGCGGAACCTGCCGGGATACCAGAAGGTGCTGGCGCTCACCGACACCAGCTCGGCGGCGCGGTACCAGGTGATCACGGCGAGCCTGCAGAACGCAGCGGGGAAGTTCGTCCTGCCGACCACGGACTCTCTGACCGCGGCCGCATCCGCGATGACGCCGGTCGCCGGCCAGCCGCAGGTGCTCGAATACGACCCGGCGGGGGCAGGGGCGAAATCCGCCGCCGCCGCGTATCCGCTCGCGCTTCCGGTCTACGCCGCCAGCAATCCGGCGCAGGGTGACGCCTCGACCCGCGCCGACTATGCGGCCTTCATCCGCTACGCGGCCACGACCGGCCAGGCCCCCGGGGTGGAGGCCGGTCAGCTGCCTCCCGGCTATGCGCCGATCCCTGCGGCGTGGAAGGCCCAGGCGCTCTCGGCCGCCGCGGCCATCCAGTCGGGCGCCACGACAGATGTCCCCGCCGGCTCGACCGACGGAGACGGCAGCTTCGGCAGCTCGGGTGGCGACTCCGCGTACGGCTCGGACCCGTCGACAGGGACAGGAGGCGGCGTCGTGCCGGCCAGCACCTCCACCGGCCCGACGGCGAGCGGGAGCCCGGCGGGAAGCCTCAGCGCAGGCAAGACGGTCAAAGACCCGGACACCGGCGGGATCCCCGCCGTGCTCCCCGGCGGACTCGTCGGGGGCGTCGCCGCCGCTGCCGCCATCCCCATCTTCGGTCGTCTGCGGAGGTTCCCGTGACGGCCGGACCAGCGCGATCCGCCCGGCTCGCGCCCGACCCGAAAGGAATCACCAGAGTGAAGATCAAGAAGGCAGCGGCCGTCTGCGCCGTCGTGGGCACCGCCGTCGCCGGTCTGCTGCTCGCTACTCCCGCGAACGCCGACCCCGTGTCGAACAGCTACGTGCTGGCCGGCTCGGACACCCTCCAGGACGTCGCCAACGCCCTGGCCAACGGAACCCAGCTCACCGGCCCGACCGTCCGCGTCTCGTCGTCCGCCGGCACCATCGGCTCGTTCGACGCCTTCGGCTCGGCCGCCATCCAGACCAAGCAGAACGGCCCCTACTTCGCGCGTCCGGCCGGCTCGGGCGACGGCGTGAAGGCCCTCAGCCGCTCGATCGACGGTGCACCGTTCTCCGTCGCGGGCAACACCACCCCGGCGACCGCGATCACCGGTCAGGTCGACATCGCCCGTTCCTCCTCCGGCCCCGGCGCCGCGACCAACCCGTCCGGCCCGCTCGCCTACATCCCGTTCGGCCGCGACGCCGTCTCGTACGCGATCGCACCGGGCACCGCCGCCGGTCTCGAGCAGCTGAGCACCGCGCAGCTGACCCAGATCTACAACTGCACGCTCACCTCGGTGAACGGCGTCGCCATCTCGCCCGTCCTCCCGCAGTCGGCCTCCGGAACCCGCAAGTTCTTCCTCTCGGCCATCGGCGTCAGCACCCCGGGCGCGTGCGTCAACCAGAGCACGCTCGCCGAGAACGACGGCACGGTCCTGAGCACCCCGGGCCAGATCATCCCGTTCTCGGTCGCCAGCTGGGTCGCGCAGAAGAACGGCGCCGCCCAGAACCGCACCGGAACGGCCGTCCTCGGCAGCGCCCAGGGCGCCACCGCTCCGTACACCGGCAGCGGCTCGGCCCTCGTCCCGAACGCCACCTACTACAACGACGCCACCTGGGGCCGGGACACCTACGTGGTCGTGCAGTACGCGCGCATCGACTCCACCAGCGCCAGCTACGACGCCGGACTCGCCGCCCTGGTCGACCCGACAAAGGCCAAGAGCCTGACGAACTTCGGCACCATCGCCTCCACCTCCGGTGCGGTGAAGAGCAAGTTCGGCTTCCTCGCCCCGTCCAGCACCACGCCCATCCGCGCCAACCTCTCCTGATCCACCCGAAATCAGACGAAAAGGACATCATGAACACCAGGAAGCTCTTCATCGCGTTCGCCGCGATGGGTGCGACGACCGCCCTCGTGGCGGGCGCGGCCTCGGCCGCCGTCGCGGCGACGCCCACGGACGGACCCGCGTACCTGTTCGACAACGACGCGGCCGCCTACGTGGCCGACGGCGCCACCCTCGACTGGTCGCAGGACATCCTGATCAGCCCGAGCAAGACCGACCCGTTCCAGCCGTACCAGTGCCCGGCCGACGCCACGTACTCGATCTCGTTCTGGACCACCCCCGGCACCGAGCGCGACCCCAAGGCGTACAAGGCCTGGAACCTGGTCAGCCTGAACGCGCAGAAGACGATCATCGCTCCGGACATCTCGCCCGACCAGACCCTCAGCGGCTCGATGTCGACCATCCGCGCCACCGGTGGCGACTACTCGATCGGCGTGATCTGCGCCAAGGACAACGGCGTGAACTTCGCCTCGTCCGGCGCGTGGTGGTTCACCGCGCACGTCGGCGTCGGCACCGGCAAGTACACCTTCGACCCGGTGACCTCGACCCCGACCGACCCGGGCAACCCGCCGTCGGGCACGGGCAGCATCGGCATCGAGGCGACCACGGTCGGCGCTCAGGACGGCACGCTCAGCCTGGTCGTCCCGTCCGGCGCCAAGGCCACCCTCGGAACGGCGACGCTGGTCAACCAGCTGTCGACCTCCACGGGCGCCCTTCCGCAGTTCCAGGTCTCCGACCAGCGCGTCGTCACCAAGCCGGGCTGGGACCTGACGGCCTCCACCGCCAACTTCGTGAACGCCGCGGACTCCACGAAGACGATCGACTCCAAGCAGCTCGGCGTCAAGCCGAAGCTGGTCACCAACCCGGGAGGCGTGCTCGCCGGGACCGAGCACGTCGCCGGTGACGCGACCGCGTTCAGCGGCTTCGCGTCCGCCGCGGCGGGTTCTGGAACGGGTACGACGAACCTCAGCGCAGATCTGACGCTCGTCGCCCCGGCCAGCACCCCGGCCGGCACCTACGACTCGACGATGACGCTGACGCTCGTCTCGAAGTAGCCGTAGGCACCACCAGGGAGGGGTCGCGCGCCTGCGCGGCCCCTCTCGTGCTGCCCGCCGGTGGCGCGCAGCAGCCCGGCGCGCACCCGTTAGCAGCCCGTTCACGTCGGCGCCATCGACCGGCCACCGCGATTCGGATCAATAGAGCGTGCTCACTCGACACCCTCTCAGCGCCCGGAGCCCCCGGCTCCTCGCCGCACTCGCCGCGGGCCTGCTGGCCGCCCTGCTCGGGTCTGCCCCCGCCTTCGCGGACGACACCGACGCCATCTCCGCCGGCCCCGGCGACGACCGCACGCGCCTCAGCTACCAACTGCAGCCGGGCCAGCATCTCGACGACGAGTACGTGGTCCGCAACACCGGCACCACCGAGCAGACGATCACCCTGTTCGCCACCGACGCGTTCAACACCGACGACGGCCAGTACGCCCTCCTCGACACGGCGAAGAAGCCGACGGGGGTCGGCACCTGGGTGCTCTTCGACGGCTCGCAGGCCTCGGAGAAGCTGACGCTGCCGCCCGGGCAGCAGAAGACGGTCCCGTTCACGCTCGTCGTGCCGGCCGACGCCCGGCCGGGCGACCACGCGGGCGGCATCGTCGTCTCCAGCCAGAAGGGCGACGGCCAGATCCTCGTCGACCGCCGGGTCGCGACGCGACTCTATGTGCGCGTCCCCGGCGACCTCCAGCCCGCTCTGACGGTCGCCGACGTCTCGGCCGACTACCGTGCGACGCTGAACCCGTTCGACGGCAGCACGGCCGTCACCTTCACCGTGCGCAACAACGGCAACGTGGCCCTCGGCGCCCACCTGCTGGTCGGGGCGAAAGCACTCTTCGGCATCCCGGCCGGCTCGGTTCGGCAGGACCTCCCCGAGCTGCTCCCCGGCAACACCCGGTCGCTGACGGTGGTCGTCCCGCACGTCGGCCAGGTCGGCTACCTCAACCCGTACGTCGAACTCCAGCCGACGGTCTCGCCCGACGCTCTCAACCCCGGACCGCTGCGCCCGATCTCGCGCGACACGCTCGCCTTCGCGATGCCGTGGTGGCTCCTCGCCGCGCTGGTCGTCGCCGGCGGTGTGCTGCTGTACCTGCGCCTCCGCCGCCGCAGCGACGGCAAGCGGGCAGCGGCGTGGATCGCGTACACGGAGGAGGAGGCGCGCCGCAAGGCGAGCGACGAGCGCGAGGCCGTCTCCACCGGCACGGAGGGCGGCAGTGCGTAAGCGCGGTCCCGGTTTCGCGCTGGTCGTCGGCCTCGGCCTCCTGCTCGCGGTGGGAGGGCTCGGCGGTGTCGCAGCGCCGGCCTCCGCCGACCAGGGCGACGGCGGCGGGATCGGCATCTCCGTCGACATCCCCGGGGCGACCCCGACGCCGACGGCAGGAGATAACGGCAGCGGCAGCGGCGGCTCCGGTGACTCCGGCGGCGGCCAGAGCACCCCCTCCGACACCCCGTCCGACGTGGCGGGCACCGGTCCGACGCCGAAACCGACGTCCCCGGTGACGACAGGAGGCTCGAACGGACCCCTCAACGTCGGCGGCCTCCGCGCGCGCTTCGTCCCCGACCTGAACCCCGGGCACGGCACGATCATCGCGACGATCGCGGTGCACAACGGATCGTCGACGGCCTTCGCGCCGAAAGCCCGGTTCACGCTGACCAACTCGTTCGGCACGGCCATCGCCGACTCGGGCACGATCACGGGCCCGACGATCCAACCGGGCAAGACCGCCGAACTCACCCAGCGCCTCGACGGCGTCGGCCAGTGGGCTTTCGTCACCGCCCACGCGACGATCACGCCGCCCGCCGTTCTCGACGGGCACACGATGAAGCCGGTGCTCCGCGACACCCTCGTCTTCGCCTTCCCCTGGGTCGGCGCGGCGTCGATCGTGCTGATGGCGGGCGCTGCGGCCATCATCCTGGTCGTGCGCGGGTCGCTCGGCCTCGGGCTGGTGGCCGCGGGAGCCGGCGCATGAGCGAGGACGTGCAGACCCGCCCGCCCCGGCCGCCGAAACCCCCGCGCCCGCCCAAGCCGCCGCGCCGCCCTCCGGCTCCGCCGCGCGAGCCGATCGTCCTCAGCCCCGCTCAGAAGACCACGCGCGCCATCGCGCTGCTCGCCGCGATCGTGCTGATCGGATTCGCCGCGAACATCCTGCTGCTCAGCCACGTTCACCACCTGGTCGGCCAGCAGGTCGCCGGCAACACGTTCCGGGAGGAGCTCGCCGCGGCGACCGCTCCGGTCAGCGAGGGCGACGTGGACGGTGTGCTGCTGCCGGACGGGGTGCCTGTCGCGATGCTCGCGATCCCGTCGATCGGGCTGAACGAGGTGGTCCTCGAAGGTTCCTCCTCCGGGGTCACGGCGAACGGTCCCGGTCACCGCCGGGACACGGTGCTTCCCGGACAGGCAGGCACCAGCGTCGTCCTCGGTCGCGCGGCGGCGTACGGCGGCCCGTTCTCGGGCATCCAGGGCCTCGCGCCCGGCGCCAGGATCGTCGCGATCACCGGCCAGGGCAAGAGCGTCTACAGCGTGATCGGAGTGCGCTACGCCGGCGACCCGGACCTCCCGACCCCCCGTTCGACCGAGGGGAGGCTCACACTGGAGACCGCGCGCGGGCTGCCGTACGTGCCCTCGGGCGTGGTGCGCGTCGACGCCGAGCTGATCTCGAAGGCGAAGGACGCAGGCGTCCGCCAGACCACGGCCAAGACCCTGCCGCTCGCCGACCGCGAGCTCGCGAGCGACCCGAGCACGGCGTGGCTGCTCGTGTTCGCGCTGCAGGCACTCGTTGCCACGCTCCTCCTCGGCACCCGTGCCCTGCACCGGTTCGGCGCACAGCGCACCTGGATCGTGTTCACGCCCATCCTGCTGGCCGCCGGGATCATCGCCGCCGACCAGGTGTCGCGGCTGCTGCCCAACCTTCTCTGAACTCCGTCCCGTCGAAAGAAGCCCTCGATGTCCGTCACCGCCCCGCTCGTCCCTCCGTCGGCGCCGACTCCCGCCCTCGCCGGGCTGGACGCGCGCAACATCTCGGCGTGGTTCGGCGACCACCTCGTGCTCGACCGGGTATCGCTGACGATGAACGCCGGCGAGATCACCGCGCTCATCGGCCCGTCGGGCTGCGGCAAGTCGACGTTCCTGCGCATCCTGAACCGGATGCACGAGCTCATCCCGTCGGCCTCGCTCGCCGGCGAGGTCCTGCTCGACGGCGACGACATCTACGACCGCGGCCGGCGCCTCGTGGACGCGCGCAAGAGCATCGGGATGGTCTTCCAGAAGCCCAACCCGTTTCCGGCGATGTCGATCTACAACAACGTCGTCGCGGGGCTCAAGCTGACCGGGATGCGCGCGACCCGCGACGAGAAGGACGAGCTGGTCGAGAGCTGCCTGGCCAAGGCCGGCCTCTGGAACGAGGTCAAGGACCGGCTGCGCTCGCCCGGCGGCGGCCTCTCCGGAGGTCAGCAGCAGCGGCTCTGCATCGCCCGCTCCCTCGCCGTGCGGCCGCGCGTGCTGCTCATGGACGAGCCGTGCTCCGCCCTCGACCCGACCTCCACCCGCGTCATCGAGGAGACCATGCTCGAGCTGGTCTCCGAGGTCACCATCGTCATCGTCACGCACAACATGCAGCAGGCCCAGCGCGTGTCCGACCGCTGCGCGTTCTTCCTGGCGGGAGCAGGGCGTCCCGGCGCGATCGTGGAGTACGGCGACACCGACGCGATGTTCGGCGACCCCCTGGACCCCCGCACCTTCGACTACGTCAACGGGCGCTTCGGATGATCGATCCGATCGTTCTACTGGGACGACTGCGGATTTCGGAGTAGCTTACGCTTTTTGGGTTCTTCTAAAGAGAGCGCGTCCATGAGACCATGCCCTTTATGAAGGATTCTCACGGTATTGATGTCGCTGAGCCCGCGTCCGCTCACGGCCCCGGTCGTGCGCCTGCAGGAATCCCACTGACCATCCGCCTGGGCGAGCGCGAGTTCGCCGCGCTGGTCCGAATCGCCCGCCACCGCGAGACCACGGCTGCCGAGCTCGTCGAGCAGCTCGTGCTGCACGCCCTCAGCCGGGCCGACGTTCCGCCTCCCGCCGAGTCGCATCCCGCCCGCAAGCACACCACCTACGAGGAGGCCACCGCCGGCTTCCGTGCCGACGGAGGAGTGCACACGCCGCCCGACATGTGATCGCGGGCGTTCGCTACGCTGATGACTCCCGTCATCGCCAGAGGAGCCGCAGCATGCCCGACCTCAGCATCCGGCCGACCCTCGGCCCGGTCGAGTATCCGTCGCTCGTGGCGATCTGGCGTCGAGCGGTCGATGCGACGCACGACTTCCTCGACGACGCCGACCGCGATGAGATCGAAGCGCGTCTCTCGGCCGACTACTTCCCTGCCGTCGTGCTGTCGGTCGCGGAACGCGACGGCCGACCCGTGGGGTTCTCGGGAGTGCACGGGGACAGCCTGGAGATGCTGTTCGTCGACGCGGAGGAGCGCGGCGGCGGGATCGGCAGCGCCCTCCTCGCGCACGCGGTCGAGCAGCAGGGCGTCACGCGGGTCGACGTCAACGAGCAGAACGGGCCGGCCGCCGACTTCTACGCGCGCCGCGGGTTCGAGGTGGTCGGCAGGAGCGAGCGCGACGATGCCGGGCGACCCTACCCGCTGCTCCACCTGAGTCTCGACCGGACGACGGCGCGGCGCTAGTCGTCGAAACCCGCGCTCAGCCGACGCATCAGGTCGCGCATCGAGGTGCCGCGCGGCACGCCGTACATCGTCCCGGGGAAGTCCAGCTCGCGCTGCACCGCCCACAGCTCGTCGTGTCGGTCGGGTGAGAACAGCCGAGCCGGATCCCCGGCGGCGATCCAGCCGATCGGGACCACGGTGTCGGGCGGCAGAACCGAGTTGACCTGCAGAACCGCGTGGATGCGCAGCTCGGACCGCGCGCCGACGACCGCGCCGGCGAACACGCACGCGCCCGTTGCGACGAACACCTCGTCCCCGATGCGCGCTCCCGTGACATTGGTGTGCGGGCCGATCAGCACGGCGTCGCCGACCGTCACGGGATGCTCCGCCCGCCCCCGCAGGACCGCGTGCTCCATGACCAGCACGTCCTCGCCGATCGTGATCGGGCCGCGCGAGCCGTCGAGCACGGCCCCCGCGAGCACGCGCACGCCGGGGCCGAGTGTCACGTCCCCGCTGACCACCGCGCTCGGCGCCACCGTCGCCGTCTCATGAACACGCACCATCCCCACACCCTAGGTCCTCGGCGTGGCCGGGAACCCGCTACTGGTGCTCGGAGTGGCCGAGCACGTGCACGGGGATGCCGAACGAGAGCGCGACGCACACGATCCCGGCGAAGAACACCAGCCCCTCCCACGAGGGCAGAGTGTCGGCCAGGCCGAGGAGGAAGAGCCCCACCAGGAAGAGGAGGAAGCACAGGATGAATGCGATCACATCGCCCATGCCCGCAACTATCCACCCCGCCTCCTCGCTTGGCAAGACCGCCCGCACGCGCGAAGCTGGGCAGGTGCAGCAGCGAACGGTGGAGACGCGACAGGGCCGCGTGCGCGGACTCCATCTCCTCCGCAGGATCGGTGTGCTGCTGGCCGACTGGGAGTACGTCCTCCGTCACCAGGTGCGGGCGGCGTTCGACCGCGGCCAGCCCGCGGCGCTCGTCGACGACAGCGGCTCCGGCGAACCCGTCGTGCTGCTGCCGGGGATCTACGAGACCTGGCGGTTCCTGCACCCGCTGGCCCGCCGCCTCCACGCCGCGGGGCATCCCGTGCACGTCGTCGCCGCCCTCGGTGACAACCGGATGTCGCTCCAGGAGGCCGCCGACCGCGTACAGCGTCATCTGCTCGAGAACCACCTGGGCGACGTGACGATCGTCGCCCACAGCAAGGGCGGCCTGGTGGCGCGCACCCTCCTCGGCCGACCGGAGATGGCTGCGCGCATCCGTCGTGTCGTCGCGATCTCGACGCCGTTCTCCGGGTCGGTGCTGGCCGGTTGGATCCCGATCCCCGCCGTTCGCGCGCTGCGACCCGATGGCCCCGACTTCGCCCGGTCGGCGACGGCCGACATCGACGTCGCGCGCGTCGTCTCGATCTGGGGGTGGTACGACCCGCACATCCCGGGAGGATGCGCGCTGCGGGGTGCGCGCAATATCGAGGTGCCCGTCGGCGGTCACTTCCGCATCTTGGGCAGCCCGCGCGTGCTCGCGCTGGTGGACGAGCTCACCGGCGATGGTGGGGACGACGACGGCGCTGAGGCCGGCGCCGGCGGCGTCTGATCCGCCCTCGACGCACCCTGTTGCGCATTCGCCGCGCACCGCTATCCTCGGCCTCGTGAAGGACGGTCCGCCTGCCGGGCGGACTGCGGACGGGGAGGGCGACCATGGCGCGATCGATCCGGAGGGCGCCCGCCGGCCTGGTCGGTGTCTGCGTCGCCGCCACCGTCATCGGCCTTCTCGCGGGCTGCGCCGGCACCCCGAGCGGCAACGCGGTCGTCGGCACGTGGGGATCGACTGCTGCGAAACAGCCCAACCTCACGATCGAGAACGACGGTGCCTTCTCGGGCACCGACGGCTGCAACCGGCTCACCGGCCGCGGTTCGATCGACGGCGACAGCATCACGTTCGGGCCCATCGCCAGCACCATGATGGCGTGCTCCGGGGTGGACGAGTGGCTGGGCAAGGCCGTCACCGGAACGGCCAAGGGCAGCACCCTGGTCGTCTACGACCTCAGCGGAAACCAGATCGGAACACTCGACAAGAAGTGATCCGCGGGACCGGAAGGAGGCGCGCATGGCGCGGCTCGAGTCAGACATCCCATCGACGAGCGGGGACACCCGGCTCGCCCCCGCCTACACCGGGCGGCTCTCGCGCAAGAGCCCGCCGAGCACCCTTCCCGACGACGCGACCGACCCGGCCTCCACGTACCGGCTGATCCACGACGAGCTGCTGCTCGACGGCAGCTCGCGGCTCAACCTCGCGACCTTCGTGACGACCTGGATGGACCCGGAAGCCGAGATCCTCATGGCCGAGGCGTTCGACAAGAACATGATCGACAAGGACGAGTACCCGGCGACCGCCGCGATGGAACGTCGCTGCGTCTCGATCGTCTCCGATCTCTTCCACGCCGAGCCGGGGGAGCCGACCGGCGCCGCGACCATCGGGTCGAGCGAGGCGGTCATGCTGGGGGGCCTCGCGCTCAAGTGGCGGTGGCGTGCGCGCCGTTCCGGGGCCACAGGCGGTTCCGACCCGGGAGGCGTTCCCAACCTGGTGCTCGGCGCGAACGTGCAGGTGGTGTGGGAGAAGTTCTGCCGCTACTTCGAGGTCGAGCCGCGCTACCTCCCCGTCGCGAAGGGCAGATATGTCATCACCCCCGAGCAGGTCGTCGACGCGGTGGACGAGAACACGATCGGTGTCGTCGGCATCCTCGGCACGACCTACACGGGCGAGCTGGAGCCCATCGCCGAGATCTGCGCGGCCCTCGACGCCCTCGCAGCCTCGGGCGGCCCCGACGTCCCCGTGCACGTGGACGCCGCGAGCGGCGGCTTCGTCGTGCCGTTCCTCCACCCCGATCTGGAATGGGACTTCCGCCTCCCGCGTGTCGTCTCGATCAACGTGAGCGGGCACAAGTACGGGCTCACCTATCCGGGCATCGGCTTCGTGGTGTGGAGGTCGCCGGAGCACCTGCCGGAGGATCTCGTCTTCCGCGTCAACTACCTCGGCGGCGACATGCCGACTTTCACGCTGAACTTCTCCCGCCCGGGCAACCAGATCGTCGGGCAGTACTACAACTTCGTGCGGTTGGGGAGGTCGGGGTTCACCGCGATCATGGACGCGTTGCGTTACGTCGCCCTCCGGATCTCCTCGGGCCTGGCCGAGGACCCCGTCATCGACATCATCACCGACGGGTCCGCCATCCCCGTGCTGTCGTTCGCCTTGAAGGACGGCACTCCGTACACCGTCTTCCAGGTCTCGCACGAGTTGCGTGCCCGCGGCTGGCAGGTGCCGGCGTACACGATGCCCGCCGACGCGACGGATGTCGCCGTGCTGCGGATCGTCGTGCGCGACGGCTTCAACGCCGACCTGGCCGACGACCTGGTGCGTGATGTGCGCGCGGTCTGCGCCGAGCTCGGCGAGCAGGCCCAGAAGGCGGGCGCGGCGTCCGACGCGGGCGCGAAGGCGACGGAGTCGGCGCGCACCAAGTCGCACTTCGCGCACTGAGCGGAGCCGGAGTGAGCGAGGGAGGCGCCTGGGAGCGGAACCGCGTTCTGCTCTCGGACGCCTCCTTCGCTGTCGGCTCGGTGTGCTTCGCGTTCGCCGCGCTCCCGTCGATCGCCGACGCTCTGGGCGCCGTCGCCACGAACGTCGTGTTCGTGATCGGTTCGATCTTCTTCACGGCGGGAGCCGGGCTCGCGCTCGGCCTCCCGAACCGCAGCTCGTCGGTCATCCAGTTCGTCGGGACTCTGTTCTTCAACATCAGCACATCGGTCGCGCTCGCCGCGGCCGTGCCGGCCGCAGACGCAGGAGGGACGGGCTGGCGCCCTGACGCCTACGGCTCGACGTGCTTCCTGGTGTCGAGCGTGCTCGCCGTGGTGGCGCTGGCTCGGCAGCGCGCCGATGCGAGGGACGCGGCGGGAGGCTGGCTCAACCTCGTCGGGTCCGTGTTGTTCGGGTTCGCCGCCGTCGGCGCGTTCGAGCCGCCGGGCACCGACGCCCTCCTCAGCCCGTTCTGGACCGGAGTCGGCACCGTCGGCGGGGCGCTCTGCTTCCTGGCGGCGGCGCTCCTCGGCCTCGTTCCGCGCCCGCGGGCTCGGGCTCAGCGCGCAGCGACGGCCTCGAAGTAGTACCCCGACGCGAAGTCCTCCAGCAGGGTCGGGTGCGTCGGCTGCCACCCGTAACGTTCGCGGGTGATCGCACTGGAGGCCGGGATGTCCATGCCGAAGAACCGACCGATCCAGCCGAAGTGGGCGTCGACGTCCCCGGGGGCGATCGACTCGACGGGGAGGCCGAGGCCGGCTCCGATCGCCTCCGCGATCTCGCGGGTCGGGATGCCCTCCTCGCTCACGCCGTGGACGCGTGCTGCCGGTGTCGCCTGTTCGAGCGCGAGCCGTACGAGGTGGGCCGCGTCGAGCCGGTGGACCGCCGGCCAGCGGTTGCTGCCGTCGCCGACGTAGCCGGCGACCCCCTTCTCGCGGGCGACGCGCACGAGCTCGGCGCTGAAGCCGTGGTCACCGCGGCCGTGCACGGTCGGCGAGAACCGCAGGGCGACCGGACGCACGCCGCGGTCGGCGTACTCGAACGCGAACGCCTCGCCGCCTCCGCGGGGAGCGTCGGCGCCGACGTACGGGGAGGCGACGTCTTCCGTCAGCAGCTCGCCTGGGCGTGCGACGATGCCGGACGCGAAGAGGAACGGCCGGTCGGAGCCGGCGAGCTCGTCGCCGATCGTGGCGACCACGGCGCGTTCGGTGCGGCCAGCTCCCGCGTAGTCGGAGAAGTCGTGCTTGAAGCCCAGGTGGATGACGGCATCCGCTGCTGCGGCGCCCGACCGGATGCTCTCCAGGTCGTCGAGCGAGCCGGGCACGGGCGTCGCGCCGGCGGTGCGGATGCGCTCGGCGGAGGCGTCGGAGCGGGCGAGACCGGTCACCGCATGGCCGGCGGAGACGAGTTCGGGAACGACGGCGGATCCGATCCAGCCGGATGCCCCGGTGACGAAGACGCGCATGGGAATGACCTCCAGAGTCGGTGGTGTT
>JABLTH010098736.1_pt1 | contig 16275 bp, 10 predicted proteins | sample 7875711 | NCBI WGS metagenome assembly JABLTH01 (sample SAMN14941262, study PRJNA633318) | bioreactor metagenome | isolation source: bioreactor | place: China | collected 2019-03-05 | reverse complement strand
CAGCTGCTGCGCATCTGCCACCACATCGAGGACCAGTTCGGCCGCGAGCGCCCTTTCCACAATGCGCCGCGCACGCTCGACCTCGACCGGCTGCTGTTCGGCGACGAACAGCACGACGACGAGCACCTGACGGTGCCGCACCCGCGCGTGACCGAGCGCGCCTTCACGCTGGTGCCGCTGCTGGAGATCGACCCCGGGCTGGTGATCCCGGGGCGCGGCCGGGCTGCCGACCACCTGCCCGCGGTGGCTGGTCAGCGCATCGAGAAAATGACACCCTGCAAGTGCAAGCGCCAGCAACAGGCCGGCGCCTGAACCTGCCGCACGGGCGCCGCACCGCCTGACCCGTTTCCTTCCCCCATGCTCGACCATCTGCGCCGCATCATCGTCGAAGGCCCCGTCGGCTCCGGCAAGACCGCGCTCGCGCGGCGGCTGGCACAGACCCTGCGCAGCGGCGAACTGCTCGACGGCGTGCGCGACAACCCCTTCCTCGAACGTTTCCTGCGCGACCGCGCGCGCCATGCGCTGCCGCTGCAGCTGGCCTGCCTGACGCAGCGCGCGGCGCAGGCGCAGCGCTGGCAGGAAGCGCTGCTGGCAGGCCAGCGCATGGTGACGAACTGCCTGCACGAGCGCGACCGCCTCTACGCCGAGCTGAACCTGCCCGCCGACGAACTGGCCCTTTATGACGCCATCGCCGCGCGCATCGCCCTGCCTGCCCAGCGCGCCGACCTCGTCATCGTGCTGCACGCGCCCCCGGCGCTGCTGCATGAGCGCATTGCGCGACGCGGCGCTCCCGGCGAAACCGGTCTCGACCTGCCCTACCTGGAGCGCCTGTGCGGCGCCTACGGAGAGCTGTGCCATCGCTACGACGAGGCACCGGTCCTGATCGTCGACACCGCGCATTTCAATCCGGTGGACAATGACGGCGATTTCCGTACACTACTGACGCGCGTCGAAACGATGCGCGGCCGCAAGGCCTTTCTCAATCTCGCTGCGCCCTGACAGGCTCCGCCTGGCAGATTCCAACCATAACGACAGCGACCGCCTCCGTCGCCGGCAGGCAACCTTACGGACCGGAGCGCACCGCGCCCCGGCGGCCCGCCCCGCCGCACCGGCAATCGCTGCAGACAGGCAATGCCATGAGCTATCTCCTCGATCCCTCCCGCAAGACCGTCACCGTCCCCGCGCTGCAGGCGATGCGCGCCGCCGGCGACAAGATCGTCATGCTGACCGCCTACGATTCCAGCTTCGCCGCGCTGCTCGACTATTGCGGCGTCGATGTGATCCTGGTCGGCGATTCGCTCGGCAACGTGATGCAGGGCCAGACCACCACGCTGCCCGTCACGCTCGAGCACATGGTCTACCACACCGCCTGCGCGGCGCGTGGCAACCAGACCGCGCTGCTGGTGGCCGACCTGCCCTTCGGCACCTATCCCACCCCGGAGGCCGCCTATGAGAGCGCCGTCGCGCTGATGCGCGCCGGTGCCCAGATGGTCAAGATCGAGGGCGGCGAATGGCTGGCGCCGACGGTCAAGTTCCTGGTCGAGCGCAGCATCCCGGTGTGCGCCCATATCGGCCTGACGCCGCAATCGGTCCACGCCTTCGGCGGTTTCAAGGTGCAGGGCAAGACCGACGCCGGCGCCGAACAGCTCAGGCGCGATGCAACCGCGCTGCAGGCCGCCGGCGCCCAGCTGGTGGTGATGGAAGCCGTACCCGCCAAGCTGGCGGCCGAGGTCACGGCGCAGCTGACCATCCCCACCATCGGCATCGGCGCGGGCGTGGACTGTTCGGGCCAGGTGCTGGTGCTGCAGGACATGCTGAACATCTACCCGGGCCGCAAAGCCAAGTTCGTGCGCAACTTCATGGATGGCCAGACCTCGATCGAGGCTGCCGTACGCGCCTACGTGGCCGCGGTCAAGGACGGCAGCTTCCCCGCCGTCGAACACACCTTCTCCGCCTGACGCCCCCGCGCCGGGGCCATGCCCCGGCTCCCCGGCCGCGGCCCGCCGGACATGGCCGGCCGCAGCCCGCCTTCAGCGACCCCCTCCACGCCCGCCCTCCTCCGGGCAAGGGCAGCCATCGCCCGCCCGCCGCACCGCCAAGAAAGTTACTTGTCAAGCACTTTCAAGGGCGCCAGCCAGGTTCCTTGTCGTCCGCTTTCTTGACGCAGCGCAGTTCCCGCCGCAAGGGGCCACGGTAAGATGGCCGGGCAGTTCACTCATACCGCAATTGGGAAACCGGTCCGCCAGGACCCCGACAAGGCCCTGATTCTATGACTGATCCCCCTGCCGGCCACTGCGACCCGGTACCGACGCCACCCCCCTGGCACACCCTGTCCGACGTGGAAGTCGCGCGAGTGCTGCGTACGGACCCGGCCGGCGGCCTCACCGACACGGAGGCCACGCGGCGGCTCGCCGAGGTCGGTCCCAACCGACTGGCGCCGCCCAAGCGGCGCGGCCCGCTGATGCGGCTGCTGCTGCAATTCCACAACATCCTCCTCTACGTCATCCTGGCCTCGGCCGTCATCTCGGCCATCCTCGGCCACTGGGTGGATGCCGGCGTGCTGCTGGTGGCGGTGCTGGTCAACGCGGGCATCGGCTTCATCCAGGAAGGCAAGGCGGAGGCGGCCATCGATGCCATCCGCGCCATGCTGTCGCCACACGCCACCGTAGTACGCGACGGTGCACGGCGCGAGATCGACGCGGCAGCGCTGGTTCCCGGCGACGTGGTGGCCCTGGCCTCGGGCGACCGCGTACCCGCCGACCTGCGCCTGCTGACCGTCAAGGAACTGCGCGTGGAAGAGGCCGCACTGACCGGCGAATCGCTGCCGGTGGAGAAAAGCGCCACGCCGGTGGCCGCCGATGCGCCGCTGGGCGACCGCTTCGGCATGGCCTACTCGGGCACGCTGGTGGTGTACGGACAGGCTACCGGTGTGGTGGTGGCCACCGGCGGGGCGACCGAGCTGGGCAAGATCGACGGGATGCTGGGCGACATCGAGAACCTGGCCACGCCGCTGCTACGCCAGATCGACCGCTTCGGCCGTGGCCTGGCGATCGCCATCCTGCTGCTGTCGGCGCTGACGTTCGTGGCCGGCATCGCCTGGCGCGGCCACGCGCCGGCCGCAATGTTCATGATGGTGGTGGCGCTGGCGGCCTCGGCCATCCCCGAAGGACTGCCGGCCATCATGACGGTCACGCTGGCCCTCGGCGTGCAGCGCATGGCGCGGCGCAACGCCATCGTGCGGCGCCTGCCGGCGGTGGAGACGCTGGGCTCGGTGACGGTGATCTGCTCGGACAAGACCGGCACGCTCACGCGCAACGAGATGACCGTGCAGCGCATGGTCTGCGCCGGCCGCGTCTATGACGTCGGCGGCGTGGGCTACGCGCCCGACGGCGAATTCCGCGTCGACGGCCGCGCGGTCGATCCCGGCGACGCGCCGGCACTGGCGATGGCGCTGCGTGCGGGGGTGCTGTGCAACGACGCCCGCATGCGCCACGAGGACGGCCTGTGGCATGTGGAGGGCGACCCCACCGAAGGTGCGCTGCTGGTCGCCGGCAGCAAGGCCGGACTATCGCAGCAGTCGGCCGGCGAGAGCTGGCCCCGGCTGGATTCGATCCCCTTCGAATCCGAGCACCGCTTCATGGCCACCTACCACCGCGATGCCGGCGGCGCACCGTGGATCCTGGCCAAGGGGGCACCGGAGCGCATCCTCGACATGTGCGCCCTGCAGTGGGACGGCGATGGCGAACACGCGCTCGATGTCGACTACTGGCGCCGCATGGCCACCGACACCGCGGCCCAGGGCCTGCGCCTGCTGGCGCTGGCCTGCAAGCGCGCCGCGCCGGCGGACGCCCGGCTGGATTTTGCCGACATGGAGAGCGGCTACACGCTGCTGGCCCTGGTCGGCATCATCGATCCGCCGCGCGAGGAAGCCATCCGCGCCGTCGACGAATGCCACCGTGCCGGCATCCGCGTCAAGATGATCACCGGCGACCACGCGGAAACCGCCCGCGCGATCGGCGCGCAACTCGCCATCGGGGTCGGCAAGCCGGCGCTGACGGGCAGCGAGGTGGCGCTGATGGACGACGCCGCGCTGCGCCGCGTGGCCATGGAAGTCGACGTGTTCGCGCGCGCCAGCCCCGAGCACAAGCTGCGCCTGGTGGCGGCGCTGCAGCAGGCCGGCCAGGTGGTGTCGATGACCGGCGACGGCGTCAACGATGCCCCCGCGCTCAAGCGTGCCGACGTCGGCGTGGCGATGGGGCTGAAGGGTACCGAGGCCGCCAAGGAGGCCGCCGACGTGGTGCTCGCCGACGACAATTTCGCCGCCATCGCGCGCGCCGTGCGCGAAGGCCGCGCGGTCTACGACAACCTGAAGAAATTCATCCTCTTCATGCTGCCCACCAACGGCGGCGAGGCCCTGATCGTGATCGCGGCCATCCTGTTCGACCTGCCGCTGCCGCTGACCCCGGCCCAGGTACTGTGGATCAATATGGTCACCTCCAGCGCGCTGGGCCTGGCGCTGGCCTTCGAGCCCGCCGAGCCGGGCCTCATGGCGCGGCGCCCGCGCCCGGTCGGCGAGCCGTTGCTGTCGGGCTTCTTCGTCTGGCGCGTACTGATGGTGTCGGTACTGATGATGGCCGGCGCACTCGGGCTGTTCCTGTGGGAACTGGCCGACGGCACCAGCCTGGAGACGGCGCGCACGATGGCGGTCAACGCCGTGGTCGCCGCCGAGATGTTCTACCTGCTCAACAGCCGGCATATCTTCCATACCGTGATCAGCCGCGAGGGCCTGTTCGGCAACCCCTACGTGCTGGCCTCGATCGCCGCCTGCGTGCCGCTGCAGCTCGCCTACACCCACCTGCCGGTCATGCAGACCGTATTCGGCTCGACCGACCTGAGCGCGCTGGAATGGGCCAAGGCGATCGGCGCCGGGCTGCTGGTGTTCTGCGGCTCGGAGCTGGAGAAGACCGTGATCCGCCGCCTGCCGGTCGGCCGGCGGCTGGCAACCCGCTGAGCGCCGTGCCGCGCCTGCCGGCATTCCAAACCCGTGAGAACGCCATGACCACGTCCACCGCCCCCGACCCGACACCATTCCCCGCCCGCCTGCTGCTGGCGACCGACCTTTCCGCGCGCTGCGACCGCGCGCTCGACCGTGCCGCCCAGCTCGCCGGCCAGTGGCAGGCCGGCCTGCTGGTCGGCCACGTGCTCGATCCCGCCGCGCATCCGGACCAGGCCCTGGCCTGGGCCGCCGGCACCGGCGCGGGCGACGCGCTGCGCATCGCCCGCCAGCAGCTCGCGCGCGACCTGGCGGGCCTGCCGGTGCAGGCCGACATGCAGATAGCGAAGTCCAAGGACGTGGCGGCCGGCATCCGGGACATGGCCGACGCGGCCGGCGCAGACCTCGTGGTCACCGGCGTGGCGCGCTTCGAGCTGCTGGGACGCTTCCTGCTCGGCTCCAGCGTCGAGCGGCTGGCACGCAGCCTGCCGCAGCCCCTGCTGGTAGTGCGCAACCGCCCGCACGGCCCCTATCGCGAAATCGTGGTCGCCTGCGACTTCTCGCCGGCCTCGCGCGATGCGCTGCGGTGCGCCGCGCGGCTGTTCCCCGGACAAGAGCTGACCGTCTTCCACGCCTACCAGCAGCCCTCTTCCGGAATGGCCGACACCGCGCCGCCGGCGCGCGGCATCCCGCAGGCGGAACAGGATGCCTGCGCCGCCTTCCTCGCCGACAGCAAGCTGCCCGCCTCGACGCGGGTGCGCCCGGTGATCCTGCGCGGTGCGCTGGAGCTGCTGCTGACCCAGCACGTGCGCCGGCACGAAGCCGACCTGGTGGTGATGGGCGCGCAGGGTCGCGGCGCACTGGCCAGCGCGCTGCTCGGCAGCACCGCGGCACGGCTGCTCGACTGCCTGCCGTGCGACGCACTGGTGGTGCATCGGCCGCGCGCGGCGGCCGACTGAGTCTGTGCGACGCCGCTTGCGCCCGGTCCGGCCGGGTTCGGAACGGATCCAGGCCGGTTTCAGGCGGGTTTCAGGCCGGTTTCAGGCGTGCCGGCAGCACGCCGCGCAGTGAGTTCACCACCACCAGCGCCTGCGCGCGCGCCAGCATCGCGCGCGTGATCACGCCTTCGGCAGCCGGGCCGTCCAGCAGGGCATCGCCCTGCTCCAGCACCACGGCGCGCATGACCCCGGGCAGGATGTCCGCGGCCAGCGGGGGCGTCAGCCAGCGTCCGTCGACCTTGACGAAGACGCTGCTGCGCCCGCCCTCGAGCAGTTCATCGCGCTGGTTGAAGAAGAGGCGATCGAAAGCGCCGGCGCGCTCGGCCGCCTGCCAGCCCGCGTCATAGACCGCGCGTGCACTGGTCTTGTGGCGGCGCAAGGGATCGGCCCCAGCCAGGGGCTCGGGAGCCTGGTCGAGCCAGACCCGGTCTTCCTCCATGGCCAGCGGGGCCAGCGGCCCGCTCGTCACCTGCAGGGAGCCGGCCTTGTCCAGCGCCAGCCGCACACGCCAGTCCCCGGCGCCCAGGCGCACGGCCTCGGCGGTGGCGGCCTGCGCTGCCGCTGCGGCATCGAAGGCGAAGCCGAAGCAGGCGGCCGACGCCGCCAGCCGTTCCAGGTGCCGCGCCAGGCGCAGGCATTGCCCGCCATTCGCGCGCAAGGTCTCGAACAGGGTGAAACCCGGATCGTATGCGGTCAGGAAGCGCGCCTTCCAGCCACACTCGGCATATTCGTCGGCCGCCACGCTGTCGTGCACGATGCCACCGCCCACGCCCATCTCGCCACGGCGCAGGCCGTCGGCGCCGGGTGCGCCCAGCACCAGCGTGCGGATCGCCACGGACAGCGTGAACGGGCCGATCCCGTCGCCGCTGCCCTGCCCCGCCGCTGCGGCGGGCGGGTCGATCCAGCCGACCGAGCCGGTGTAGAGGCCGCGCGGAGCCGGCTCCAGTTCGGCGATGATCTGCATGGTGCGCCGCTTGGGCGCGCCGGTGATCGAGCCGCAGGGAAACAGCGCGCCCAGCAACTGTGCCAGTGAGGTGCCGGCGCGGGCGCGCGCGGTCACGGTGGAGGTCATCTGCAGCACGCGCCCGAAGGGCTGCACGGTGAAGCGGTCCGGTACCGCCACGCTGCCGGGCACGGCGATGCGGCCCAGGTCGTTGCGCAGCAGGTCGACGATCATCACGTTCTCGGCGCGGTTCTTCGCATCGGCGGCCAGCGCCGACGCGGCGGCCGCGTCGCCAGCGGCGTCGCCCGTGCGCGGAGCGGTCCCCTTCATCGGCCGGGCCAGCAGGCTGCCCGCCCCATCGTGGCTGACGAACAGCTCGGGCGACAGCGACAGGACCCAGCCGTCGCCGGGCAGGCATGCCAGCACGCCGTATGGCACCGGCTGCGCCGCGCGCAGCCCGGCGAACAACGCGGCTGGCGCGCCGAAGGCGGAAAAGCGCAGCCGCTGGGTGTAGTTGACCTGGTAGGTGTCGCCGGCTTCGATCCATTGATGGATGCGCGCGATGGCGTCCTCGAAGGCGGTCCGCGAGGTATCGGAGGCGACCTGCATCACGCCTGCGGGCGCGCCGCCGCCAGCGCCTGCACCGGCCAGCCAGGCGTCGACATCGGCCGCCGGCAGGCGCTGCATGGCACGGAACCACAGCAGCCGCAGGGCACCATCGTGGAAGGGCAGGTCCTGGCCCGTATGCACGGGCACGCCGACCAGCGGCCCGCCGAATTCGTAGGGCGCGAACAACGCCGCATGCCAACCCTGCCGCCAGCCTTGCGCGAGCATGGTGTCCAGCGCGCCCAGGCGGTCCAGCGCCTGCGCGACCTCGATGCGGTCCTCGCGCACGAAACCGGTGTACAGGCGCGAGGACCGGCCCGGTGCCGCGCCAGGGGAGGCGGCCGCATCGTCGAGCAGCACGAAGGGTTCGGACGCGGAAAGCAGGGAGGAAAGCGGGGGAACTGCCACGGCGGAAAACGACGGTGAGGGAGACAGGGGAGGCGAAGCGCCATTATCGCGCCAAGCGGCGTCGGCCGGGGAAAAGGCCGGATGCAGTCGAGCCGAAAGAGTGATCCCGGCCGCCGCGACCGACCGACGCCCGCCCTCTCCCCCAGCCCCTCTCCCGCAAGCGGGAGAGGGGCTGGGGGAGAGGGGTGGTTTAGCAAGGCGCCACGTATAGACGAAGCCAACGGTGTGCTCCAGCGCGCGAGCATAGGGACGAAGCCAACGGTGTGGCCCCAGCCGTCACGGCCGGCCGGCGGGAGAGTGGTCACAAGCCGCGCGGCACGACCACCGGCGCCAGCCGAATCCGCCAGGCGAAAAAAAAGCCGCGCTCGCGCGCGGCCTTGTTGCCACGGGACCGGCCCCGCAGCCGTCAGCTGAAGAAGCTCTTCACCTTGTCCAGCCAGGACTGCTCCTGCGGGCTGTGGCGCGAGCCGCCTTCGTGCACCGAGCGGTCGAACTGGCGCAGCATGTCCTTCTGCGCCTCGGTCAGCTTGACCGGCGTCTCCACGGCGACATGCACGTAGAGGTCGCCCGGATAACCGGAGCGCACCCCCTTGATGCCCTTGCCGCGCAGGCGGAAGGTCTTGCCCGCCTGGGTGCCTTCGGGCACCGGGAAGGTCGCCTTGCCGCCCAGCGTGGGCACTTCCAGGTCGCCGCCCAGCGCCGCGGTAGCGAAGGAAATCGGCATCTGGCAATGCAGGTCGTCGCCGTCGCGCTCGAACACCGCATGGGGCTTGATGTGGACTTCCACGTACAGGTCACCCGGCGGCCCGCCGTTGATGCCAGGTTCGCCGTTGCCGGACGAGCGGATGCGCATGCCCTCGTCGATGCCGGCCGGGATCTTGACCTCCAGCGTCTTCTGCGACTTCAGCCTGCCCTGGCCATGGCACTTGGTGCAGGGCTTGGGAATGTGCTTGCCGCTGCCGTGGCACTTCGGGCAGGTCTGCTGCATGCTGAAGAAGCCCTGCGACACGCGCACCTGGCCCACGCCGTTACAGGTCGGGCAGGTCTCGACATTGGTGCCGGGCTCGGCGCCGTTGCCGTGGCAGCGGTCGCACTCGTCCCAGTGCGGCACGCGGATCTGCGCCTCGTGGCCGTGCGCGGCCTGCTCCAGCGTGATCTCCATGCTGTAGCGCAGGTCGGCGCCGCGGTAGACCTGCGGGCCGCCGCCGCCGCGGCGGCCGCCGCCGGCGCCCTGGCCGAAGATGTCGCCGAAAATATCGCCGAAGGCCTCGGCGAAGCCGCCGTAGCCCTGGCCGCCGCCGAAACCGCCCGCCATATTGGGGTCGACGCCGGCGTGGCCGTACTGGTCGTAGGCGGCCTTCTTTTCCGGATCCGAGAGCATCTCGTAGGCCTCCTTGGCCTCCTTGAACTTCTCCTCGGCATCCTTGCTGTCCGGATTACGGTCCGGGTGGTACTTCATCGCGAGCTTGCGATAGGACTTCTTGATCTCTTCGTCGCTCGCGTTCTTACCCACCCCGAGCACTTCGTAATAGTCACGTTTTGCCATGGTGGCTGCTTACCTGAGTGGCCGGGTGCGCAAGACGCGCGCACCGGGCGAATAGCAAAAAAGCCGAGCGAGGCATCCGACGGCGGTCACCCGCTTGGTCCGATGTCCGTCGCCCGGCGTCGGGACGGGTCACGGCGGGGCGCCCAGCCCGCGCCGCACCCGCGGTCCCGTTTACTTCTTGTCGTTGACTTCCTTGAACTCGGCATCCACGACGTTGTCGTCCTGCGGCTGCGCCTGCTGCTGCGCGCCGGCCGCACCGGCCGCGGCGCCTTCGCCGGCCTTGGCCTGCATGTCGGCGTAGACCTTCTCGCCCAGCTTCTGGCTGGCTTCCGACAGGGCGTTGATCTTGGCCTCGATGTCGGCCTTGTCGCCGCCGCGCACCGCATCTTCCAGTTCCTTGACGGCAGCCTCGATCTTTTCCTTCTCGCCGGCTTCCAGCTTGTCGCCGTACTCGGTGACTGCCTTCCGGGTCGAGTGGATCAGCGCATCGGCCTGGTTGCGGGCATCCGCCAGCTCACGGGCCTTCTTGTCTTCCTCGGCGTTGGCCTCGGCGTCCTTGACCATGCGCTGGATCTCGTCTTCCGACAGGCCCGAGTTCGCCTTGATGGTGATCCGGTTTTCCTTGCCGGTGGCCTTGTCCTTGGCGCCCACGTGCAGGATGCCGTTGGCGTCGATGTCGAAGGACACTTCGATCTGCGGCGTGCCGCGCGGCGACGGCGGGATGCCCTCGAGGTTGAACTCGCCCAGCAGCTTGTTACCGGAGGCCATCTCACGCTCGCCCTGGTAGACCTTGATGGTCACCGCGGGCTGGTTGTCGTCGGCGGTCGAGAATACCTGCGCGTGCTTGGTCGGGATCGTGGTGTTCTTGCCGATCATCTTGGTCATCACGCCACCCAGCGTCTCGATGCCCAGCGACAGCGGGGTCACGTCCAGCAGCAGCACGTCCTTGCGGTCGCCCGACAGCACCGAGCCCTGGATCGCGGCACCGACGGCCACGGCCTCGTCGGGGTTGACGTCCTTGCGCGCTTCCTTGCCGAAGAACTCCTTGACCTGCTCCTGCACCTTGGGCATGCGGGTCATGCCGCCGACCAGGATCACGTCATCGATGTCGCTGACCTTGATGCCGGCGTCCTTGATCGCGATGCGGCAAGGCTCGATGGTGCGCGTGATCAGTTCCTCGACCAGCGCTTCCAGCTTGGCGCGGGTGATCTTCAGGTTCAAGTGCTTCGGACCCGAGGCATCCGCCGTGATGTACGGCAGGTTGATCTCGGTCTGCTGCGAGCTCGACAGTTCGATCTTGGCCTTTTCGGCAGCTTCCTTCAGGCGCTGCAGTGCGAGCACGTCCTTGGACAGGTCGACGCCCTGCTCCTTCTTGAACTCACCGATGATGTAATCGATGATGCGCTGGTCGAAGTCCTCGCCGCCAAGGAAGGTGTCGCCGTTGGTCGACAGCACTTCGAACTGCTTCTCGCCATCCACGTCCGCGATCTCGATGATCGAGATGTCGAAGGTGCCGCCGCCGAGGTCATACACGGCGATCTTGCGGTCGCCCTTCTCGTTCTTGTCCAGGCCGAAGGCCAGCGCGGCCGCGGTCGGCTCGTTGATGATGCGCTTGACGTCCAGGCCGGCGATGCGGCCGGCGTCCTTGGTGGCCTGGCGCTGGCTGTCGTTGAAGTAGGCCGGCACGGTGATGACCGCTTCGGTCACCGGCTCGCCGAGGTAGTCCTCGGCGGTCTTCTTCATCTTGCGCAGCACTTCGGCGGAGACCTGCGGCGGCGCCAGCTTCTGCTCGCGCACCGACACCCATGCGTCGCCGTTGTCGGCCTTGACGATGGAGTACGGCATCAGGCCGATGTCCTTCTGGACTTCCTTCTCTTCGAACTTGCGGCCGATCAGGCGCTTCACCGCATACAGGGTGTTGCGCGGATTGGTGACCGCCTGGCGCTTGGCCGGCGCGCCCACCAGGATCTCGCCGTCTTCCATGTAGGCGATGATCGACGGGGTGGTACGGGCGCCTTCCGAATTCTCGATGACCTTGGGAGTGTTGCCTTCCAGGATCGCCACGCAGCTATTGGTGGTACCGAGGTCGATACCGATGATCTTACCCATTTATTCTCTCCTATTGAGCCATCGCTATCCGCGCGGCTGCAATTCAACCTGAGGCCGAAATTGTGGCACCCAGGGGCTTTTCAAGGGTCTACAGCGCTTTTCCGACTAAATTTCTCGACTTTTCGCGGGGATATCGGCAGGAGGCCGCGCGCCGGAACCCGGACGTGAAGTCCCGGCGCAACAAAGTCGACCTTCCGTCACTCATCCCGGGCGCGCTGCCACAGCACGTCGCTGCCGCCGGCGGACCGGTTGAGCACGCGGGCCAGCACGAACAGCAGGTCCGACAGGCGGTTCAGGTAGTGGCGCGGCGCATCGTTGAGCGCCTCGGCGGCACCGAGGGCAACCAGGCTGCGCTCCGCCCGGCGGCAGACGGCACGGCAGACGTGGGCCTGGGCCGCGCCCCGGCTGCCGCCCGGCAGGATGAACTCGGCCAGGCGCGGCAGGTCGGCGTTGTAATGGGCCAGCCACTCGTCGAGCCGGATCACGTGGGCCTCCTTGAGCAGCGGGTAACCCGGGATGGACAGTTCGCCACCGAGATCGAACAGGTCGTGCTGCACCTGCAGCAGGGCCCCGCGCACCGCCTCCGGCAGGTCCTCGGTCAGCAGCAGGCCGAGTTGCGAATTCAGTTCGTCGACATCGCCGATGGCGCCGATGCGCAGGCTGTCCTTTCCGGTTCGGCTGCCGTCGCCGAGGCCGGTGGTGCCGTCGTCGCCGGTGCGGGTCACGATCTTGGTCAGGCGCTTGCCCATGTTCTGCTCTCTCCTGCGGCGCTTGCCGCGCTATAGCTTGTGAACCGGACATTATGGCGCCGTTCGCGTCGCGCGGGCAGTCCGGCGCGGCCACCGCCTCCGGGCCGCCGGCCCCGGGGCGTAAAATAAACAAATTGACACCCAGACGAAACCGGGCCGCGCCCCTGCCGCCCGCCGGTCCGCTGCCGGCGGCGCGGGCGCCGGGAACGGGCCCGCAGGAGACCGGCATGAACCACCCCACCCCGCAAGCCGCGCTGGCGCGCCGCCCGCTGCCGCCCGCTGTCGTCCAGGCCCTGCAGGCCCGCTTCGGCGAGCGCTTTTCCACCTCGGCGGGCGTGCGCGAGCACCATGGCCGCGACGAATCGCCGTTCCCGCCCGCCCTGCCGGATGCCGTGGTGTTCGCGCACAGCACCGACGAGGTAGCCGCGGTGGCGCGGCTGTGCCATGACCACGACGTGCCGCTGATCCCCTATGGCGTCGGCTCCTCGCTCGAAGGCCACCTGCTGGCGGTGGCCGGAGGCATCAGCCTGGACCTGTCGCAGATGAACCGCGTCGTCGCGCTGCAGGCCGAAGACCTGACCGTGACCGTGCAGCCCGGCGTGACGCGCAAGCAGTTGAACCAGGAAATCAAGGATAGCGGGCTGTTCTTCCCCATCGACCCGGGCGCCGACGCTTCGCTGGGCGGCATGTGCGCCACGCGCGCCTCGGGCACCAATGCCGTGCGCTACGGCACCATGCGCGAGAACGTGCTGGCGCTGACGGTGGTCACCGCCGACGGCCGCGTGATCAAGACCGGCACGCACGCGCGCAAGTCTTCCGCCGGCTACGACCTGACCCGCCTGTTCATCGGCAGCGAAGGCACGCTCGGCATCCTGACCGAGATCACGGTGCGCCTCTACCCGCAGCCCGAGGCCATCTCGGCCGCGGTGTGCGCCTTCCCCAGCATGCGCAGCGCCGTGCAGGCGGTGATCGAGACCATCCAGCTCGGCGTGCCGGTGGCGCGCGTGGAGTTCGTCGACCCGCTCGCCATCCGCGCCATCAACCGGCACGACAAGCTGGCGCTGCCCGAGCTGCCCCACCTGTTCTTCGAGTTCCACGGCAGCGAGGCCGGCGTGCGCGAGCAGGCCGAGACGGTGCAGCAGATCGCCGCCGACCACGGCGGCCAGGGCTTCGAATGGGCAACCCGCCCCGAAGACCGCAGCCGCCTCTGGAATGCACGCCACAATGCCTATTTCGCCATGCTGCAGCTCAAGCCGGGCTGCCGCGCGGTGACCACCGACGTGTGCGTGCCGATCTCCCGCCTGGCCGACTGCGTGGGTGAGACCGAGCGCGACCTGCGCGCCTCTTCGCTGCCCTGCCCCATCGTCGGCCACGTCGGCGACGGCAATTTCCACGTGGTGATCCTGGTCGACCCGGCACTGCCGCGGGAGATGGAAGAGGCCGAGGCACTCAACCGCCGCATCGTCGAGCGCGCGCTGGCCATGGGCGGCACCTGCACCGGCGAGCACGGCGTGGGGCTGCACAAGATGGACTTCCTGGTGCGCGAGCACGGCGAGGACGCGCTCGACCTGATGCGCGCGATCAAGGATGCGCTCGATCCGAAGCACATCCTGAACCCCGGCAAGATCTTCCGCGCCTCGCGCTGAAGGAGCACGCGCATCCATGGCTTCGCTGTTCAACCGCGTCCCGCCGCTGCACCTGCTGATCGCCTTCGAGGCGGCCGCCCGGCTGGGCAGCTTTGCGCGCGCCGCCGAGGAACTGTCCGTCACGCCCAGCGCGGTCTCGCACCGCATCAAGAACCTCGAAGAGCTGTGGGGCGACGACCTGTTCGTGCGCGCCAACGCCGCGCTGCGCGTGACCGCGGCCGGCACGCGCTACCTGCGCAATGTGCAGGATGCGCTCAAGTCGCTCAACGAACTGGCCCGCCCCGAGTACAACAAGCAGCGCGCGCGCCTGCGCGTGGCGATCCCGCCCACCTTCGGACGCCAGCACCTGGTGCCGCGCCTGCCAGAGTTCGGCGCGCTGTACCCGCACATCGACATCGAACTGCACCTGGCCGTCCCCCTGCTCGACGTCAAGGCCCAGGACACGGATGTGGAGATCCGCTACGGCACCGGCCGCTATCCCGACCTGAAGGCCACCAGGCTGCTGGTCGAACCGGTCTTTCCCGCCTGCGGGCGCGAATACTTCGAGCGCATCGACGGCCGCGCCGTGACGCGCCCGGAGCACCTGCACGGCCTGGTGCTGCTGCGCAGCCCGCTGGAACCGTGGAAACCCTGGTTCGAGACCGCCGGCCTGGACTGGCCCGAACCCCAGACCGGGCCCCAGTTCAACGACATCGGACTGATGCTCGAAGCCATCGCCACCAACCAGGGCGTGGCGCTGGTGCGCCAGCGCATGGCCAAGCAGTGGCTGTCGCTCGGCCAGATGGTCCGCCTGCTGGACATCGAATCGGTATCGCCGCACGGCTACTACATCGTCGAGCGCGAACAGGCGCCGCTCAATCCCGAGGCCCGCTACTTCGTCGACTGGCTGCTGGGCCTCGACTGGTAGAACCCGGCCCTGCCGCCCTATCATGCCTATGCCTGGGGACGGCGGCCGGCATGCCGCCCCGGCATGAACGGAATTGATCGCCCTGCCGCGCCGAATTCACGTCTGCAGCAGGCGTTTCCGGCGCGCGGCTGCGCTATAGTCAGCGCTCCCGGACACGGCGTGCCGCGCCCGGCCACTACAGGAGTTGCCATGAATGCCCCGCACGAAGCCAAGCCCCTGACCGATGCCGCCCGCCAGGCGCTGCTCGACGGCCTGGCCGCGATCCTGCCCGACGCGGCGCTGCTGACCCGTCCGGAAGATACCGTGCCCTACGAGTGCGATGGCCTGGCCGCCTACCGACAATTGCCGCTGGCGGTGGCCCTGCCGGATACCGAGGACCAGGTGGTGGCCATCCTGCGCCTGTGCCACCGGCTCGGCGTGGCGGTGGTGCCGCGCGGCGCCGGCACCAGCCTGTCAGGCGGCGCCATGCCGGTCGCCGACGGCCTGGTGCTGTCGCTGGCCAAGTTCAAGCGCATCGTCTGCGTGGATGCGCGCGCGCGCACCGCCGTGGTCCAGCCCGGCGTGCGCAACCTGGCCATCTCCGAGGCCGCCGCGCCCCACCAGCTCTACTACGCCCCCGACCCCTCCTCGCAGATCGCCTGCACCATCGGCGGCAACGTCAGCGAGAACTCGGGCGGCGTGCACTGCCTGAAGTACGGACTGACCGTGCACAACGTGTTGCGCGTGCGCGCCGTGACCATGGAAGGCGAAGTGGTCGAATTCGGCTCCGAGGCCCCCGACGCGCCCGGCCTCGACCTGCTGGCGGTGCTGATCGGCTCCGAGGGCATGCTGGCGGTGGTGACCGAGGTCACCGTGCGGCTGATCCCCAAGCCCCAGCTCGCCCAGGTCATCATGGCCAGCTTCGACGACGTGGAGAAAGGCGGCAATGCGGTGGCCGACGTGATCGCCGCCGGCATCATCCCGGCCGGCCTGGAAATGATGGACAAGCCGGCCACGGCCGCGGTCGAGGAATTCGTGCACGCCGGCTACGACCTCGATGCCGCCGCCATCCTGCTGTGCGAGTCCGACGGCACGCCCGAGGAAGTTGCCGAGGAGATCGCACGCATGAGCGAAGTGCTGCGCGCCTCCGGCGCGACCCGCATCACCGTGTCGCAGAGCGAGAGCGAGCGCCTGCGCTTCTGGAGCGGACGCAAGAACGCCTTCCCCGCCGCCGGCCGCATCTCGCCCGACTACTACTGCATGGACGGCACCATCCCGCGCAAGCACATCGGCACCCTGCTCAAGCGCATCGAGCAGATGGAGGGCAAGTACGGCCTGCGCTGCATCAATGTGTTCCATGCCGGCGACGGCAATATGCACCCGCTGGTGCT
>JABLTH010023380.1_pt1 | contig 16278 bp, 12 predicted proteins | sample 7875711 | NCBI WGS metagenome assembly JABLTH01 (sample SAMN14941262, study PRJNA633318) | bioreactor metagenome | isolation source: bioreactor | place: China | collected 2019-03-05 | reverse complement strand
TATCGGCTGCCGGCTGCGCGGGAGCGGGCAGGGCGGCGGCCCCGCCGGGCGTGCGCACTGCCGCGGTGGCCAGCACTTGCTCCAGGCGGTCCAGTCCCAGCGGCTTGACCAGGCAGTCGTCCATGCCCGCCTCGACGCAGGCGGCGATTTCCTCCTTGCGCGCGTCGGCGGTCAGGCCCAGCACCAGGCAAGGTGCGAGCCCGCGCGACCGCTCATCGTTGCGGATCGCCTTGGCCAGCGCCAGCCCGTTCATTTCGGGCATATGGCGATCGGTGATGACCGCATCGAAGCGGTCCTCGTGCCAGGCCTGCAAGGCCTGCCGGCCGTTCTCGACGCAGGTGGTGCGATGGCCCAGGAAGGCAAGCTGCTGGCACAGCAGCAAGCGGTTGACCGCGTGGTCGTCGGCCACCAGTACATGCAGCCTGCGGGCCGGTGCCGGCATCGGCGCGGCCTGCGCGGCGGCGCTCGCGGTGTCCGGCGTCGCGGGCTGGCAAGCCGGCAAGGTCTGCAGGGTCAGTACGACCTCGATGCGCGTGCCGGCACCGGCGGCGCTGTGCATGAGCAGCGAACCATCCATCATTTCGCACAGCGAGCGGCAGATCGACAGCCCCAGGCCGGCGCCGCCATGTGCGGCGCCGTGTTCATCCACGTCGCCGGATGGCGCGACCTGGGAGAATGGCTGGAACAGGCGCGCCTGATCGACCGGCGCGATGCCGATGCCGCTGTCTTCGACCGACAGCTTCACCCGCATCCGTTCGGCACCGGCCGGCTCCCCGCCCAGGTGGATGCGCACATAGCCGTGCGCGGTGAACTTGATCGCATTGCTGACGAGGTTGGACAGGATCTGCTTGAAGCGCATCGGATCCACCAGCACGTCCGCGCCGACACTGGAATCCATTTCCAGCGTCAACGCCAGTCCCTTCTGCCGGGCCGGGCCGTCGAACACGCGCACGACGGATTCGGCGAGGTCGCGCAGGCGGGCCCGCACCGGTGTCAGGCTGAGATGGCCGGACTCGATGCGCACGATGTCCAGGATGTCGCCGATCAGGGCCAGCAGGCCGTTGGCCGACGCATAGGCGGTTTCGATGGCCGCGCGGTCGATCTCGCCCGCGCGGGCGCGGCGCAGCGCCAGTTCGAGCGTGCCGATGACCGCGCTCATGGGCGTGCGGATCTCGTGGCTCATGGTGGCCAGGAAGGTGGTCTTGGCGCGGCTGGCCTGCTGCAGCGCGTCGATCAGGCGGCGCTGGTCGGTGATGTCCTGCCAGCCGCACACCACGCCCTTGAGCGTGCCCGAGGCGTCGCGATAGGGCTGCACCCAATGGTCGATCCAGCGTGCCTCGCCGTGGATGCGCACGGCGAGCTGGCGCCGCTGCGGCTGGCCGTCGGCGATCGCACGCAGGTAGCCGGCGTGGAAGTCGGGGGCGGACTTGAACAGGCTGGCAGGCAGCGCCGCGGCGGTCTTGCCGAGGGCATCGTGCGCGCTGATGCCGAGCACCTCTTCGTAGCGGCGATTGAAGGACAGCAGCCGGCCTGTGCAATCGCGCACATAGACCGGGTCGGGCAGCCCGTCGGTGAAGGTCTGCTGGAACTGCAACTGGTCGCTCAACGCACGTTCGGCGCGCAGCCGCTTGCGTACCTGGCGGCGCAGGTGGAACACCCAGGCGGAGGACAGTGCCAGCAGGGCGACGGCGCCGGCGACGATCCAGGCGATGGTCTGGCGGTAGTCGCGCCAGGTCTGGCCGGTCATGGCGGCGTTAGGGCGCCAGCGGTTGACGATGGATTGCAGCTCGTGCGGGCCCGAGGCCAGCAGGGCCTTGTCGAGAATGGACTGCAGCTCGGTGTCGCCGCGCCGCATGGCCAGGCTCAGCGGGGTGCTGTCCGGGCTGATCAGGCCGCTGACGGCCAGCTTGTCGCCGTACAGGCGCGTGATGTAGTAGCGCGCCGCGCCCAGCGACAGCACGGTGGCGTCTGCCTGGCGCTCGGACACCATGTGCAGCGCGTCGAGGATGGTCGACGGCGTGTCGATGGGCACCGAGGGGTAGGCGGCCCGTGCCTGTTGCGTGGCGATGTGCCCGCGCGCGATGGCCAGCCGCTTGGCCGAAGGCGGCTGCAGGGCATCCGGTTCGACCGGCGCGTCCTTGCGCGCGACCAGCACGAAATAGTCCGAGGTGAACGGCCGCGAGAAGCGCAGGCATTCCTCGCGCTCGCTGGTCGGGCTCAGCACGGTGAGGTCGGCCTTGCCGTCGGTGAGGGCGCGTTGCAGGCTGTCGAAGCTGCCGGTGCGCGTGAATTCGAAGCGCAGGCCGGTGCGCAGCGAGACCAGTTGCAGCAGGTCCGCCAGGATGCCGTTGAAGTTGCCGTTGGCATCGAAGAAGGCGACGGGGGCGAGGTCGTCGTTGACGGCCAGCCGCACCACCGGATGGCGGCTGATCCAGCGCCGCTCCGCTTCGTCCAGCTCGACGCGCTGGCCGGGCAGCAGCACGCTGTCGCCGCTCCAGCGCATGGCGATGCGGTCCAGCTTGCCCTGGCCGAGCGAGGCCAGCGCGCTGTCGACGATGCGCGCCAGCGGCGTGCCGTCGCGGCGCATGCCGAAGCCGAAGCCACTCGGCTCGACGGGCAGGAAGCGCGCCAGCCGCACGTAGTTGAAGAAGCTCTGGCTCACCAGCAGCGAAGCCGATAGCAGGTCGCCGAGATAGAGGTCGGCCTGGCCGAACGCCACCGCGGCCATGGCCTGGGCATGGCTGCGGTAACGCACGAAGCGGGCGTCCGGATAGGTCGCCTGCAGCGCCGGGCCGGACAGGTAGTCCTGCGCCAGGGCCACCGTCAGGCCCGACAGGTCGTCGGGCGGCGCGGCGGCTTCGCCCTGACGCTGGAACAGGGCAGGCAGGTCGGGCGCGTACGGCCGGCTGACCACCAGGCTGCCGTTCGCGCGCGCGGCACGGCCGGCGCTCGCAAGCAGGTCGATGGTGCCGGCTTCCAGGGCCCGCGTGGCCTGGGCGCGGTCGGCGAAGCGGCGGATCTCGATGTCGACATTGAGTTGCTGCCGCAGCAAGGCGGTCACATCTGCCGTGATGCCTTCGTAATCGCTGCCGTGGACGATGTCCAGCGGTGGCTGACCCGGAGCGGGTACGCCGAGCACGAGGCGTCGCTTGTCGCGCAGCCAGCGCCAGTCGTCCGCGTCGAGCGGCACTGTGCGGCGTTCGAGCAGAAGGTGGCTCTGCAGGGACAGGGACGAGGTGTTGTCGTCCCAATCCTGGGCCAGGGCAGGGGCTGGCGCCAGGGCAAGGGCGGCCAGCATGGCGGCGGCGAGTGCCAGCAGCAGCGCAAGGGTGGAGGGCCGGCAGGCGTGCAGCGTGCGCGGCGGCAGGACGCGTCGTTCAGGCATGGCGGGAATCCGGGTCGGCAACGAAGGGCGCCGTGCGCGTTGCGCAGGGCGTGCGGGTGGCGGGAGCGCGGTGCCCGCCGCAGCGGCGATCAGAGCGCGGGCGAAGACGTCCCGCCCTTGGCGCGGGCCGGTGCCGCCAGCGCGGCGGCGCGAGGGGCAAACCGTCGCAGCAGTGCCTCGCGCGCCATCGGCGGCGCCAGGCCGAACCCCTGGCCGATACGGCAACCCATAGCTAGCAGACGCTGCCGCTGTGCCGATGTCTCGACGCCTTCGGCGATCAGTTCAGCGGCCAGTTCGCGCGCCAGCAGCAAGGACGCGCGCGCCACCGCGCGGCTGGCGCGGCTGTGTTCCAGCGCGCGCACGAAGGCGGCATCGAGTTTGATCTGGTCGAAGGGGAACTCGCACAGGCGTGCCAGCGACGAGTGGCCCTGGCCGAAGTCGTCCATGGCCAGCGCACAGCCCATGCGGCGCAGCGCGCGCAGGGTTTCCAGCGCGGCCGGGCCCAGGACGGGAACGCCGTCCGCGTCGGCTTCGACCACCTCGAAGGCGAGGCCCGAGAGCGGCAGGCCCGCCGCCGCGGCGGCGCGGCCGACGTCGTCGGCGAAGCCCGGCCCGGCGAGCTGCTCGGGGCGCAGGTTGAACGCCAGCGCCAGCGCTTGCGCGCGCCCTGACAGCTCACGCTGCAGTGCCAGCCCCTGGCCGAACATGCGTGCGAACAGCTCGGTGAACAGGGCCCGCGAGCTGGCGGGGGCGGCTTCCATGGCCGGCAGGAAGGCGCCGGGCGTCAACAGCCCCAGGCGCGGGTGCTGCCAGCGTGCCAGCACCTCGGCGCCGTGCCAGCTGCCATCGCGCAGGTCCACCTTGGGCTGGAAATAGGCGACGAACTCGCCGGCGTCAAGGCCGCGCCGGATGTCGTCAAGCGTAGGTGCCGTCGCCGAGGCCAGTGCGGCGGACGGATGCGCCGCCACACTGGCCGGCGGGCACGCGGCATGGCGCGGTGTGGCGTTGCGTGGCGGAAGGGGGCGGTTATAGGAAAGTAGTGAGCGTTGGATAGGCACGGATCAATGCGTTTAGGGAATATGACGACATATTCCTTGGAACAGCTCGTGCCTTCTATGAGACGAATCCGATGGGATTAGGAATGAATCCCGATCGAGCGTGGAAAAATCTGAGCCATTGTCGGCTGCCGGCGGGCAGCGCACAGTCGCGCCGGAGATGTGGCGGCGGAAATGATCAAGCAACCGGCTGGGAAGTCGGCAGGGGAATCTGCCGCAGGAAAGAAGAAAGGGGCGGGGAGCCCCTTGTCCAGCCTGGCAGCGCGAGACGGTGCCGCCAGGCTGTGTGCATTACCGCGCGTGTGGCGGCATGCGGGATGGGGAGGCTTACTGGATCTTGGCCTTGTCGCGCAGCGACTTCATCATGGCCTGGAACTGCTCGCGCTGCCAGTTCTGGTCGCCCATCAGCATCTGCTGCAGCTGCGGCTTGACTTCCTCGAAGGTCGGGACCTTGGCGTCGCGCGTTTCCAGCAGCTGGATGACGTGCCAGCCGAACTGGGTCTTGACCGGGGTGTCGGTCAGCTGGCCGTTCTTCAGGCTGGTCATCGCGGCCGAGAACTCGGGCACGTAGCTGCTGCTGTTGGCCCAGTCGAGGTCGCCGCCGTTGGCCGCCGAACCCGGATCCTTGGAGGAGGCCTTGGCCAGGTCCTCGAACTTGGCACCGCCCTTGATCTTGGCGATGATCGCCTTGGCCTCGGCCTCGCTCGGCACCAGGATGTGGCGCACGTGGTATTCCTTGCCGTTGCCGAACTGCGACTTGATCTTGTCGTACTGCTTGCGCAGCTCGGTGTCGCTGGCGCCGTGGGTCTTCACGTAGTCCTCGAACACCGCGCCGGCCAGCACGTTCAGCTTGGCCTGCTCCAGTTGTTCCTGCACGTCGTCGCGCTGGGTCACGCCGCGCTTGTTGGCTTCCTGCAGCAGCAGTTCCCGGTCGATCAGCATGCTGCGGGCACGGTCGCGCAGCTCCGGATTGTCGGGCTGGCCGGTGCTGGCGATCAGCTTGTCCACCTTGGCCGAGGGGATGGCCTTGCCATTCACGACGGCGGCGTTCTGGGCAAAGGCGGGCAGGCTGCCAGCGGCAAGCACAGCCGCCAGGCTGAACGAGAGGACGGAGGTCTTCATGGAATCAGGTCGGAGAGTTGCGTGAATTGCGTGAAGAATCAATCGCGGGAAGAGTCGCGGGATCGGTATTCTTGTTCGGTGTAGGCGGTCACGGCCAGCGCGTGGATCTGCGCCGGGAACAGACTGCGCAGCGCATCATACACCATGCGGTGCCGCGCCACGCGGTTCTGTCCGGCAAAGCGCTCGCTGACGATGGTCACGTGGTAATGGCCCCCGCCCGAGGCCGCGCCGGCATGGCCGGCATGCAGCGCGCTGTCGTCGCGCACGGCGAGGGTGGTGGGGGCGAGGGCGGCGCGCAGCAGCGCGTCGAGGGTGGCGGGATCGGCTGCCATGGCTGGAAAGTCTCGGGTGGTTCGCTGCGGCCGCTCAGTCGGGCGTCTTGTCCTGGGTGTCTTCCTGGATATGGCGGGACAGCCAGATGCTCTGCAGCACGATGAACACCAGCATCAGCCCCATGCTGCCGAACAGCTTGAAGTTGACCCAGGCGTCGGTGGAAAAGGTGTAGGCGACGTACAGGTTGAGCACGCCCATGGCGGCGAAGAAACCGGCCCAGGCGGCGTTCAGGCGGGCCCACATGGCCTCGGGCAGCGTGACCTGCTTTTCCATCATGGCGCGGATCAGGTTCTTGCGCCAGCCGATCACCGACCCCAGCAGGGCCACGGAGAACAGCCAGTAGAGCACGGTCGGCTTCCACTTGATGAAGGTCTCGTTGTGCAGCAGCAGCGTGGCGCCGCCGAAGACGGCGATGATCAGCAGGCTGATCCACTGCATCGGCTCGACCTTGCGGTGGCGCGCGAAAGTCCAGGCGATCTGCACCACGGTGGCGACGATGGCCACGCCGGTGGCGGCGTAGATGCCCTGGAACTTGAAGGCGATGAAGAACAGGATGACCGGGAACAGGTCGAACAGGAATTTCATGCAGGCTGGTCAGGATTGAGGATCGGCGCCGGCCGGGGATGGTCCCCCGCCGGCGGTTTCCGCGCTTCCGGCGGTTTCCGTGGCGTCGCCGGGCGCAGGCCCGGCGCTGCAGCAGATCAGCGGGAGGCGTCCGGCGGCGTGGCGCCGGACGGATGGTTCCCGTCGGCTTCCCGCTGCGCCGGATCGCGGTCGTCGAATTTTAGCGCAGCCGAGTTGATGCAGTAGCGCAGCCCGGTCGGCGCCGGCCCGTCTTCGAAGACGTGGCCGAGATGGCTGTCGCATTCCTTGCAGCGCACTTCCACCCGCACCATGCCGTGCGAACGGTCCGTGTGCTCGGCAATGACCTCGCCGTTGATCGGGCGGAAATAGCTGGGCCAGCCGCAGCCGGCGTCGAACTTGGTGGCCGATTCGAACAGCGGCGTGCCGCAGGCGACACAGTGGTAGATGCCGGAATCCCAGTGGTCCCAGTAGCGCCCCGTGAACGGGCGCTCGGTGGCAGCCTCGCGGGTCACGCGGTATTCGATGTCGGAGAGTTGCTGGCGCCATTCGGCGTCGGTTTTCTTGACGGTCATATGTCGTTCTCCAGGTGCGGCCCGGGCCAGCCGGAGCGCGCCACGATTGGCGGTGTTGCCGGGCGCGCGGGCCCGGCGTCAGCATGAGTCGGACGGCAGGGGCCCGACCTTACAGTCCCGGGGACGGGTTCAGGAGGAGCAGCTTACCTCCAGTCCGGCCGCCCAGTCGGGCGGCAGCGCGGCGTAGGCCTCGGCCTCGGGCTGCTCGTCGAAGGGACGCGACAGCACGGCGAGCAGGCGCTCCACCTCGCTGAAATCCTTGTCGCGCGCGTGCCGGATGGCGGTCTCGGCCAGGTGGTTGCGCAGCACGTACTTGGGGTTGACCGCCAGCATGGCCGCGGCGCGCGCGGCATCGTCGGACTGTTCGGCACGCAGGCGCGCCCGGTACTGATCGGCCCAGGCATCCCAGGCTGCACGGTCCAGGAAGAGATCCCGCACCGGCGCGTCCCGGCTGCCGTCGGCCGACGAGATGCGGCTCAGGTGGCGCCAGAACAGCGTGTAGTCGACGCGTTGCCCGTGCAGCAGCTGGAACAGGCTGGTCAGCAGCGGTTCGTCGTCTTCGTCGCGCTCGCCCAGCCGGCGCAGGCCCAGCTTGGCGCGGTAGAGGCGGAAGAAGGCGCTGGCGTAGCGTTCGCGGAACGGGTCCAGGGCCGCGCGGGCGGCCGCGATGGCGGCTTCCTTGCCGGCTTCCCCGGCTTGCGGGTCGCGCCACAGCGGCAGCAGGGCCTGGGCCAGGCAGTGCAGGTTCCAGAAGGCGATCTGCGGCTGCTGGCTGTAGGCGTAGCGGCCCTGGTTGTCCGAGTGGTTGCAGATGTGGTTGGCGTCGAAGGCGTCGAGGAAACCGAAGGGGCCGTAGTCGATGGTCAGCCCCAGGATCGACATATTGTCGGTGTTCATCACGCCGTGGCAGAAGCCCACGGCCTGCCACTGGGCGACCAGGTCGGCAGTGCGCAGGGTCACCTCGCGCAACAGGGCCTGGTAGGGCTGGGCATCGTCGCGGCAGGCCGGCAGGAAGCGGTCGATGACGAAGTCGGCGAGCGCGCGCAGCGAGGCCACGTCGTCGTGGGCGGCGAAATGCTCGAAGTGGCCGAAGCGGATGAAGGTCGGCGCCAACCGGGTCACGACCGCCGCCGTTTCGATGGTCTCGCGCCGCACCGGGGCGTCGGAGCCGACGATGGCCAGCGCGCGCGTGGTCGGGATGCCCAGTGCAGCCATGGCTTCCGAGCACAGGTACTCGCGGATCGACGAGCGCAGCACGGCGCGGCCGTCGGCCATGCGCGAGTACGGTGTCATGCCGGCGCCCTTGAGCTGGATCTCGAGCGGGCCCGCCGCAGTGGCCGCCTCGGCCAGCCGGATGGCGCGCCCGTCGCCGAGCTGGCCGGCCCAGACGCCGAACTGGTGGCCCGAGTAGACCGAGGCCAGCGGGTCGGCCCAGTCCGGCACGCGGTTGCCGACGAAGGTCTCGACGAAGCCGGGCTGGCGTGCGATGTCGGCATCCCAGCCGAGCAGGGCGGCGGCGGCCGGCGCTACCCCTACCAGGTAAGGCGAGGGCAGCGGCGTGGGCGCGAGGCGGGTGAAGAACTGCGGCCCGAGCGCGGCGAAGCCGTCCTCGGTGTGCAGCGGCGCAAAGTCGCTGCCTGCGGGTTCGGTGGGAGGGGCGCTCAGGTCCGTGGCCATGGTCTCTCTTGGGGGCGGCGCAGCGGCGCGGGGCCGTGCATTGTCTGCAAGTGCGCTTGCAGGCTAGGGAAAACGACATGTTGAGGCGCAACATGCCACGCAGTATTGTACTTGGACGCCGAAAACCGGCTCTTGTCTGACAGCCTTCACGGAAAGCTCACCGCCCGGTCCCCGTCGATGCCTGATGTGATCGGTGGGAGGGGCTGGCGCGGAGCCAGCGTGGAGGTGAGAGCGGCGGCGGCAGTCGCATCACCATTCCAGGGATCCCGTTGACGTTGATGCAACGGATGGGAAGAATCGCAAAAAAATAGCACGATTGTTCGCTTTTTTGACGGGTGCCCGGCAACCAATGAGAAGACAGGAGACGAGTTCATGGCATTGATGGGTCAAATGATGAGCGCACCGCTGCTCATTTCCTCCATCATCAAGCACGCTGCACGCTATTACGGTGACACCGAAATCGTCTCGCGGCGCACCGAAGGCGACATCCACCGCTACAACTACCGCGAGTGCGAACTGCGCTCGCGCAAGCTGGCCCAGGCCCTGGCCGCGCTCGGCGTGCAGCAGGGCGATCGCATCGGCACACTGGCCTGGAACGGCTACCGCCACCTGGAGATCTACTACGGGGTGTCGGGCATGGGGGCGGTCTGCCACACCATCAACCCGCGGCTGTTCCCCGAGCAGATCGCCTACATCATCAATCACGCCGAGGACGGCTATGTCTTCTTCGACCTGACCTTCCTGCCGCTGGTCGAAGGCGTGGCCGCGCATTGCCCGAAGGTCAAGGGCTGGGTGCTGATGAGCGACCGTGCCCACATGCCGGCCGAGTCCAAGGTGCCGCTGCTGTGCTACGAGGACCTGATCGACGGGCAGGACGGCGGCTACACGTGGCCGACCTTCGACGAGAACACCGCCTCCAGCCTGTGCTACACCTCGGGTACCACCGGCAATCCCAAGGGCGCGCTCTACTCGCACCGCTCCACCGTGCTGCATTCCTACGGTTCGGCGCTGCCGGACGTGCTGAACTGCTCGGCGCGCGACGTGATCCTGCCGGTGGTGCCGATGTTCCACGTCAATGCCTGGGGCCTGCCGTACTCGGTGCCGCTGGTGGGCGCCAAGCTGGTGTTCCCCGGGGCCAAGCTGGACGGCGCTTCGCTCTATGAGTTGTTCGAGCAGGAACAGGTCACCTTCTCGGCCGGCGTACCGACCGTCTGGCTCGGCCTGTTGCAGCACGTGCAGGGCAATGGCCTGAAATTCTCCAGCTTCCACCGCACCGTGATCGGCGGTTCGGCCGCGCCGCCGGCCATGATCCGCGCACTGGAGGCACTCGGCGTCGACGTGGTGCACGCCTGGGGCATGACCGAGATGTCGCCGCTCGGCACGGCCGGGACGCTGATGGCCAAGCACGATGCGCTGCCGGACGACGAGAAGCACCTGATCCTGGAGAAGCAGGGGCGCGTGGTGTTCGGCGTGGACATGAAGATCGTCGACGGCGATGGCGAGGAACTGCCGTGGGACGGCAAGGCCTTCGGCGACCTGCATGTGCGCGGGCCCTGGGTCATCGATCACTACTTCCGTGTCGATGCCTCGCCACTGGTGGATGGCTGGTTCCCCACAGGGGACGTGGCCACCATCGACGCGGATGGCTACATGCAGATCACGGACCGCAGCAAGGACGTGATCAAGTCGGGCGGGGAATGGATCTCGTCGATCGATATCGAGAACGTCGCGGCCGCCCACCCGGCGGTGCACATGGCGGCCTGCATCTCCGCCTTCCATCCGAAGTGGGATGAGCGCCCGCTGCTGGTGGTGGTCAAGAAGCCGGGCGCCGAGGTGACGCGCGAGGAACTGCTGGCCTTCTTCGAAGGCAAGGTGGCCAAGTGGTGGATTCCGGACGACGTGGTGTTCACCACCGAGATCCCGCTGACGGCCACCGGCAAGATGCAGAAGCTGAAGCTGCGCGAGCAGTTCAAGGACTACCGGTTGCCGTCGGCCTGAGGCCGCGGTGGCAGGGTATTCCCGCCGGCCCGCGGCGCGGGCCGGCACCGGTGCGGGCGGGTGGCTGCCGCCGGCCGTCAGGACCAGGTAAGCCAACGAAAAAAGACAAAGGAGACAGATATGATCAAGATGCGTCCGCTGGTGGCCGCCACCGCCTTGTTCGCCGCCCTGGGGTCCGGCGCGGCAGGCGCGGATACGGTGAAGATCGCCTTCATCGATCCGCTTTCCGGGCTGATGGCGCCGGTCGGCCAGAACCAGCTCAAGAGCTGGCAGTTCGTTGCCGACGTGGCCAACCAGAAGGGCTGGGGCGGGCCGCACAAGTTCGAGGTGGTCGGCTTCGACAACAAGCTGTCTCCGCAGGAAAGCCTGACCATCCTGAACCAGGCCATCGACCAGGGCATCCGCTACATCGTGCAGGGCAACGGCTCCTCCGTCGGCCTGGCGCTGGAGGACGCGGTGGCCAAGCACAATGCGCGCAATCCGGGCAAGGAGATCGTCTACCTGAACTACGCGGCGGTGGACCCGGACATGACCAACAGCAAGTGCAACTACTGGCATTTCCGTCTCGACGCCAACTCCGACATGAAGATGGAGGCGCTGACGACCTACCTGGCCAAGGACCCGAACGTCAAGAAGGTCTACCTGATCAACCAGAACTACTCCTTCGGCCATCAGGTGGCGCGCGCCGCCAAGGATTACCTGAAGCGCAAGCGTCCTGACATCCAGATCGTCGGCGACGACCTGCACCCGCTGGCCCAGGTCAAGGATTTCGCGCCCTACGTGGCCAAGATCAAGGCCTCGGGCGCCGACACCGTGATCACCGGCAACTGGGGCAGCGACCTGGCCCTGCTGATCAAGGCGGGCAAGGACGCCGGCCTCAACGTCAACTACTACACCTACTACGCCTCGACCACCGGCGTGCCGACCGCGATGGGCGCCGCCGGCGCCGAGCACGTCAAGTACGTCGGCTACTACAACACCAACAACCAGGGCTTCAAGGGCGCGGACGTCATCGAGGGCTTCAAGAAGAAGTACAACGACGACTTCTACGTGATGGCGGCCTACACCGGCATCGCCATGCTGGGCAAGGCCTTCAAGGACACCGGCAGCACCGATCCGGTGAAGGTGGCCAAGGCCATGGAGGGCATGAAGGTCGACAGCCTGAACGGCTCGGTGGAAATGCGCGCCTCCGATCACCAGGCCCAGCAGCAACTGGTGGTCGCCACCTGGACCAAGACCAACGGCAAGGACATCCGCTTCGACCAGGAGAACACCGGCTACGGCTGGAAGACCGATGCCCTGCTGGACCAGTACGTGGCGGCGCAGCCGACTTCCTGCCAGATGAAGCGTCCTTGAAGACGGCGCAGGAGGTGGCATAGGAGGCGGTGCCGCGCGGCGCCGCTTCCTTCCTGCATACTGCGGATCTGGAAACGCGGGCCTGCCGACCCCTGCCGGCGGCCCGCGCGGCGGCGCTCGCCCGCCGGCATTGCCCGTATCCCCATCGCCGTGCGGCTCCCCGCGTGCCGGCGGCGCAAGACGGAAGGACTGGTTGTGGAATTCTTCATCATTTCCCTGTTGAACGGCATCAGCTACGGGCTGCTGCTGTTCATGCTGTCGTCAGGGCTGACCCTGATCTTCAGCATGATGGGCGTGCTCAATTTCGCGCACGCCAGCTTCTACATGCTGGGCGCCTATTTCGCCTACACCATCGCGAGCAAGGTGGGCTTCTGGCCGGCGCTGATCCTGGCGCCGCTGCTGGTGGCGGGCGCCGGCGCGCTGGTCGAGCGCTTCGGCCTGCGCACGGTGCACAAGTACGGCCACGTCGCCGAGCTGCTGTTCACCTTCGGCCTGGCCTACCTGATCGAGGAAGGCGTCAAGCTGGTGTGGGGGCTGGCGGCCGTGCCCTACCGCATCCCGGCCGAGCTGGACGGGCCGCTGTTCATGGTGTTCACCTCCGCCTTCCCCAAGTACCGCGCCTTCATGATGCTGGTGTCGCTGGCGATGCTGGTGGCGATCTACCTGGTGCTGACGCGCACGCGCATCGGCCTGGTGATCCAGGCGGCGCTGACCCACCCCGACATGGTCGAGGCGCTGGGCCACAACGTGCCGCGCGTGTTCATGATGGTGTTCGGCGGGGGCGCCGCGCTGGCCGGGCTGGCCGGCGTGATCGGCGGCAATGCCTTCGTCACCGAGCCGTCGATGGCGGCGGCGGTGGGGTCCATCGTCTTCGTGGTGGCGGTGGTGGGCGGCATGGGATCGCTGGTGGGGGCCTTCATCGCCTCCATCCTGATCGGCCTGCTGCAGACCTTCGCGGTCACCCTCGACGGCTCGCTGGCCGGCCTGTTCGCCTCGTTCGGGGTGGAGGTGACCAGCAGCACGCCGTTCTATTCGCTGTGGAAGCTGACGGTGTCGCAGGTGGCGCCGGTGCTGCCCTATGTATTGCTGGTGCTGATGCTCATCGTGCGCCCGCGCGGCCTGATGGGTACCCGGGAGAGCTGAGCCATGGAGTCGACGATGCAACAACCCCGCGAGCCGGCCAGGACCGGCCGTACCATGCGCTATCGCCCCCTGAACCTGGCGCGCTGGATCCTCTGGGGCGTGACCGCGCTGCTGATGGCGGTGCTGCCGCTGCTGTTCCCCGGCGGCTTCGCCATCACGCTGCTGTCGCAGATGGGGATCATGATCATCTTCGCGCTGTCGTACAACATGCTGCTCGGCCAGACCGGCATGCTGTCCTTCGGCCACGCCGTGTATTCGGGCCTGGGCGCCTTCATCGCCGTGCACGTGCTTAATATGGCGGGCGCCGGCAAGCTGTGGGTGCCGGTCTCGCTGCTGCCCCTGGTGGGCGGCGTGGCGGGCGCCTTCTTCGGCGTGCTGTTCGGCTACGTCACCACCAAGAAGTCGGGCACCACCTTCGCCATGATCACCATGGGCATCGGCGAGATGGTGTTCGCCAGCTCGCTGATGTTCCCTGATTTCTTCGGCGGCGAGGGTGGCATCTCCACCAACCGCATGGTCGGCGACGCGGTGCTGGGCATCACCTACGGCCCGGCGCGGCAGGTCTACTACCTGATCGCGGTGTGGTGCCTGCTGTCGATGGCCGCCATGTACGCGTGGACGCAGACCCCGCTGGGGCGCATCGCCAACGCGGTGCGCGACAACCCGGAGCGGGTCGAGTTCATCGGCTACAACACGCAGCGCGTGCGCTACCTGGTGGTGATCCTGTCGGCCTTCTTCGCCGGCATCGCCGGCGGCCTGTCGGTGATCAACTTCGAGATCGTCTCGGCCGAGAACGTCAGCGCGGTGCGCTCCGGCGGCGTGCTGCTGGCGGCCTTCATCGGCGGCGCGGGCGTCTTCTTCGGGCCGGTCATCGGCGCCGTGGTGTTCGTGCTGTTCGCGGTGGCGCTGTCGGACCTGACCAAGGCCTGGCTGCTCTACCTGGGCCTGTTCTTCGTGCTGATGGTGATGTTCGTGCCGGGCGGCATCGCCAGCCTGCTGACGATGCAGGTGCCGCTGCTGGCCAAGGGCAAGCTGCGCCGCATGCTGCCGTCGTACGCGGCGGCCGGCGCCGCCAGCCTGGTGCTGCTGTGCGCGCTGATCCTGACGGTGGAGCTGGTCTACAAGCTGCAGGTCGACAGCGCCAACGGGACCGACATGATGCTGGCGGGCTTCGGCTTCGATGCCGCCACCTTCACGCCCTGGGCGGTGGCGGCCGCGATCTGGCTGGTGGGTGCGCTCGCGTGGCGGGTGGCGACGGGCAAGGTGCGCGCGGCGTGGGACAAGGTGCAGATGGAAATCGCGGGAGGCAAGGCATGACGGCGGCACTCGAGCTGCGCGATGTGCGCAAGAAATTCGGCCAGACGGAGATCATCCGCGGCGTCAACCTGAGCATCCCGAAGGGCGAGCGGCACGCGCTGATCGGCCCCAACGGGGCCGGCAAGTCGACCACCTTCAACCTGATCTCGGGCCGCTTCGCCCCGAGCTCGGGCTCGGTCCAGCTCAACGGCCAGGAGATCGGCGGCCTGCAGCCCTTCGTCATCAACCGCATGGGGCTGTCGCGCAGCTTCCAGATCACCAATATCTTCCACCGCCTGTCGGTGTTCGAGAACCTGCGCTGCGCCGTGCTGTGGTCGCTCGGCTACAAGTACTCGTTCTGGCACCGGCTGTCGGAACTGCGCGACGCGCGCGTGCGGGCCGAGGAGGTGCTGGAGCTGATCGGCCTGCATCACCGCCGCGACACCCAGGCCGGCCTGCTGACCTATGCCGAGCAGCGCGCGCTGGAGATCGGCATCACCATCGCCGGCGGCGCCGAGGTGATCCTGCTCGACGAGCCGACCGCCGGCATGAGCCGCTCCGAGTCCGACCACGCGGTCGAGCTGATCCGCAAGGTCACCGTGGGCAAGACACTGGTGATGGTGGAGCACGACATGAGCGTGGTGTTCGGCCTGGCCGACCGCATCTCGGTGCTGGTCTACGGCGAGGTGATCGCCACCGATACGCCGGAAGCCATCCGCAACAACCGCAAGGTCAAGGAAGCCTACCTGGGCACGACGCTGGACGAACCCGCCACCGAAGGAGCGCACTGATGGCCAAGCGCATGCTGAACGTGCAGGGCCTGCACGCCTACTACGGCAAGAGCCACATCCTGCATGGCGTCGACCTGCACGTGGAGGAAGGTGAGATCGTGGCGCTGCTGGGCCGCAACGGCGTGGGCCGCTCGACCCTGGCCAAGGCCATCCTGGGCATGGTGCGGGCCGAAGGCTCGGTGCGTTTCCGCGACGAGGAGATCCTCGGCCGGCGGACCTTCGAGATCGCCCACCTGGGCGTGGGCTACGTGCCGGAGAACCGCGACATCTTCCCGACGCTGACGGTGCGGCAGAACCTGCTGCTGGGCGAGAAGCGCAACCCGCGCCAGGCCAAGCCGCGCTGGACCGTCGAGGACATGTACCGGCTGTTCCCGCGCCTGAAGGAGCGCGAGCACACCGCCGCCGGCGTGCTGTCCGGCGGCGAGCAGCAGATGCTGACGCTGTGCCGCACGCTGATGGGCGACCCCGACCTGGTGCTGATCGATGAGCCGACCGAGGGGCTGGCGCCGATGATCGTGGCGCTGGTGGGCGAGTACCTGAAGGCGCTCAAGGAGCGCGGCATCTCGGTGCTGTTGATCGAGCAGAAGCTGGCCATCGCGCTGGACATCTCGCAGCGCGTCTACGTGATGGGCCACGGCCACATCGTGTTCGAGGGCTCGCCCGCCGAGCTGAAGGCCAATGCGCAGGTGCGCAAGGAGTGGCTGGAGGTGTAAGGGAAGGGGGCTGCGGCGCGATCGGCTTCGCGCCGCGCGGGATTGCTCCCGCTGGTTTGCTCCCCTGGTTTGCTCCGCTGGTTTGCTCCCCTCTCCCGCTTGCGGGAGAGGGGCCGGGGGAGAGGGCAGGCGCTGGCGAACGGCGACGTGCTGGACGACACAGACGGCTTCGTTCGTGCGTGGCGCCTTGCTAGACCACCCCTCTCCCCAACCCTCTCCGTGCGGGGAGAGGGAGCCAAGACCGTGTGCTTG
>JABLTH010057485.1_pt1 | contig 16311 bp, 15 predicted proteins | sample 7875711 | NCBI WGS metagenome assembly JABLTH01 (sample SAMN14941262, study PRJNA633318) | bioreactor metagenome | isolation source: bioreactor | place: China | collected 2019-03-05 | reverse complement strand
GTGGAGGCCCACATTGGGCCCGGTGCCGGCGCCGGCCTGCTTCTCGCCGGCCTACTTCTCGCCCAGCCCCTCGAGCGTGGTGCCGCGCGTGCCGGCGCCGCCGTCCTCGGTCAGCCGGCGGAGTTCGCTTTCCAGCCGCGCCAGCACGGCGTGCCGGTCGAGGTGGGAGGCGGCCCACGCTTTGCCGGCGGCGCCGAACAAGCCGCGCCGGGCCGGCCGCTCGGCCAGGGCCTGGAGCGCCCTGACCATGGCCTGTGCGTCGCCGGGAGGCGTGACGATGCCGAATTGCGAGACCAGGCTGGCCAGTTCGGTGCCGGCCTCCGCCGTGGCGATCACGGGCCGTCCGCTCGCCAGCATGCCGGCCAGCTTCGAGGGCAGGACCAGGTCCGCGGCGTCGGCGCGCTGCGGCAGCAGGTGGATATCGGCGGCACCGAGCAGTGCCGGGAACTGCTCGGCGGGCTGCAGCGCCAGGAAATGCACCTGGGGCAGGTCCTGGCAGCGCTGCTCGAGCAGCGCCCTGCCCGGCCCCGCGCCGCAGAAGATGAAGTGGATCCCGGTCTCGCCGGCGAGCAGGCGCGCGGCCTCCGCGAGGATCTCCAGGCCCTGCTTGTTGCCCATATTGCCCGAGTAGAGCGCGGCCACGGCATGCGCGGGGATGCCGAGCGCGCTGCGCAGGGCGACGCTGCTGGCCGAAGGGGCGATGGCAAGATCGGCCCAGTTGGGCAGGTAGACCAGCCGTTCATCCGGCACGGCCTTGCGGCGGGCCAGTGACAGCATGGACGAGGAGATCGTCGAGATGCGGTCGAAGTGCATCAGCGCGTGGCGTTCCAGCGCGCTCGCCGCCAGTTCGAGCCAGGGATGCTTGAGCAGTCCCAGGGCGAAGGCGGCCTCGACCTCGTAGTCCTGGATATGGAGCCAGGCCTTGCAATGGCGCAGGCGCGCGAAGGCGAGCGCGGCCGGGCTGCAGGCGAGCGGAGGCTCTACCAGGAAGATCACCTCGGGACGCCAGCGCCACTGCGCCGCGAGCAGGGGCAGGCTGCACAGCGCGAAGCTGGCCAGGTGGAGGAGCCGCTTGATGCTGGATGGCGTGTGCGGTACCCAGAGCGGTGCGCGGAACACCGTCACGCCAGCCCGCTGCTCGCGCTGGTAGCGCCAGCCGCAGTGGTCGTCTGCCACGCGCCATGCGGGATAGTAGGGGTGCGAGGTGATGACCCTGACATCGTGTCCGTGCATGGCCAGCCACTCGGCCTGCTCGGCGGCGTACTTGCCGATGCCGGTCAGTTCCGGGGCGTAGTTCAGGCAGTAGATGAGCAGTTTCATGACGGCGATGGACGTGGGGTTGGCTGACGGCCGGGCCGTGTCGTCGATGAGGCGCGCGGTGGCAAGGCGCGGCTCATGCCACCTTACGGCCGCGCGCCGCCCGCCACCGTTGGCTAACGCACGCACGCAGACTGGCGTGGTGCCGCGCCCGCGCCGGAACCGGCGCCGCGCCGATGTGCGCTAGCGAACCGAGGGGCCCGGGCGGCAGCCGCAAAGTGGCGTGGTCCGTGCCGTGCTGCCGGCAAGCGCGCGGCGGCCACGGCCGGGGGATCACGGGGGAGCCATGAATCGAATCGCCCGCAGCATCGGCGCCAACGTCTTCGCCCAGGCGTCGACGGTGGCGACCCAGTTGCTGACTGTTCCCCTGCTGCTGATGGCGTGGGGGCCGGAACGCTTCGGCGCCTGGATCATGATGGCGACCATCGCCGCCTATCTGTCGCTGGCCGACCTGGGCTTCACCGGCGTGGCACTGAACCGCATGATCATGTGCATTGCCGCGGACAATGCCAGGTCGGCGGCCGTCAGTTTCCAGTCGGCCCTGCTGCTGCTCGTCGTCGTCGGCACCGTGTTGACCGCCGCCGCCGTGCCGATCGGGCTGCTGCTCGGCGCGCCGGTGGCAGGCTGGTTCGGGCTGGCGCGTGCCGAAGTCGCGCCCGCCCTGGTGATGATCGCGCTGCAGTCGAGCCTGCAGATGCTGGCGGTGCTGCTGTGCGGCGTGTTCCAGAGCGAGCGGCGCTATGCCGAGTCCACCCTGTGGATGAATGTGGCCCGCCTGCTGGAGTTCGCCCTGGTGGTGATCGGGGCGCTCGTGTTCAAGGCGGGTTTCGCCGTGCTGCTCGGCGTGATCGCCGCGGTGCGCGTGCTGCTCGTGCTGGTGCTCTACCTGCGCTCGCGCACGTTCGCCGCCTGGTCCGTGGCGGGGTTCGCGCTGGCGTCGTGGCGGGAGCTGCGCGAGATGCTGGTGCCGGCGATCGCCTTGCTGGCGTTCTCGCTGGGCGGCGCGCTGAACCTGCAGGGCATCGTGCTGCTGACCGGCACGCTGTTCGGCCCGGTCGCGGTGGCGCACTTCAGCGCCATGCGCACGCTGGCGCGCGTGCCCTACCAGCTCTCCCAACTGGTCAATCTCGCCCTGGCACCGGAGATCGGCCGCCTCTACGGCGAGGGCAAGGCGCACGCGCTGCGTTCGCTGTACCGGCGCGCCACCGCGGGCTGCATCCTGCTGGCGGCGACCTCGAGCCTGGCCCTGTATCTCGCCGCGGACGTGATCTGCCGCTACTGGACGCATGGCAAGCTGCAACCGGTGGAGCCGGACTTCGGCCTGCTGCTGGCCGCTGCCGTGGTCAACTCGCTCTGGTACACGGGTTCGTTGATGTTCACCTCGACCAATAATCACGTGCGCTACGCGGTGGTCTACCTGGCGGCCAATGCCAGCGGGCTCGCCATCGCGCTGATGGCGGGACCGCTGCTGGGAACTGCCGGCGCCGCGCTCGGCGTGCTGGGAACCGAGGTGCTGCTGCTGGTGGCCCTGCTGCCGCGCCTGCGGGGATTCTCGCGCGAAGGCATGGCGGCGCCGCGCTCCGCCTAGCGCGGGCGCGGCAGGACGCACGGGATACGCGAGGCGCGCAGGGGCACGAGGCGGGCGCGCCGCCGGCCGGCATCCCTGTCAGGATGCCGGCGCATCCTTCCAGGCGCCTTGCTCCGCTCCGGGCGGCGCGGCCGGACGGACGCCACGGCCCCGGGTGGGCGCAAGCGAGCGCATCAGGTTGTCGAACCACAGCGACGGGTGGAACTGCATCGCCAGGGACAGGCTGCCGCGCGACATCCGTAGCAGCGCCTCGTCGTGCTGCGTGGCGACCGCCGTCATGGCGGCGAGCAGCTCGTCGACGCTGCCCTGCGGGAACTTGTAGCCGTTGAAGCCGTTCTTGACGAGATGGACCGAGGCGCCGCAGCGGGTCGTGCAGACGATAGGCAAGGCCAGGGCGGCGCCTTCCTGGATCGCCACGCACCACGGATCCCGATCGCTCGGCATGAGCAGGACCCGGTGGCGCGCCAGCGCCGCGGGCAGGTCCTCCGGCTGGACGAAGCCGTGCCGCACCACGCCCGGCAGGCGTTCGGCCTCGCCCAGGCTGCCCGCGCCGTAGACGTGCAGGTTCCAGGGCGCTTCCTGGTTCGCGCGATAGGCCTGATAGGCCGCCATCAGGGTAGCGAGCCCTTTCTCGGGGGACAGGCGGCCGACGAAGACGAAGCCTTCGCCGTCGAGCGGATCGCGTGCCGCGCCGGTCTCGTAGAAGCGCTTGTCGCAGGTGAACAAGCCGTCGATGATCTCGCCGTCGTCGAAGCCCAGCCTGCGCGCGAACTGGTACTGCCGCTCGCCGGGCACGAAGGCGCGGTCGAAGTAGGGCGCGATCAGGAAGCGGGACAGCAGGCAGCCGCCGATCTGCTTGAGGCGTGCTTCCCACGGGTTGTCCATGGCGAGCACGCGGACCGTGCGGCCCCGCATCGCCGTGCAGATCTTCAGGTAGGAGCGGAAGTTCCAGCCGGATACGATCATCACGTCCGGCGCGAAGCGCGACACCTCGTCGAGCAGACTGGCGTCGTCGATCTGTCCGCGCGTCCATTCCAGCAGCCGCACGCTTTCCCGCCGCCCGCGCGCCAGCGCCTGGTAGGGCGAGGCCGGATGCGGCGTGAAGCAGGACAGCAGGACGGCGGCACCGTGGTCACAGGCGGTGTTGATCGCAGCGTTCAGGTATCCGGAGCCTTGTGGCCAGAGGATGGCAAGACGGGTCGGCATGTCGGGGTCATCTCCAACGGGACGGCAGTCGGGTGAGCAGGTGCTTTTCCAGCAGGAACACGCCGGCGGGGATGCAGTCGTACAGGCGGCGCTCCCTGTGCATCGCTTTGCGGAACAGGCGCTCGCCATCCTGGCGGTAGGACTCGACCAGGCGTCCGGTCCCCGAGATGGAGGCATCGTGGATGCGGAACAGGGCCAGCGGCCTGCGGGTGCTGCGGAAATGCGCACCTTGCAGGGCCATGTCGAGGATCAGCTCGCCGTCCCAGCAGGTCCGGTTGTCCACGTTGAAGCCGTTCACCTGGCGGAAGCTGCCGGCGCGGAAGAACATGCCTTGCTGGAAGAAGTTGACGGCCCCGTAGGCCAGGCGCAGCAGCGAGAGCGGCGAGGCGCGGATTTCCCGCAGCGTGCGGTCGTCGCCGTCCACCTTCATGCCGCTGCCGCACAGCACGTCGACACGCGGATTCGCCTCGAACACAGACGCCACGTACGCGAGCGAACCGGGCAGCAGCGCGTCGTCCGCGTTGAGGAAGTGGAAGATGTCGCCGGTGGCGCGCGCGAAGCCGCGGTTGAGCCCGTCGGCGGGACCGCGGTCCGGCTCGTAGATGCGTTCGACGCGGTCGCCGCAGGCATCGATCAGCGTCCTGCTGGCATCGCTGCTGCCCGGGTCGACGACGATGTACTGCAGGTCGGGATAGTCCTGCGACAGCACCGAGTCGAGACAACGCTTCAGGTAGTCTCCCTGGTTGTAGGAAATGGTCACCACGCTGATCTTGAGCACGTCGTCATTCCTGGGCGGGTCTACGGGAAAGAGCCGGCCGGCGCTTCGGCGTGCGTGGCTGCGCGGCCTGCCGGCCGCGCGGCCGGGGCCAGGTCCAGGCGAACAGCAGGCCGATGTAGAGCGCCGCCAGCCAGCGGTTGTCGGCACCGAAGGGGGAGAAGAAGGCATCCCAGAGCAGCTGCGGCATGCCGACGCAGAAGTAGACCGGCAAGCGCCGCAGGTGGAGCAGGAAGGTGCGCAGGCAGGAGCCCAGCAGCCCCGCCCAGAAGATCCCGCCGGTGATGCCGGCCCAGACCATCGCGCTCATGATGAACGAGTGCGTAGGGATCAAGGTGGAATCGAGCTCCGGGAACTTGTCGGTCAACGACATGCCGAGCTGGTGCGACAGCAGGTTCAGCTCATCCACGTAGCCGCCCGTGTCGAGCGCCCACGAGCCGTGGCCGAGCAGCGGCGCGTCGGCGAAGGCGCGCAGCGAGACCAGCAGCTCCGGCCTGCCGCCCAGCAGGATGCCGAGATCGCTGGTGGCCTGCACGGTGTACTTGTGCGCGGCATCCTGCGACAGGAAGCCGAAATCGGCGGAGTGAGCGAAGAGGAAGGAGAAGACCTCGTTGAGCAGGTAGATCCCCATCGCGAGCGTGAGCGCGATGACGATCATGCCGCCGCTGGCGCGCGCCGCGCGTGCGAGGTAGGCGGCGGGTCGCGAATCGCGGTACAGGTAGGCCATGGCGCCGACCAGCGGCAGCGCGGCATTGCTGCGGAAGTCGAACACGATGGAGACGGCGCTGAACATCAGCAGGCAGACGAGCACCTTCATATTGCTGGCGCGCCTCAGCGACAGGTACGCCAGCAGCAGGCTCAGCACCGGTACCGCGTAGCCCCACTTCCACGGATTCTCGATCGCCACGTCGATCGGGTTGAAGGTGGTGTCGTAGAGCCGGTAGAGGGTGGTGCCGGCGACGAAGAACCACAGTGACTTCTCGTGCCGGCTGTCGAAGCCGTTGCCGACCGCGTAGATGGTCGCGAAGAACACCAGGGGCGCCAGCACGCCCTTCATGGAGGTGGAGACATCGGTGCCGTTCTCGAGGTCGGAGAAGATCTGCGCGATCGACCACAGCAGCGTGAGCCCCAGGATGCCGGCGAACCTGCGCTCGACCTGCAGCGAGCAGAGCAGGTAGATCGTATAGACGGCCGCGATGAACTCACCCATGTAGATCTCGCCCAGCAGGTTGAGCTTGATCGAGGCGATGCCGCCGAGGATCAGGTAGGCGATGGGGTGTTCCGAATCCGCGGAGCGCTTTCGGATGGAGGTCTGTTGCAGCATCGCGTCGTCCACTTGCCATCCGTCGCGCCTTCCGCCGGAACGCCGCCGCGCGGGCGGCGCCGCCGGTGCGCCGGGGTGGCTGGCCACTGGGTCCGGCCGCGCCCGGCGTGCGGCCGGTACGCGTCCGCCTGCCGCGCCTGGCGGCCGGGCTCCTGCGAGGCCGGGCTGTGGCGGGCGGCTCGCCTTGGTTCGATGGGAGCAGCATTCCACGAACCGGGTCGATCCATCTGTGCGTCCTCACACATTGGCGTGCGGGGCGGCCGCATGGCCGGCGGCGCCGCATGCCGCATCCGGCGCCGCCTCGGCCGGGCAGGAGGCCAGGGCAGCCGAGCGTACCGCCTCGGCATAGGTGCTGCGCAGGCCCGCTTCCAGTCCGATGCGCGCTTGCCAGCCGAGCCGGCGGATGGCGCCGCTGTCGAGCAGCTTGCGCGGCGTGCCGTCCGGCATCGATGCGTCGAAGTCGATCGCGGCGCGGCAGCCGACCACCGCGGCGATCATGCCGGCCAGGTCGCGGATGCTGATGTCGTCGCCGCTGCCGACGTTCAGGTGGGTTCCATCCGGGCCGGTGCAGTCGCGATAGGCCGAGACCGGCGCGCGCATCGTGAGCAGGCAGGCACGTGCCAGGTCATCCACGTGCAGGAACTCGCGCCGGGGCTGCCCGCTTCCCCAGATCGCGACGCGTTCCGCGCCGTCTTGCCGCGCTTCGTGGAAGCGCCGCAGCAGCGCCGGGATCACGTGGCTGTGCGTCGGGTGGTAGTTGTCGCCGGGACCGTACAGGTTGGTCGGCATCAGGCAGCGGAAGTCGGTGCCGTACTGCCGGTTGTAGCTGTCGCACAGCATCACCCCGGCGATCTTCGCCAGCGCGTAGGGCGCGTTGGTGGGCTCCAGCGCGCCGGTCATCAGTGCGCCTTCGGCGATCGGCTGGCTGGCGAACTTCGGGTAGATGCAGCTCGAGCCCAGGAACAGCAGCCGCGCGACGCCCGCGGCGCGGGCCTGGTGGATGACGTTGGCGGCGATCATCAGGTTCTGGTAAAGGAACTCCGCCGGGAAGCTCTGGTTGGCATGGATGCCACCGACGCGGGCGGCTGCCACGTAGACCTGATCGACGCGTTCGCGCGCGAAGAAGTCGCGCACGGCCTGCTGGTCGCAGAGGTCGAGGCCGGCATGCGGGCGGGTGACGCACTCCACATCGCCCTCGGCCTGCAGGGCGCGCACGATGGCCGATCCGACCATGCCCCGGTGGCCGGCGACGAAGACGCGCAGCGAGCGGCTACTCATGATGATCGTAGGCGCGGAAGCCTGCCATGCGTACCAGTGCGTCGCGCCGCGCGGCGGCATAGTCCGCCTCGGTCATCTCGCGCACCAGCTCCGCGAAACCGACGCGCGGGGTCCAGCCGAGCCGCTCGCGCGCGCGACTGGCGTCGCCCAGCAGCGTTTCCACCTCGGTGGGGCGGAAGTAGCGCGGGTCGACGCGTACGATCACGTCCCCCACCTTGCACGCGGGACGCGTGCGGCCGTCGCGCACGTCGATGGCCTCCACGATGCCGACCTCGTCGCTGCCGTTGCCGTGGAAGGCCACGGCAATGCCGAGGACGCGCGCAGCCTGCGTGACGAATTCGCGCACGCTGTGCTGCTGCCCGGTGGCGATGACGAAGTCCTCGGGCTGCGGCTGCTGCAGCATCAGCCACTGCATCTCGACGTAGTCGCGCGCATGGCCCCAGTCGCGCAGCGCCGACAGGTTGCCCAGGAAGAGCGTGTCCTGCAGCCCCAGCGCGATGCGCGCCAGGGCCCGCGTGATCTTGCGGGTGACGAAGGTCTCGCCGCGCACGGGGCTCTCGTGGTTGAACAGGATGCCGTTGCAGGCATACATGGCGTAGGCCTCGCGATAGTTGACGGTGATCCAGTAGGCGTAGAGCTTGGCCGTGGCGTAGGGGCTGCGCGGATAGAAGGGCGTGCTTTCCCTTTGCGGCGTCTCCCGTACCAGGCCGTAGAGTTCCGACGTCGATGCCTGGTAGAAGCGCGCATGGCGCTCCATGCCGAGGATGCGCAGCGTTTCGAGCATGCGCAGCGTACCCAGCGCATCGGTGTTGGCCGTGTACTCCGGCTCTTCGAACGAGACATGGACGTGGCTCTGCGCGGCGAGGTTGTAGACCTCGTCTGGCTGGGCCAGCTGGACCACGCGCAGCAGGCTGGCGGTGTCGGTCATGTCGCCGTGGTGGAGGATCAGGCGGCGCTCGGGTTCCTGCGGATCCTGGTAGAGGTGGTCGATGCGTTCGGTGTTGAACTGCGAGCTGCGCCGCTTGATGCCATGCACCTCGTAGCCCTTGGCCAGCAGCAGTTCGCACAGGTAGGAGCCGTCCTGGCCCGTGATGCCCGTGATCAGCGCGCGCCTGGGGCGTGATGGCTGGCGCGTGTCGGCGTCGCTGATCCCGGCAAGGGGTTGGAGGTCGTTGTGGAGGTCGTTGGCACCCATGTTTTCCGTCGCTCCCCGAGTGGCCCGCAGGCGTGTGCATGTCGGTGGCGTACCGCGCGTGTGTGAACCGACTGTAGGCCGGCGCGGAGCGCGTCTCTGTTGGCTAGCCCACAGTGGCGGAGAGGGGGGAAGCCGGCCTCGCAGGCGCGCATGGGCCGGCTGGAATGCCTACGCAGAAACGGGTACGCCGGGGCGCGTCGGGCGCAGAAACGGGTACGCCCGGTCCGTTTGCGCCGGCGGACTAGACGACGGCGGCGTCGGCGCCGTGGCGCGCGGCCTCTTCGCGCCGGCCCGGCGCCAGGCGTGCCGCGTGCTCGTCGCCATTGACCCAGTCGAGCGTGGCGCCGCGCTGCAGGGCGGCGTACACGGCCTCGCCCTTGTTGCGTACCTTGAGCCGCTGGTAGAGCGTGCAGGCGTGGCTCTTCACGGTGGCCACCGAGATATTGAGCATGCGGCTGACGGTCTTGATCGGGTAGCCGCGCGCGAGCAGCACCAGCACCTCGTACTGGCGCGGCGTGATCTTGAGCATCTCCGCTTCGTCATAGCTCGGCTCGTCGTCCATCGACGCCGCCGGCGCGGCGTGCACCGGCAGCACGGCGTGGTGGCCGGTGCGTGCCGACGACAAGCGCGGGTCGCCGCCGGTGGCCGCCGGCAGCGGCAGGGGCACGGAAGAGGCGAGCGACGGCGTGGCTGGCAGCCCGAGCCGCGATGCGGCTGGCGGGCTGGCGCTCTCGCTCGCCATCACCAGGGCCTGGCTGCCGGACACCGCCAGGCGGATGGCTGCCTCCAGCACCGCCAGCGAGGCGGTCTTGGGCAGGCAGCCGCAGATGCCGGCCGCGCTCTCGGCAGATGGGGCATGCAGCGGCAGCGCGTCGGCCAGCACCAGGATGCGCACCGGTGCGAACAGTTCGCGCGCCTGGTCGAGTTGCCGCCAGCCGTGCGCGGTGTCGCCGGTCATGCCGAAGATCATCAGGTCGATATTGCCGCGATAGCTTTCGTACGGGGCCATTTCCGCAGGCGAGAGTGCGAAGGCCTGGTCGCAGCACTGGATGCTCCCGAGCATCTGGTAGAGCCCGAGGCGGAGCAAGGGATGCTCCTCGATCAGCAAAGCGTTCATTTTGTTGTTGCTCCCCGTTCAACCGGTTGGAGGCGTTTGGTGCCTTGCTTGACGGAATATTGGATGACGTGGCAGACCTGCGCGCCACGACTGCGGCAACCCCGTTGCGTCCATGACCGCGTGCCGCCCACTATGGTTGGAGGCTGTCGCTCTGCCTGGAGGCCTGACCCGACCCTTACCCGGAAAACCTAGCTGATAAATCAGCGTAAAACCATCTTATGGGCTGATTGAAATGAATGCAAGCGAGCCTAAATCCCCCATTCGGGGGTCGCAGAAAAATATTCCTGATGTGGCGAAAAGCCTTTGCTGTCGCGGGTTTGTGGTGTCGGCTATGCGCCATCCGTGGTGCCTGGAAATCCGTTTCATCGCTGCAACAGATTGGCCAGGATTATGTTTCAGCCATGAAACTGATTATCGGGAATTCTGCTGGAGATGCCGTGATTAATGACCCGCATGGGGGAGCCAGGATTATCGGTGGCGGCAATCCTGCTGCATTTCTGAAACGAACCGGCCGGGTGGGGCGCGTGTGGCCCGGACTGGACCGTCAGGGCCCGGTGAGGAGGGCGGGGAGGGCGGGCCTCATGCAAAAGGACGATGCCCCCTCCGCCTTGTGGGGGAGAGGCTTGGAAGGAGTCCGCAGGGGTGGAAAAGGGCGCCAAGAGGTGGAAGGCGGGGCGGACGGCTGGCGGCGCCGACCCGCCTGCCCGGGGCGGGGCAGGCGCCGGGCGCTCAGCGGGTCCAGCGGCCGGGGCGCAGGACCCAGCCGTGCGGTCCCCTGACCCATTGTTCTGGCACATAACGGTAGCCGGGGCGGCCGTGCGCCCAGTAACCGCCGGCCCAGGTGTAGCGCGGACCGTCGGCGCGCCAGTGACCCGGCACCCAGACCTGGCCCGGCCGGGCCGGCGGGCGGTGTTCATAGCGCGGCGGCGGCGGGCCGTCGCGCCGAGCATAGGGCGGGGGGCCGCCCACGGGCTGCGCCTGGGCGGGGGCGACCAGGCCGGACAGATTGCCGGCGGCCAGTACGGCGGCGGCGAGCATGAGTTGACGCTTCATCATTTTCTCCGGATCGGCTTTGTCATCGCTGCCGCGCCATGGCGGCAGGCTCTGCTTCCCTATGTCCTTCCGCTTGCCGCATCAGTAGCGGTAGTAGTGGTAAGGCGGCGGGCCGCCGCGCGGCGGTACCACGATGCAGGCGGAAAGCATGGGGGCTGCGCCGGTCAGCAGCACGACGAGGGCGAGGGCGCGTTTCATGTCTTGGCTCCGAGAAAGGCTCGCGTTGAACATGGCTCCAATCTAGCGGGGCACGCGCGGTGCCGGCGTTAGCACTTGTAAGCCGCGCCGGCCATGCCGCCGGGGCTGTGCGGCCCTGCTGCGCTCCCCGGCAACGCCCGCGGGGCCTTGTCGATGCTGGGCTGGCGGGTGGCATGCGGGGGCCGGTTGGGGGCCGGCGGGGCCTCGCGCGCGGCGCCGCGTCTTAATCCGGCGTTACATCGGAAATGATTGCCGCAACGGTTGGCCGTCCGTGCCCGCCGGGCGCGGGCCGGAAGTCACCGTTTTGCGCACGCAGCAGGTACGCAGAAACGGGTACGCCCGGGGGTGTCCGGGCAGTCGCGCGCGGTGGTGTCGTTGTTCGGCCTGCCCGAGGAGGCGCTGCCGTGGCTGATGCGGGTGCCCTGCAAGGGGTCGCTGCCGGGCGCGGTGCCCACCGACCCGCTGATCTACCGTTTCTATGAACTGGTCAGCGTCTACGGCACCACCTTCAAGGAGTTGATCCACGAAGAGTTCGGCGACGGCATCATGAGCGCCATCGATTTCCGCATGGACCTGCGGCGCGAGGCCGATCCCGCCGGCGACCGCGTGCGCATCGAGATGTCGGGCAAGTTCCTGCCGTACAAGACCTACTGAGTCCGCAGAGCCCGCGGCGCTCGCTGAGCCTGCGAAGTGCCAGTGCCGCCGGCGCTGCTGCCGCGCACTATAGTGGTTAGCGCGGGCGCCCGTGCCGCAGCCGCGGCGGCGGATTGCGCCACGCAGCCATGCCGGAGTGTGCCGATGCCCGTGCCGCCCTGCTTTGCCGACCGTCGCGAGGCCGGCGCCTACCTGGCGCGGCGGCTGGCCGAACTCGGCCTGGCGGCGCCGGCGGGCGGCACGCCTCCCCTGGTGCTGGCGCTGCCGCGCGGCGGTGTCCCGGTGGCCTTCGAGGTCGCGCGCGCGCTGGCGGCGCCGCTGGACGTCCTGCTGGTGCGCAAGATCGGCGCGCCAGGCTATCCCGAGCTGGCGCTGGGTGCGGTGGTGGAAGGGGTTCCGCCGGCCGCCGCGCCGCACACCGTGGCCAACGACGACCCGTGGGCGCGCCGGGCCATCGACAGCGGCGCCTTCGATGCCGAGCGCGGGCGGCAGCTCGATGAGATCCGGCTGCGGCAACGGCGCTACCGCGGCGGCGCACCGCTGCCGCCGCTGCAGGGCCGCACCGTGATCGTGGTCGACGACGGCGTAGCCACCGGCGCCACCATGCGCGCCGCGCTCGAAGCGGTGCGCGCGGCCGGCGCCGCGCGCGTGGTGGCGGCGGTGCCGGTGGGGGCACTGGACGGGCTGGCGGCCCTGCGCGCGGCGGCCGACCAGGTGGTCTGCCTCAATACGCCTGCGGTGTTCGGCGCGGTCGGCGCCTTCTACCTGGATTTCACGCAGACCGGCGACGAGGAGGTGCTGCGCCTGCTGCGCGCCGCCGCCGGTGGCGCCGCGCCATAGGGAGTCGGGAGCCGCGGACGGCGCGGCTCAGCCCGCGCCGGCCAGCCGGGCCTTGAGGTGTGGCATCAGGCCACCGGCGCGCAGCAGGTCGAGCAGGAAAGCGGGGATCGGCTCGCAAGCCAGGCGCCGTCCGTCCTCCAGGGCCAGGGTGGCGCTGTCGAGGTCGAGCCGGGCCATCGCGCCGTCGCGCAGGGGCGAGGTGTCGTGGCAGACCAGCACCGGCATGCCCAAGTTGATGGCGTTGCGGTAGAACAGGCCGGCGAACGAGGGGGCGATCACCGCGGCCACGCCCAGGTGCTTGAGCGCCTGCGGTGCCTGCTCGCGCGAGGAGCCGAGGCCGAAGTTGCATCCCGCCACCAGCAGGTCGCCCCGCCGCACGGCGGCGGCGAAACCGGGGCGCGGGCCTGCCAGGCAATGGCGCGAGAGCTCTTCGATGCCGGCCTTCATATAGGCACCGGGCGCCATCGCGTCGGTGTCGACGTTGTCGCCGAAGCGCCAGATGCGGCCGCCAGGCTGGGGTTCGGGGAGGGCGGTGGTCATGCGAGCAGGGAGCGGGGATCGGTGATACGGCCGGTGACGGCACTGGCCGCCACGGTCATCGGCGAGCCCAGCCAGACCGCGCTGCCGGCGCCGCCCATGCGGCCGGCGAAATTGCGCGCCGTCGACGCGATGGCGCGGCTGCCGGCGGGGAAGCGCGAGGGCCCGTAGCCGGCGCAGGCATTGCAACTGTTGCCCAGCAGGGTCGCGCCGGCATCCAGCAGCACGCCCAGCGTGCCCTCGGCCTCGGCCTGGCGCTGGTCGCGCAGCGATGCCGGCGCCACCTGCAGGCTGATGCCGGCGGCCACGCGGCGCCCGCGCAGCACGCGCGCCGCCATGCGCAGGTCTTCCAGCTTGGCGCCGGTACAGGCGCCCAGGTAGGCGATCTGCAGCGCTTCGCCCTCGGCCTGTGCCACCGGCACGCTGTTGGCCGGCGAGTGGGGGGCGGCCACGTGGGGCGCCAGTGCCGCGGCGTCGAAGACATGGCTGGCCAGCAACGGGGCCTCGTCATCGCTGCGCCAGTGCGCCAGGTCGATGCCGGCCAGCGCGCCGGCATCGACGCCGGCGGCCGCGAGCCAGTCCAGCGTGGTGCGGTCGGGGGCCACCAGGCCGGTCTGCGCGCCGAGCTCGGCGCTCATATTGGCCAGCGTCATGCGTTCCTGCATCGGCAGCGCCGCCACTGCCGGACCGGCATACTCGACGGCTTCGTAGCGGCCGCCGCCGAGGCCGAAGCGCGCGCATAGGAACAGCATCATGTCCTTGGCGCAGACGCCGTCGCCGAGGCGCCCGCTCCAGTGCACGCGGATGGTGTGCGGCACGCGCAGCCAGATCTCGCCGGTGGCCAGCACGCTCGCCATTTCGGTGGCGCCGATGCCGAACATGTAGGCACCGAAGGCGCCGCCGGTAGGACTGTGGCTGTCGCCGCCGACGATGAAGCGGCCCGGCAGCACGTGGCCGTGCTCGGGCAGCACCAGGTGGCAGATGCCCTCGCCGTCGATGAAGTGGGGCAGGCGCTGTTCGCGCACCCAGTCGCGCGTGAAGCGCACGATGGCCTGCGCCTCGGGGTCGACGGCGGGCAGGTAGTGGTCGGTCACCACCACGTAGCGCTGCGGGTCCCACACCTTCGCGCCCAGCTCGCGCAGCAGCGGCGCCACGCGGCGCGGGCCGCTCGAGTCATGCGACATGGCCAGGTCGACCCGGCACATCACGATGCTGCCGGGCTCGACGTGGGTGCGGCCGGCAGCGCGTGCCACCAGTTTCTGGGCGAGGGTGGCGGGGACCGTCATGCCTTCATTCGTTCCTTCGGGTTCCGTCTCAATCAGGGCTCGCGCCCGAGTAGCGCACCACCTTGGCCCAGCGCTTGATGTCCTCGCGCACGAAGCCGGCGAAGGCCTCGGGCGTGCTGCCCACCGGCTGCGCGCCGTCGTTCTCCAGGCGCTTGCGCACGGCCGGCGAATCCAGCCCGTGCCGCACTGCCTGGTTGAGGGCCTGCGTCACCTCGCGCGGCAGCCCGGCCGGGCCGAACAGGCCGAACCAGGCATTCGACTCGAAGCCCTTGACCGTGTTGCCGATCGGCTCCGCGCCGGGGAACTGCGGCAGCGGGCCGGGACTGGTCACGCCGAGCACCTTGAGCTTGCCCGCCTTGACGTGCGGCATCACGTTGACCGTGCTGGCGAACATCAGGTCGACCTGGCCGGCCAGCAGGTCGGTGATCGCCGGCGCGGTGCCCTTGTAGGGGATGTTGACGATGTAGGTGCCCGTCATCATCTTGAACATGTCGCCGGCCATGTGCAGCGAGGAGCCGACCGAGCCGATGGCGAAGTTGTACTTGCCGGGATGGGCGCGCGCCAGCCGGATCAGCTCGGCCACATTGCTGGCCGGCAGGCCGGGCGTGGCCACCAGCACGCTGGGCACGGTGGCCACCAGCGAGATGGGGGTGAAGTCCTGCACCGGATCGAAGGGCAGCTTCTTGTACAGCGAGGCGTTGATGGTATGGCTGGTGAAACTCATCAGCAGCGTGGTGCCGTCGGGCGTGCTCTTGGCGACCTGGTCGGCGGCGATGTTGCCGCCGGCGCCGGGACGGTTCTCGACCACCACCGGCTGGCCGAGCTCGCGCGAGATCTCCAGGCCGATGGTGCGCGCCATCAGGTCGGTGGTGCCGCCGGCCGGGGCGCCCACCAGGATGCGGATCGGCTTGCCACCGGCGATCTCGGCGCGCGCGGCCGGGGCCGCGAGGGCCAGGCCGGCGAGCGCGGCGAGCGCGCCGAGGGCTGCGGAGACGGCGCGCCGGCGGCGTGCCGCCGGCAGCAAGAACATCGGACGGAAGCGGCGTGAATCACGCTGGCTGCGGATCGGCATGCGGATGGCTCCTTGTTCCGGGATGGTTGGAACCGTGCAGTATCGCCCATCCGCCGACCGGCAGGGCAGGGCCGGGCCGTTCCCGGCGGTCCTCAGTCGTTCAGGCCCGCGCGCATCTCGCTTTCGACCCAGACATTGGCGCTGTCGCCGCCGGCCGGCGACAGCTCCATGCGGTATTCGTAGCGGTCGGGGCGGTACTGGCCCAGCAGGAACTGCACGGGACGTCCCTGGCTGTCCTTGACCACGCGGCGCACCGCCAGCAGCGCGCCGCCGACGGGCACGTCCAGCAGCGGCGCGACCACCACGTCGGCCAGGCGCGCGCTCAGCACCTGGGTGGCCCGCCCCAGTTCCACGCCGCCGGCTTCGAGCAGGCGCAGCATCGGCGTGGTCTCCAGGTCCTTGCGGGTCAGCGGCCGCCCCAGCGCCGCCGGCAGGTAGGCGGTGATGTGCGACAGGGGGCGGTTGCGGTAGTGGCGCACGCGCACCACCTTCAGCACCGGGTCGCCGGGCTGGAGTTCGAGCGCCTCGGCGACCTCGGGCGTGGCATGCACCTCGTCGATCGAGATCACCTTGACCGAGGTCTTCTCGCCCATGTCGATGATGTTGTCGAGCAGGCTGCTGGTGCGCTCCTCGGCCGTCACCGCGGGCTTGGGCGGTTGCGGGTTGACGAAGGTGCCCAGGCCGCGGTGGCGCCGCACCAGGCCTTCCTGGACCAGCCGGTCGAACACACGGCGCATGGTGACGCGCGATGCCTGGAACTGCTTGGCCAGGTCGATTTCGCCGGGCAGCGGGCCCTGGCCGAAGCGGCCCTCCACGATCTGTTGGCGGAGTACCACGTAAATCTGGTGATACAGGGGGACGACGGCTTCAC
>JABLTH010022446.1_pt1 | contig 16317 bp, 17 predicted proteins | sample 7875711 | NCBI WGS metagenome assembly JABLTH01 (sample SAMN14941262, study PRJNA633318) | bioreactor metagenome | isolation source: bioreactor | place: China | collected 2019-03-05 | reverse complement strand
CGAGACGGTGGTCTCCGAGCTGCTCGCACAGGCTCCGATCGGCGCCGCTGAGCGGAACGGCCTCCAGCGCGCCGCCGTCGCGCCGTACCTCGCGCCGCACATCGTCGCCCGGATCGGAACCGACGGTGCCGATGACGGCGCACTCTCCGTGGCGGAGTCGGCAGGGCTCGGCGTCTGGACGTACGCACGCGGGCAGGGGCGTCTGGTCTACGAGTTCCTCGAACCGGTACGCGCCGTCCTCCGCTCGCAGCTCGAGGTCGAGTCGCCCGGCGAGGGCGATCGGCTGGCGGGTGAGCTCCTCGACGTGCTCGAGGCGAACGGCGATCCGATCACGGCGCTGCGCCACGCGCTGCGGAGCAACGAGATCGTGGCGGCGGAGACCATCCTGGCCCGCAACTGGACGTCGGCCTTCACCGAGGACGCGGACGACTACCTGCAGGAGCTCGGCGCCCTCGATCTCGGAGCTCTGCGCTCTTCGGTGATCCTGCTGACGGTGACAGGCCTCCTTCGCGAGAACGCCGGCGGCGACCCGCTCGGCGCCCTCGACTACTACCACGCCGCCGCGGAACCGCAGGCCCTGCGCGGTCGACGGCTCGAGCCGGTGCGGCAGTACTGGACCGACCTGACCAGCATGATCGCGCTGCGCAAGGTGGGCAGGCTCTCGCAAGCCGACGACTTCCTCGCCGCGCTGTCCGCTCCCGACCCCGCCGTGGCCGAACCGCCGCTGGCCTGGCTCGAGATCGGGCTCACCCAGCTGCGACTGGGCCGCGACCAGGAGGCCGCCACCGCGTTCGAGCGGGCGGCCATCGGAGCCGCGGACGATCCGAACCTCTACACGTACTCGACCGGCGCCGCGTCGCTCGCCTATGCCCTGCACGGCGAGATCGACAGGGCCCAGGCCGTGGCCACGCGGGTCGAGGCCTTCGTCGTCGGCGACCACACCCTCCGGCCGACCGCCTTCATCCCGGTGGCTGTCGCGTCCCGTCTGATCGACACGGAGGCGCATCCGGACGGCTCGGTCGAGTCGCGCTCCCCCTGGGGGAATCTGGAGGTCGACCTCGGCGAGCTGCACAGTTACTCCGCGTACGCGGCAGCGCTCGGCGCGCTGGCGTCGGGCGAGCTGGAGCAGGCGCAGCAGATCATCGACGCCGAGCTGCTCAGCAAGTCCGCCCACTCCCCGAGCAACAGCGAGCGGGCGCGTTTCGTGGCGCTGGAGGCCGACCTCCTGATGTCGCAGGGCAACCTCGTGGCCGCCCAGAAGCTCATCAAGTCGTTCCCGGACGGCACGAACGCCCTGCGACCCGTGTCGGCACGCCTGCTGCTCATGTTCCGCGAGTACCGGAGCGCCCAGCTGCTGGCGGAAGCGGTGCTCGGGGAGGGTGCCGGTCCGCGGACGCGCGTGGAGATGCTGCTCGTGCAGGCCGAGGCGCTGCAGCGGCTGAAGAGCGCTCGGGCGGCGACGATCCGCCTCAACGCCCGTCAGGTCGCCGAGGCGAACAACCTCCTCACCCCGTTCGTGCTGACGATCGCGGGCCACCCCGCGCCCTCGCTCGCCGTGTCGGTCGACGGCGCAGGTGAGGGGATGGCAGAGACCGCGCTGGCCAAGGTCAAACCGCTCTTCTCCGAGGCCGCGATGGCGGCGCAACTGACCCAGCGCGAGCGCATCGTGCTCGACCGGCTGCAGTCGACGGCGAGTCTGGAATACATTGCACGGTCGCTGGTGGTCTCCATCAACACGGTGAAGACGCAGACGCGGAGCATCTACCGCAAGCTTGGAGCGAACTCCCGCGACGAGGCCGTCCGCATCGCCTACGACCTCGGGCTGCTGAGGCCGCGGCTTCCCCTCGGACGCAACCGCTACGAGGGTGACGACCGGATCGCCTGATCCGGTCGGGAGGGAGTGGTCGGATGTTCGGGAACCTCTTCAGCGGGTGGCACCTCGTCATCATCGTCGCCCTGGTGCTGCTGCTCTTCGGCGCCACCAAGCTCCCCGCGCTGGCGAAGGGCCTGGGCGAATCGATCCGGATTCTGCGGAAGGAGTCGAGGCCGCCGGCGGAGGCCGAGCCCGGCGCGGGTGACAGCGGCGCAGATGCCGAGGCCAGCGCGGGCGGCGCGGCGGACACGGCGGACGCGGGCGCGACGGACGATCCAGCGGCGGACCCGCCTCAGCGCGACTGACGCGCCGGGGACGCGGTGACGATCTGGATCAGCGCGGCGCGCAGTGCTTCGGGGGCGTCGACCCGCGGGAACACCTCGTCCTCCAGGCCGCGCACCGCCTCGAACGCCGCCTGGCCCTGGGGGGTCATCGCCACGATGTGGCGCCGCCGGTCGGCCGGATCGGGTGTGCGGGTGACGAGTCCTTCGCGTTCCAGCCGGTCGACGGTCCGCGACATGGTCTGCGCCTCCACCTGGGCGATCCGGGCGAGGTCGGTCTGGGAGCGGATCCCGAGTTCGACGAAGTGCAGCACGATGAGACCGGCGTGGGTGAGCCCGCGGGCCTCGAGCGCCTCGTACCAGGTGCGCTCCACGGCGCGGGAAGCCGCCCCGAGCAAGCGGCCCAACGGCCAGTCGCCGGGGCCGAGCGCCTCACGCATCGGCGATTCGGACATCGGCGCCTCGGGCTCCGACACCGCAGGCTCCGACACCGCAGGCTCCGACGCCTCCGGTTCGCCGTCCGCCCTCGGCGCGCGCGCCATGGTCGTTCCTCAGTCGGTCCCGGCGTCGAAGGCCGCGCCCTCGGAGGACGCGTCGATCTCGCGGGAGAGTGCGTCGTCGGCGGCGCTCACATCGAGCTCGAGGATGGAGCGGGCGCTGCCCTCCTGCAGCTCGCCGACCAGCTCGCCGGTCGGGCCGCCGATCAGTCCAGAGGCCGCGTACTGTTCGAGGCGCGAGCGCGAGTCCGCGATGTCGAGGTTGCGCATCGTCAGCTGGCCGATCCGGTCGGAGGGGCCGAAGGCCGCGTTGCCGACGCGCTCCATCGAGAGCTTGTCGGGGTGGTAGCTGAGCGCCGGCCCGGTCGTGTCGAGGATCGTGTAGTCGTCGCCGCGGCGCAGGCGCAGGGTGACCTCGCCGGTGATCGCGGAGCCGACCCAGCGCTGCAGTGACTCGCGCAGCATGAGCGACTGCGGGTCGAGCCAACGACCCTCGTACATCAGTCGGCCGAGGCGGCGGCCCTCGTTGTGGTAGTTCGCAACGGTGTCCTCGTTGTGGATCGCGTTGAGGAGCCGCTCGTAGGCGATGTGCAGGAGCGCCATGCCCGGGGCCTCGTAGATGCCGCGGCTCTTGGCCTCGATGATGCGGTTCTCGATCTGGTCGGACGCGCCGAGGCCGTGCCTGCCTCCGATCGCGTTCGCCTCGAGCACGAGCGCCACCGGGTCGGCGAACTCCACGCCGTTGAGTGCGACCGGGCGCCCCGCCTCGAACCGCACGGACACGGTCTCCGGGACGACCTCCACGTCCTCGCGCCAGGCGGCGAGGCCCATGATCGGGTCGACGATGTCGAGTCCGGCATCGAGTTCTTCGAGGCGCTTGGCCTCGTGGGTGGCTCCCCAGATGTTCGCGTCGGTGGAGTAGGCCTTCTCGGTGGCGTCGCGGTAGGGGAAGCCGCGCGCGACGAGCCACTCACTCATCTCCTTGCGGCCGCCGAGCTCCTCGACGAACGCCGCGTCGAGCCACGGCTTGTAGATGCGCAGGCGCGGGTTGGCGATGAGGCCGTAGCGGTAGAACCGCTCGATGTCGTTGCCCTTGTAGGTGGAGCCGTCGCCCCAGATCTCGACGTCGTCGTCCATCATGGCGCGCACCAGCATGACACCGGTCACCGCGCGGCCGAGCGGGGTGGTGTTGAAGTAGGTCTTGCCGCCGGAGCGGATGTGGAAGGCGCCGCACTGCAGCGCGATGAGGCCCTCCTCGACCAGCGCGCGCTTGGCGTCGACCAGCCGGGCGATCTCGGCGCCGTACTCGGCGGCGCGGCCGGGGACCTCGTCGATGTTGGGCTCGTCGTACTGGCCGATGTCGGCGGTGTAGGTGCAGGGCACTGCGCCCTTCTCGCGCATCCAGGCGACCGCGCAGGAGGTGTCGAGACCCCCCGAGAACGCGATGCCGACTCGCTCACCGACCGGAAGACTGCTCAAGACTTTGGACACGGCTTCCAGCTTAGTGCGGGCGTGCGGCGGCTGCCTTCGCGGGGAGCCCGGGGCGGTTCAGTGCGCGGAGCCCAGCCCGGGATGCACTCCCGCCCGGTAGCCGGCTGACGCGACGAGCCGGGTCAGGGTCGCGATCAGCGCGGCCCGTTCCTCCGGGTCGAGGTCGCCGAGCATCGCCTCCTCCTGCTCGTCGGCGAGCCGGTCGCCGGCGGCGAGCACCTCCCGGGCGGCGGGGGTGAGGTGGATGGCGTAGGCGCGGCGGTCGTCCGGATGGCGGCGGCGCTCGACGAGGCCTCTCGCCTCCAGATCGTCGATCAACCCGACCATGGAGTTGCGGTGCAGGCCCAACGCCGTGGCCAGTTCCTGTTGCGTCCGGCCCTCCTGTCGCGCGAGATGGGCGAGCACTCCGAAGCGGTTGGGCGTGATGCCGAGCGGGGCGAGCGCAGCCGTGAAGCGTTGGGCGCTCTGGAGTCCGAGCTGGGAGAGCAGGAAGCTGGCGCGCGTCTCGAGGGCGGGCACACCGTGCTGGTCATCCGGGACGGGCATCCCGACATCGTACCAATCCGTGATTGCACGGGCGTGTGATTATCACTTACCATGGCGATATGAAGCTCACCATCTTCGGCGCCAGCGGTCGCACCGGTGCGCAGCTCGTCCGTCAGGCGCTCGAACGCGGGGACGAGGTCACCGCCGTGCTCCGCGCGCCCGCCGACCTCGACCCGCGGGTCGAAGTGCGGATCGTCGCCGACTTCTCCGACACCGCTGCACTGAGCGCGGCGATCGCCGACGCCGACGCGGTGCTCTCGGCCATCGGCCCGCGCTCGCGCAAGGATGCTCCGGTCGCGGCGCCCGCCACCCGGAAGATCCTGGCCGCGGGACCGCGCCGGTTCGTCGTCGTCAGCGCGGCTCCGGTCGGGCCGCCCGCCGCCGACGACAGCCTCATCAGCCGAAGGGTCGCCCTCCCGATCGTCAGCCGGGCGCTGCGCCCGGTCTACGACGACCTGCGCGAGATGGAGGCGGCGCTCGCCGCGTCCGACGCCGTCTGGACGGCCTTCCGGCCGCCCATGCTCACGAACGGCACGGCGACGGGCCGTTACCGGACTCGGGTGGGCGGCAGCGTGCCGCGCAGCTTCACCGTCTCGCGGGCGGACCTCGCCGCTGCGATGCTCGCCAGCCTGGGGCGTCCGGAGACCGAGCGGCAGGCGGTCGGCGTCGCGGGGTGACCGGGAGGTCGCGGTCGGGGTGGCTCGCAGGTCTCGCCGCCGGGTCCCACGTTCAGCGCGGCGCCCAGTGTGCCGCTGCGTTCCGAACCCCGAGCCCGAGTGGTGTCGCAGGCACCAGCAGCGCGGCACCCAGCCGTGCACCGCGCTGATGGCGCTCCACCACCCGACGGTGCGTGCGCTCGTAGGCGTCGAGGGCCGTGGGGAGGTCGGCGCCGGCGTCCAGTGCGGCGCTCAGGGTGCGCGCGCCTGTTACGGCCATGCTCGAGCCTTCGCCGAGGATGGTGATGCTCGAGGCGGCGTCGCCGAGGAGGGTGACCGTCGCGCGTGACCAGCGCGTCGTGCGGACGCGCGACACGGTGTCGTAATAGACATCGTCCGAGTCGCGGACGCGGGCGAGCAGCTCCGGAGCGCGCCAGCCCATGTCGGCGTAGCGCCGGGCCAGCAGCTCCGCTCGGTCGTCAGGTGTCGCGGGGGGCTGCACCCGCCCGGTGCGCAGGATGAACGCCGCCACGGCCGAGCCGCCCGCGGGATGTACGGACAGCGAGACGCCGGGGCGGTTGTGCATCAGCAGCGTCGCGGGATCGTCGACAGGCCCGGCCGGGACGGTGGCGATGGTCAGACCGACCGGCCGCTCCGTGGCGTCCTCGGGTCGCCAGAGCAGGCGTCGCACGGTGGAGTGCTGCCCGTCCGCGCCGATCAGCAGGTCTGCGGTGAGCGTGCGGCCGTCGGCGAGCTCGACCTCCACGCCGTCGGAGCCGGCGGTGATGGAGGTCGGGCCGGAGCCGAGCCGCAGCTCGGCCAGCTCTGCGGCGCGGTCGGCGAGGACGCGTCCGAGCGCGGTCCGCGAGAGCTCGATGTCGGGGCTGTCGGGGCGCCGGAGCCGCACGTCGGTGATGCCTCGGCCTCCCGTGTCGACCAGGCGCAGCCGACGCACGCCGGTGTCGGCCTTCCGGAGCTCGGCCTCCAGGCCCAGTGGCCGAACCGCGTCGAGGGCGTCGCCGCGGAGGTCGACCGGGCTGCCGCTCGTACGCAGGGCGGAGGCGCGCTCGAGCAGCGTCACGCGGTGGCCGGCCCTGGCGAGGAACAGTGCGGCCGCGCTGCCGGCGATCCCGGCGCCGACGATGATGACGGAGTACTTTCGCATACACTGCAAAATAGCAGTGGCTGCTGAAAAGCAGCAAGTGCGAAAATGCATTCGTTGCTATCCTGCTGTCATGACGACCCTGCGAGAGCGCAAACGCGACCGCACCCGGGAGGCCCTCGTCGCCTCCGCGAACCGGCTGTTCGCCGAGCGCGGGTTCGACGGCGTGACGGTGGCCGAGATCGCGGAGGACGCGGAGGTCGGCGCGCGGACCTTCTTCGCGTACTTCCCGACGAAGGAGGACCTGCTGTTCCCGGACGCGAGCGGGCGGGTGGCCGCCGCGGTCGCGGCACTGCGCGAGCACGCGCCGGACGACGATCCGCTCCCTGCCCTCATGCGCGCGCTCGACAGCGTGGGCGTCACCGGGAGCGACCTGACCACCGAGCGGGCCCGTCTCCGGCTGCGCCTCATCGCGGAGCATCCCAGCGTGCAGAGCCGCGCCCTCCGCTTCCAGGCGGACGCGGAGACCGCCATCGCCGCTGCGCTGCAGGAGAGCTATCCCGACCGGTACGACGCGGTCGAGGCTGCGGCGCTGGTCGGCGCGTTCATGGGCGCGGTCACCGCGGCGCTGCGTGCGGCGTTCGCCGAGGTCCCCGGCGAGGTCGCCGGCGAGACGGACGAGGAGCGGATTCGAGCGCGCGTGCGCGCGGCCGCGGAGCGCGCTCTCGCGCCCTGGCTGGGAGAGACCCGTCACGCTCCCGAGGCGCGTTAGCCGCGGCCGTCGGCCTGCATCTGCGGGCACTCGCCGCCTGGCGAGGTCGCCAGCTCGAAGTGCCAGGCCTCGTTCGCGTAGATCTGGCAGATCCCCCACTCGGAGCCGAACCGGTTCAGGAAGTCCATGGCGTCCGCGGTGCCGATGTCCACGGCATGGCCGGAGACATGGGAGGAGTCCGCGCCGCGCTTCGCCCAGCGCTCGGCTTCGTGCTCGCTTCCGTACTTCTGCACGGCCTGTTCGAACAGGTACTCCTGGTAGCGCAGCGAGCGCCAGCCGTCCACGATCGTGATCGTCGTCCCGTGTTCGTCGACGGCGGTCCGGTCGGCGGCGCGCAACGCCTCCAGCAGCTGTGGGTCGAGCCCCTGGATCGCGGGGAGCTCGCTGTCGAGCGTGAGCGAGGTGCCCTCGGGGATGTACCCGTCGTCGTCGGTCAGCTGGGAGACGTCGGTCGGCGCGGGAACGGAGACGACAGCCGTCGTCGCCGCGGTGCAGCCCGTGAGGGCGACCAGGGCGGACAGGGTGAGAGCGACGGGGAGCAGGCCGCGACGCGCGGAGGCGAGGGAGGCACGACGGGGGAGGGGCATGCTTCCACCGTCTCAAGCCGACCCCGCCGCCGTCGTCGCCCCCGCGACGTAGTCGCATCCGTCGGCAGGGGGATCACGCCCCGCCGGGGTCGCTACGCGAGCCGCGGGGTGCGCGGCGGCTCGGTGCGGCGCGAGGCGGTGGCCTCGAACGCCGCCGCCAGGGCGAGGAGCGCGGAGTCGTCGTACGCCCGGCCCGCGAAGGTGAGCCCGACCGGCATCCCGATGTCGGCCATCGTGCCCATCGGCACGGTGACGGTCGGGATGCCGAGGTGCCGCGGCACCAGATTGCCGTTGGCCACCCACACCCCGTTGCGCCAGCCGAGGTCGGCGGATGCCGGGTTCACGTCCATGTCGGCCGGGCCGACATCGGCGGAGGCGGGGAAGACGACAGCGTCGACGCCGAGCCCGTCCATCCACTCCTCCAGGTCGACGCGCCGGGTCTCCTCGAGGCCGCGCAGTCCGTCGGCGAGCTCGGGGATGGAGGTCAGTGTCGTGCCGGGGTGCGCGCGCACCCAGCCCGGGTACTCCGCGATGTCGTCGTCGAACCCGTCGTAGCGGTCCGGGAGCGCGCCCTCCGGTGCCGGGAAGATGCGGGCGCCGTCGACGTCGGCCAGCGTGTCGAGTGCGGGATCGCCGTTCGCGGCCAGGAAGTCGTCCCAGGCCCACGCGGACAGGTCGATGATCTCGCGCCGCAGGTACTCGGGCGAGACCAGGCCGCGGGTGGCGATGGTCGGCGCCCCCGGGCGGTCGCCTTCGTAGTTCGACACCACGGGGAAGTCGGTCTCCACGACCTCGGCACCGGCCGCCTCGAGGTCGCGGCGGGCGGCCTCCCACAGGTCGATGACGGACGCTCGTGTCTCGATGCGGCGACCGGTCGGTCCGCCGATGCCGCCGTCCTCGGCCGCGCCGGCCTCGTCGTCGCGGTTGATGTACATGCGCGGGATGGCGATGCGCTTGCCGGCCAGGGCGGCGGTCGCCGCGTCGGTGTCGGCCGCGGGCTTCGCCAGTGCGGGGTAGGAGGCCGGTCGCAGCTGCGACGCGGGCGGGATCGGCACCCACGGCTGGGCGCGCCAGAAGTCGCCGCGCGTCTCGGTGTCGTCCGCCACGATGACGTCGAGGACCTCCAGGAGGTCGGCCATGGTGCGGGTGTGCGGAACGACGACGTCCATCGTCGGCACGAGCGGCCAGTTGCCGCGCACCGAGATCACGCCGCGCGACGGTGTGTAGGCGCAGAGGGCGTTGTTGGAGGCCGGCGCCCGCCCGGACGACCAGGTCTCCTCGCCGAGTCCGAACGCGGCGAAGCTCGCCGCGGTGGCGGTGCCCGAGCCGTTGGACGACCCCGAGCCGAACGCGGCCGTCAGGTAGTCGCCGTTGTAGGGGCTCTCAGCGCGGCCGTACACGCCGCGCTGCATCCCGCCGTTCGCCATCGGCGGCATGTTCGTGAGCCCGAGCAGGATCGCGCCGCCCGCGCGGAGCCGCTCGATCGTGAAGGCGTCCCGCTGCGCGACGAGGTGCTCGAAAGCGGGCGATCCGGCCGCGGCGGTGAGGCCGCGTGCCAGGTAACTGTCTTTGGCGGTGTACGGGATGCCGTCGAGCGGACCCAGCGTCCCGCCGCGCGCACGCCGCTCGTCGGAGGCCGCGGCCTCGGCGCGGGCGTCCGGGTTGCGGACGATCACGGCGTTGAGGGTCGGGCCGGAGGTGTCGTACGCGTCCATGCGGGCGAGGTAGGCATCGACCAGCTCCACGCTGGTGGTCTCCCCGGCCGCCATCGCGCGCCGCAGCTCGGCGATGCCCGCCTCGACGACGTCGAAACGCGGGCCCTGCTCGCCCATCAGGCGACCGTCGGCTGCTGCTGAGTGATGCAGTGGATGCCGCCGCCGCGGGCGAAGATCGGCCGCGAGTCGACCATGCTCACCCGGCGGCCGGGGTAGGCGGCCTCCAGGATCTCGGTCGCCTCGGCGTCGGCGCGCTCTTCGCCGAAGCCGCACGCGATCACGCCGTCGTTGACGACCAGGTGGTTCACGTAGCTCCAGTCGACGAAGCCCTCCTCGTCGCGCACGGTCGCCGGCGCGGGCAGCTCGACGATGTCCCACGACCGGCCGGCGGCATCGGTCGTGCCGGAGAGGAACGCCCGCAGCTCGCGCGAGACCTCGTAGTCGGGGTGCTCGGGGTTGCGTTGCGTGTGCAGCAGCAGGCGTCCGGGCGACGGGATGGTGGCCACGATGTCGACGTGGCCGTTGGTGCCGAAGTCGTCGTAGTCGCGCGTCAGCCCGCGGGGCAGCCAGACGGCGTGGGTGGCTCCGATGGTGCGAGCGAGCTCGGCCTCCACCCGCGATCGGTCGGCGTACGGGTTGCGACGGGGGTCGAGCTGGACCGTCTCGGTGAGCAGCACGGTGCCGTCGCCGTCGACGTGGATGCCGCCGCCCTCGTTCACGAGCACCGAGCTGACCAGCTCTGCGCCGGTGCGCTCGGCGACGAAGCGGGCGATCTCCGCCGACTTGCGCCACTCCGACCAGGCGGGGTCACCCCAGCCGTGGAAGGTCCAGTCGACCGCGCCGAGGACGCCGGGGCGCTCGTCGTCGACGACGAAGGTGGGGCCGAAGTCGCGCATCCAGAACTCGTCGAGCGGTGCCTCCACCTGCTCGACGTGCGAGCCCAGCATGCGGGCAGCGCGCTCGCGTTCCGTGGGGTCGACCACCATCGTCACGGGCTCGAACTCTGCGACCGCGTGCGCGACGGCGGTCCAGGCGGCGTAGGCCTCGTCGGCCGAGGCTGCGTCGTCGCCGAGGGTGATCCCGGCGCGCGGGAAGGCCATCCACGTGCGCTCGTGCGGTGCGGTCTCGGCGGGCATTCGCCAGGTCATCGTGAACCTCCGGGCTCTATTGATCGGATGATCAATAAATACCTATACTGGACCCACGATGTCAAGAGCCGCCCGCAAACCGCCCGCCGAACGCCGCGCCGAACTGGCCGCCGCGGCCCGCGCGGTCGCCCTCGACGAGGGGCTCGCGGCGGTGACGCTGCGGGCGGTCGCGGCACGTGCCGGGGTGACCCCCGCCCTGGTCGCCCACTACCACGAGTCGATGGACGGGCTGGTGGCCGAGACGTTCGTCAGCGTGGTCGCCGCAGAGCTCGACGAGCTGCGGGCGCTGCTCGCCGCAGCGCCGGATCCCGTCTCGCGGCTCGCGGGCCTGGTGGGCACCCTCCTCGACGGGTCGCGCGACGACGTCACGGTGATCTGGGTGGAGGCGTACGCGCTCGGCCGCCGCAACGCCGAGCTGGGGTCGGCCGTGCGTGACCAGATGGATGCCTGGAGCGACGTCATCGAAGGCGTCATCGAGAGCGGGGTCGCGACTGGAGACTTCCGCACAGAGGACCCGCGGGCGGCGGCCTGGCAGCTGCTCGGCATGATCGACGGCCTGAACGCCCAAGCCCTGGTGCGGTGGGGAGGCGCCGCCGAGCGCGGATCGCTGCTCGCCCACGCGCTCGAAGGGATGCTGGGGCTGGGGCGCGGGGTGCTGCTGGTGGGGTGATCGACATTGTGCACGTACGGTAATTTGCCGTACGATGGCGCTATGCCCACCAAAGACAAGCGGATCGAAGTGCGCGTCACCAGCACGCAACGTGACCTCATCGAACGCGCGGCCGTCATCCAGGGCCGCACCGTCTCTGATTTCACGGCCGACACGCTCACCGAGCGTGCCGAAGAGGTCATCCGTCGCGATCGAGAGCTGCGCGTCGAAGACGAGGCGTTCGACGCATTCTCCGCGGCGCTCGATGCACCGGCCCAGACCATCGACGGTCTGGCCGAACTGTTCCGCCGTCCGTCGATCTTCGTCGACTGACGTTCGCATGCCCCGGTACCATCGGCCTCGCGCGCTCTCCGCGGGTGATGTCGTCTCGGAGTTCGACTGCGGCATCGGGGCACTCGACCGCTGGCTACGGGGGTGGGCACGGCACAACGAGGCGGCCGGCGGCTCCCGCACCTTCGTGTCCGTCGCAGAAGGTACCGACCGGGTCGCGGGCTTCTACTGTCTGTCCGCCAGCTCGATCGTCCGCGCCGATGCCCCGGGCCCGCTCTCGCGCAGGATGCCCGACCCGATCCCGGTGGCCCTGCTGGGCCGCCTCGCCGTGGATCGCAGGGATGCAGGCACCGGCCTCGGTGGCTCCTTGCTCCAAGACGCTGTGCTTCGAGCGATCCAGGCGTCGGAGACACTCGGAATGCGCGCGCTCATCGTGAACGCGAAGGATGACGACGTCGTCCCCTTCTACGAGCGGTTCGGCTTTCGCCGGTTCCCCGACGGCTCCGAGCGCGTCCTGTATCTGACGATCGCGGACGCCCTGAAGACGGCGGCGAGTCTCACCCCACCCAAGCCGTGAGCTCGGCAAGGAACTCCTCGGGCCGCTCGATGTGCGGCGAGTGGCCGCAGTCCTCGAAGACCACCTCCCGGGTGGCGCCGCCGGCCGCAGCGTAGCGCTCGAGCACCGTGCGGATCTGCACGAGCATCGGCTGCGGGGGCGCGACCTCCACGCCGGGCCAGCCGGGGATGATGCCGGCCGCGCCGAGCTGGTTGAGGTCGAAGAACGACGCGTCGTTGACGATGGCGTCGACCGCCCCGTGGATCCACAGGATGGGCGGCTTGGCGGCCGCGTCCACGATCCCTGTGGTGTCGAAGTAGGTCGGGGCCATGGTGTTGAGCACGCCGCGCGTGCCTGGAGCGAATCCCGGCCACTCGTCCGTCGTGGACGCGTCGCCGGGGTAGTTGTCGTCGCCCGTCGCGGTGGACAGCATCGACTCCACCCAGACGTCTTCGTACTCGGTCGTGAAGCCGGGCGCGACGTACGCCGAACGGTAGACCGCGCGAGGTGAGGTCGGTGAGTCCTCGCCGGTGTCGCCGGCCGCGAGCCGCGCGACGAAGTCAGGGTTGGCTCCGCCGCCTCCGGTGCCGGAGGCGTCCGCGTTGAGGAGGGCACCGTCGGTCGCGGTGCCGCCGAACCCGTACGGGGACACCGTGGACACCAGTGTGAGGCTGCGCACCAGGTCGGGACGGTCGAGCAGCAGTTGCATGACCACCCCGCCGCCCATACTCCAGCCCACCAGGTGCACGGGACCGGTCCCGAGCTCGTCGAGCACGGCGGCCACATCGTCGGAGAAGTCGGCGACGCCGCGGGTCGCGTCGACCGGAAGGGTCTCGCTGTCGCCGAAGCCGCGGAGGTCGACGGCGAGTGCTCTGGTGCCCTCCGGGAGCGACAGCATCAGCGGTTGCCAGAACAGCGACGACGACACGTTGCCGTGGACGAACACGATGGTCGTGCCGGCGTCGTCGGGGTCGGCCCCGCGCTTCAGAACGTTCGCGGTGTAGCGGGAGGTCGGGATGCGGCGGGCGACGATGCCCGGGAGCAGGGTTCCGGTCACTGCGGTCTCCTTCGGGGTCGGGTGGAGCGGGAGGGGTGGGCGAAGCGGGGATGGTGCGGCGCGCGGTCCTGCGGGTCAGGGCCGGTGCGGCGCGCTGTGGTGAGGAGGGTGCGGCGGGTAGGCGCCGGGGAGGTGCGGCGAGAGCTGGCGGACCCCGTCCTGTGTCATCACGATCGTGTAGTGGTTCACGTCGTCGGCCTCGTAGGCCTCGAACCACGGCAGCCGCGCACGCCACTCGGCGACCTCTTCCGGCAGGTAGAGCGGGTCGGTGTCGAGAAGTCCCCGCGGCACCCGCACGAACGCGATCGGGAGGGTCAACCCTGCGAGCGCCTCCGCGTAGCCGCCGCCACCGTCCATCTCGAGCGCGTTGACCGCCATCGCCTCCTCCGACACGCTCGACCGCAGTTCGGGCGCTGTGCCGACGAGGTCGTAGAGCGCGTACCGCTCGACGGCGTCGTTCCACCACGGGCCGAGCGCGGGATGCCGGTGCCAGAAGGCGAGGTAATCCTGCGGGCTCGCGAACGTCATCCGCAGCCGGTCCCGTGCCGGGCCGAGGTCGGCCGTGCGGGTCACCGGGAGGCCGCCGTCGATGAGCACGAGACGCTCCACCCGGTCGGGGTGCCGCTCGGCGAGCCAGACGGCGACGAACCCGCCCATCGAGTGGCCGGCGACGACGGCGCGCTCGATGCCGAGGCCGTCCAGCATGCGGGCGACGTCGTCGGCGTGGCCGGCCATCCCGTAGGGCCCCGGCAGTTCGCCGCTGCGACCGCGGCCGCGCAGGTCGGGGGCGACGAGGCGCACCCCCGGGAGTGCGTCGGCGACGACCGCCCACGACAGGTGGTTCGCGGTGATGCCGTGGATGCCGACCAGCGGCATCCCGGCCGCGTCGGCGTGCCATTGGCCGCCGGCGAGTTCGCCGCCGTCGACCGCGACGCGGAACGGTGCGGGGCCGGTCATCGTGCGCTCCAGCCGCCGTCGATCGTGTAGCTCGCACCGGTGACCATGCGCGACCCCTCCCCGGCCAGCCAGAGGGCGAGTCCGGCGACCTCCTCCGGCTCGACCAGGCTCTTGATGGCAGGTTCGGTGAGCATGATCTTCTCGACCACCTCGTCTTCGGGGATGCCGTGCAGCCGCGCCTGGTCGGCGATCTGCTTCTCGACCAGGGGTGTGCGCACGAAGCTCGGCTCGATGCAGTTGGAGGTGACGCCGTGCGCGGCGCCCTCGAGTGCCGTCACCTTCGACAGGCCCTCCAGGCCGTGCTTGGCGGCGACGTACGCCGACTTGAACTCGGACGCACGCAGACCGTGCACGCTCGACACGTTGATGATGCGCCCGAAGCCGCGCTCGTACATCCCCGGAAGCGCGGCACGGATGAGGAGGAAGGGCGCCTCCAGCATGATCCGCAGGAGGAGCGCGAAGCTCTCCGGCTCGAACTCGGGGATCGGGCGCACGTGCTGGAGGCCGGCGTTGTTGACGAGGATGTCGGTGTCGAGCCGTAGATCGCCGAGCGGAGCGGTCTGCGAGAGGTCGACCTCCCACGCTTCGCCGCCCAGCCGGCCGGCGACCGCGCGAGCGGCCTCCCCGTTCAGGTCGGCGATCGTGACGTGCGCGCCCGCGGCGGCGAACGCCTCGGCGCACGCGAGCCCGATGCCGCTGGCCCCGCCGGTGATGAGCGCTCTGCGCCCCGAGAGATCGGCCATCGCGTGCTTCCTTCCCTGGCGCTCCCGCCCACACCCGCACCCTACCCGGGGCCTCCCGCCGGGCGGAAGAAGCAGTCGACGAAGGGCACGTCGTTGTCCCCTTCGAGCCGCGAAAGGGACAACGACGTGCCCCTCGGCAGAAGGACCGAGCAGAGTCAGCTCGCGATGAACGCGGTGACGTCGGTGCCGTCGGAGAGGATCGGCGAGATGATCCCGAAGACGTTGCCGTCCGGGTCGCGCAGGTAGGCGACGCGGCCGATCGACGGCATGTCGTCGGGAGGCAGCGCCTCGTTGCCGCCGAGGTCGATGCCGCGGCGGTAGAGCTCGTCGACGTTGCCATCGATCCCGACGACGATGTTCGCGCCGGAGATCGGGGCACCTTCCACGGGAGGCGGGCCCATCCGCTGGGTCAGGCCGCCGTTGATCCCGGTGCCGGCGGCGCCCATCGAGATCGCCCCCTCGCCGGTGTCGATCGCCCAGTAGGCCGCATCGCCGAACCGGGTGAAGGTCCAGCCGAGGAGCTGGGAGTAGTAGTCCATCAAGCGCTGCGGCTCGGTGGCGTGGATTTCGAAATGGACGACGAGATTCGACATGGCGGGCCTCCCGCGGCCGAGCCTAGTTCGCTCTCCAGCCCGCGAAAAGTGTCGTCCACACACGACGAAGGGCACGTCGTTGTCACTTTCGCGGGCTGGAAGTGACAACGACGTGCCCCTCGAGAGAGAGCAGGTCAGGCCAGCGGCGCGGGAGCGGGGGCGGAGACCTCCACGGCGACGAGGCGGCCGTCGGCCGGCGTGACGGCGTGCACCGGGCCGGTGATCTCGATCGCGGTCGCCGTCTCACGCTCGGCGCACGACGGGCCGACCCACAGCTCGACGTCGCCGGGCTCGACGATGCGCTCGCCGCCGCGGCCGGTGAACGCCAGCCGCGCGGTCGGCACCCGGAGGGCGACGACGGCCTCCTCGCCGGGCTCCAGACTCACGCGCGCGTAGCCGAGCAGCTGGGCGACCGGACGTGTGACGCTCGCGAACACGTCGCGCGCGTACAGCTGCACCAGGTCGGTCCCTGCACGCTCGCCGGTGTTGCGGACCGTCACGCGCGCCTCGAACTCGCCGCCGGCCGCGACCGTCGCGTCGGCCTCCAGCCCGCTGCGCTCGAACGTCGTGTAGCCCAGTCCGTGCCCGAACGGGAGCACGGGGGTGCTGTCGGCGCTGGTCACGTCCGACGGCCCGCCGAGAAGCGGGTGCAGGTACGAGAACGGCTGCGCCCCGGCCGAACGCGGCAGCGACACCGGGAGGTGGCCGGAGGGCGCGACCCGTCCGGAGAGCACGGCGGCGATCGCGCGGCCGCCCTCCTCGCCGGGGAAGAACGCCTGCAGCACGGCGGCGGGGGCGTCCGG
>JABLTH010068231.1_pt1 | contig 16345 bp, 15 predicted proteins | sample 7875711 | NCBI WGS metagenome assembly JABLTH01 (sample SAMN14941262, study PRJNA633318) | bioreactor metagenome | isolation source: bioreactor | place: China | collected 2019-03-05 | reverse complement strand
GTAGACGAGCGTGAACGCGAGCGACGCGACCATCGCGGCGAGCATCCGCAGCGTGGTGCGCAACGCGTATTCGGGCAGGTTCGACGGGTCGAGCGAGATCTTCTGCGTCTGCAGGGTGCCGATCGGCGCCATCGTTTCGTGGAAACCGACGACCGCCATCGCGATCAGGCAGATGATCAGCGGAAACGCGATGAAATCCCACCGGTTCGGCAGAACGCGCCACGCGGACGCGTTGGCGGTCCGGTTCGGATTGAAGAATCCGACGTCCATCAGGCGCCCTCCCCGGTAAGGCCGAACGAAGCCGGCAGTCGATGTTGATTCATGGCAAAGCGCACGGGTGCGGTAATTCGATTGACTGACGATCGCGCGCGAGCGCGGTGCGCCGTGCGTGCACGCGCTGCCGCGCGCCGGACGTGCCGGCCCGCGACGGCACGACACTACACCAACCTGTATTTCAGGTACAACCGTCCGGGAACGGCGCAGGCGGCGCACGGATCGTGCCTGGCGCGCGGGCGAATGACGGGTGCGCGGTACAAGCAGCCCGGCCGCACTCCTTCGGCCGGCACGCAGGCCCGAATTATGCCGTGATCCGGCCCGGCCGGGAACCCGCCCGCCGCACGCACGCGCAAACCATGTCGGGCGTCATCGGCCCGATACGACTAAGCGGGTATGATCGGGGCTGGCCCCTGGGGGTCGGTTGCGGCCGTACCGATGGCAACGCATGCGCGTTCCCGGTGTCCGCAGGCCCTGGGGATCGATCGACGAGCGGGAGGAAAGGGAATGGCAGGAAACTTGGTGATCGTCTGCCGCGATCAGGATGCCGACGCGTTCTACGAATTGATGCAGGAATACGGGTCGTTCCAGACGCGGCTGTCGTCGACGGCATGGTACCTGAACATGAACGTCGTGCCTGAATCGCTGCAGGAAGAAATCCTGGAGCGCCTCGGCCGGTATACGACCGTCTACATCTTCGAGGCCACCAGCGTGACCTACAACACCATCGACAGCAACGCGGCCGAGACGCTCGGCACGCTGTTCGGCGAATGATGCCACGCGGCGCCAGCCCGGCCGGGCCGGCGCCGCAGCCGCTCATGCGGCCTGTGCGTGGGGTTCGTCCTTCGGCACGGCCTCGAACGGGAACGTCATCGCGACACGCAGGCCGCCTTCGGGGCGGTTGCCGATGTCGCACGCCCCGCCCAGCCTGAGTACGAGCCGCTCGACGATCGCGAGCCCGAGCCCGCTGTGGCCGTTCCCGCCGCGTGCGGGATCGAGCCGCACGAACGGCCGTGTCGCCGCCGCGAGATCGCGCGGAGCGATCCCGCCGCCGCTGTCGCTGACCGACAGCACATAACCGGCCGGCGTGCGTGCCGTCTCGACGAGCACGGGCGGCGCACCGTACGCATGCGCGTTGTCCAGCAGGTTCGACAGGATCCGGTCGAGCGTCGCCGTCGGCAGGCGGAAGCCCGGATCGGCGTCGAGCCGGGTCTGGACCGTCGGCGCGTTCGGCGCGACCGCGCGATAGCTGCGTGCGATCCGCTCGCACGCCTGATCGACCGGCACCGGCTCGCTGCGATCGGACCCGCCGTGGGCAAACACCAGAAACTGGTCGACGATGTGCGACATCGAATCGACGTCGCGCACGACGCCGTCGCGCAGCCGGACGTCGTCCATCATTTCCGCCCGCAGCCGCATCCGCGCAAGCGGCGTGCGCAGGTCGTGCGCCACGCCCGCCAGCATCACGGCACGGTCGCTTTCGGCCTGCGACACCTGCTCCACCATCTGGTTGAAACCGTGCGTAAGCTGGCGCAGCTCGCGCGGACCGCGCTCGCGCAATGGCGGCACCGGCTGGCCGCGGCCGAAGCGCGCGACCGCGCGCGCAAGCGAACGCAACGGCTGCTGCAGCTGCCAGGCCGCGAACAGCGCGGCAATCACGCCGGCCGAGAAGATCGTGCCGAGCCACAGCAGCATCCGGTCGAGCGAGCGCGGCGGCCGCAGCGGCTGCACCGGCACCACGATCCAGTTGCGGTCGGTCGGCTCCTTCACCCACAGCACCGGCGGATGGCCGGGTGCGCCAACCTCGACGCGCGTGCCGGGCGGCATCCGCTCGCTCACGTCGTCGCGGAACCGCCGGAGCGCCGCCGGCAGGTTCGACGGATCGCCGTTCGGCACGTCGGCGCTGTCCGGCGCCACGAGCCGCACACGCGACGGCAACGGCTGGTCGGGCGTGCGCTCGACGTGCTGGCGTACCGCGTCGACCAGGAACGCGGCCTCTTCGACCGCGTAGCGCGTCTGCATCTGGCTGCGCTCGAGCCGCATCGCGAAAAACCACGCGAAGTGCGACAGGAGCAGGACACCAACGACGAGCAGCGCCAGCCGCCCGAACAGTGAATCAATGGGTTTGCGCATGGGCCTCGCCGTCGGGCACGAACACGTAGCCGCGCCCGCGCACCGTCTGGATGAAGCGCGGCGTCGACGGATCCGTTTCGAGAATGCGGCGCAGGCGCCACACCTGGACGTCGATGCCGCGGTCGGTGCCGTCGTACTCGGGCCCGTGCAGCAGCTCGAGCAGCCGCTCGCGCGTGAGCGTGCGCAGCGCATGGTTCACGAAGATCTTCAGCAGCGCGAATTCGCTGCTCGACAGCGTGGCCGGCTTGCCGTCGACCGACAGCGTACGCGCCTGGAAGTCGAGCACGAAGCGGCCGAATCCGAACGGCTCGCGCTGCTCGGGCGCCGCCGCCGACGGCGTCGCGCGGCGGCGGCGCAGCACGGCCTGCACGCGCGCGAGCAGCTCGCGCGGGTTGAACGGCTTGCCGAGGTAATCGTCCGCGCCGAGCTCGAGCCCGACGATGCGGTCGACGTCGTCCGCCCGCGCGGTCAGCATGATCACGGGGATGTCGTCGCCGGCCGCGCGCAACTGGCGCAGCGCGGTCAGGCCGTCGACGCCCGGCATCATCAGGTCCAGCACGATCAGGTCGGGCCGCTCGCGCTCGAGGCGTTTCTCGAGCGTCGCCGCGTCGTGCAGCACGGACACTTCCATCCCCTGGCGCACGAGATAGTCGCGCAGCAGGTCTCGGAGTTCTTGGTCGTCGTCGACGATGAGGATCTGGGTAGTCATGGCTCGAAGTTTACCGCGCGAGGGCGGAGTCGAAGAACGAAACAAAGGGACGAAAGGGTTACTGCGGGTTACCGCGCAAGGGAACTGTAATGCGCGGTAACCGGGCCGCCGCCCCACGTAACACCGGCCGGAGCCTGCATCGCTAACCTGCGTCTTACCGGATGCGGTACCCGACTTTCCCGGCACCGCATCGCCGGACCCTTTGGATACAAGGAGTTTCTGAAATGTATAAGAAGACTTCCCGCGTGGCCATCGCGGCCGCCACCGTGCTCGCTCTCGCATTCGGCACCGCGCACGCCGCGCAACCCGGCGACATGCCGCCTCCGGGCGGCCCCGGCGCCCATCAGATGCACGGCGGGCACGACGGCGGCCCGTTCGGCGCGATCATGAAACTGCACGACCAGCTGAAGCTCAACGCATCGCAGGAACAGCAGTGGCAGGCCGCCGTCAACACGATGAAGCAGAACCACGACGCGATGCGCAAGAGCCACGAGCAGATGCGCGAACAGTTCAAGGCGCAGCAGAACCAGCCGATCCTCGACCTGAGCGCGATGCACGCCGCGCGCCAGCAGGCCGAGCAGCAGAACGCGCAACTGCGCGAGCAGACGTCCGCCGCGTGGCTCGCGTTCTACAACGGCCTGAACGACCAGCAGAAGACCACGGTCAGCACGGCGCTCAAGCAGCAGTTCGCGAAGATGGAACAGCGCCACGAGAAGATGAAGGAGCGCTGGCAGCAGCATCGCGCGGCCAAGGCCGCGTCGGCACCGGCGCAGTAAGCAGGCGGGGCCGCTCCGCGGAGCGGCATCCTCGAAGGGGACGCGGGCACCGCCCTGCGTCCCCTTTTGCGTTTCAGGCGACGTCGAACAGCAGCACCTCGGCCGCCCGGCCGCGTGCGAACGCCACCGCGTCCACGCCGCCGATCCGCGCGCCGTCACCCGCGGCCAGCGCGCGGCCGTTCACCGCGACGTCGCCGCGCACCACGTGCACATAAGCACGGCGCCCGGCCCGCAGGTCGAACGCCGCCGCCTCGTCGCCGTCGATCAGTCCCGCAAAGATGCGTGCGTCCGCATCCAACGGCAGCGCGCCGCCGCCACCGTCCGGCGCCGCGACGAGCCGCAGCCGCCCGCGCTTGTCGTCGTCGGCAAAGCGCGTCTGCGCGTAGCCGGGCCGGCCGGCCGCCCCGGCCGGCGCGAGCCAGATCCGCAGCAGGCGCAACGGCTGGTCGCACGACGCGTTGGCTTCGCTGAGCATGACGCCGGTGCCGGCACTCATGCGCTGCACGCCGCCCGCACGCACGATTGCCCCGTTGCCGAGGCTGTCGCGGTGCGCGAGCGCGCCGTCGAGCACGTAGGTGACGATTTCCGCATCCCGGTACGGCCGCATCCCGTAGCCGCGGGTCGGCGCGATGCATTCCTCGTTCAGTTCGCGCAACGCGCCGAAGACCGGCGGCCCGCCCCGGCCGGACGCGCAAGGAAAGCTGTGAAGGAATTCGTGCCAGCCATGGCTGCGCTGGTCGCGATCGGCGGCGCGGCGGATCTGGAACATGGGGCGGACACTCCGTGAGAGGCGTTGCTCTGGTATGCCGACACTGTATGAGTGTGCCAATCGCGCCACAATCCACCGCTCGCGCACTGCATCGTTGCATCCGCGGATGCAATTGATCCAATGCCCGCTGAGAATACGACGATTATCGCAACAGCCGGATCAATGCCTCGAGGAATCGATCGGTCGGCCCGGATTGCCGGTTTCCGGGTATCGCGTTCGGGTAAAATACCGCCCTTTTGGCGTTCGCCGTTCCGGCGGCCGCCATCGCCAGAACGCCGATCGGCGAATTTTGGCCGTCTAGAATACGCCGCGGCGCCCGGTTCGACCGGCCGCGAGCGCCCCCGGAAAGTCAGCAACAGAAGGATCGAAATGAAGAAGGCCGCCCTGTGCGCCGCCCTCGCCCTCGTGGCGGGCAGCGCCTTCGCGAAGGAGTGGAAGACCGTGCGGATCGGCGTCGACGCCAGCTACCCGCCGTTCGAGTCGACCGCGCCGAGCGGCGAGATCGTCGGGTTCGACGTCGATCTCACCAAGGAAATCTGCAAGCGGATCAACGTGAAATGCGTGTGGGTGGCGCAGGATCTCGACGGGATCATCCCGGCGCTGAAGGCGAAGAAGTACGACGTCATCGTGTCGTCGTTGACCGTCACGGACAAGCGCCGCGAACAGATCGACTTCTCCGACAAGGTATACGACGCGCCGGCGCGGATGATCGCGAAGGCCGGTTCGCCGCTGCTGCCGACGATCGCATCGCTGAAGGGCAAGCGCGTGGGCGTCGAGCAGGGCTCGACGCAGGAAACCTACGCGAAGGCGTACTGGGAGCCGCAGGGCGTGACGATCATTCCTTACCAGAACCAGGACCAGGTCTATGCCGATCTCGGCTCGGGCCGCCTCGACGCGACGCTGCAGGACGAGCTGCAAGCCGACTACGGCTTCCTGCGCACGCCGCGCGGCAAGGGCTTCGCGTTCGCCGGGCCGGAAGTGAAGGATCCGAAGACGATCGGCGACGGCACCGCTATCGGCCTGCGCAAGGAAGATACGGACCTGAAGCTCAAGATCAACAAGGCGCTGGCCGACATGCACAAGGACGGCACGTACGACCGGCTGTCGCACAAGTATTTCGCGTTCAGCGTCTATTCGGCTTCGGCCCGCTGAGCGTCGAAAAGAAGAGGCAACGGATGCGGGGGCGGCCCCGTGTCCGGGCAGTACAGGCAGTCGACCACGCGCCGCCCGCCCCCTCGCCCGCCGCTCGCGCGACGGGCTGGCCCGGCACCGATGCCGGGGCGGACGGTCATGATACGCACGAGGCGTTCCGCGCAGCTTGGCGGGCGCGTCTTTCGCGGCGCACCGCGTGCGCCCTACGGGACCACACTAGGGACCACCCCAGGGACCACATATGTTTCTACAAGGTTACGGCCCGCTGATCCTCGCTGGCACCTGGCAAACCGTCAAACTGGCGGTGCTTTCGCTCGCGCTGTCGTTTCTGCTGGGGCTGCTCGGCGCGGGCGCGAAGCTGTCGCGCAACCGCTTCACGAACGGCGTCGGCACCGTCTACACCACGCTGATCCGCGGCGTGCCCGACCTCGTGCTGATGCTGCTGCTGTTCTACAGCCTGCAGATCTGGCTGAACATGGCGACCGACGCGCTCGGCTGGGACCAGATCGACATCGACCCGTTCCTCGCCGGCGTGCTCGTGCTCGGCTTCATCTACGGCGCGTACTTCACCGAGACCTTCCGCGGGGCGTTCCTGTCGGTGCCGCGCGGCCAGCTCGAGGCCGGCAGCGCGTACGGGATGACCAACTGGCAGGTGTTCACGCGGATCATGTTCCCGCAGATGATGCGCTTCGCGCTGCCGGGCATCGGCAACAACTGGCAGGTGCTCGTGAAGTCGACCGCGCTCGTGTCGATCATCGGCCTGGCCGATGTCGTGAAGGCGTCGCAGGACGCCGGCAAGGGCACGCTGCGGTTCTTCTTCTTCACGCTGATCGCGGGTGCCGTCTACCTCGCGATCACGACGATCTCGAACTTCGTGCTGATGTGGCTCGAAAAGCGCTACTCGACCGGCGTCCGCAAGGCTGACCTATGATCGACCTCATCCAAGAATACTGGCGCAACTACCTCTACACCGACGGCTACCGCATCACCGGCGTCGCGATCACGCTGTGGCTGCTGGTCGTGTCGATCGGCCTCGGCTTCTGCCTGTCGGTGCCGCTCGCGGTCGCGCGCGTGTCGAAGAAGAAGTGGCTGTCGGGCGCCGTGTGGCTCTACACGTACGTGTTCCGCGGCACGCCGCTCTACGTGCAGCTGCTGCTCTGCTACACGGGCCTCTACAGCCTGCAGGCCGTGCGCGGCACGCCGATGCTCGACGCGTTCTTCCGCGACGGGATGCACTGCACGCTGCTCGCGTTCACGCTGAACACCTGCGCGTACACCACCGAGATCTTCGCGGGTGCGATCAAGGCGACGTCGTACGGCGAGATCGAAGCCGCGCGTGCCTACGGGATGTCCACGTTCACGATGTATCGCCGCGTGATCCTGCCGTCGGCACTGCGTCGCGCGCTGCCGCTGTACAGCAACGAAGTGATCCTGATGCTGCACGCGACCACCGTCGCCTTCACCGCGACCGTGCCGGACATCCTGAAGATCGCCCGCGACGTGAACTCGGCGACCTACATGTCGTTCCATGCGTTCGGCATCGCCGCCCTGCTCTACCTCGCGATCTCGTTCACGCTCGTGTGGCTGTTCCGCCAGGCCGAGCGTCGCTGGCTCGCGTATCTGCGCCCGCAAGGCAAGTAAGTTTTCGCAGGACTATTGATGAATTCCCAGACTCAGAAGCTTTTCGTCGACGATCTGCACAAGCGGTACGGCGACAACGAGGTGCTCAAGGGCGTGTCGCTGAAGGCGAACTCGGGCGACGTGATCAGCGTGATCGGCTCGTCCGGCTCCGGCAAGAGCACGATGCTCCGCTGCATCAACTTCCTCGAGCAGCCGAATGCGGGCCGCATCTTCGTCGACGGCGAGGAAGTGCGCACCGCGCTCGACAAGTCGGGCGCGCTGCGCGCGGCCGATACGAAGCAGTTGCAGCGCGTGCGCACCAAGCTGTCGATGGTGTTCCAGCACTTCAATCTCTGGTCGCACATGAACGTGATCGAGAACGTGATGGAAGCGCCCGTGAACGTGCTCGGCATCCCGAAGAAGGAAGCCGAGGAGCGTGCGCGCGCGTATCTCGAGAAAGTCGGCCTCGCGCCGCGCGTCGAGAAGCAGTATCCGTCGCACCTGTCGGGCGGCCAGCAGCAGCGTGTCGCGATTGCGCGCGCGCTGGCGATGCATCCGGACGTGATGCTGTTCGACGAACCGACGTCGGCGCTCGACCCGGAACTGGTGGGTGAAGTGCTGAAGGTGATGCAGAAGCTCGCCGAGGAAGGCCGCACGATGATCGTCGTCACGCACGAGATGGGCTTCGCGCGCAACGTGTCGAACCACGTGATGTTCCTGCACCAGGGCCGAGTCGAGGAAGAAGGCGTGCCGTCCGAGGTGTTTGCCAACCCGAAGAGCGAACGCCTGCGCGGGTTCCTGTCCGGCAGCCTCAAGTAACGCGCACGAAACGCACGACGTTCGAACGGGCGCCTCGCGGCGCCCGTTTTGCGTTTACGTGGCGTCTATGTGGCGTCTATGTGGCGTCTATGTGGCGTTCATGCGGCGCTCACCGGCGCGCTGTCGGCGAACGCGCGCAGCTCGTCGCCCGCGAGCCGGTAACGCACCCATTCGCTCTGCGGCGCCGCGCCGACGCTCTCGTAGAAGCGGATCGCCGGCTCGTTCCAGTCGAGCACGCTCCACTCGAAACGCCCGCAACCCGACTCGACCGCGATCCGCGCGAGCGCCTTCAGCAGCCGCAGCCCGGCGCCCGCGCCGCGAAAACGCGGCGACACGTACAGGTCCTCGAGATACAGCCCCTGCCGGGCGAGCCACGTCGAATACGAGAAGAAATACACGGCGAAGCCGGCCGGCTCGCCGTCGACCTCGCAGATCAGCGCGCGCGCCGGCGATCCGTCGCCGAACAGGCTGCGCTCGAGCGACGCGGGCGTCGCGATCACTTCATGCTCGGCCTTCTCGTAGACGGCCAGTTCGGTAATGAAACGCAGGATCTGCGGCACGTCGGCGACGGTGGCGGAACGAATGTCGATTTGCACGGGATGAGCCCTCCTCCGGCCCGGACTTGAAACGGAAAGCAGCGCCGCGCAGCCGCGCTGGCGCCAATCAGATCGTCATGCTACGTTCACGCAGCGCCTGCAGGAAGTGCAGGTTTTTCATCCTGACCTGAACATGATGCATCCCGATCTGCGCCGTCTCGACCTGAACCTGCTGCTCGTGTTCGACGCGCTGTACCGCCACCGGTCCGTCGCCGCGGCCGCGCACGAGCTTGCATTGAGCCCGTCCGCGCTGAGCCACGCGCTCGCGCGGCTGCGCGACGCGATCGGCGATGCCCTGTTCGTGCGCCTCGGCAACGAGATGCAGCCGACCGTGCGCGCCGACGACATCGCCACCTGGGCCGGCGACGCGCTCGACGCGATGTCGAAGGGGCTTGCCCGCGCGCGCCGCTTCGATCCCGCGCAAAGCGACCGCACGTTCGTGTTCGCGGCGACCGACTACACGGCCTTCGCCGTGCTGCCGGCGTTTCTCGCGCGCATCCAGCATGTCGCGCCACGGTTGCGGATCCGCATCGTGCATTCCGACCGGAAGATTTCCGTCGACGAACTCGCGGCCGGCCGCATCGATTTCGCGCTCGGCTACCACGAGGAATCGGCGGCCGACGCGCCGGGCATCGAGGACTTCGACTGGTTCTCCGACGACTACGTCGTCATCGCGAGCGCCGCGCATCCGGACATCCGCCGGCGGCTCACGCTCGACCAGTACCTGGCGGCACGCCACGTGGTCGTCACGCCGTGGAACGAGTCGCGCGGCGTCGTCGACCACGTGCTCGACCGGCTCGGCCTCGCGCGGCAAGTCGCCGTGCAGTTGCCGACCGTACTGGCCGCACCGTTCGTGATTGCGGAATCCGCGCTGCTGATGACCGTGCCGAACCGCGCCGCGCAGGCGCTCCGGCACGCGGCGCCGATCCGCATCTTTCCGGCGCCGTTCGAGATCCCGCGCTACACCGTGAAGGTCTACTCGCACGCGAAGCACGCGCGCACCGATGCGCATCGCTGGATTCGCACGCAGTTGCTCGAAGCGAGGCCGGAGCCTGCCTGACCGGAGCGCGCCGGCGCACCGCGTCGCGCGTCGCCGTGCCAGCGCGACAGGCACGGGCCGGCGACGTCCGGTGGCCGCCCATTCATTACGAAATACTTACCAATTTCTCCTGTCTGGCGCATACGCCCGCGCCCCCTGCAACGTCAATAGTGGCAATCCTTGATCCCTGTTTGCGAAAGCCGTGTCTCCCTTGTAGCACAAGGGTTTTCCGTTAATTGCAAACCCTCGGCGCACCTGTTGCCCACCGTGTTGCATGGCAATTTGGCGACAGGTGTTAGTCAAACAACGATTTCCATCGCCACAAAATTGTATTTTTGCTAAATTAGTAACCAAAGTAGCAAAACGAAGTTCGTGAAATGTAGTTTAGCTTCACGACACTACAAGGAGACCCCGCAGGCCGACCCGGCTGCGCGGGACCGCTCAACGGTTTTCCGTCCGCTTGCCCGCGTGCTGCGCTTACCGGCCCTGCACGAGGTCTCCCTGGTTATCCCGCTTTTGCCCGGCGCTCGCGCTCCGGGCATCTCGTGCAGTCTGGGTTGACTTTTTGACAGGGTATGGAGGAGATGATGAAGAAAGCTTTGGTCGCGGCCGCGCTGATGGCTGCTGGGGTGGTGACGGCGCACGCGCAGAGCAGCGTCACGCTGTATGGTCGCCTGGATGCCGGCCTCGAGTACCTGAACGGCCTGCAAAACGGCCACCAGGTGCGCGCGGAAAGCGGCGACTGGGGCACCAGCCTGTGGGGCTTGAAGGGCACCGAAGACATCGGCGGCGGCAACAAGATCCTGTTCCACCTCGAAGGCGCGTTCAACACGATGACGGGCGGCTTCAGCGGCTCGATCTGGGATCGTTTCGCGACCGTCGGTATCTCGAACGACCGTTACGGTACGCTGCTGTTGGGTCGTGAACTCGCGATCGCCAACGGCGTGTGGGACTTCGACCCGTTCGGCCAGTCGGCCTGGTCGACTGCCTCGCTGGTGCGCGGCCGCAACTGGAACAAGACCAGCAACAACGTGTCGTACCAGTCGCCGCAGTTCTACGGCCTCGACTTCTACGGCCAGTTCTCGTTCTCGAACTCGACCAGCTTCAACGGCAACACGACGGCCGGCCAACCGGGCCGTGCAGCCGGCGCACAGGTCACCTATACGAATTCGCTGTTCCAGTTGCGCGGCATCTACGACGAAACGCGCGACAGCAACGGCCGCTTCTCGGACGTGTTCAACTACTCGCGTGAATACTTCGCGGGCGTGAACGTGTTCCTCGGCCAGTTCAAGGTTCAGGCCGCTTACCAGGCCTCGCGCGCGGACGGCAGCGGCGGCCCGGCGGTGAACGCCGGCGTGACGGGTACCCAGCAGGTCTGGGGCGGCGTGACGTGGCAGGCAACGCCGGCAGCGGCGCTGATCGCGGCCGTGTATCACGTGAACGCGAACCACGGCGGCGGCAACGCGAACATCTACACCGTCGGCGGCTCGTACAACATCTCGAAGCGCACGCTGTTCGACCTGCAGGTCGCGACGGTGCGCAACAGCAAGAACGCCAACTTCGGCCTGAACGCGAACGGCGCCGGTACGGCCGTGTCGACGGGCAACCCGAATCCGGGCGGCAGCCAGACCGGCGTCTACGCCGGCATCCAGCACCTGTTCTGATCAGGCGCCGTCAAACAACGATTCGACAACACTTTCCACGCTGCTGCGAGAGGCGCGTATCGGTGCGGTACCCAAACGGGTATCGCACCGTTTTTTATTGTCTGGGCCTGAAACGGCCCGCTGACGAATACGGCGCTCAGACGGCCGCTTCGTTCTCTTCGCCGGTGCGGATGCGGATCACGCGCTCGACATCCGACACGAAGATCTTGCCGTCGCCGATCTTGCCGGTGCGCGCCGCGCCGATCACCGCGTCGATCACCTGGTCGACCTGCGCTTCCGCGACGACGACCTCGATCTTCATCTTCGGCAGGAAGTCGACGACGTATTCCGCGCCGCGATACAGTTCGGTATGCCCCTTCTGGCGGCCGAAGCCCTTCACTTCCGTCACGGTCAGGCCCGTGAGACCCACTTCGGCGAGCGCTTCGCGGACTTCGTCCAGCTTGAACGGCTTGATGATGGCAGTGATGCGTTTCATGGTGGTTGTCCCCCAATGCTCGTTTGGATGAAAAATCGCGACCCCGAATTGTAAGCCTGCGAGCCGCATGCGGCCCAGCACGGCTCAGTCGAGGCGTTCGGTGAAACGTGACGTGATCGGGTAGCGCCAGTCGCGCCCGAATGCGCGATGCGTGACGCGAATGCCGATCGGCGCCTGGCGGCGCTTGTATTCGTTGATCTTGATGAGCCGCGTCACGCGTTCGACGTCCGCCTGCGCATAACCGGCCGCGACGATCTCGGCGAGCGGCCGATCTTCTTCCATGTACATCCGCATGATCGCGTCGAGTACGTCGTAAGGCGGCAGGCTGTCCTGGTCGGTCTGGTTCTCGCGCAGCTCGGCCGACGGCGCACGCGTGAGGATCCGCTCGGGGATCACGTCGCGCAGTGCATAGTCGGCCGTTTCGTTGCGATAACGGCAGAGCCGGTACACGAGCGTCTTCGCGATGTCCTTGATCACCGCGAAGCCGCCGGCCATGTCGCCGTACAGCGTGCAGTAGCCGACCGCCATCTCGCTCTTGTTGCCGGTCGTCAGCACGATCGAGCCGAACTTGTTCGACAGCGCCATCAGCAGCGTGCCGCGGATACGCGCCTGGATGTTCTCTTCCGTCGCGTCTTCCGCGCGGCCCGCGAACTCGCCCGCGAGCGCCGCGCGGAATGCATCGAACATCGGCGCGATCGCGATCTCGTCGTAGCGCACGCCGACGCGCCGCGCCATCTCCGCCGCGTCGGTGGTCGAGATGTCGGCCGTGAAGCGCGACGGCATCATCACCGCGCGCACGCGCCCGGGCCCGAGCGCATCGCATGCGACCGCGAGCACCAGCGCCGAATCGACACCGCCCGACAGCCCGATCAGCACGCCCGGAAAGCCGTTCTTGCCGATGTAGTCGCGCACGCCGGTCACGAGCGCGCGGTACACCTGCGCGTCGGTCGACAGCTCGGGCGCGATCGCGCCGGGCAACGGCCGCGCGCCGTCGAATTCGACGATCGCGTGCCCTTCGTCGAACTGCGGCATCCTCGCGACGAGCGCGCCCTGCGCGTCGAGCACGAACGAGCCGCCGTCGAATACGAGTTCGTCCTGGCCGCCGACGAGGTTCACGTACACCATCGGCAGCCCGGTTTCGCGAATCCGCGCGCGCAGGATGTCGACGCGCACCGCTTCCTTGTTCATGTGGTACGGCGAGCCGTTCGGGATCAGCAGCACCTGCGCGCCGGCCGCCTTCGCGATCTGCGCGGCCGATGCATGCCACGCATCCTCGCAGATGATCACGCCGTACTTCACGCCGTTCAGCTCGAACACGAGCGGCTCGGCGTCCGTCGCGAAGTAGCGCTTCTCGTCGAACACCTCGGTGTTGGGGAGGTCCTGCTTGCGGTAGGTGCCGACGATCTCGCCGCCGACGATCAGCGATACCGCGTTGTAGGTATCGGTGGGCGGCACGCCGCGCTCGATCGGGCGGTTTGCATTACCATCGACGGCTGGCGCATGCGGATCGCCGCCCGGCGCGCCCGCGCCGCGCAACGGATGGCCGACCAGCACCGCGAGCCCGTCGAACGCCTTCAAGGCGCCGGCGAGCGCGTCGAGCGCGGCCGCTGCCGCCGCGTAGAACGCCGGCCGCAGCAGCAGGTCTTCCGGCGGATAGCCGGACAGCGCAAGTTCGGGTGCGATCATCAGCTGCGCACCATCGTTGTGCGCGGCGCGCGCGGCCGCGACGATCCGCGCGACGTTGCCGGCGAAATCGCCAACGGTTACGTTGATCTGGGCGAGAGCGAGTCGGGTCTTCATGGCGGGATCGGCGCAGCCCGGCGGCGCGCCCTGAACGGCTGACGAAATCGTCCCGGTGCGGGCCCGCGCAGGCCCTCGCATCCGGCGACACAGAATGGTACGGATTCACGCTTGAAACACGAACGCATCGATTATCGCACGGGCATCCTGTCGTCCCCCGCGGAGGTGCCGGCCGACGAATGGAACGCGCTGCTCGCCCGCGACGTGCAGCCGACGCCCTTCCTGCGCCACGAATTCCTCGACGCGCTGCACGTCGCGCGCTGCGCGGTCGACGACACCGGCTGGTCGCCGCATTTCGTCACGCTGACCGACGAGCGCACCGGGCGCCTCGCGGCCGCCGCGCCCGTCTACGCGAAGCAGCATTCGTACGGCGAATACGTGTTCGACTGGGCCTGGGCCGACGCGTACCAGCGCAACGACCTGCCCTACTACCCGAAGCTGCTGTGCGCGGTGCCGTTCACGCCCGTGCAGGGCACGCGCCTGCTCGCGGCCGACGACGATGCGCGCCGCCGTCTCGCGGCCACGCTGCTCGCATTCGCCGAGCAGAGCGACGTGTCGTCGCTGCACGTGCTGTTCCCGACCGGCGACGAAGCAGCGCTCCTCGAATCGATGGGCATGATGCTGCGCGAAGGCGTGCAGTTCCACTGGATCAACGACGGCTACCGCCACTTCGACGATTTCCTCGGCACGCTCGAGCAGAAGAAGCGCAAGAACATCCGCGCGGAGCGGCGCAAGGTGCACGAGGCGGGCGTGACGTTCCGGCGGCTGACCGGCGACCGGATCACCGACGCCGACTGGCGCTTCTTCTCGCGCTGCTACCGGCAGACCTATCGCGAACACTATTCGAGCCCGTACCTGAACCTCGACTTCTTCCGCACGATCGGTGCGACGATGCCCGAGAACCTGCTGCTCGTGATCGCGGAAGCCGGCGGCCAGCCGATCGCGAGCGCACTCGCCGTCTACCGGCGCGGCGAGAACGGCGGCGGCACGCTGTACGGCCGCTACTGGGGCGCGGTCGAGCACGTGCCGTGCCTGCATTTCGAAACGGCCTACTACCAGCTGCTCGAGTTCTGCATCGAGGCCGGGCTCGACACGTTCGAAGGCGGCGCGCAGGGCGAACACAAGCTCGCGCGCGGCTTCCTGCCGACCGTCACGCACTCCGCGCACTGGCTCGCGCACCCGGCATTCTCGGACGCCGTCGCGCGCTTTCTCGAACGCGAGACCGAGCATATCCACGCGTACGTCGACGAATTGCGCGAACACGATCCGTTCCGGCGCGGTGGCGGGTAACGGCTGCGCGCCGGAAGCCGCCGGAACGTGGCAGTACGTGCCGGCACGCGACGAGACCACGACCGGCCTCGCCGCGTGCCGCGTGGCCGCCCGGCTCAGTGCGCGGCGAGCGTCACCGTCGTCGACTGCGCCTGCGGGTCACGCGACGAAGCCGCCGCCGACAGCCCGTAGCTGCCCGCGGCGATCCGCCACGCATGCGCATTCGCATCCCACACCGCGAAGCGCTGCGCCGGCACCGCAACGCTGACGGTACGCGCCTCGCCCGGCTGCAGCGCGACCTTGGTCCAGCCGACGAGGCGCTTCGGCGGTTCACCGAGCGACGCGGGCAGTGCCGCGTAGATCTGCACCGTCTGCGCACCGGCCCGCGCGCCGGTGTTCGTCACCGTCACGCCGACCGTCACGTTGCCTGCCGCATCGGCCCGCGCGGACAGCGCCGACAACGCATACGTCGTGTACGACAGCCCGTAGCCGAACGGGAACAGCGGCTCGATCGCCTTCGCGTCGAACCAGCGATAGCCGTACGCGAGCCCTTCTGCGTAAACGGTCTGCGTGCGCGACGGATCGATCGCCGGCTGCGGCAGGTCGGCCTCCTGCTTCGGGAACGTCAGCGGCAGCCGGCCCGACGGGTTCGCATCGCCGAACAGCAGATCGGCGATCGCCTGGCCGCCCTGCGCGCCGGGATACCACGCTTCGAGCACACCATGCACGTTCGCGAGCCACGGCATCAGCACGGGGCTGCCGTTCTCGAGCACGACGATCACGCGCTTCGCCTTCGCCGCGACCGCCGCAATCAGCGCGTTCTGGTCGTATTGCTGGTTGTACGGGTCGGCCTTCGCATCGGGCAGCGACAGGCTCGCGAGGTCGAGCCCTTCCGTCTGCCACTGCGTCGCGAACACGATCGCGACATCGGCCTGCGCGGCCGCGCTCGCCGCGGCATTCGCGTCGGTTCCGTCGAGGTAGCTGACCGCCGCGTTCGGCGCCTTCGCGCGAATCGCCGCGAGCGGCGCGGACTTGTACCACGTCGCACAGCCGCCGAACAGCGTGTCGGCGGGTTGCTGGCAGGTCGTCACCGCATTGCCGTCGATCGCCGGCACCGCGCCCGAGCCGCCGCCCGACAGCACGCCCGCGTCCGCATGCCCGCCGATCACGACGACCGACTTCAGCGCGCCGGCCGCCAGCGGCAGCACGGGCTGCGCATCGCCGGGCGCGGCCGCGTTCTTCAGCAGCACC
>JABLTH010024633.1_pt1 | contig 16357 bp, 14 predicted proteins | sample 7875711 | NCBI WGS metagenome assembly JABLTH01 (sample SAMN14941262, study PRJNA633318) | bioreactor metagenome | isolation source: bioreactor | place: China | collected 2019-03-05 | reverse complement strand
GACGACACCGGCCTGCTGGTGATGCCGCTGTGCCACGCCAATTCGCTGTACTTCGCGATGACCTTCGCCACCGTGGGCGCCACCATCGTCGTCGACGACCGGCGCAGCTTCGACCCCGAAGCGCTGCTGGCCACGCTGGCGCGCGAGCGCGTGACCTTCACCTCGCTGGTGCCCACGCACTACATCATGATGCTGTCGCTCCCTGCCGAGGTGAAGGCGCGGCACGACCTGCGCGCGGTGGGCAAGCTGCTGGTGAGCTCGGCGCCGGCGCGCAAGGACACCAAGCTCGCGATCCTGCAGCTGTTCCCGAACGGCAGGCTGTTCGAGCTCTACGGCAGCACCGAAGCCGGCTGGGTGACGGTGCTGCGCCCCGACGAGCAGATCGACCGCCTGGGCTCGGTCGGCCGCGAATGGGCCGGCTCGGGGCCGATCCGCCTGCTCGACGACCAGCGCCGCGAGGTGCCCGACGGCGAGGTGGGAGAACTCTTCTCGCGCACCCCCTGGTCCTTCGAAGGCTACTGGAAGAACCCGCAGAAGACCGCCGAGGCGATGGAAGGCGAATGGGTCAGCGTGGGTGACATGGCGATGCGCGACGCCGAAGGCTTCCTCCACCTGGTCGACCGCAAGAGCAACATGATCATCAGCGGCGGCGAGAACATCTACCCTTCGGAAGTGGAAGCGGTGATCGCCGCGAATCCGAAGGTGCAGGACGTCGCCGTGATCGGCGTGCCTGACGAGAAGTGGGGCGAAGCGGTGCAGGCCGTGGTCGTGCTGCAGCCCGGCGTGCAGGCCATCGAGGCCGAGATCCTGGACTGGTGCCGGGAGCGCATCGCCGGCTACAAGCGGCCGCGTTCGGTGCTGTTCATTGAGGAAGGGCGCATGCCGCGAACGGCCACCGGGAAGATCCAGCACCGGCGGCTGCGCGACCAGCTGGTGAACGGGAACTAGGGCTTCGCCCCCTTCTCCCGCAGCAGCTGCGCGATGCGCGCGAAGCCCCGCTGTTCCGCGTGCGCCAGCGGCCGCACGCCCTGCCCGTCGGCCCCGTTGGGGTTCGCGCCCGCCTCCAGCAGCAGGCGCACGATCTCGGTGTGCGCCGCGCCGCCGTCGCCCAGGAGGATGGCCTCCAGCAGCGCGGTCCAGCCGAGCCGGTTCACATGGTCCACCGGCACCGCGGTTTCCTTCAGCAATGTGCGCACCGTCTCCACGTGGCCGTGGTGCGCCGCCGGGATGAGCGCGCTGCCGCCGTAGCGGTTCACGCGCGTGAAGTCGGCCTTGGGCGCCAGCAGGCGCAGGATCTCCAGCCGCCCTTCGGCGCCGGCGTAGAGGAAGGGCGAGTCCTGGATCTCGTCCTGCGCGTTGACGTCGGCGCCGCGGCGCACCAGTTCGCGCGCCGCCTCCACCTGGTTGGCGTGCGTGGCCGCCAGCAGCGCGGTGCGCCGGCGCGCGTCGCGCTGGTCCACCGGCGTGCCTTCGTCCAGCAGCTTTCGCAGCGCCGGCAGGTCGCCGCGCTCCGCCGCCTCCACCAGGGGCGGCAAGGGCTGGGCCGACGCGCCGGCACAGGCCAGCGCCAGAAGCGCCGTCAGTGCGAAGGTCTTGAAGTGCTTCAAGTAATTCAACAAAAGCACAAAAGTTATTGCATTCGATGCCGACAACACAACTGACGCCGCCGCAAGGCGCCAAGGAAGGGTTGGAATGATGACGAATTTGCTGCAGCAGCTGCGTCTGACTGCGCGCATGGCCCTGGGTTTCGGTTCCCTGCTGCTGCTGATGGTCGCCTGCGTGGCCGTCGCCGCCCTGCGCTTCGGCGAGGTGCGCGCCGCCACCGACCGCCTGATGGAGGTGGAATGGGTGAAGGCGCAGGCCGTGGCCGACCTGAACACCGCCACCCGCGCCACCGGGCGCCGCTCGCTCGAGCTGCTGGTCACCGAAGACGCGAACCGGATGCGCGAGCTGCGCGACCGCATCGCCGACAACCGCAAGCTCGCCGACGCCTCGGTGGAGACGCTGCGGCGCCTGATCTACCGGCCCGAAGGCAAGCAGCTGCTGGCCGAGATCGAGGCGCTACGCCACCAGTACCTCCAGGTCTTCGAAGCCGAGGACGCCGAGCTGGAAGCCGGCCACCGCGCCGAGGCGGTGGCGCGCGCGGAGAACGCGCTGATGCCGTTGCTGGACCGGCTGCAGGAGAAGACCACTGCCCTCAACGCGCTGCAGACGCGCCTGGCCGGCGAGGCGCGCGACTCGGTGCGCGCCACCGTGCAGAACGCGCTCTGGACCATGCTGGCGCTGGGCGCCGGCGCGCTGGTGGCCGGTGCGCTGCTGGCCGCCGTGCTGTCGCGTTCGATCACGCAGCCGGTGGCCGAAGCGGTGGCGTTGGCGCGCCGCGTCGCCGAAGGCGACCTGGGCGTGCGCATCGAGGCGCAGGGCCGTGACGAGGTGGCCGACCTGCTGCGTGCGCTGCACGACATGAGCGTGCGCCTGGCCGGCGTGGTGGCCGGCGTGCGCAGCAATGCCGAGAGCGTGGCCACCGCAAGCGCGCAGATCGCGCACGGCAACCAGGACCTGAGCCAGCGCACCGAGGAACAGGCCAGCGCGCTGCAGCAGACCGCCGCCTCGATGGAACAGCTGGGCTCCACCGTCGAGCAGAACGCCACCCACGCGCGCCAGGCCAACACGCTGGCCGCCGAAGCCGCGAGCGTGGCGCGCAGCGGCGGCGAAGCGGTGGGCAAGGTGGTGGCCACGATGCAGGGCATCCACGACAGTTCGCGCCGCATCGCCGAGATCATCGGCACCATCGACGGCATCGCCGTCCAGACCAACATCCTGGCGCTCAACGCGGCGGTGGAGGCGGCGCGCGCCGGCGAGCAGGGCCGCGGCTTCGCGGTGGTGGCCGGCGAGGTGCGCGCGCTCGCGCAACGCAGCGCCGAGGCGGCGCGCGAGATCAAGAGCCTCATCACCGCCAGCGTCGAGCAGGTGGAACAGGGCCACGACCTGGTGGCCGACGCCGGCCAGACCATGCAGCGCATCCTGCAGGCCATCGAGCGCGTGAGCACCATCGTCGACGAGATCACCCACGCCAGCGCCGAGCAGAGCACCGGCGTCGGCCAGATCGGCGAAGCGGTCGGCCAGATGGACCAGGTGACGCAGCAGAACGCGGCCTTGGTGGAAGAGAGCGCGGCCGCCGCCGAGAGCCTGAAGGAACAGGCGCAGCAGCTGGTCAGCGCGGTGGCGGTGTTCCGCCTCGGCGCCCACGCGGCCTGAAGGTCAGGCGCGCAGCACGCCCTTGAGCGCCTTCACGAACGCCGCGTCGACCGCGCCGAGCCTGCCGCTCCTGGCGACGATTCGGCCTTCGGCGTCGAGGGCCTCGATCAGGGTGGAGTGGTTGAACTCGCCGCTGTCCAGCCGCCGGTACTGCACGCCCAGCACGGCGGCGACCTTGCGCACCGTGGCCTCGTCGGCGCGCGCCAAGGTCCAGCGGGCGTCGCAGCGGCGGTCGGCGGCGGTCTTCTTCAGCACCGCCACGCTGTCGCGCGCGGGGTCGAAGCTGACCATCAGCAGGCGCAGCAGCTCGCGTTCGGCCGCCTTCAGGGCCTTCAGCGTGAGGTGCAGGGTCTCGAAGATCGTCGGGCACACCATCTCGCACGAGGCGTAGAACATGCTGGCCAGCAGCGGCCGGCCGCGCAGCGAAGACAGCTCGAAGGCACGGCCGTCCTGGTCGGTGAGCGTGGCGTCGAGCTGGTAGACCGAGTCGCCGGGCAGCGGCGCGGCGCGCGCCCAGGCCGGCGCGGCCAGCAGGGCCAGGGCCTGGCGGCGCCGCAGCGGCTTCACGGCCCCTTGCCTTCCAGCGGCCGCGCGCAGCGGAAGCCCAGGTTGCCGGTGGTCCCCGACGCTTCCAGCGAAGACAGCAGCGCGATGCGCATCACCACCGCGTAGCTCTCGCGGTCGACGATGTTGATCGCGCCCGAGCCGCAGAACTTCGCCAGGTCGGGGTCGCCCTGGGTCCGGCTGTCACCGGCGATGAACAGGGCGTTGAAGTCCTCCACCCATTCCCAGGCCAGGCCGTGCAGGTCGCTCACGCCGTAGACGTTCGGCGCGCCGCCCACCGGGCCGGCGGGTGCGTTCGAAGGGCGTGCGTACCAGGCCAGGATGCGCTGGCGCCAGGCGGGGTCGGCGCGCGCGTCGCGCCGCGTCTCGTCGGCGGCGGCGGCGTACTCCCATTCCAGCCAGGTAGGCAGGCGCGCGCCTTCGCTTTCGCAGAAGGCCCGGGCGGCGAACCAGCTGACGTGCACCACCGGGCTGGAGGGTGAAACTCCCGGCGGCATTTGCAGTTCCGAAGGCCACGAAGCCAGGTAGTGCGCATCGGCGAAGACGGCCGGCACGCGGCCGCGCCGCCACGCCGGCTGCACGCGCACGAAGGCCAGGTACTCGGCCAGCGTCACCGGCGTGCGGCGCAGTTCGAACGGCTTCAGCTCGACCGGCGTCGACTGCGTCGGCACCTTGCCCTGCGGCAGCACGCTTTCGAAGCGGCCGCCGGGCAGCGCGGCGTAGTCGGCGGCGCTGGCCGCTGCCGACAGCGCCGCGAAGGCGGCCACGGCGAAGCCGCGCATCAGCTTTCTCTCCTCAGTGCCCGGTCGGCGCCGCCGCGGTGGGCGGCGAAGCGCGCTGCGCCTTCACCTCCTCCTTCGAGATGCGGCCGCCCGGGTTGCCCCAGCTGTTGAGCACGTAGGTCAGGATGTTGGCCACCTCGTCGTCGGTGAGCTGGTTCATCGGCGGCATCACCGAGTTGTATTCCTGCCCGTTCACCGTGACCTTGCCCGAAAGCCCGTGCAGCACCACGCCCATGGCGCGCTTGGGGTCGGCAGCCAGGTAGTCGGACTTCGCCAGCGGCGGGAACACGCCCGGCAGCCCGGCGCCGTTGGCCTGGTGGCACACCGAGCAGGTGCCGGCGAACAGCGCCTGACCGGCCTGCACCTGGTCTTCCTGCGTCAGCGCGCCCGCCTGCGCCTTCTCGGCCGCCTTCGTCACCGCGGCCATGTTGGGTTGCGCGCGGTCGCCCAGGTAGACCGAGTCGAGTTCCTTGCCCGAATAGATGGCCTTGTCCTCCGGGCCGTCGACCTTCAGGATCGCCAGCGCGCCCTTGTTGAAGGCGCGGAAGATCGAGTGGTCCACCAGCACGTAGCTGCCGGGCACGCGGGTCGTGAACTTCACGATCGCCGCACCGCCGGCGGGGATGAGCGTGGTCTGCACGTTGCGCTGCACCGCGCTGCCGCCTTCGTAGCGCACCTGGTCGAAGATGGCGCCGATGACGTGGAAGCTGCTCACCAGGTTGGGCCCGCCGTTGCCCACGTACAGGCGCACCGTCTCGCCGGTCTTGGCCGTCATCGCCTTCTCGCCGGTGAGCGCGCCTTCGGCGCCGTTGAACAGCACGTAGGTGGGCCGCTCGTCGATGGCCTTCTCCATGTCGAAGGGCTGCAGGCCCTTCTCGCGGTACTTGCCCGTGGTGTAGAAGTCGCCCTGCATCACGTAGTACTCGTGGTCCACCTTGGGCATGCCTTCGGGCGGCTCCACCAGGATCAGGCCATACATGCCGTTGGCCACGTGCATGCCCACCGGCGCGGTGGCGCAGTGGTAGACGTAGATGCCCTCGTTGAGCGCCTTGAAGGTGAACTGCGACGCGTGCCCTGGCGCGGTGAAGCTGGAAGCGGCGCCGCCGCCCGGCCCGGTGACGCCGTGCAGGTCGATGTTGTGCGGCATCTTGCTGCTGGGGTGGTTCTTCAGGTGGAACTCCACCGTGTCGCCCTGGCGCACGCGGATGAAGCTGCCCGGCACCGTGCCGCCGAAGGTCCAGAAGGTGTAGTTCACGCCTTCGGAGATGGGCATCTCCTTCTCGATCACCTCGAGCTCGACGATCACCTTCGCCGGCACCTTGCGCCCGGTGGGCGGCGGCACGTGGGGCGGGCTGGTGAGCACCGCCTTGACGGGCGCGCCTTGCGGCGGGCCGAAGTCGCCGGGCAGCCTTTTCGCGCCGGCGGCGTTGGCTGCGTGCGACAGCAGCAGGCCCATCATGGCGATCAGAAACACCCCGGCGCGCCAGGGTCCGCGGGCTCGCGTCTTCATCCTGTCATCTCCGCTCGGTTGGCCTGCGCTCGTGCGCGGTGCCGAACCATGGTGCAGCAGCACCCTTGCGATTCGAGCGAAACCTTGGCGCCGTCACGGGCAAGCCCGACACCCCGGCGCGCGCTGAAAGGGTGGCGCCAGGGGTGCTGGATATGATCGATTCGATGGAAGCCTTTCTCGTGTCCACCGGCGTCGTCGCGCTCGGTGAAATGGGCGACAAGACCCAGCTGCTGGCCATCGTGCTGGCCGCCATGTTCCGCCGCCCCGCCCCCATCATCGCGGGCATCCTGGTGGCCACGCTGGCCAACCACACCGCGGCCGGCGCGCTGGGCGGCTGGGTGGCGCAGCTGCTCGGCCCCGACCTGCTGCGCTGGGTGATCGGGCTCTCGTTCATCGCGATGGCGGCCTGGATGCTGGTGCCCGACGAGATCGACGAGGAAGCCGCCGGCGGCCGCCAGCGCTTCGGCGTCTTCGGCACCACGGTGGTCGCGTTCTTCCTGGCCGAGATGGGCGACAAGACGCAGATCGCGACCGTCGCGCTGGCCGCGCGCTACCCCGACGTGGTGGCGGTGGTGCTGGGCACCACCTTCGGCATGATGCTGGCCAACGTGCCGGCGGTGTTCCTGGGCGACCGCATCGCGAAGAAGGTGTCCATGCGCCTGGTGCACGCCATCGCGGCGGCCATCTTCGCGGTGCTGGGCGTGCTGACGCTGCTCAACGTGGGCAAGCTGTTCTAGTGGTGTGCGCTCGAAGTCCTTGAACCTGTCGGGTCAGGGCAATGTCGGCTTGGCCATTCGCCGGCATGGCGGTTTCGGCCAGAAGCGGAAGTCCAGAGAGACCGAATGCGCTCTGCCCGACGGACAGCTCAGTCAGTCAGGCAGGCCCGCGCGACGCAGACCCTCATACACGCGCTGGCGGTGCGCCAGGAATGTCGCCTCGTCCGACGGTTCGCGCGACCGAAATTGACTGAGCGTGAAGCCGGGGCGCAGGCGCAGAAGTTCCTGGATCTGGACTCCGGCCTCTTTCGTCCGCCCGGCATTGCCCAGTGCGCTGGCGAGAAACAGGCGGCCGAACGCGCTCTTGGGGTTCTCGGCGACTGCCTTGGCGAGCAGCTGAACGGCCTTGTCGTTGCGCCCGAGATGCAAGCAGGCCACCCCTTCGAACATCAGCCACGTCGACAGCTGCGGATCACGCGGACTGAGTCGGGTCGCCTTGTCGATCGCGGCGAGCGCTTCGTCGGGTCGGCCGAGCATGATCAGCGTGGCCGCACTGTGCGCATGCCATCGGGGATCGCTCGGGTTCAGTTCAATGGCCCGCTGAAACGATGCCAGGGCCTGCGGCAACTGCGACCTGTTGTACTGCAGCCGAGCCTTCGCGCCGAGCGCGTCGGCACTGTCTGGCGCCAGGAGCATCGCACGATCCACCGCATGCGACGCACGCAGTAGGTCCTCTTCGCGATCCTGGCGGAAGCGAATCTCATCCAGATAGGTCCAAGCGAGCAGAGCCCACGCATCGGCCAAACCGTCGTCGCGACGGACAGCGCCTTCCAGCAGTTGGCGCGCCTCCGCGACGCCTGCCTCACCTTGTCCGGTCCAGCGCAAGGCGGCTCGCGCCCGAACCAGCAGGGCGGTCGCGTCAGGCGGGCCTTGCTGGCGCTGCGAGCGCTGGGCTTCGAGACGGACGAGGCGCAGTCCCAGGCTTCCCGCAATGCGCATAACCGCGTCGTCGGGCGACCCGAGAGCACCTTCGATCGGCACTTCGAAAGTCTCGCTCCACAACTGCATCGCGTTGGTGGAGTCGGCCATGCTGATCGTGAGCTGCGTAAGGGAGTCTTGTCGGCGGCGTAGCGCGCCTTCGAGCACGTAGCGCACGCCCAGGTCCAATCCGACACGCCTCACGTCCGGGGTGTGGCCCTTGAAAGTAAACGCCGTGTTCGAGTCAATGACGAAAGCGCCGGGCAAACGCGAGAGCGATCGCGCCAACTGCTCGGTCATCTCGTCCGCGTCGATGTCATGCGCCGGATCGCCGGTCAGGTTGGCGACTGGTAACACGACCAGTGACAGCGGGGGGCGGTCCGGCGACTGCCCGGGTCGGACAAGCAGCGCAAGGCCGATGGCAATGCACAGCAGCACAGCCGCGCCGATGGTCACAGCGAGCCGCCTCTTCGAGAACCGTTCCGTCGATGTCGGCGGGTTCTCGACGGTGCTCGCAGCGCTGCTCTCGGGCGGCACGACAAAGGCGTAGCCCTCGCGGGGGACTGTCCGGATCCAATCGTGACCTCCGGGACCCAGTGCGCGGCGTATCTCCTTCACGCATTGGACGATGGAGTCCTCGGTCACGACAACCTTGGGCCAGATGGCTTGCAGCAATTCGTCCTTGCCAATGACGCGACCCGGATGGGTGACCAGGTAGTGCAGCAGGGCCGCGGTGCGTGGACGCAGCCGGGTTGTCCGGCCATCCAGCGACAGTTCGCCGCCAACGGCGTCGAACTGTCCTGAGCCCACCTTCAGGTGCCGCTCAGACCGCGATTGCGCGTCTTCGATGACTCTCTCCTGCTCGATCTTTACCACCGATTTCGTCAGTGTTCGGGACATCGGGCAGGGGCCGCCCTCACGCTTGCATCACCCATAGGGCCCTACTGGAGGTCGCTCGAAATGATGTCACGCCCAATCTTGAGGTGCTCGAAGATGAAAGCGCTATTCGCCTTGATCCTGTTCGTCACACTGGTGCCCGCCTCGGTGCTCGCAGACGACACGGCCAAGGTCATCGGGACCTGGAAGCTAAGGTCTTTCCTGAATGAGTTCCAGGACGGCAGCGAACCGAAAGCTGCGTATGGCACGAACGCGACTGGCTACATTGTCTTCACGCCGCAAGGGCGGATGATGTCCGTCGTCGAGGCGGAGGGACGAAAGGCACCCCAGACTGACGAAGAGCGGGCCGCCGCCTTCCGGACGATCATTGCATACACGGGAATGGTTCGGTTCGACGGTGACCGGTTCATCACCAAGGTCGACGTGTCCTGGAATCCGGCCTGGGTAGGCACCGAGCAGGTCAGGACCTATGCCTTGTCGAACGACCGACTTCAGGTTGTTTCCCCCTGGGTCATGAGTCCGAATCTGGGCAAGATGACGCGGGCCACGATCGTCTGGGAGCGTGTGCAGTGACCCGTGGCGTTGGCGGCAGCTGAAGGCGCTGGTCTTCGTGTTAGGCCGCTTTGGGTCGTGCAGAGAACCTCGACTTGCCACCCGATAGCGGTCACCCGGCCTCGCAGGTGGCCTCAGCGCATGTCAACGGACAAGTAGACAACCGACCGGCGCACCACACTAGACGTCCACCTCGACCACCAGTCCCGACGCGAAGGCCTCGTTCTCGACCTTGCCGTTCAGCACGTAGCCGCGAGGGTTGGCCACCACGCGCGTGGCGCCCACGCGGTAGTCGAAGCTGTCGTGCACGTGCCCGTGCAGCCACAGCGCGGGCTGCCAGCGCAGGATCTGCGCCTCCAGGTCCGACACGAAGCAGGCGTTGATGGGCGACCCCGCGAAACGCGGGTGGATGCTCTGCCGCGAAGGCGCGAAGTGGGTCACGACCACGGTGGGCCCGGCGTGCGGCAACGCGAATTGCGCCTCGAGCCAGGCCACCGATTCGTCGAACAGCCGGCGCGCTTCTTCTGGCGTGAACAGCGCACCTTCGGGCGCGACGCGGATGCGCGAGAAGTCGCGCACGCGTTCCACCGCCATGGTGCGCGCGAGTTCGCGCTCCTCGGCCTTGTCGAACAGCCGGTGGTCCGACCACAGTGTGCAGCCCAGGAAACGCACACCTGCGTGCACCCAGGCGCGGCGTTCCAGGACTTGCACCGCACTGGCCTCGCTCAGCGCCTGTAGTTGCGCATGCGTGGTCTCGAGGTCGCTGCCGTAGAACTCGTGGTTGCCGGCGACGAAGATCGCGGGCCGGTCCAGCGCGCGCGCCCAGGCGATGGCGGCGGCGGGCCGCGCCAGGTCGCCGGCCAGCACCACCACGTCGGCCTCGGCCTGCGGCGCTTCCATGCCCTGCACCGAGAGGTGCAGGTCCGACAGCAGGTGGATCCTCATCGCCCAGCGGCGCCGCGGCTCAGCCCTTGCGTTTCACCGCCGCCAGAATACCGCGCAGGATCTCGATCGGCGCCGGCGGGCAGCCCGCGACCCTGACGTCGACCGGGATCACGCGGTCCACACCGCCGCAGCTGGCGTAGCTCTCGCCGAAGATGCCGCCGTCGCAGCCGCAGTCGCCCACCGCCACCACCAGGCGCGGCTCGGGCGTCGCTTCCCAGGTGCGGCGCAAGGCCTCGGCCATGTGGCGCGAGACCGGGCCGGTGACCAGCAGCATGTCGGCATGGCGCGGGCTGGCGACGAAGCGGATGCCCAGCCCTTCGAGGTTGTAGACCGGGTTGTTGACGGCGTGGATCTCCAGCTCGCAGCCGTTGCACGAACCGGCGTCGACCTCGCGGATCGTGAGCGCCTGCCCCAGCGTGTCCAGGATCTCCTGCTGGATGCGGCCGGCTTCGGCGAGCGTGGCCGCGTCGAGCGCGGGCGCCGGCTCGGTGACGATGCCGGTGCGGGTGATCTGGCGCAGGATCTGCCACATGGTCAGAGATCGTGGCCTGAGTAGCTCAGGTTGAACGACTTGTTGATGAGCGGTAAGTCGGGAACGATGTTGCCGATGACCGCGTGCTCCAGCACCGGCCAGTTCTGCCACGAAGGGTCGTGCGGGTGGCAGCGTTGCACGCTGCCACCGGGACCGAGTTCGAGCGCGACGACGACCTCGCCGCGCCAGCCTTCCACCCAGCCGAGGCCGCGCGCCGGCGTCACAGGCAGGGCGACTTCGGCCCGCACCGGCCCCGCGGGCAGGCCTTCGCACAGCGAACGGATCAGCTGCAGCGACTGCAGCACCTCGTCGAAGCGCACTGCCACCCGCGCCGCCACGTCGCCGGTCTTGTGCACGCAGGCCTGGAAGCCGAGCGCGCGGTAGGGCTGCCAGGGCTGGTCGGCGCGCAGGTCGCGCGCCACGCCGCTGGCGCGCGCGGCCATGCCGGTCAGGCCCAGCCGCAGCGCCAGTTCGCGGCTCACGCGGCCGGTGGTCATGAATCGGTCCTGCAGGCCGGCGTGTTCGTCGTAGATGCCGCGCAGCGTGCGGACCTCAGCTTCGAGGGCATCGCATTGCGCGCGCATGCGCTCGCAGGCCTTCGCGTCCACGTCGACCGCCACACCGCCGGGCACCACCGCGTCCATCATGAAGCGGTGACCGAAGAGGTCCTTCGACAGGCGCTGCCACTGCTCGCGCAGCCGCGAAAACTGCGCCAGCCCGAAGGCCAGCGCGGCGTCGTTGCCCAAGGCACCCAGGTCGCCCAGGTGGTTGGCCACGCGCTCGCGTTCCAGCAGCAGCGCGCGCAGCGACGCGGCGCGTTCGGGCACAACCAGTTCGCAGGCCGACTCCAGCGCCATGCAGTAGGCCCAGGCATGCGCCACCGTCGAATCGCCACTCACTCTGCCGGCCAGCCTGTGCGCGTCCAGCGCTGGCAGCTCGGTGAAGCGGCGCTCCATGCCCTTGTGCTTGTAGCCCAGCCGTTCCTCCAGCCGCAGCACCTTCTCACCCACCACCGAGAAGCGGAAGTGGCCGGGTTCGATGATGCCGGCGTGCACCGGGCCGACCGGGATCTCGTGCACGCCGTCGCCTTCCACGCACACGAAGGCGTAGTCGGCGGGCAGGCCTTCGGCGCCGGCGGGCTGCGCGCCCGTCGCCAGCGGCGGGCCGCCGCGCCAGAGGCCGTGGTCCAGCCAGGGCCGGCCGTCGGCGGCGCCTTCGGCGTGCACGCCGCTCAGGTCGGCCGCCGCGCGCTGCAGGCGCAAGGCCCAGGCGAAGGTGGGCACCAGGTCGGGGTAGCGTTCGCCTGCGGCCAGCGGCAGTTGCAGCCACAGCAGGCCGAAGTCGCCCGCGAGCGTGGCGTTCACGGTGTCGCCGGCGCCGCCCCACAGCGACACCAGGCGCCCGCCGGCGGCGGCCACGCGCGCGGCCGCGGCCGTCCAGCCGAGCCGGTCGACCGCCGCATGCCACAGCGGCAGCGGCGCGGGCAGCCGCGTGGTCTGCAGTCCCAGGCTGGACAAGGGCATCGATTCAGCCCCCCAGCAGCGCCGCCGCCTGGCGGTACCACGCGTTCAGGTAGGGCGGGATGTACAGCCCCAGCATGAGCCCCAGCCCCAGGTGCACGAACACCGGCAGCAGCGCCGGCGGGTGCGCCAGCGGCTTCAAGGTGGTCTCGCCGAACACCATGGGCTGCACGCGCGCGAACACCGCCGCGAAGGCCAGCCCCAGCGCCAGCAGCAGGAAGGGCGTGGCCCAGGGGTGTTCGCGCATCGCGGTGGTGACGATCAGGAACTCGCTCGCGAACACGCCGAACGGCGGCATGCCCAGGATGGCCAGCGCGCCCAGCATCAGGCCCCAGCCCACCGTGGGGTTCACGCGGATGAGGCCGCGGATCTCGTCCATGATCTGCGAGCCCGCCTTCTGCGTGGCATGGCCAACGGCGAAGAAGATGGCCGACTTGACGAGCGAGTGCACCGTCATGTGCAGCAGCCCGGCGAAGCTGGCGATCGGCCCGCCCATGCCGAATGCGAAGCTCATCAGCCCCATGTGCTCGATCGACGAGTAGGCGAACATGCGCTTCACGTCGCGCTGGCGCATGATGAAGAACACCGCCGCCACCACCGAGACGAGGCCGAAGCCCATCATCAGCCCGCCGGTGAGCTGGCTGTCGCCCAGGGCGCCGTCGGTCAGCACCTTGCAGCGCAGCACCGCGTAGAGCGCCACGTTGAGCAGCAGGCCCGACAGCACCGCCGACACCGGCGTCGGGCCTTCGGCGTGGGCGTCGGGCAGCCAGTTGTGCAGCGGCACCAGGCCCACCTTGGTGCCGTAGCCGATGAAGAGGAAGGCCCAGGCCAGCGTGATGATGTTCGGGTCCAGTTGCCCCTTCACCAGGTTCAGGCTGGTCCACAGCAGCGCGCCGCCTTCGGAGCCAATCACCTTCTCGGCCGCCATGTACAGCAGCACGGTGCCGAACAGCGCCTGCGCGATGCCCACGCCGCAGAGGATGAAGTACTTCCAGGCCGCTTCCAGGCTGGCCGCGGTGCGGTACACGCTGACCAGCAGCACGGTGCTGAGCGTGGCCGCTTCCATCGCCACCCAGACGATGCCCAGGTTGTTCGTCGTCAGCGCCAGCAGCATGGTGAAGCTGAACAGCTGGTACATGCTGTGGTACAGGCGCAGGCGCGGCGGCGTCATCTTGCCGTGGTCGCGTTCCACCCGCATGTAGGGGCGCGAGAAGATCGCCGTCGTCAGGCCCACGAACGCGGTGAGCGTGACGAGGAAGACGTTCAGCGGGTCGATGTAGAAGTGGCGGTCCCACAGCAGCTGCGGGCCGCCGGCCACCACGTCGGCCGTCAGCGCGCAGGCGGCGCCGAAGGTGGCGGCGCTGAAGGCCACGTTGACGTCGCGCGCGCCGTCGCGGTGGCCCACCAGCGCGAGCACCAGGCCGCCGGCGAGCGGTATGGCGAGCAGGAAGACCAGGGCCAGCATCGCTTCAGTCTTCCTTCAGCCGTTCCAGGTGGCGGATGTCCAGGCTGTCGAACTGCTCGCGGATCTGGAACATGAACACGCCCAGGATCAGCACGCCGATCAGCACGTCGAGCGCAATGCCCAGCTCCACCACCATCGGCATGCCGTAGGTGGCGGCGGTGGCGGCGAAGAAGAGGCCGTTCTCCATCGCGAGGAAGCCGATCACCTGCGGCACCGCCTTCGCGCGCGTGATCATCATCAGGAACGACAGCAGCACGCAGGCCAGCGCAATGCCCAGCGTGCCGCTGGCCAGCGTGTGCGACAGGCGCGAGATGGGCAACGCCAGGTTGAACGAGAAGATGACGACGAGGATGCCGATCAGCATGGTCGTCGGGATGTTGATCAGGCTTTCCAGCTCCCAGCGGATGTCCAGCCGCACGATCACGCGGTGCAGCAGCCAGGGGATGAGCAGCACCTTCAAGAGCAGCGTGAGCCCGGCCGACAGGTACAGGTGCGGCTGGTGCGTGACGTAGCCCACCACCGCGGTGGCCAGCACCAGCGTGGCGCCCTGGGCGGTGAACAGGTGCACCAGCGAGAGCACGCGCCGCTGCGCGATCATGCCGAAGGCCAGGATCAGCAGCACCGCGCCGAGCAGGTTCACGAACTGGGTGAGCAGCTGGTCGTTCATGTGCCCGCCAGCAGCAGATGCACGAGCATGCCGATCACCGCCAGCAGGAAGGCGGTGGCCAGGAACTCGGGCACGCGGAAGATGCGCATCTTGGCCGACAGCGTCTCCAGCAGCGCGAGCGCGAAGCCGCCGATCGCCAGCTTCAGCACCAGCACCGGCAGCGCCAACAGCATGGCCAGCGGCTCCTTCGCTTCGGCCACGCCCCAGGGGAAGAACAGCGCCAGGCCCATGCACGAGTAGGCGAACAGCTTCAGGCTCGCGGCCCATTCGACCAGCGCGAGGTGGCGGCCGGAATACTCCAGGATCAGCGCCTCGTGGATCATGGTCAGTTCCAGGTGCGTGGCCGGGTTGTCCACCGGCACGCGCGCGTTCTCGGCCAGCGAGACCATCGTGAAGGCCACGCCGGCGAAGGCCAGCCCGGGGTAGATGGCCAGCTCGCGGTGCGCCAGCGTCTCCACGATCACGGTGAGCGAAGTCGACTTGGCCACCAGCGAAGCCGAGAACAGCACCATCAGCAGCGCGGGCTCGGCCAGGAAGCCGATCAGCATCTCGCGCCGCGCGCCCAGGGTGCCGAACGACGTGCCCACGTCCATGGCGGCGAGCGAGATGAACACGCGCGCCAGCGCGAACAGCCCGACGAGCGCGATGGCGTCGGCCGCCGGCGCCAGCGGCAGGTCGGTGCTGAGGGTGGGGATGATGGCGCTGGCCAGCACCATGCAGCCGAACACCACGTAGGGCGCGGCGCGGAACAGCGGCGAAGCGTTCTCGGCCACGACCGATTCCTTGACGAACAGCTTGTGCAGCTGGCGGTACGGCTGCCACAGCGAAGGCGCGGACCGGTTCTGCAGCCAGGCGCGCCACTGGTTGACCCAGCCGCTGAGCGCCGGCGCCAGCAGCACGGCGAGCGCTATCTCGAGCAGCTGCGAGAGCGCGCCGCTCCAGTTCATCGCATCACCACCACCAGGGTGGCCGCCAAGGTGACGAAGCTGTAGAGCAGGTACACCGAGATGCGCCCCTGCTGCATGAGCCCGATCCAGCGCGCCAGCGTGGCCGCGCCGCGCGCCACCGGCAGGTACAGCCAGTGCCAGAAGTGGTCTTCCAGCACCACGCGGTAGCGCGGCTTCTCGTCGAAGGGCGTGGGCAGCGTGCGCTGCATGCGGAAGAAGGGCTCGAAGATCTGCCGGATCGGCTGGCCGAAGCCTTCGGCCGTGTCCTGCATGCGCGGCGTGCCCCAGGGGAAGCCGCAGGCCCAGGCGATGGCGCGCCGCAGGCGCCCGTGGTAGAGCCGCCGCACCAGCAGGAAGGCGAGCGCGAAGCTGCCCAGGATGCCGAGCAGGAACACCACCGGCCCGTAGCTCGCCTGGTCCATGCCGTTGGGCGCCAGCAGCCAGCCGCTGACCGCCACCCGTTCGGCCAGCCCGGCGCCGGCCAGCTGGCGCGTGACGGGGTCGATGAGCGTGATGAAGGGCACCGGCAGCAGCCCCAGCGCCAGGCAGCCGGCCACCAGCCAGCCCATGCCCACGCGTTCGCGCAGGCCGGCGTCGTGCGCGTGGGCCAGCTTCTCTTCGCGGTGCTGGCCGAGGAAGATGATGCCGAAGAACTTCACCATCGTGTAGCCGGCTAGCGCCGCCACCAGCGCGATGAGCGCCGCCACCACGGGGATGAGCATGGTCAGCAGCGGCACCGGCAGCCCGGGCGCGAACAGGAAGCTCTGCAGCAGCAGCCATTCGCTGACGAAGCCGCCCAGCGGCGGCAGGCCCGCGCTGGCCAGCACGCCCAGCAGCGTGCACCACGCCACCCAGGGCATGGTGCGGATCAGCCCGCCCAGCCGGCCCAGGCTGCGTTCGGCGGTGGCGTGCAGCACGCTGCCGGTGCCCAGGAACAGCAGGCTCTTGAAGAAGGCGTGGCTGGCCACGTGGTACAGCGTGGCGGTGAGCGCCAGCGCCGCCATCGGCGCCATGCCGTAGCCGG
>JABLTH010024495.1_pt1 | contig 16358 bp, 16 predicted proteins | sample 7875711 | NCBI WGS metagenome assembly JABLTH01 (sample SAMN14941262, study PRJNA633318) | bioreactor metagenome | isolation source: bioreactor | place: China | collected 2019-03-05 | reverse complement strand
TGAACCGTAGGGGCGGGGCTTGCCCCGCCCGTGCGATGAAAGAACGAAAAGGTTAACACCCGCGAAACAGGGGGGTCAACCAAAGCTCACCCCGCCGACCGCCACGCCGCCCACGCCAGGAGCGCCCATCCCGTCATGAACGCGACCCCGCCGAACGGCGTGATCGCGCCGAGGACGCGCACGCCCGTGAGCGCGAGCGCGTACAGGCTGCCCGAGAAGATCACGATCCCGGCGACGAACGCCCAGCCGGACACCGCGAGCGCGCGCGACGCGGGCAGGTGCGCGGCCGCGAGCCCCACGAGCACCAGCGCGAGGGCGTGCGTCAGCTGGTACCGCGCGCCGGTCTCGAAGATCGCGAGGAGGTCGGGCGGCAGCCGGTCCTTGAGCGCGTGCGCGCCGAACGCGCCCGCGGCCACGCCGAGCAGTGCGAACAGTGCGCCGAGTCCGACGAAGGTGCGGTTCACGAGGCGAGCCCCTTGAGCGCGGCGGCGACCGTCGTGCGCAGCGCGTCGAAACGCTCGCTCCCGAACGTCGTCTTCCCGCGGATGTAGGTCCCGGTGAAGCTGTCGACGAAGCTCGTCTCCCGCATCGAGGACGGGACCTCGGCGCGCACGCGTTCGAGCGCCTGCTGCGCGGCCGCGCGCGCGGCCGGGCTGCCCTTCCCCGACCGCAGCGCGGCCTCGAGGGCCTCGACGTAGCGCAGGTCGTCGATCCCCTCGCGCACCGCCTCCCAGTCGCGCAGGAAGCCGCGCGGCCCCTTCTCGGGGTCGGTGCCCAGGGGGCCCCACTGCCACAGCATCACGACGTCGAGCTGCAGCCGGTGGGCGAAGTAGCCGGAGAGGAAGCGCACGGCCGCCGGCTGGTTGGCGTACACGTTGACGTACGTGCCGAACTGCGCCTTCGCGGCCCGCGTGCGCTCGAGCGTGACCGGCGACAGGTACGCGTTGTGGTAGCAGCGCACCTTGAGGAGGTCGCCGAACAGGAGCGCGGGCTCGCCGCCCACGGGCTTCATCCACTGCTGCTCCGGGTCGGGCTCGGACACCGTCGGCTCGTTGCAGGTGACGAGCGCGTCCGCGCCGGCCTCGCGCGCGGCGCGCGCCATCACGAGCGCGCTGCGCATCCGGCCGCGGTTCACGTGCGGCTCGTCGGTCAGCCAGTACCAGAGCTTCGGCCAGCCGCGCTCCTTGGCCGCTGCATCGAGCGTCTTCATCGCCGCGACCCAGCCCTCGTAGACGAGCCGCCCGGCCTCGGTCGTCGGACGCGCGTACGGGTCGGGCGTCGGGAAGTAGTCCCCCTTGAAGCGCTCCGGCGCGTCGACGGCCGCGCCCTTCCCGTGGAAGATCCAGTAGTCGGTGCGGTCGTCGAAGCCGTCCTCGGCCGCGGGCACGGCGATGCCGGCCTCGCGCAGCGCCGCGATCTCGGAGCGCACCAGGTGCTGGTACAGCATCACGCCGATCGCGTGGTAGCGGCCGAGCCCCTCCTTCTGCGCGGCCTCGACGACCTTCGCGACGTTCTCGACCAGGCCGGGGAACGACCACCGCCCGCCCGCGTAGTGCGCGAGGACCTTCGCGTGGCCCTGGTTCACGCACAGCGTGTTCATGCCGTGCGCGCGGTCGTCGCGGAAGACCTCCTCGGACACGGGCCAGTTGTCGCCGGCGAGGAAGTACGCCGGGCCGGACTCCTCGAGCCGGAACGGGTACACCTCGAGTTCGAGCGGCAGCGTCGCCGGGTCCTCGCCCGCCGCGCTGAACGTGAGCGTGCCGCGGTAGACGCCGGGGCGTGCGGTCTCGGGCACGTGCAGGGTGAGCCAGTACTGCTGCGCGCGGCCCGCGGGGATGTCGGCCGTGGCCTTCGGGTCGAGGTACGCGGGCAGGAGCGGGTGGCCCTTGGGGCGCTCCCAGCGGCGGAACGAATCGACCGTCCCGGGATCGATGTAGCGCGTGGCCCGGAACTCGAGCGCGGCGCGCGGGATCGTCGCGCCGCCCGGGCCGGCGAGGTCGCTCGCCGTCCAGTCGGCGCCGAGGAGCGGCACGCCGGCGCGCACGCCGAGGCTCGCGGGTTCGTACTCGCCGGGGGTCGCGGCGAGGCGGACCGTCGCGCCGACCTCCTCCGGCGCGGGCCGGTCCTCGAGGTAGATCGGCTCGAGCCACGGGCGCGTGAAGAGGACCACGGCCTTCGTGTCGCGCGGCTCGGCGGCCTTGCGCGAGCAGGCCGGCAGGCCCGCGGCCAGGCTGGCGAGGACCAGCCCCGCCAGCCCGAGTCGGGCGATTCCACGACACCTTCCGGCGATCACGGGGGAAGGATAGCAGCGGCGCGGCGGATCCCCGGTATCCTCTCCCGCATGGCCGTGACCCTCGACGTCTACTTCGACTTCGCCTGCCCGTACTGCTTCCTGGGCGAGTTCCCGCTGGAGCGCGCCCTCTACGGCCGGCAGGTGACCGTGACCCACCGCGCGTTCGAACTGCGCCCCTACCCCGAGCCCACGCTCGATCCGGCCGGCGCGTACCTCAAGGAGACGTGGGAACAGAGCGTGTACCCGCTCTCCCGCGGGCTGCGCGTGCCGATCAAGCTGCCGCCGGTGCAGCCGCACACGCACCTCGCGTTCGAGGGGCTGATCTTCGCGCAGGAGCGGCTCGTCGAGCCGGCGTACCGCCACCGCGTGTACGCGGCGTTCTTCCAGGAAGGGCTCGACATCGGGAAGCTCGACGTGCTGGCCGGGCTCGCGAGCGAGATCGGGCTCTCGCGCCAGGAGTTCCTCGACGACGTCGGGTCGCGCCGCTACTGGCCGGCGCACCGTGCCGCGCTGCGCCACGCGTACGACGAGGTGCGCGTGACGAGCGTGCCGACGTTCGTCGTCGGCGGACGGCACCTGATCGGGATGCAGTCGACCGAGGCGCTCGCGAAGGCGCTCGACGAGGCCGAGGCCGCGGCCGCGCCGGTCGTGCCGCCGGAAGAGAGCGCGCAGGGCGAAGGGATCTGACGCCGCGCCGCGCGGGAGTAGAATCGCCGCCTGCCCGCAGCCGGATCCGGTCCCGTTCCCCCAGGAGACACGTCATGGCGAAGAAACGCATCCTCATGCTGGTCGGCGACTTCGTCGAGGACTACGAGGCGATGGTGCCGTACCAGATTCTCACGATGGTCGGGCACCAGGTCGACACGGTCTGCCCGGGCAAGCACAAGGGCGATACGGTGAAGACCGCGGTGCACGACTTCGTCGGCGACCAGACCTACGTCGAGCTGCCCGGCCACCGCTTCGCGATCACCGCGGACTTCGAGGCCGTCGCGCCCGAGATGTACGACGCGCTCGTCATCCCCGGCGGCCGCGCGCCCGAGTACCTGCGCCTGAACCCGCGCGTCCTCGACCTCACGCGGCACTTCGGCGACGCGAAGAAGCCGATCGCCGCGATCTGTCACGGCCCGCAGATCCTCGCCGCCGCGGGCGTCCTGCGCGGGCGCACGACGATGGCCTACCCCGCGTGCGGTCCGGAGTGCTCCGCGGCCGGCGCCGAGATGCACGCCGTCAACGACTCGTTCAGCAACGCCTACACCGACGGCAACCTCGTCACCGCGCCCGCGTGGCCCGCGCACCCGGAGTGGATGCGCCAGTTCCTCGCGCTCCTCGGCTCGAAGGTCGAGGCCTGAGCCGTCCCGTGCCGCTGCGGCCCCTGCCGATCACGATCGCCGGGCCGCACGGCCCGCTCCCGGCGCTCGCCGCGGGCGATCCGCGCACGGCGCGCGCCGGCGTCGTGCTGGGCTACGGCATGTCCGCGACGATGCACGTGCAGTGGCCGCAGGCCGAGCGCCTCGCCACGGCGGGGTACGCGGTGATCATCCCCGAGATGCCGCACCACGGGCTGCGCGCGGACGGGTACCTCGACCGCATGGCGGGCCAGCCCGACGAGGTGACGCGGCCGCTGTTCCTCGACATGGTCGAGGAGTGCGTGGCCGAGCTGCCGTCGCACGTCGAGAACCTCGTGCGCGCGGGCGCGCGGCGCGTCGTGTGTGCGGGTTTCTCGATCGCCGGGTACATCGCGCTCGCGGCGCCCGCCCGCGACCCGCGCGTCGACCTCGTCGTCGCGTTCATGGCCGACCCGGTGTGGGACGGTCGCGCGGCGTCCCCGCACCTGCGGCCCGAGGCGTTCGACGGCAAGGGCCTGTTCGCCGTCACGGGCGACGACGACGAGGTGGTGCCGCCGGGGCCGCTGCGCGCCTTCGTGCGGGATTTGGCCGAGCGCAGCGGCGATGCGGAGCGGTTCGCCCACGTGCGGTACCGCGGCGGCCACATGATGGACCCGGCCGATTGGGACGACGCGTGGGGGCGCGCGATCGCGTGGTTGAACGTTAGATGAGCGGCATGAATCCCGAGATCGAAGAAGCGCTCCCCGGGCTCGAGGCCGCGGGGCTGGTGCCGCCGCCGGCGGCCCCCACCCTGCTCCGGCTCGCGCGCGGCGCGCTCCTGCCCGTGCGCGGCGACCTGCGCGCGCTGCTCTACGGCGGCGTCCTGCTCGCGATCGCGGGCGTGGGCGAGCTCGTGCGGACATCGCTCGCGGCCACGGCGCCGATCCTCGTCGCGGGGCTCATCGCGCTCGCGGCCGTGGCCTGCCTCGTGTGGGCGCACGGGCGCGCGCCGCGCTTCACCTGGGGCGCGGGCGCCTCGACGCACATGGCGTTCGACTACGTGCTGCTGCTCGGCGCGGGGCTCTTCGCCGCGGAGCTCCTGTTCGTCGAGTACCGCTTCTCCGCGCTCGGCGCGATGTGGCCGACGCACTTCCTCGTCGTCGCCGTCGTGTACGCGACACTCGCGCTGCGCTACGACTCGAAGCTCCTGTTCTCGCTCGCACTGTCGTCGTTCGCGGCGTGGCGCGGGGTCGCGCTCGACTCGTTCGGCTCGAACATGTGGGTCCACAACACCGGCGACACCGTACGTTTCAACGCGCTCGGCTGCGCGGTGCTGTTCGTGGTGCTGGGGCGGTTCATGGCCGCGAAGGGGCGCAAGGCGCACTTCGAGCCGACGGCGACGTACGTCGGGTGGATCCTCGCGCTGGGGGCGATGTTCGGCGGCACCGTCACGTACCACGGCGAGGGCATCGACGAACGGACGTGGGCCCTCGCGCTGTGCGCGACCGGCGCGCTCCTCGCGTGGCGCGCGGTGCGGGCGCGGCGCTTCCCGCTGTTCGCGCTCGCGGTGTTCGCCGCGTGGCTGGGCGGAAACGCTTTCGTGTCGATGACGGTGATCCGGAACTCGTTCACGACGATCTTCGGCTGGTGGCTCGTGTCGGGCGTCGTGCTGATCGTCGTGCTCGTCAACGCGCGGCGGTTGTTCCGCGAGGACGCGTGAACGCCGCCGCCCGCACGGCCGACCGCGCGGCCGGGGTCCGCTCGGCCGCGCGTGCCTGGCGCGACGCCGGCGTCGTGACGCCGGAGGCGTACGCGGCGATCGTCGCGAAGTACCCCGACGACCGTGTGCGCTCGGGGCTCGCGCTGAGGATCCTGCTGGCCGTCGTGACGTTCGTCGCGGCCGCGGCCTGCGTCGGCTTGCTCCTGATCGCCGGCCGGAACCAGGTCACCCTCGCCTTCTTCGTCGTCGCGGCGCTGTGCGGGGTCGTCGCCGAGGTCGCCGTGAGCCTCGGGAACTGGTGCGGACGCGGCCCCGAGGAAGCGGCGGCAGCGTGGGCGGTGCTCGGCGCCGCGATCGCGGTCGCGGATCCGCTGTCGTCGCACGGTGACGCCACGGCGACCGGCGCGCTCGTCGCGTGCTGCGTCGTCTCGGCGGTCGCCGCCTGGCGCTGGGGCATGCCGTTCTTCGGCCTGCCGTGGGCCGTGGGCTTGATCGGCGCGGTGGCGTACGCCACGCACGGAGGACGGCTCGTCATCGTCCCCCTCGCGCTCGCGGTGGCCGGCGCGTCGTGGGTCGTCGCGCGCGCGCGACGGTTCGCTCCCGCGCAACGGCGGGCGGGCGCGTGGGCGCTCGGCACCGCTCTCGTCGTCTTCGGCCTTGCCACGAATCGGGCCGTGCTCGACGACGTGGGCGGCGGATTCGCCCGCGACGTCGTGGGCCTCGCGGGCGGTGCGCCCGGCCCGGCCGCCGCGTGGGCCGCGACGCTCGCGACCGCGCTCCTCCCCGTCGTACTCCTCGCGCTCGGCGTGCGCTTCCGCGACCGGCTGCTGCTGTGGCTCGGCGCGGCCGCGACGGCCGCGGCCTTCGTCACGCTGCGCGTCTACGTGCACGGCGTCCCGCTGTGGCTCGTGCTGCTCGGCGCGGGCGCCGCGGTGATCGCCGTCGCGGCGGCGCTCATGCGCTGGATCGACGCGGGCCCCGGGCGCGAGCGCGGCGGGTTCACCGTGCGCGACCTGTTGCCCGAGAAGAGCCGCGAGTTCCTCGTGCAGGCCGCGACGGCGATGGCGACCACGTCGGCGACGCCCGCCGGCCCCGAGAAGGTCCCCGCCTCGTCGACGTTCGGCGGCGGCGATTTCGGCGGCGGCGGCGCGTCGGGCGGCTATTAGCGGCATTCCGGAAACGAAACGGCCGGACTCGCGCCCGGCCGTCACGTCACGATTGTAGGGGCGGGTTTAGGCGCCGCAGGCGCCGTAACCCGCCCGGGTCAGGCCCGCGGGCGCGCGGTGACGCGCCCGGGTCACGCGACCATCACAAGTACGACTGCAGCGTCTTGATGTAGTTCGCGCGCTCGAACGCCCGCGGATCCGGGCAGTTCTTCTGCGACATCGACCCGATCAGCGACACCACGCTGTCGTACTCGTTCTCCTCCATCCACAGCACCATCTCCTCGCGGATCCGGCGCAGGTGGTAGATGCCGTACTTGAGGAGCGCCGAGCACACGTGCACGGCGTTCGCGCCGCTCATCAGGAGCTTGATCGCGTCGCGCCCGCCGTGGACGCCGCCGGTGGCCGCGAGGTCGCAGTGCACCTGCTTGTAGAGGATCGCGAGCCAGCGCATCGCGAGCCGCGTCTCGTACGGCGTCGACAGCTGCAGGTTGGGCTGGACCTCGAGGTTCTCGGGGTCGATGTCGGGCTGGTAGAAGCGGTTGAACAGCGCGAGCCCCTGCGCGCCGGCCTTCTCGAGCCGCTTGGCCATCTCGGGGATCGAGGAGAAGTACGGGTGCATCTTCACGGTGATCGGGAACGCCACCGCCGCGCGCACGTCCTTCACGATGTCCGAGTAGATCGTCTCGATGTCGCCGACGGGCTGCGCCGGGTCGGTCGGGAGGAAGTAGACGTTCAGCTCGAGCGCGTCCGCGCCCGCCTGCTCGATCTTCTTCGCGTACTCGACCCAGCCGCCCGGCGAGGCGGCGTTCAGGCTGGCGACGATCGGGATGTCCACCGATTCCTTCGCGCGGCGCACGTGGTCGAGGTATTCGTCCGGACCGCGGTGGAACTCGCCCGGGTTCGGGAAGTACGACAGCGCCTCGGCGAAGCTCTCGGCGCCGTAGTCCATGTAGTGGTCGATCTCGGCGGACTCGTGGGTGATCTGCTCCTCGAACAGCGAGTAGAGCACGACGGCGGAAGCGCCCGCGTCCTCGAGCTGGCGGAGCGTGGACAGCTCGCGGGACAGCGGCGAGGCCGACGGCACCAGCGGGTTCTTCAGGGTCAGGCCAAGGTAGGTCGTGGTCAGGTCCATGGTCCGGCTCCTCAGTTCTTCGGCTGGACTTCGGGCGCCATCGCCGCGAGGTACTCGTAGTGGGCGCGCCGCGCCTGGGCGTCGCGCTGGGCCTGGTCGAGCAGGAGCTTGGCCCGCTCCGGGTTCGCCTTGATCAGCATCTTGTAGCGCGCTTCCATGTTCACGTAGTCCTCGAGCTTGATCGAGGGCTTCTTCGAGTCGAGCTGCAGCGCGGGCTGGCCCTGCGCCGGGCGGTCCGGGTGGTAGCGGTACAGCGTCCAGTGCCCGGAGTTCACGGCGGCCTTCTGGTTGTCGGTGCCGGTTTCCATGTTGATGCCGTGCGCGATGCAGTGCGAGTAGGCGATGATCACCGACGGCCCGTCGTACGCCTCGGCCTCGACGAACGCCTTCACGGTCTGCGTGTCGTCGGAGCCCATCGCGATCTGCGCGACGTAGACGTTGCCGTAGCTCATCGCCATCATGCCGAGGTCCTTCTTCGGGCGCGGGCGCCCGGCCGCCGCGAACTTCGCGACGGCGCCCATCGGCGTCGACTTCGACATCTGGCCGCCGGTGTTCGAGTAGACCTCGGTGTCGAGCACGAGGATGTTGACGTTGCGGCCCGACGCGAACACGTGGTCGAGTCCGCCGTAGCCGATGTCGTAGGCCCAGCCGTCGCCGCCGACGATCCACACGCTGTGCTTGCACAGCGCGTAGGCGACGCCCTGCAGCATGGCCGCGTCGGCGCCCTTCATGCCGACGAGCTTCTTGCGCAGCTCCTCCACGCGGGCGCGCTGCGCGGCGATCTCGGCCTCGTCCTTCTGGGACGCGCCGAGGAGCTCCGCGGCGAGCGTCTCGCCGACGGCGCCGGCGAGCTTCTTCACCAGTTCACGCGCCTGCTACTCGTGCTGGTCGATCGTCAGCCGGAAGCCGAGCCCGAACTCCGCGTTGTCCTCGAACAGGGAGTTCGACCACGCCGGGCCGCGGCCGTCCTTGTTGCGCGCCCACGGGGTCGTGGGCAGGTTGCCGCCGTAGATCGACGAGCAGCCGGTCGCGTTCGCGATCACCGCGCGGTCGCCGTACAGCTGGCTCAGGAGCTTCACGTACGGCGTCTCGCCGCAGCCCGAGCAGGCGCCGCTGTACTCGAACAGCGGCTGCAGGAACTGCGAGCCCTTGACCGTGTCGAGGCGCACCTTGGTGCGGTCGACCTCGGGAATCTCGAGGAAGAACTCGTAGCGCGCGCGCTCGGCCTCGCGGAGCGGCAGCTGGTCCTGCATGTTGATCGCCTTGAACTTCGGCTCCTGGCGGTTCTTCGCCGGGCAGAAGTGGACGCACAGGCCGCAGCCGGTGCAGTCCTCGGGGGCGACCTGGATCGTGTACTTCGCGCCCGGGAAATCCTTGGCCTTGTAGTCGACCGCGCGGAAGCCCGCGGGCGCCGTGGCCAGCACCGAGTCGTCGTAGACCTTGGCGCGGATCGCGGCGTGCGGGCAGATGAGCGCGCACTTGTTGCACTGGATGCAGGACTGCGGGTCCCACACGGGGATCGTCAGCGCGATGTTGCGCTTCTCGTACTGCGCGGTGTCGGCCGGGAACGTGCCGTCGACCGGCATCGCCGAGACCGGCAGGAGGTCGCCCTCGCCCTTGATCATCGGGGCGGTGACCTTCTGCACGAACTCGGGCGCGTGCGCGGGCACCACGGGCGGCAGTTCGAGCGTGCTCGTGACCTTGTCCGGCACGGCCAGCTCGAACAGGTTGGCCAGCGTCTTCTCGACGGCCTCGAAGTTCTGCTGGACGACGCGGTCGCCCTTGGCGCCGTAGGTCTTCTTGATCGCCTTCTTGATCTGGTCGATCGCCTGCTGCTGCGGGAGGACGCCCGAGATCGCGAAGAAGCAGGTCTGCATGATCGTGTTGACGCGCCCGCCCATGCCCGCGTCGCGCGCGACCTGGAACGCGTCGATGACGTAGACCTTGAGCTTCTTGTCGAGGATCCGCTGCTGGTGCAGGCGCGGCAGCCGGTCCCACACCTCGTCCTTGGGGAACGGGCTGTTCAGGAGGAACACCGCCCCGGGGACCGCCTTCTCGAGCACGTCGTACTTCTCGAGGAACGACCAGTGGTGGCAGCCCACGAACTGCGCCTTGTCGAGGAGGTAGGTCGAGCGGATCGGCCGGGGGCCGAAGCGCAGGTGGCTGACCGTGATCGAGCCGGACTTCTTCGAGTCGTACACGAAGTAGCCCTGCGCGTAGTTGTCGGTCTCCTCGCCGATGATCTTGATCGAGTTCTTGTTCGCGCCGACCGTGCCGTCCGCACCGAGGCCGAAGAACTGCGCGCGGAACAGCTCCGGGTCGTCGACGCCGAACTCCGGGTCCCAGTCGAGCGACAGGTGCGTGACGTCGTCCTTGATGCCGATCGTGAAGTTGTTCTTGGGCGCGGGCTTGGCCAGCTCGTCGTAGACGGCCTTGACCATCGCCGGCGTGAACTCCTTGGACGACAGGCCGTAGCGCCCGCCGACGACGCGCGGCATGGCCGGGAACGGCAGCGTGCCCTCCATCGCGGCGTTCGCGAGCGCGGTCACGATGTCGTTGTACATCGGCTCGCCCGTTCCGCCCGGCTCCTTGCAGCGGTCGAGGACGGCGATCTTCTTCACGGTCTTCGGCAGCGCGGCGAGGAAGTGCTGGACCGAGAACGGCCGGAACAGGCGGATCTTCACCAGCCCGACCTTCTCCCCCTTCGCGACCAGCGCCTCGACCGTCTCCTCGATCGTCTCGGCGCCCGAGCCCATCGCGATGATCACGCGCTCGGCGTCCGGCGCGCCGACGTAGTCGAACAGCCGGTAGCGCCGGCCGCTGATCTCGGCGAACTGGTTCATCACCTCTTCGACGAAGCCCGGCGCGGCCGTGTAGAACGTGTTCGCGGCCTCGCGGCCCTGGAAGAACACGTCGGGGTTCTGCGCGGTGCCGCGCATGATCGGGTTCTCGGGCGACAGCGCGCGGCGGCGGTGCTCGAGGATCACGTCCTCGGGCAGCATCGCGCGCAGCTGGTCGTCCTCGAGGAGCTCCATCTTCGACACCTCGTGGCTGGTGCGGAAGCCGTCGAAGAAGTGCAGGAACGGCACCCGCGCGCGCAGCGCGGCGGCCGTCGCGAGGAGGGCGAAGTCGTGCACCTCCTGCACCGAGTTCGAGCACAGCATCGCCCACCCGGTCTAGCGCACGGACATCACGTCGCTGTGGTCGCCGAAGATCGACAGCGCGTGCGTCGCGACCGCGCGCGCGGCGACGTGGAACGTCGTCGCGGTCAGCTCGCCGGCGATCTTGAACATGTTGGGGATCATGAGGAGCAGGCCCTGCGACGACGTGAACGTCGTCGTGAGCGCGCCCTTCTGCAGCGCCCCGTGAACGGCGCCCGAGGCGCCGCCTTCGCTCTGCATCTCGTAGACGGTGGGCACCGTGCCCCAGACGTTCTCGCGGCCGTCGCTGGACCACGCGTCCGAGAACTCGCCCATCGGCGAGGACGGCGTGATCGGGTAGATCGCGATGACCTCGTTGATGCGATGAGCGACGCTCGCCGCCGCTTCGTTGCCGTCGATGGTCACCATTTGCCGAGGCATACCGGTCCCTCCGAACCCGCGCGCGGAGCTTCCGCCCGGTCCCCCTGGGAAGTGCGCCGCCACGGTGCTGTGCGAACGGGCGAGGCACGCCTCGCCCCACGGTCGATGCAGTCAACTAACAAACGCTATAGTAATTCTAAGGTGCAGCGCGAGTCAAACGGGGTCCCTGCCGGAACTTAGTTCTCGTTTGTCCCGCGAACCCGCCGCGATTCAGGCGCCGCCGCGGATCTCCGCGATCCGCCGGTCGCGCTGCTCCTCGAGCCGCTCCCGCTCGCGGCGGTGCTCGTCCTTCAGCCGTTCGGCGGCCGCGGGGTCCTCGCCCTGCGCGGCCTGGGCGAGCTTCCCGCGGTACAGGAACTCGAGTTCGTCGAGCCGCGCCTTCGTCTCGCCGCGCAGGCGCGCGATGGCGTCCTTCTGCGCGGCGGACAGCTCGACCTCCGCGGAAGCGGGCTCCCGGGCGCGCAGCCGCTCCATCGCGAGTTCGTAGGCCGACTTGAGCTTGTTGCCGTCCCCGGACATGTACGCTCCTCCGCGGACCACAGCATAACGCGGCGCACATTACGGACATCGAAACGACGAAACTGAAAGCGGGACCGGCGCGCCGAGGCGCCGGTCCCGCGGTGCTGCCGAGCGTCACGCGTGGCGGTCAGGGGCACGCGCCCGTGCTGCCCTGCCACGTGCCGGTCTCGTTGCCGACGGTCCACGTGCCGGTCGCGTCGGTGCCGCTGAGGGAGCCCGTCGCGCTGCCGATGGTCAGGCCGCCGCGGATCAGCGAGAGGTCGACGCTCGTGCCGCTGACCGAGCCGCTGAGGCGGCCGCCGCCGACGGCCTGCACGTTGTTGCCGGAGAACGCGCCGGCGAGGCGGTCCTGGCGCATGCCGAAGAACCACTTGCCGCGCGGCGTGTCGGAACCGCTGACCGAGTAGCTGCCGCAGTAGAACGTCATCTGCGCGCGCGTGCCGAGGATCAGCGAGAACGTCCCGCTGCCGCCGGGGCCGGTGTAGGAGCCGGAAATCACGCCGTTGTTCACGGTGCCGGTGATCGTGTAGCCGCCGCCGCTCACGGTGAACGACTTCGTCGCGGTGTCGTACGTGCCCGTGACGTTGATGATCTCGCCGGTCGCGATGATCTTGATCGTGCCGCTGATCGTGATCGTCGCCGCGGGCGCCATCGGCAGCGCGCTCGCGCCCGGCGCCGTCGCGGGGGCCGCGCCGAAGCTCAGCGACAGGATGCCGCTGTCGCTGCCGTCGGCCGACGCGCCACCCATCCCGCCGGTGAAGGTCTGATTGGCGACTTCGGAGCCGGCCGGCGTCGTATCGCTGCTCTTGCTGGAGGAGCAGCCGGCGATCAACGCCACCGTGGCGAGAAGGGCGAGAACGATCAGGGTCCAGGTCGATCCGTTGCGCTTCATCGAAGGTCCTCCCAGTGCTTGCACCCCGGCCTGATGCAAAAGACGCGCCGCCGTCGCGGAGGTTGACCCGCGGCAGCCGCCGGACGCGCGGTCGGGTAACCTCGGCGCATGTGCGGACGATTCGTGCTCGCCGGTCCGGGCAAGGCCCTGGACCGCCTCTTCGCGCTGGCCCCGGTCCCGGAGGCCCTGCCGCGCTACAACGTCGCCCCGTCGCAGAACGTGCTGGCCGTACGTCGAGTTCTTGACGGTGCCGCCACCGCGTGGACGCCGCGCTGGGGCCTCGTTCCCGCGTGGGCCAAGGACGCGGCCGGCGGCGCGAAGATGATCAACGCGCGCTCCGAGACCGCGGCGACCAAGCCCGCGTTCCGCGAGCCGTTGCGCCGGCGCCGCTGCGTGATCCCCGCCGAGGGCTTCTACGAGTGGACCGCACGCGGGCGACGGCCGTGGCTGTTCCGCGTCGACGACGGCGGGCCGTTCGGCTTCGCCGGCCTGTGGGAGCGCTGGACCGCGCCCGACGGCACCACGCTCGACACGGCCGCGATCCTCACCACCGCGGCCAACCCGCTGGTCGCGCCGGTGCACGACCGCATGCCGCTGATCCTGCCGCAGGAGTCGCTCGCGACGTGGCTCGACCCCGAACTGCAGGACGTGGACGCGCTCGCGCCGCTGTGCGTCCCCTTCCCGGCCGCGCGCATGAGCGCGGTGCCCGTCGGCCCGTACGTCAACAGCGTCGCGCACGAGGGGCCGCGCTGCATCGAGCCCGAGGCCAGCCTGTTCGACCCGGCGTGAACGCTCGAATCAGAGAGCGACGATGACGGCGTCAGCGCGCCCGTCCTCGACCGTCAGGCGCGCGACGCTCGGCGCGAGCCGGAAGCGCTTCGGGCCCGCGGAGCCGGGGTTCACGACGAGCCGGCCCGCGACGCGCGCGACGAGCGCCTGGTGCGTGTGGCCGTAGACGATCACCGGCTCGGGATAGCGCGCCGCGAGCGCGGGCGGCTTCGGGCTCCCCAGCTCGTCGCCGTGCGTGACGCGGATCGCGAGGCCGCCCGCCTCGTGCACGAGCGTGGGCGGGAGGTTCGGGTCCCACGGGTCGTCGACGTTGCCGCGCACGGCGAAGACCGGCGCGATCGCGGCGAGTTCGTGCAGCACCGCGGGGTCGCCGACGTCGCCCGCGTGCAGGATCGCCTCGACGCCCGCGAGGAGCGCGTGGAGCTGCGGCCGCACCAGCCCGTGCGTGTCGGAGACGAGCCCCAGGAGGTGCGTCACCGCGGCGCGGCGTGGCCGCGGCGCCGCGCCATCCGCGCCGTGACCGCGAGAACGAGGCGCAGCGGCACGCGCGACGCGACGGCCGCGACCAGCGCGTTCTGGCGCCCGGTGACCACCTCGGGGCGGCCCTTCGCGTACGCGCGCAGCGCGAGCTCGACGACCGACTCCGCGCTCATGCGCGCCTTCATCACGCCGAAGTCGCTCCCGGCGACCTGGCCGAACTCCGAGGTCGTCGGCCCCGGGCACACGCTGAGGATCCGCGTGCCGTGCGCGCGCGCCTCCGCGGACAGCGCGTTCGACAGGCTGCGCAGGAAGGCCTTGGTCGCGGAGTAGCCCGCGAACCACGGGATCGGCTGGAAGCCCGCCGCCGAGGCGATGTTGAGCGCGCCGCGGCCGGGCCCCGCGGTGAGGTCGGGCCAGAACGCGTGCAGGAGCTGCGCCGCGGCGACCATGTTGAGGCGGAACATCCGCTCCCAGTCGTCCCACGGGAACTCGTCCCACGCGCCGTGGCGCCCGTAACCCGCGTTGTTGACGAGCACGTCGACGGGCGGCGAGCCGAACGCGCGCAGCGCGGCGAGGAACGCGGACGCGCCGCCCTCGGCGCCGAGGTCCGCGGGCACGACGTGGCAGGCGAGCCCGGGGTGCGCGGCCTCGAGGCGCGCGGCGAGCGCGCGCAGCCGGTCCTCGCGCCGCGCGGTGAGCGTGAGGAGCCGCGCGCGCGGCGCGAGCGCCTCGGCGAACGCGACGCCGATCCCGGCCGAGGCGCCGGTGACGAGCACGTGGTCCCAACGCGGTGCCGGGTACGTCATCGGTCCCCCCCGTTCACGTACGTCATCGGTCCCCCATTCACGCCGGTGCGAACGACCGCGACGGCGCGGCGGCGTGCACGGCGGCCTCGCGGGCGCGGGCGAGGCCGCGCTCGAGGCTGCGCGTCACGATCAGGCGCTCGCGCCCGCGCCAGCCCGCCTTGACCAGCGCGCGCGCCGGCTGCTTCTGCAGGCCGGCGAGCACGACGGTCGCGCCCGCGCTCGTGAACCGCTCGAGGGCGGTGTCGAGGTGCCGGAGGCCCGTCGCGTCGATCGCGGGCACCGAGCGCAGGTCGAGCACGACCACCCGCGGCGCCTCGCCCACGACGCGCAGCGCACCGATCGCCTTCTGCGCGGCGCCGAAGAACAGCGGCCCCGCGATCTCGTAGACGACCACTCCGTGCGGCAGCGGCACGTCGTGCGCCGGGTGGTCCTTGGACGCCAGCTGCACGCCGACGACCGCGCTCATCCGGCGGATGAACAGCAGCGTCGAGAGCAGCACGCCGGCCGTGACGGCGATCACCATGTCGAACACGACGGTGAGGCCGAAGCAGGTCAGAAACACGAGCACGTCCGGCCGCGGCATCTCGCGCACGAGGCGCACCGCGTGGCGCGCCTCGGCCATGTTCCACGCCACGACGAGGAGCAGCGCCGCGAGCGCGGACATCGGCAGGTAGCCGAGGAGCGGCGCGGCCGCGAGCACGGCGAGCAGCACGAACACGCTGTGGATCACGGCCGCGAACGGCGAGCGCGCGCCGGAGCGCACGTTGGTCGCGGTGCGCGCGATCGCGCCCGTCGCGGCGATGCCGCCGAAGAACGGCGCGATCATGTTGCCCATGCCCTGCGCGACCAGCTCGGCGTCGGGATCGTGGTGCGTGCCCTTCATGCCGTCGGCCGCGGCCGCGGACAGGAGGGACTCGATCGCGCCCAGCACCGCGATCGCGAAGGCCGGCATGGCGAGCGTGCGCAGGAGGTCGAACGACATCGGCACCGCCGCGCCGCCCGGCCCGGGCAGGTTCCACGGGAAATGCGGCAAGGGCGGCAACTGCGGGATGCCGCGCTTCAGGACCCCGCCCGCGTCGTAGGAGAAGCGGTCGGCGATCGACTCGACGCGGAAGCCGGGCACGAAGCGCTCGGCGACGGCCGCGGCCACCGCGGCGAGCGCGAGCGCGACCAGCGGCGACGGGATCTTCCGCGTCACGCGCGGCCACAGGAGCAGGACGCCGAGCGTGAGGAGTCCGACCAGGAACTCGGACCACTGCGCCGTCGGCAGCGCGCGCGCGAGCGCAATCACGCGCTCGACGTAGTGGGCCGGCATGTCGGGCACGCCGAGGCCGAGGAAGTCCTTCACCTGGATCGTGCCGATCACGACCGCGATCCCCGCGGTGAACCCGGTGGTCACCGGGTACGGCACGAACTCGATCAGCTGCCCCAGCCCCGCGATGCCGGCGATCACGAGCATCACGCCGGCCATCACGGTCGCGAGCAGGAGCCCGCCCACGCCGTACTTCGCCGCGATCGGCGCGAGGACGACCACGAAGGCCGCGGTCGGACCGGAGACCTGGAAGCGCGATCCGCCCAGGAGCGCGATCAGGAGCCCGGCGACGATCGCGGTGTACAGCCCGTGCTGGGGCGGCACCCCGGACGCGATCAGATCG
>JABLTH010009725.1_pt1 | contig 16378 bp, 15 predicted proteins | sample 7875711 | NCBI WGS metagenome assembly JABLTH01 (sample SAMN14941262, study PRJNA633318) | bioreactor metagenome | isolation source: bioreactor | place: China | collected 2019-03-05 | reverse complement strand
TCCACGTGCTCACGGTCTACCCGGGCTTCGTTCGCACCGGCTTCGTTCCCGAAGAGGACCTCTGGCGCGTTCCCGAGCGCGCGCTCCGGACGGCCGTCGAGCCCGATGCGGTCGCGCGCGCGATCGTTCGCGCGCTCGAGCGCGGGCGCCACGAGGTCACGATCCCGCGCATCGCGGCCGGAGGCTACGTCGTTCGAACGCTCGCGCCGGCGCTGTTCCGGCGCATCCTCGCGCGGGTGCGAGGCGGCTCCGCCTCGCAGGGATGAATTCGCGCGGCCGCCGTCCCGTGCCCCGGTGCTGGCGCCCGCGCGGAAGCTACTTGCGCAGCGCCTCGAGCTGCGAGCGCGTGAAGATCGCGCTCACGGGCGCCTTGCCGGCCGCTTCGCGGATGCGGTCCATTCCGCCCTCCTCGCGATCGACGAGCACCACCACCTGCGCGACCTCGAGGCCCTCCTCGCGGCACGCGGCGATCGCCTGGAGCACGGACTTTCCGCTCGTGACGACGTCGTCGACGACGGCGACGCGGCCGCCGGGCGGAGCGCAGCCCTCGATCCAGCGCCGCATCCCGTGCTCCTTGCGCGCCTTGCGAACGCTGAAGAGCTGCACCACGGGCGGAAACAGCAGCGAGGTGTAGACGATCGCCTGCGCGACGGGGTCGGCGCCGCGCGTGAGGCCGCCCACGGCGGCGGGAAGGACGCCCTGGCGGCGGAACTCGTCGAGGAACGCGCGGCCGATGAGCGGCATCGCCTGCGCGTACGCGGTCGTCACCTGGCAGTCGAAGTACGTCTTGCTGCGCCGTCCCGAGGTGAGGACGAAGTAGTCCTCCTCGCGCTCGGCTTCGAGGTAGGAGCGGCGGACGAGGATCTCGGCGAGGTCGGCGTTCGCACGGGGCTGCGGATCGGGGTCGGGGCGGGTCGAGTCCATGCCGGGAGATTCAGCGGCCGTCGCGCTGCGCGCAACGCTCGAGCGCCTGCGCGATCGCTTCTCTTGCTTCGCTCGAGATCCCCGGCGCTCGCAGCCCGTCGGTCACCTCGCGGCGGATCTCGCGCGCCGCGGGGGCCGAATCCGCTCCGTCCCCCGCGCCGGCGGCGGCCGCCGGCGGGCGCGGCGCTTCGCGCGTGCGCGACACCGCTCGGTCCGGCGCCTCCTGCCACGCGATCAGCGCCGCGGCGATCCGCGATCCGATCCGCGCGAGCGCGGGGCGCAGCGTGGCGTCGAGATCGGGCGGCGAGGCGGCGCTCGCGGGGCCGGCGAGAACGGCCTCCTGGACCGAGCTCGCGGCGTCGATCTGCGCGCGAAACAGCCCGGTCACACAGTCCTGCGACGGGGCCGGACGGCCGGCCGCGGCCGCGGCCCGCGCGACGTCTGCGGCCGCGGCTTCGAGCACGCGCGCCTCCTGCGCGGCGTCGCGGACGGGCCGGCCGGCCTTTCGCTTCGCCTCGGCGACGAGCGGCATCACCGCGAAGCGCTCGTCGATCGCGGCGACGAGCGCCGGCAGGGGAGCCGCCGTGGCCGCTCTCGCGCCCGGCGGGAGCCACCGCTCGCGCAGCGCGGCGAGGCTGCCGTCGGCCTCCTTCGCGGCGAGCCAGGTATCGAGATCCGCGGCGAGCTCTGGAGCGCTCGCGCGTACGAGCCATGCCTTGCGGTCGCGCGTAAAGGGCCCGGCCGCGACGAGGCCGGGCGCACGCGCCTGCCACGAGGGCGCTTCGAGCGTGTCGGTGACGGCGCCGTCGGCGCGCCCGGAGGCGAGCTCGCCCAGAACGGCCGCGTTGTCCCGAAGCGGCCGGATCGCCGCTGCCGGGAAGCGGGCGCGCGCCGCGCGCTCGAGGTGGCCGCCCGCATTCACGGCGAGCGTGATGCCCGGGCGGCCGAGGTCGTCGAGGGAGGGGGGCGAAGCGCTCTCGCGGACGAGCACGACGGCCCCGCTCTCGGCGACCGGTGTCGTGAAGCGGCCGACGAGGCTGCGGTCGGGGCGAACGGTCACGCCACTCATTGCGACGTCGAAGTCGCCGGCCGCGAGGCGCCGCTCGAGATCGGGCCAGGCGAAGCGAACCAGCTCGAGGCGAAGGCCGCGGCTCTCGGCGTACGCCCTTGCCAGCGCAAGGTCGAGGCCGTCGAGGGGAGGCGGGCCCGGCACGTCGATGCTGAACGGGGCGTAGTCACCGCTGGTTCCGACGCGCAGAGCTCCCGCAGGCGCCGCCGCCGGCGCCGGCGCGCAGGGAACGAGGACGGCGAGCAGCGCGGCGAGCGCCCGCGCCATCGCTCCACCAAGTCTCGAGCGACCCGGCGGCGTTTCCGAGAGATCGGATCCGTCGCCCGGAGTCGCCCGTCCGGTCGTGGTTGCCGCAGCGCGCCTCATTTCCTACACTGATTCATCCTGCGGGGTGAGGCCTTTCGTCCCTTCCGGCCCAGCTCTCCGCCTCGAGGTCCTGCCATGCTCTCCCTCGACGAAATCGGCGCGGGCACGCGCGTCACGCACAAGAACACCGGGCTTCGTTACTCGGTCGTCGATCTCGGCGACGACGAAGTGCTGCTCGCGCCCGAGTCCAAGGACCTCCAGGATCTCGTCGTTCCGATCACGCTCTTCCGCGAGGAGTTCATCGCGAGCGACCGCTACAGCGCAGGCCGCAGCCGCGGCCCGCGCCGTCCCGGCGCTGCAGCGAGCGGGCCGCCGCGCGTCGCCGCGGGCCCGAAGTCCCGCGGCCGCATCAAGAAGATGGTGCGCGAGCGCGGCTTCGGCTTCATCCGCGGCGAAGACGGCAAGGAAGTCTTCTTCCACCGCTCCGGCCTGGGCGGCGGCGAGTACGACACGCTCAGCGAGGGCGACGTCGTCGAGTACGTGGTGCAGGAAGGCCCGCGCGGCCCGCGCGCCGAAGGCGTTCGCGCAGCGGCTCCGGAGCCCGCGTAGCCGGCGATCACGGGTAGTAGACGTAGATCGCGTCGGCGACGCAGACGGGCTTCGCCTGTCCCTCGACCTCGAACGCGAGGCCGAACGTCGCGCGCGCTCCTCCGCCCGGCAGCTCGCGAACGTCCTTCAGCTCCGCCGACATGCGAAGCCGCGCGCCCGCCGGGACCGGCGCGGGGAGCCGCATCTTGTCGACGCCGTAGTTGACGCCCATCCGCACGCCGTCGACGCGAACCACCTGCGGCATCAGTGCGGGAGCGAGCGCGAGCGTGAGGTAGCCGTGCGCGATCGTCCCCTTGAAGGGCGACTCGCGGCGCGCGCGCTCGACGTCGCAGTGGATCCACTGGTGATCGCCGGTCGCATCGGCGAAGCGCTGGATCTGCTCCTGCGAGACCGTGATCCAGTCCGACGTCCCGAGGCGCTTGCCGACGAGGGGCTTGAGGGCGTGGATTCCGGGGACGATGGTGGGGTTCGACATCCGATCTCCTGCTGCCTTTCGTTCGCTTCCGTCTCGCGAGGCTACGCCGCCTCGGCGCGCGTGCGAAGTGCGTCGAGGATGCCTTCGAGGCCGCGGCGGACCACCTTCTCGAGCAGCCATCCGGTGCCCGGAACGAGCGCGCGGAAGCGGACGGTCCACCGCACGCGCGTTGCGCCCGAGTCGGGGGCCAGCGTGATCTCGGCGACGTAGTCGCGGATCGGGGCGCCCTCGACGAGCGTGTAGCCGAGCCGCACGCAGGGTTCGAACGCGGTGATCCGTTCGTCGACGACGATGCCGAACGCGCGCACCGTGCGAACGCAGCCGACTCCGTTCGGATCGGGCGATCCGGGGCGGCGCCGGATCACCTCCCGCACCGGCGCCCATTTCTTCATTCCCTCGTGGTCCGCGAGCAGCGCCCAGATCTTCTCCGGCGGCGCGGCGATCACACGGCTCATCTCGAACTGCTGCATGCCCCTCTCCGATCTCGCCCGCCGCCTTCGTCAGCGCGGGAAGGCCTCGACGACTCCGCCGTCGACCGGCAGCGTCGCGCCCGTCGTGGGCGTGCGGCCGGTCGCGAAGAAGAGCACCGCGTTTCCCACGTGTCGTGCCGTGACGCGCGCGTGGAGCAGGTTCCGGTGGCGGTAGAACTCGGGCAGCTCGTCGGGCGAGAGCCCGCGCGAGCGTGCGCGCTCGGGGCCGATCTCGTCCCACAGGCCCGATCGCGTCTCGCCTTCGGTGAAGATGGCGTCGGCGTTCACGAGGTTCACGCGAACGCCCATCGGCGCGAGCTCGATCGCCGCCACCTTTCCGAGCTGGTGCGCAGCGGCCTTGCTCGCGCTGTACGCGCCGAAGTCTTTGCCCGGCGCGAAGACGTTCTTCGACGCGTTCACGACGACGTGCCCGCCCGTTCCCTGGAGCGCGAACACGCGAGCGGCCTCGCGGATCGTGAGCAGAACTCCCAGGTAGTTGACGTCGGAGACGCGCCGCGCCTCGGCGGCTCCGAGCTCTGCGACGGGGCGAACGAGCGCGATACCCGCGTTCGGAACGACGACGTCGACGCCGCCGAAGCGGCGGCACGCTGCGTCGAAGGCCTCGCGCGCCGACGCCTCGTCGGTGACGTCCATGCGGAGACCGAAGGCGGCGCCCGCGCCGTGCCGCTTCTCGACGGCCTGCGCCGTCGCTGCCGCGCGAGCGCCGTCGAGGTCCGCGACGACCACCTGCGCGCCGGCCTCCGCGCACACCTCGGCGATTCCGGCGCCGATCGCTCCCGCGCCGCCGGTCACGAGCACCACCTGTCCCTCGAGCGGCCGCGGCTGCGCCTTGCCGAGCTTCGCCTGCTCGAGGCTCCAGTACTCCATGTCGAAGAGGTCGGCCGGCGGCAGCGCCTCGTAGCGCCCGAAGGCCGCCGCGCGCGCCTTGGTGCGGAGCGTGTGCTCGGTGAGGTCGCCCGCGATCGCGGCGTCCTTCGCCGTGCGGCCGAAGCAGAAGGCGCCGGCGCCCGGCAGGAGCACGACGCGCGGCGCGGAGTCGAGCCGCGTTCGGGTGACGCCCTTCGCGCGAACGTTCTCGTCGAAGTAGGCCTCGTACGTGCGGCGGTAGGCGGCCGCGGCCTCGGCGAGCTGCGCGCGAAGAGCGCTCGCGTCGTCCCAGCGCGGCTCGGCGACGAACAGCGGCTCGGCCTTGGTGCGGATCACGTGGTCGGGCGTGAGCGGTCCGCTGGCGGCGAGGCCGAGCGCCTGCTCGCTGTCGCAGAAGGCGCGCACCTCGTCGCCGCCGCGCCAGTCGCAGACGAGGCGGCGCCACGGTGCGTCCTCGTCTCCCGTCGGCTCGGCGAGGCAGCCGCGCAGGATCGGGGCGGCGAGCGCCGCGAGCGCGTCCGGCGGCGCCGGCGCGCGAAAACGCGGCGTCAGGATCGCGCGGCCCGCGATCTTGCGCGCGACGTGACGCTCGCACGCGTCGACGAGCTCGATGTGCCGCTCGTAGCTCTCGCGAGCGCCGTCGCCGAACGTGAACAGGCCGTGCTTGACGAGCACGATCCCGACCACCCGAGGATCCTTCTCGAAGACCTCCGCGACCGCCTTCGCGAGCGGAAAGCCCGGCATGATGTAAGGCAGCACCGCGGCGCGGTCGCCGAGCGCATCGCGGGCGCGCGCCGCGCCATCGGGCTGGTTGGTGAGCGCGAGGACGGCGTCGGCGTGGCTGTGGTCGACGTAGCGATGCGGGAGGAAGGCGTGGAGCAGCGCCTCGACGGAAGGGTTCGGCGCGCTCGCGTCGAACAGGTGGGTGCGGAGCTGGTTGACCATCTCTTCGTCGCTCAGCGACGCGAGCTCGCGCAGCCGGCGCAGCCACGCGAGATCCACCGCGGGCAGGTCCCGCGGCTCGACGCGGTCGAGGCTCGATCCCGAGCCCTTCACGAACAGTGCCTCGACGCGGTCGCCGAGCAGCGTCGTGACGGAGTCCTTCACCGACGTGTTGCCGCCCCCGTGGAGGACGAGGTCCGGATCCTGTCCGATGAGCCGTGACGTGTAGACGCGGAGCGCGACGGCCTCGCCGCAGGCGGGCCCCCAGCGCTCGACGGCGGCGCGGGCATGATCGTCGTTCCAGAGGCTGCGCACGGCGCGCCGAGGCTAGCACCGAGGCCTTCGCCGCGGCCCGCGGCGAGGCGGCGTGGGGCGGGTCATCCTCTCGGGCTGCGCCCGTCGCAACCGGCGCCGGTTCGGCGGGCGGGGGGACTTCGATTGGAGCTGCCGTCGCCCACATCCCATCGAGCGGAGCCGGCGCCTCGCCCCGCCCTCCGGCTCGCGCTCCGCTACGACCCGCGGCCCGTGTTCGGTCCGGCCGATGCCGCAGCGCTCTACGACTCGCTGCTCGAGCACGCGGCGGCGGCCGAGGCCTGCGGCGTTGGCCTCGTCTGGGTCTCCGAGCGTCCGCTCGCTCCGGGAGCGCGGCTTCCCGCTGCGCTCCCGCTCTGCGCCGCGCTCGCTGCGCGGACCACGCGAATTCGCATCGGCGCCGGGCCGCTCGCGCTTCCCCTCTATCATCCGCTCCGCGTCGCCGAGGACATCGCGACCCTCGACGGGCTCTCGGGCGGCCGCATCGAGCTCGCGCTCGGTCTCGGAGCGGAGGGCGAGGCCTTCGCGGAGTTCGGCGTCGAGCGGCGCAGTCGCGGCGGGCGACTCGAGGAGGGGATCGCTCTGCTGCGCGCGGCGTGGTCGGGGGAGCCGATCTCGTTCTCAGGGCGACACCATGGGGTGTCGGAGATCGCGATCGCGCCGCGCCCGGTCCAGCGGCCGGGCCCTCCGCTCTGGCTGGGCGCCGCGGCCGATGCGGCGATCCGCCGCGCGGCGCGCCTCGGCGCGGGCCTCCTCGCGCAGGACGCCGCCGCGATCGGGACGTACCTCGACGCCCGGCGCTCGCTCGCCGTCGAGGAGCCGGCGCGCATCGCCCTCGAGCTCGAGGCCGGCGCTCTCCTCTCGGGCGCCGGCCGGGGCGCGCTCGCCGCGCTCGTCGAAGCGGCCGGCGGCGCCGAAACCTTCGACCTCGTGGCCCGCGCCGAGGCCGAGGGCGGCTCCGGATGGCTTTCCCCGCGGGAGCTCGATGCGCTCGTCGAAGCGGTGGCGGCGCTCGCCCAGGGGCTCTAGCCTCCTGCGCCATTCGGCCCCGCCCCCTGCGCCCCCGTCGAGAGGATCTACAGCTCGTGTCGCGCACGCTGCTCCGGTCGTGGGGCGCCGCCCTGCTCTGGCTGGCCACGCTCGCCTCCGCCCCGTCGCGGGCCGAGCAGGCCGAGGCCTTTGTCTCTCCGGAGGGCCGCTTCGCCGCGGCCTTTCCCGCGGAGCCCGTTCGCGAGCGCACGGCCCGCGAGACGTGGGCGGGCCGGATGGAGGAGGGGAGCTTCGACGTGACGGCCGCGGGAGTTCGCCTTCGCGTCGAGTACCACGACGTTCCGAAGATGGCCGCCGCGATGCTCCCGCCGAGGCTCGTCCTCGACCTCGCGAAGCAGGGAGTCCTCGACGACATGGGAGCGAGCCGCACGGTCAGCGAGCCGATCTCGCTGCACGGCCATCCCGGCCTCGCGCTGCGCTACGCGCCGGCGGAGCGCCCGCAGGTCACCGAGGAGGCGAGGCTCTTCCTCGTCGGGTCGCGGCTCTACGTCGCGTTCGCGCGCGCGGAGGAGCCCGGCGAGCCCGAGCGTGCGGTCGCCCGGTTCCTCGGGTCCTTCGACGCCTGGGAAGCCGGCGATACCGTCGCATCGCTGGCTGGGAGCCCGGGCGGCGGCATGTAGACTCGCGCAGAGCCGCTCGATCCCGGAGGCTCGGGGAGGGAGGCTCTCGATGCCCGGCAGGCCGCGCGTCGTCTTTCTCGTCTGCCTCGTCTTCGCCGCCGCCGCCGGCTTCGCGGTCGCGGGTCCGATCCTCTACCGCTCCGTGATCGGCCTCGCGCCGCAGGCGTTTCCTGCGGGCGACTTGCTGCAGGGCGCCGGCCGAGCCGTCCTCCCGAAGCTCGACTTCACCGTCGCGGGCGTGATGCTCGCGCTCGGCGTCGTGCTGGCCACGGCGCTCGTGAGCCTGCTCGCCGTGCGCGCCGCGACGCGCGCGAAGCGTGAAGCGGCCGACCCCGGCCGCCGCGGGTTTCTCGCGGGCGCGGCGTCGGCCATCGGCGCCGCCGCCGCCGCGCTCGTGGCCGGCGGCGCCGCCGGCTTCGCGCGCGCGTTCTACGGCATCGGCAACGGCGGCCGCGGCTGGGCGCCGGTCGGGAGCGAGATCTTCGCCGCGCCCGTCGTGAAGACCGACCCGAATCCGAAGGAGGCGTGGAAGGGAAGCCGCATTCGAGCGTGGCGCCGGCTCGGGCGGACCGGCTGGCAGGTTTCCGACATCGTCCTCGGCACGGGCCAGATCCGCGGTGACACCGGGGAGCAGGTCGCGCGCCTCGCGCTCGAACGCGGCGTCAACTACTTCGACACCGCGCCCGATTACGCGGGATCGGGAAGCGAGCAGGCGATGGGCCGCGCGCTCGCGAGCGTGCCGCGCGACCGGGTCTTCGTCGCGACGAAGTTCTGCACACCCGAGGGCCACCTTCCGGCCGATGCGCCCGTCTCCGCGTACCAGGAGGCGATCGAAGGAAGCCTGCGGCGGCTCGGCACCGACTACGTCGACCTCGTCCACATCCACTCCTGCGACGAGGTCGAGCGCCTGCTTTCCGAGAGCGCGCACGAGGCGTTCGACCGCTTGAAGCAGCAGGGCAAGGTCCGCTTCCTCGGCTTCTCGACCCACACGCCGAACCTCGTGCAGGTGGCCACTCGCGCCATCGAATCCGGACGCTTCGACGTGATGATGCTCGCGTATCACCACGGGATCTGGCCGCAGATGCCCGAGATCATCGCCCGAGCGCGGTCGCAGCAGGACATGGGCGTCGTCGCGATGAAGACCTTGAAGGGCGCGCGGCACCGCGGGCTCGCCGAGACGCGCGACCAGGCCGACGCGTACTCGCAGGCGGCCTTCAAATGGGTGCTCTCGAACCCGGACGTCTCGTGCGCGGTGGTCTCGTTCTCCGTGCCGCAGCACGTCGACGAATACCTCTACGCATCCGGGCAGTGGCTCACACAGAAAGACGTCGCCGTCCTCGAGGACTACGACCGCCGGATCCGCGGGACCTACTGCGCGCCGCACTGCGGGCAGTGCCTTCCGAGCTGCCCCGAAGGCCTTCCGATCCACGACGTGCTCCGCCATCGCATGTACTTCGAGGACTACGGGAACGAGAAGGAGGCGATGCGCCTGTACGCCGCGCTCGAGAAGAACGCCGCGGTGTGCGCGACGTGCAGCGCGCCGTGCCTCGGGAGCTGCCCGCTCGGCGTCGGGATCCAGGAGCGCATGGCCGGCGCGCACCGGCTGCTCGAGATCGGCCGCTCCCGCGCCTAGAACGCCACCTTCTTCACGAGTTCGAGCTGCATCTCGCGGACGGTTCCGTCGGCCTTGTGGAGCACCTGGAGCCCGATGCACGAGAGCGTTTTCGCCGTCGCGCTCACGCGCGCCTTGCCGTGCGCGACGCTCGCGAGCCCGGACGGCACGACGGCGCCCGGACGCGCTGCGTCGGCCGACGTCGCGAACGCGACCTCGGCCCCGGGAGCGACCTCGGCGCTCGTCGCGGTCGCGACGAGCCGGTCGGTCGCGTCGAAGACCTCGACGGCGACCGCGACGGAGAAGCTTCCCGTGTTCGTGCAGCGGACCACGGTGTCGATCGAACCCGGGTCGTAGTAGACCGGCCCCATTCGGTACACGACGACGCCCGGCGCGCCGCCCGGGAAGGGCGGAGGCGGACTGTCGAGCAGGCCGGCCGATGCGACGCTCGCGGCGGCGCTCGCGAGCAGAGTGACGAGCGCGGCGTGACGCAGCTTCACGAGGCGGTCCTCCGGGTGCGGCGGCCCCGCACGGCGAGGAGAGCGGGCAGCAGCGCTTCGACGCCGAGCAGGCCGCAGATGCCTCCCTTCTCGCTCGGTCCCGACGCCGACGCGCAGCTCGTGTCGGCGGGGAAGTCGACCTTGCCGTCGCCATCGTTGTCGACGCCGTCGCTGCATTCCGGATTCTCGCGCGCGAACGGGCCGCTGCCGTCGCACCCGGGGTCGGCCGGGAAGTCGACCTTGCCATCGCCGTCGTTGTCGATGCCGTCGGCGCAGTCCGGGAGCTCCGAGACGTCGTTCGCGGACGAGCAGCCGTTGTCTCCCTGGTAGTCGAACGCGCCGTCGCCGTCGTTGTCGATTCCGTCGCTGCACTCCGCCTGCTCGGAATCGTCCGCCGCGCTCGTGCACCCGGGGTCGGCCGGGAAGTCGACGCTGCCGTCGCCGTCGTTGTCGACTCCGTCCGCGCAGGCCGGCGGCGGCGCCGGGCCGGAGACGTTGAGGCGGAAGGCGCCTGCGGCGCCGTTCGCGCCGTCGACGACGAGGAAATACGTCTGGCCCGCGGTGACCGGGAGCGTCACGCGCGAGCCCTTCTCTCCGGCGGCCGTGTTACACCCGGTCGTGTCGTCGTTGCACGCGAGCTGGGCGCCTCCCCTGCACGCGGCCTCGCGAACGTAGAGGACCGTGTCGAAGGCCGTCGCCGCCGCGTCACAGGTGTCGATCGTCGCGGTCCCCGAAGCTCCCGGCGTCCACGCGAAGACGGTTTCGGGAGACACGTTCGTCGACGCGCCGCAGCCTCCCGTGAGCGTGCTCGTTCCGGCCGTCGTTCCGGTGAAGGTTCCGCCGCCGGGCGGAATCACCGCCGGGGCCGAGCAGGCGTGCGGCGGGATCGTCACGGAGACCGTCGAGACGTTGTTGGTCTTGGTGAGCTCGGAAATCCGATCGAACGGATCGACCACGGCCCGCAGCGTGTAGTTGCCCGCCGGGACGCCCGTGATGTCGAGGTACTGGCAGCCGAGGGTCGATTCGTAGAGGTCCGCGCACCCCTTCGAGATGCCCTGGTTGTTGCAGTCGAACTGATAGTTCGGGCAAGGACCGGCGTCGTAACCGTCCTTGAGGCAGAACCCCTGCTTGTGGCCGACGACGACGGTCTGGCCGGTCTCGTCGAGCAGCTCGTAGCGCGCGTAGTCGGTGTAGTGGCCGTGGTTGTGCCCCTGCGCCGGGCTGCAGATGAAGCTCGGGTTCCCGCAGACCTCGAGCGGATGGTCCGTGCACGGGCTCGGACAGCCGGGCGGGCCGATCACGAAGTCCGCGGTGCCGACGTTCCGGCTCTTCACGCCGAGGCGGAGCAGATCGACGCCGGTCGCCGCCTCGGCGCAGCCCTCCGCCACGTCGCCCCACGCGACGCTGGCGTCGAAGTCGAAGAACCAGTCGGTGATCTCGGACGAGAGGTCGGGGAGGCCGCCCGGCGGCGTCGTGCACGTGCAGCTCGCGGTACACGCTCCCGTGGCGCATCCGCTCGCGTCGGCCCCGTCGCACTCCTCCGCGCCCTCGCGCACGCCGTTGCCGCAGACCGAGGGCGCCTCGACCGTGAGCTCGAACGGCCCCTGCGCTCCGTTCCAGCCGTCGACGACGATGTAGTAGCTCGTCCCCGCCGTGACGCCGAGCGTCGCGCTCGATGCCTCGTTGCCGGAGGTGCCGCTCGCGCACGGCCCGTCGTCGTTGCAGATCTGCTCCTGACCGCTGCTGCACTTCGACTTGCGGACGTAGACGACGCTGTCGAAGAGCGTACCGAGGCCGCACGTCCGGAACGTCGCGACGCCGGACGTGGACGGCGTCCACCGGAAGACGCGCTCGGGCGACGCACCGGTCGTTCCGCACGTTCCCGACAGGTTGCTCGTCCCGCTCGTCGTTCCGTGCACGGTCGCGCCCGCGGCGGGAAGCACCGCCACCGCGTTGCACGCGGTGCAGCCGGGCGCGCGGTCTCCGCCGACGCAGACCCCTCCGTTGCACGCGTCGTTCGTCGTGCACGCGTTGCCGTCGGTGCAGGGAAGCGTGTTGTTCGAGTGAACGCAGCCGAGCTGCGGATCGCAGATGTCGTCGGTGCACGAGTTGCCGTCGTCGCAGCCGGCCGGGCAATCGGCGAGCGCCGGCGCCGCGCCGAAGGCGAGCGCGCCCGCGAGCGCCGCGATCGCGAGGGTTCTTCGGTTCACGGCCTCTCCGTGCGCGGGGCGACGCCGCCGAATCGTCTCCGCGATCCGCCGCGAAGCTCGGTACGTTCGAGTGTATCTTCGCATGCGCAACCGCAAGCGAGCTGCTCGGTCGCGGCGCGGCGATCCGATCGTGCCGAAAGCGGCACGATCCGGGCCCGGACGGGCGCAGGATCAGGCGCGCGCGCCCGCGAGCGCGTCCAGCGTGCGGGCGAGTCCGACGTCGAGCGCCGTCACGCCGCCGGCGTCGTGGGTCGTGAGATCGACCTCGACGACGCTCCAGACGTTGCGCCAGTCCGGATGGTGATTCATCGCTTCGGCCGCGAGCGCCGCGCGCGTCATGAACCCGAACGCCGCGCTGAAGTCCGCGAAACGGAACGTGCGGTGCAGCTTGCCGTCGCGGAGCGTCCAGCCCGGAAGGGTCTCGACGGCGGCGCGCAGCTCTGCGTCCGTGAGCCGCACCGGCCGCGGCACGCTCAGCCCTCCTCGCGCGCGACGTCCTGTCGCGGGATCTCCTCGCGCCGGATCGCCGCGATGAACGCCTGGAGCAGCGCGCTGCGGACGACCGATCGCGTCGCGCCGCCGTAGATCTTGCGGAATGCCTTGAGCGGAATGATGCCCTTCGCCATCGAGCGGTGTCCGCCGCCGACGCCGAGGCCCTCGACGACGGCCCGAACGACGTCGCCGGCCGCGCGCACGTGGCCGACGTTGCGAACCGAGAAGACGAGGTCCGATCCGACGATGCCGGCTGCGACTGCCCACTCCGCTCCCTCGGCCTGGAGCGCGAGGTCGGCCACCTGCGGGATCACGTCCTCTCTCACCCGGCCGAGCACGAGAAGGTGAACGCCCTCTTCGACGGCGGACCGCGTGAGCGCGCGCCCGAGAGCACGCAGACCCGCCGCCGGCAGCGCCGGCCGCTCGATGCGGCGCAGCAGCGCGGGGCTGTGCTCGGAGTGCAGGTACGCGAAGGCGTCGATGTCGCGCGCGCTCGTCTCGCGGCCGAGGAGCTGGGTGTCGGTCTTGATGCCGTAGAGCAACGCGGTCGCGAGCTTCGGGTGCAGCTCGAGCGCGGCCGCCCGGATGTACTCGGTGAGGATGCTCGACGTCGCGCCGTAGGCCGTTCGGATGTCCTTCACCAGCGCATCGTATCCGCCGCGCTCGGGGTGGTGATCGACGACCAGGTCGATGCTCCGAAGGCGCGGCGAAATGCTCTCGCCGAAGACCGGCGGCTGGACGTCGAGGAGCGCGAGCGCGTCGAACTCTTCGAGGTCCTGCGGGACGATCTTGCGGACCTCGATCCCGAGCGCGCTCACCATCGCGCGGTTCTCCGGCCGCGTCACCTCGCCGAACGAGACGAGCGGCGCCGTCGTGCGGTTGCGACCGAGGAGCACGCGCAACGCGTAGCCGCACGCGATGCCGTCGGGGTCGGGATCGGGCTGCAGCAGAATGGCGATCTTCTGGCGCGCGCCGAGGACGCGGCGGACGCTGGTGACGCGCTGCAGGTTGTTGAGGTGATCGAACTCGTCGTCGACGTCGTCGCGGATCAGCGAGCGGAGCCCCGTGCGCCGAAGGCACGGGTGCTCGGGAAGGTCCTCCGGAGCGAGATCGTCGGAGAGAACGAGGATCGGAGCGCCCGACGGCCCCGACTGGACGATCGCGGCCGCGGCCGCGCGGACGAACGGAGCGTCCTCCGAAACGAGGGCGAAGCCGTCGCCCTCCTTCGCGTTGAGCTTCTGGAACGCGTCCGCCGAGAGCCCGCCCGCAAGGGCGCGGAAGCCGGCGGGCCGCGCCCGGGACTCGTCCTCGCGTGGCACCCAGAACAGCTCCTCGTCCTCGGCTGCGCCGATCCGGGACCAGAGGCGGGCCAGCTCGGCCCCGTCGCAGACGATGATCCGGCGTGCCACGGCACCGAAGTCTAGCCGAGGCGCGGCCTGCGCCTGCAACCCCGCGCCGGGAAAGCGTTTCCGGTCGTGTGAACGGCTTCACAGCGCGGCGGCCCCGCGCGTGCTTCGATCGTATCGTGGCTGGGAGGCCGCCATGCGTCTGTCCCCCCGTCTCGCCTTCGCGCCGCCCACGTCGGAGCCCGCGCGGCGCGGTGCCGCGCCGGCGCGCGCCGCCGCGATCGCCGGAACGCCCGCCGCACCCTACGCGAGCGTGTGTCCGCTGTGGGCGCGGCTCTTCGAGGCAGCGCCCGTGCCGCCGCTCGCGGTCGGAGCGCTCGTCGCCGCCGCCCTCGGGCTCGTCTTCTTCGCGCTCGATCTGCTCGACGGCAATCTCGCGACGCTGCTCTCCGGCGAGGTCGCTCCGTGGCGTCACGTCGAGGTGCGGAGCGCGGTCGTGGTCTCGACGCTCCTCGCGGGCGTGATCGTGATGCACCGCTACGAGGAGCTCGGCTCGCGCCGCGACGTCGAGAAGCTCGCGCCGCAGCTCGCTCGGGTCGCCGAGCCGGCGGGATGGCGTCTCGGCCCGCGCGCCGCCGGCGCGATCGGAGCGGCGCTGATCGTCGCAATCGTCCCGACGCTCTACGTCGTCCCGGCCCGCTTCCTGCTCGCTCGGACCTACACGATGCCGTCGGTTCTGTTCGATCTCGCCGTCGGAGCCGTGCTCGGCTGGACCACGTTCAAGACCCTCTTCGCCACGCTCTCCGAGGACCGCAGGTTCGCGCAGCTCGCCGGGTGCCTCCGGTCGATCGAGCTCCTCGACCTCTCGCCGCTCTACGTCTTCGGCCAGCGCGGCCTGCGGCGCGCGCTTCGCTGGCTGCTCCTCGTCTCGATCGCGTCGCTCGTCTTCTTCGACGCCGGCAAGGCCGCGCCGCCGGCCGTCGTGCTGACGGGAATCTTCTCCTTCGCATCGTTCTCGTTCCTGCTGCCGGTCTGGGGAGTGCATCGTCACATCCGCGTGCAGAAGCAGCGGGAGCTCGCGACGCTTCGCGTGCGAATCGCCGCCGAGCGCAGCCGGCTCCGCGCCGCGGGATGGGCGCCCGCGTACGAGGGCGGGCACTTCGCAGACCTGCTCGCGTACGAGGCGCGGGTGAGCGCGACGAAGACGTGGCCGTTCGACGCCTCGACGCTGGTTCGCCTCGGGCTCTACGCGTGCCTTCCGATCGGGTCGTGGCTCGGCTCTGCGCTCGTGCAGCACGTGATCGAGTCGCTGCTGCGATAGCGCCGCCCTCGGCGGTGCGAGGCCGCCGCGCCGGTCAGTGGTCGGTCAGCGCCATGTAGAGAGCGGCTTCGGCCGCCGCCAGCAGAGCGATCGCGACGGCGACGCCGCCGGCCGCGCCGAGGCGACGGCGGCGCGCGGCGGTGACCGTGCCTCGGGCGCCGAGCGCCGCGAGCAGCGCCACCGCGGCGAGCGCGGCCGGGCTGCGGTCGCGACACGCGAGAACGAGCAGCGCCGCCGCATCGGTCGCGAGCATTCCGACCGCGACGGCGAGAACCGGCCAGAGCAGCGGGTCCTGGACGAACGGGCGCAGCCGGTCTTCGAGCCGCGCTCCGAGGTGCTCGTCGTCGCGCATGCCCCCGGAGGTATCAGAATCCGGCGCCGCGTAAAGGCGCTGGCGCGCGCGCGGGCGCTGGCCGACCCTTCGCCGCCGCAGCCCCGGGGCGGGCGCCGAAGAGGAGGAGAGTCTTGGCCACGCCGCCGCTCACCCGCGACCAGTTCGTCGAGCGCTACGGGCGCTACTTCGGGGCGTCGCGCGTCGACGCGATCCGCAAGCTCAACTACCTGCTGATCGAGGCGCGCGGCGAAGGGCCGTACGTCTATGACACCGAAGGGCGTCGGTACCTCGACCTGTGGAACGTGGGAGGCATCCACAGCCTCGGACACCGCAACCCGGCGGTGGTGTCCGCGATGCAGGAGGCGATGCGCCGGGAAGACTTCGGGTCGCTGTTCTACTTCAGCGAAGCGAAGGCGCGGCTCGCGGAGACGCTCGCGAAGACCGGCCCGCCCGGCCTCGAGATGACGCTGCCGGCGGTGACGGGGAGCGAGGCGATCGACCAGGCGATCAAGATCGCGCGCGGCGCGACGGGCCGAACCGAAATCCTGCACGGCGATCACGGCTATCACGGCGTCACGGGCTTCGCGCTCTCGATGATGGCGCCCGGCGAGATGCGCGACTGGGCCGAGCCGCTCGTTCCCGACTTCCGCGCGATCGAGTACGGCAGCATCGCCGCGCTCGAGCGCGCGATCAGCGACCGCACCGCCGCCGTCGTGCTCGAGCCGGTTCGAACCGACTACGACGGCCGGGCGCCCGAGGCCGGCTACTTCGACGCCGCGAGGCGGCTGTGCGACGCGACCGGCGCCAAGCTGATCGCCGACGAAGTGGTGACGGGGATGGGCCGCCTCGGCCACCTGTGGGGCATCCAGCGCTGGGGCGTGAGCCCCGACATGCTCGT
>JABLTH010034445.1_pt1 | contig 16391 bp, 9 predicted proteins | sample 7875711 | NCBI WGS metagenome assembly JABLTH01 (sample SAMN14941262, study PRJNA633318) | bioreactor metagenome | isolation source: bioreactor | place: China | collected 2019-03-05 | reverse complement strand
GGCGGGGGCGTCCTGCCCCCGCCCGCTGCGCGGCCTGATCGTCCAGCCCTCACCGCCGCGAAGGGGACCCGGGAGAGCAAGAACAAAGTCAAAAGCCGGGCCGACCGTCGCGGCTTTCGCCGCTTGCTCTGGCGCTGGCGTTTATTTGCTCGCCTCAGTACCGCACTTCTCCTTCTCCCCTCTGGGCGTCCCGAAGGTAGTCCCCGTGGGAGAGAAGGCGGGTTGAGGGGCGGGCGCTCGCGGAAAGCGCTCCGTCGAGCGCCATACGTCACACCTCCCCCTCGAAATGTCCCGCAATCAGTCAGCCATGGCGGCCATGCGGGCCGTTTTCCCCTGAAAAACAGCCCTCGTGCGTGGCCTGGGTGCCAAAAACACCATGCCGTAAGACACATTTATGCGTTTGCGTCTTGGCGGCGTCGCTCGCTTGCCATACATTCCACCTGCCGAAAGGCACAGGTTCCAACCAAACCCATCAAAACTACGGGGAATGTATGGCCAAGAAAGCCGCCAAGAAGACCACCGCCAAGGCTGCCGCCAAGCCGGCCGCTCTTAAGCCGATCAAGGATGCTCTGAGCAAGTCCGGGCTGGTCGCCCACATCGCTGAAGCCAGCGGTGTCGTGGCCAAGGACGTGCGCGCCGTGCTGGCTTCGCTCGAGCACGCCGTGGCTGGCTCGGTCCACAAGAAGGGCCATGGCTCGTTCACGCTGCCGGGTCTTCTGAAGATCACCGCGGTCAACGTGCCTGCCAAGCCGAAGCGCAAGGGCATCAACCCCTTCACCAAGGAAGAGCAGTGGTTTGCCGCCAAGCCGGCCACGGTGAAGGTGAAGATCCGTCCGCTGAAGAAGCTGAAGGACGCCGCGGTCGGCTAATCCCCGGCTTGCGGACAAAAAGCGCGGTGACGCAAGTCGCCGCGCTTTTTTTATGTCCGTACTGCGCGCAGGCATCGGAATATGCGAGCCGAACACGTCGCAAGCATGGCCTTTCTTCTCATTTGGACGGCCATTTGCTTGTGGCCCGGCAAACGCGCGCTGCTATGGTCCTGTGACCTCCGCAAAGGCGTTGTCGCGCATGGAAGACATTTCTTCGGCGGAAGATGGGAAGGGAGCGTCGCGCGCATGGCGCGTGGCAGTCGTGGAGGACGATCGCGAATTGCGCGAAAGGATCCTCGTTCCGGGCCTGATCCAATTCGGCTTCGACGCGGTCGGCATGGAGCGCGCGACGGACCTCTATCGCCATATGGTGGCTACCTCGTTCGACATGGTGGTGCTCGATCTTGGATTGCCGGGCGAGGACGGCGTCTCGGTCGCCCGTTATCTGCGGGAGTGCTCGGCGATCGGTATCGTCATGCTCACCGGCAGCCAAGAAAGCGAGGATCACGTGCGCGCCATGCTGGCCGGCGCGGACCTCTATCTGCGCAAACCCTCCGGCCTGGCCGTACTCGCCGCCAGTCTGCATAGTTTGGGCCGACGCCTCGCCGCGCGGTCCACGGCGCACCAGGCACAAGACGAAGAGACATCGCAAGCGGCAGGGCATGCCATGTACGGCGAATGGTCTCTGGCGATGGCCGATTGGAGCCTCGTATCGCCGGAAGGCTTGACCATTCCTCTATCGCCATCCGAGCGTGGCGTACTGCGCCGGCTTTTCGACGCGGGCGGCGCGACGGTGCCGCGCGATGCACTGATCGCGGGACTCCATGAGGACATCCACGAGTTCGACCCGCATCGCCTGGAGATGCTGGTCTATCGCCTTCGGCGCAAAGCCAGGGAGCAGGGCATCGAGGTGCTGCCGCTGGTGACGGTGCGCGGCACGGGCTACGCCTTCGTGCGGCGATCCTCGCAGTGATATTTCCGCTGCGATGCAGGATCGAACCTCAGCGATCGCTCTGCGCTCATCACTTCGATCGGCATTGGAAATGTTGGAAAGTCCACGCGCCCGCAGCGTCGAGGTGAGTTTCTCTCTTCCGCAGAAGCTGGTCGCGCACCCGCCAGTCTTCGCCCCTTACTCCTTGAATCAACGGCGCCATGCCTAAGGTGCATGGCGCGTTCCGGTAGCGCGCATGACGAGAAGTCACCGTTAGCTATCGTTGGAAAGCGTGCGTGTTCACCGCCGCACCCTCGTCAAAGCTCCGTATCGGGCGTTCTCAGCGCGTCCCGGTCCGCTACCGCATGGACGTCGCGTCGACGCCGCGGATGCGGCGTCCCCGGATGGGCGGTGCAGATACCGACCCGTCTGTTCCGCGGCAACACGGAGCTCGTAATGAATCGGATTTACAGCAAGGTATGGAACAAGTCGCTCGGCATGCTGGTGGTGGCGTCCGAGCTCGCCAGATCCAGCGGCAAGAGCGGTGCCAGCCGACGCCTGCGCAAGCGTTGGGGCGCGGCAATCGTGGCGATGGGCGCGCTATGGGGAGACGGCCATGCACTGGCATCGGAACAGGTGACTGGCCCTACGGCCGCAATCAGCGCGATCGAAGCCACACTGGTCGGCGAAGCGCGAGGCGAACCAAATGCCGATGGCAGCTATGCCGATGGCGGCGCCAGCGTTTCCGGTCGCAACGCCACGGCCATCGGCAACGGCGCTCTGGCCAATGCTGACGGCGCCAGCGCGGTCGGCGCGTTCGCCCGCGCGGAACGCATCAGCGCCTCCGCCTTCGGCTATGACGCCCTGGCGGCGGGGACCAACAGCACCGCGCTGGGTGCGCATGCGCAGGCCTTGGAAGCTACCGCCACCGCCATCGGTTCCAACGCGCAAGCTCGCGCGAACGCCGCCACGGCGCTCGGCTACGACAGCCGCGTGCTCGAAGCGGCGACGAATGGTGTGGCACTCGGCGCGCGCGCGGTCGTCAGTGCGGCCAATAGCGTGGCGCTCGGCGCGGGTTCGCTGGCCGATCGCGAGAACACCCTTTCGGTAGGACGCGACGGTCTCGAGCGCCAGATCACCCACGTGGCGGCCGGAACCCTGGCCACCGACGCGGTGAACAAGTCACAGCTCGATGCCGTCGCCGAAGGCGTCAGCGGGGCACAGCATTACTTCAAGGCCAACGGCCTGGAGGACGGTAGCGATGACGCCATCGCCGAGGGCGAAGGGGCGGTGGCTGCAGGTAGGGGCAGCCACGCCATGAGCAATGGCACGGCTATCGGCAGCGATAGCAAAGCGATCGGCTTGGGGGCGTCGGCCTTCGGTCAGGGGGCACTGGCGGTGGCCGACGCCACCGTCGCACTCGGTCAGGGAGCGCAATCCTGGGGCTTCGGCAACACGGCGCTGGGTGCCAGCGCGATTGCGGATGCGGAGCAGGCAGCGACTGCGCTCGGAGCGTTGAGCACGGCGTCCGGCATTGGCTCGACCGCTGTCGGTGGCTTGGCGCAGTCGCTCGGCGACGGCAGCCTCGCCGCTGGATTCAGTGCCGCCAGCTATGGAGAAGCCAGCGTTGCCACGGGTGCCTACAGCGTCGCCATCGGCCAATTCAGCGTCGCGACGGGTCACGCTGCGTTGTCGCTGGGCGACGGGGCCGTCGCTATTGGCAACGAGAGTGCCGCCGTCGGCAGCGGAAGCGTCGCCATCGGCGCGGGCGCTTTCGGCGAGGGTTTCGGCGCAGTGGCCGTGGGTCCTACCGCCTACGCTGGAGGCTGGGCGGCCACGGCCTTGGGTATCGGGGCCAGCGCGCAAGGGGCAAAGAGCGTAGCGCTGGGCGGTGCGGCCGTCGCTGCCGCGGAATCTTCCACCGCGGTGGGATTCGGCACCAGCGCCGCCGATTTCGGAACGGCCATCGGTGAGGGCGCGGCGACTGGTTCTGCCGGTACTGCCGTGGGTGCCCAGAGCTGGGCGGCTGACAACGCCGTGGCCCTTGGCGGTTTGGCATCGGCTAACGAGCAGGCCAGTGCGCTGGGTTCGGAGAGTCAGGCCAGCGGAGCCCGTTCCACCGCGGTGGGCTTCCGGAGTCGGGCCTTGGGTGGCGACGCTGTCGCGGTCGGCACGGAGAGCCGCGCTGGCGCATATGCAGCGGCGATCGGCGTCGGAGCCATCGCCGAAGCCGCGGGTGTCACTGTCGGGCGCGGCACGTACGCGGCGCTGGGCGCGACAGCGATGGGCGACCAATCGCAGGCACGCGGTGTGAGCGCCAGCGCAATTGGCTCGCAGTCCTTAGCCGAGGGACAATACTCCTTTGCAGCAGGCTTCCGCGCCCATGCGTTCTACCTGGGCAGCGTAGCCGTCGGTGCCGAGTCCAGCGCGGGCAAGCAATCCACCGCGCTGGGCTCGCAGGCGGACGCATCGTCCACGCGAGCGACGGCCTTGGGGGCAGACAGCACAGCGGGAAGCGCGGGGGTGGCAAGCGGATTCGGCGCCCATGCCGGGGACGAAGCGGTCGCCCTGGGTGCGGCGTCGAACGCCGAAGCGCCCCAATCGCTCGCCGCTGGCTTCGGCTCCCGCGCGGAAGGAAGCGGCAGTATCGCGCTGGGCGCTGGATCGGAGGCTCGCGCCGGTGGAGCGGTGGCGCTGGGCGATCATGCAATCGCCAATGGCCTGTTGAGCATCGCTATAGGCCAGGAAGCACAGGCGGACGCCCCCGGAGCGGTCGCCATAGGACCGGCTGCTAGCGCTCGCGGATTGGAGAGTGTTGCCGTCGGATTTGGTGCGTTCACTGCAGGGGCGTGGTCCAGTGCCTATGGCGCGCGCAGTTATGCCGAGACTTGGGGAACCGCCTCCGGCCACCACGCGGTTGCCTTGTCCCTGGGCAGCGCCTTCGGCAGCGAGAGCTTCGCCGAAGGTCTGCGTGGCACGGCCCTGGGTTTCAATGCTTGGGCAGCAGGCGAAGACTCGAGCGCGATCGGCGCCCATGCCAGGGCACGGGCCGAAAATAGTGTCGCACTCGGGCAAGGCTCGGTCGCCGATCGTCCTAACACCGTATCGGTGGGCTCGACTCGGGACTGGCTGGGCGAAGACGGTTCGCAGCATTACGCGATCGAGCGCCAGATCACCAATGTGGCCGCGGGTACCGAAGACACCGACGCGGTCAACGTCGCTCAGTTGAAGGGCGCGGTCGCCGAGGTCGGAGCGAGCAGCCGCTATTTCCAAGCCGATGGCGTAGCCGATGGTTCAGACGATGCCATGACTGATGGTAGCTATGCCGTCGCCGCTGGCGCTTCCAGCCGCGCCGGTGGCGACCAGAGCATCGCCATTGGCCATGGCTCGTCCGCAGACGGCTTCTCGGCCATTGCGCTGGGGGCAGCTTCCGTGTCGGACGCTGTTGGCTCGATCGCGATCGGCAGTACCTCTGTAGCGCACGCAGAAGGCGGCATCGCACTAGGTGCCGGCTCCACTGTCGTCAGCGATTACGGCGGTGCCATCGGCATGCAGAGCTGGGCCAGCGGCGACGAGTACTCCAGCGCTTTCGGGTCCAGCGCTTATGCAGGCGAAAAACACGCCACGGCGCTCGGCGCGCTCAGCAGGGCCGAGGCTGGCGCGAGCGTGGCGGTGGGCGTGGGCGCGACCGTTTCCAGGGAGGCGTTGAGCGGCCTGGCCGTAGGTGCCGGCGCCAGCGTAGTCGGCCGTTACGGCATCGCGGTAGGTCCCGACAGCTATGCCAGTGGCGACGGCTCCGTCGCGATCGGCTCGCATGATGAGTTCGGTGTTCACGGCACAACCTCGGCCGAGGGTCGGCAGAGTGTGGCGCTCGGTGCGGGCGCTCACGCGCTGGGTGACGGCAGCATGGCGCTTGGCGCCAGGGCGGTGGTGGACGGAGCCGGATCAGTCGCCTTGGGACGCGATTCACTCACTACGCGCGACAACGTGGTCGCGATAGGCAACGAGTTCACCGGCACGACGCGCCAGATCGCCGGCGTAGCGGCGGGAACCGAAAATACCGACGCCGTCAATGTGGCCCAGCTCAACGAAGCCGTCGGCTCAGTAACCGGTTCCGTCCGTTACTTCAAAGCCACGGGCCGACAGGATGGTACCGACGACGCGCAAGCCGATGGCGACTATGCCATCGCAGCCGGTGCTGGCAGCTACGCCATGGGCACAGGCGCCGTCGCCTACGGCAGTGGCGCCAATGCCATCGGCGCCTACAGCTCGGCGATCGGCTACGGAAGCAGTGCACTTGGCGAGTACAGCGTAGCGCTCGGTGCCAACGCTCAGGCCAATGCGCTGAATGCCACCGCGCTAGGCGCGGATGCCGTGGCGAACGGCAACTTCTCGCTGGCCATGAACGGCGGCACCGTAGAAGCAGGGGCGAATTTCGGCATGGCGCTGGGATATCTGTCCTATGTCGGCGAGGGTTCAAGCGGATCGATGGCCGTCGGCGTGGGCGCCACGGTAAATGGTGGCGCGCAGACCGCCATCGCCATGGGGGCTACTGCCGCCGCGAATGCCGATTTCTCCGTCGCCATCGGTGGCCTGGGTGCCTTCGTCGATGGCGAGTCCAACCACATTCGTTTCAGCGGCGCTATCGCCGACGCCAGGGGGGCCTTGGCGCTGGGTTCCGCCAGTTGGGCTCATGGCGAGGGAAGCGTGGCCGCGGGCCTCGGCGCTACGGCGGACGGCGGCCACTCGGTATCTCTGGGCGCGGGTGCCGGCGTCCGCGGGTCGGCGGACGAAAGCGTGTCGATCGGCTACATGAGTTCGGCAACGGCCGCCAATGCCGTTGCGCTGGGAGCTTTTTCAATGGCCGACCGGGCCAACTCGGTATCCGTAGGTGGCGTTGGCCATGAACGGCAGATCACCCACGTGGCGGCTGGCACGGAAGATACGGATGCGGTGAATCTCGCCCAGCTCAATGAGGCCATTGGGAGCGCGGGAGGCGATGCGACGAACGCGGTGAAGTACGACGACGAAAGCAGGCAGTCCGTCACATTGGCCGGCGAGGGCGGCACGCGTCTTCGTCACGTGGCCGACGGCGCTCTCGATGCCAGGAGTACGGATGCGGTCAATGGCGGCCAGCTCTATCGGTTGGGCGATGAAGCCGCGCAGATGCTCGGAGGCGGCGCCTCCATGAGTTCCGCTGGATTGGTAGCGCCGGTCTACAACATCCAGGGCGGCAGCTACTACAACGTCGGCGATGCGTTGAGCGCCATGGATGGTGCGTTGAGTTCGCTCGACTTCCGCGTCGGCAACCTCGAAAGCGGAAGCGGCATCGTCTGGCCCGACCCGATCGATCCGATTACTCCGCCACCGGGTCCGGGCGGAGGGTCCGGCCCTGCGGTGGTCGGCAATGTCGCCAACGGTGTTGCACCGACCGATGCGGCCAACGTGAGCCAGGTGGACGAGGCGTTGGCCACGGCCAAGTCGTACACCGATACCACCGCGCAGCAGACCCTGGGCGATGCCAAGGCATACACCGACGAGCGAACGGCGAACCTGGTCAGCAATGCCGACTTCGACGCCTTCAAGTCCGACGTGAACACCCGCTTCAGCGGCCTCAATACCCGCTTGAATCGGGTAGGTGCGATGGGATCGGCCATGGCCGGCATGGCCGGCGCCATCGCCGCAGCCCCGGGTACCGACAACCGTGTGTCGGCGGCGCTCGGTGGCTATCGCGGCCAAGGTGCGCTGGCGATGGGTTTCGCGCATCGCTTGCCGGGCAATGGTGCACTGCTGGTCGGCGGCAGCATCGCCGGTGGTGGCGAGTCGAGCGGGACCGTCGGCGTCAGTTTCGGCTGGTGAGGACCTTGCCGCCGTTCCTTGAACCGGGAGGAGGGTATGGCGGCGTGGGTGGGGCGCCCCGCGGAGGCGATAGGTCCCGCGGGGAAGCTTCCTTCATCGACATTCCAGTGGGCGCAAACGAACCCTTCTAAGGCGCCTTGCATTCGAAGGCGGCAAGGCATTGCCGCTCCCGCCGGCCCTTCGGTGCCGGCCTTTCCAAAAAGGATGGCTTCATGCATTTACGACGTTTCATTTGCCTCGGCCTGTGGGGCGCATCACTCGCGCTGGCGTTTCCATCCGTTCATGCCGGCGAGACGCCGGTTTCCCCGCGCATACCCGATATGCGGCATCCATCGACCGATAGCCATCGCACACGCGTGATCATCAGCTATCGCGATGGAGCTGCCGAGCGTGCAGCGCCGATGGCGGCGCTGCAGAACGTGCAGGCGGCCATGGCTGCCGTAGGGCTCGACAAGGCCGGTGGTCCGCAGGACACACCGCTCGCGGCGAGCTATCAGCGCAGGCTGGCCACCGGTGCGCACCTGATCGGCTTCTCGCGCAAGCTCTCGTCGAGCGAGACGACTTCTCTGCTCGGAAGACTGCAGGCCGATCCCGCCGTGGCCCACGCCGAAATGGATGAGCGGCTGCAAGCCTTGCGGGACACCGCCGCATCCGCCCCCACGAAGACGGTCACGCCCGACGATCCGTACTACGCCGAATATCAGTGGCATCTGCGCGGGGCACCGGGCGGCGCAAACATCGACGCCGCCTGGGACCTTGCCGATGGCGCGGGCATCACGGTCGCCGTGCTCGACACGGGCATCACCCAGCATCCCGATCTGGACCTTTCCCTCGCGGATGCCGGCTACGACTTCATCAGCGACGCGCTGATTTCCGGCCGGGCCACCGATGGTCGAGTTGCCGGTGGCTGGGACCTCGGCGACTGGACCACGACCGAGCCATGGCTGAGCGCTTGTGGTGGCGCGAATGGAGGAGACAGCAGCTGGCACGGCACCCATGTGTCCGGCACGATCGCCGAGCTGAGCGGTAACGGCATCGGCATGGCCGGCGTTGCTCCCAAGGCGAAGATCCTCCCGGTACGCGTGCTCGGTCACTGTGGCGGCGATACCTCGGATATCGCCGACGCGATCGTGTGGGCCGCGGGTGGCCACGTGGAAGGCGTGCCGGACAACCAGCACCCGGCACAAGTGATCAATCTCAGCCTGGGCGGCGGTGGTGCCTGTACCTCCGGCAGCGCCATGGCGCTAGCCATCGCCGACGCCGTCGGACGTGGCACGACCGTGGTGGCCGCGGCCGGCAACAGCGACAGCGATGTCGCGAACTTCACCCCCGCCAGCTGCCCCGGCGTGATCGCGGTCGCCTCCAACGGAGCTACCGGCCAGCGCGCCCGGTACTACTCGAACTACGGCCAGCTCATCGCCATCTCCGCGCCGGGAGGCGGCATCTACAAAGGCGACGCGGCCAGCGGCGAGATCGCCGATCCGGACGGCTTCGTGTGGTCCGCCGTCAATGCGGGCGCCACCGTGCCTGAAGACCCCGGCTATGGCGGCGCCGCCGGCACCTCGCAGGCGGCACCGCACGTAAGCGGCACCGTTGCATTGATTCTTGGGGCCGCGAAGGATGCGGGATTGGATGCGCCGACACCCGACACCGTGCGGCAGATCCTGGTGCAAAGCGCGCGGCCGTTCCCCGTGGCGGTAGATCGCCCCATCGGCGCTGGCATCGTCGATGCGAATGCCGCCGTCCGCCTTGCGCTCGCGGGCGGCCCCGACCCGAATCCGGTCATCGAGCTCGCTCGCGGTGTTTTGCTCGGCGGACAGTTCGGACGGGCAGGCGAGTCCAGGCTGTACCGCATCGACGTACCGGCTGGCGCGCGCGACCTGAACATCCGGACCATGGCGGGCACGGGCGATGTAAGGCTGATGGTCAAGGCAGGTACGCCTCCGGAGGTCGATGGCGCAGACGCGGATGCCGTCTCGGCCAAGCCAGGCACCAACGAGGCGATCATCGTGGCCGCACCATCGCCCGGCACCTACTACGTCCGCGTACTCAGCGATGGGCCATACTCCAACCTTTCTGTCCTCGCGATCTACCGTCTCTGACCACCAGAGATGGCGCCGCCGCCGCACATGGCCTGCCATGACGCGGTGGCGGCCGCTTATACGGCCAAATGGCCATGTTGATATGCGGATGGATCATTTCACCCCCTATGCTGCACCGGGCAACCTCGCCCTATCGATTCGATACAGGCGGAAGAAGGCATGCGGTGGCGGGAAGGCGAGCGAGACGAACGCGGGTTCTGGCGACCGGGTATCGGGCGCGCGCAAGGACTGATTCTGGCGATTTCCCTCGCCGCGTGGTCGCTCGGCGTATCCGCAGGGGACGCCCGCCTGCTGAATGTGTCCTTCGACCCCACGCGTGAGCTGTACAAAGAGGTGGACAAGGCTTTTGCGGCATCCTGGAAGCAGAAGACCGGGCAAGAGCTGCGCATCACGACCTCCAATGGAGGGTCCGGCAAGCAATCGCGCGCGGTCCAGGATGGCCTGGAGGCGGATGTCGTCACGCTCGCTCTGGCGTGGGACATCGACGTACTCGCCGATCGAGGGCTGCTGGCGAAGGACTGGCAGTCGCGCTTGCCCCAGCACAGCACGCCCTACACCTCGACCGTGGTGTTCCTCGTACGAAAGGGCAACCCCAAGGGCATCAGGGATTGGCCGGATCTGATCCGCGACGGCGTAGAGGTGATCACCCCCAATCCGAAGACGTCCGGTGGCGCACGCTGGAACTTCCTCGCCGCGTGGGGCTGGGCACTGCGGCAGCCCGGCGGGAATGCCGAACGTGCTCGCGCCTACGTGGCGAAGCTCTACGGCCACGTGCCGGTGCTCGATACCGGCGCGCGCGGCGCCACCCAGACCTTCGTCCAGCGCGGCATCGGCGACGTGCTGATCGCCTGGGAGAGCGAGGCGTTGCAGGCCAGACAAGAACTGGGTGCGGATAGATTCGACATAGTGGTGCCGTCGCTGACGATCCTGGCCGAGCCGCCGGTCGCCGTGGTCGACAACATCGTCGACAGGCACGGTTCCCGCGCCACGGCAGAGGCTTACCTGACGTTCCTGTATTCACCGGAAGGCCAGGCGCTAGTGGCCAAGCACTTCTATCGCCCTCGCGATCCGGCCGTCGCAGCCCGGTATGCCGCGCAGTTTTCTCCGGCAAAGACCTTCACGCTCGCCGAGTTGTTCGGTGACTGGCGCAAAGCTCAGGCGACGTATTTCGCCGATGGCGGCATTTACGACCAGATCAGCGAAGCGGGGCATTGAGCCATGTCCCGGCGCGCCTTGCCCGGATTCGGCCTGAGCCTGGGCCTGACACTGGCCTGGCTGGGAGGCGTCGTCTTGCTGCCGCTGTCCGCGCTGGCGTGGAAAGCCGCCAGCCTGGGCCCGGCCGCCTGGTGGGCGCATCTCGGAACGCGCCGCGTGCTGGCGGCGTTGCAGCTGAGCTTCGGTGCCGCGCTGCTGGCCGCCGTGCTCGATCTGCTGCTGGGCCTGCTGCTGGCCTGGGTGCTGGTGCGCTACCGCTTTCCCGGCCGACGATTGTGCGACGCCCTGATCGACCTGCCTTTCGCCTTGCCCACCGCCGTCGCGGGCATCGCGCTCACGGCGCTGTATGCGCCCGATGGCTGGGTCGGGCGCCTGCTGCGACCGCTGGGCGTGCAGGTGGCTTACACCCGCTGGGGCGTGTTGCTGGCCATGGTCTTCGTTGGCCTGCCTTTCGTGGTGCGCACGCTGCAGCCGGTCATCGAAACGCTGGAACGCGATATCGAGGAAGCGGCGTTCACCCTGGGCGCCACGCCTTGGCAAAGCTTCCATCGCGTGCTGCTGCCTCTGCTGGCGCCCACGCTGCTGACCGGCTTCGCGCTGGCGCTGGCGCGGGCGGTCGGCGAATACGGCTCGGTCATCTACATCTCCGGCAATCTGCCCATGCGCACGGAGATCGTGCCGCTGCTCATCGTGCAGAAGATCGACACCGGGAGCGACACGGCACCGGCTGCCTTGCTGGGCGCCGTGATGCTGGCCATGTCGCTGCTGGTGCTGCTGGCGGTGAACGGCTTGCAGCGCTGGAGCCGGCGCTGGAGCGGAGGGCATTGACGATGGCTGCGATCGCTTTGCCTGTCTCACGGATGCGTCCGCGCAGCGGACGGTGGCGGCATGGGCTCCTGATCGGCGTGGCCCTGCTGTGCGTGGGCGCCCTGTTGGTGCTGCCGTTGGCGGCGGTCTTCGCGGAGGCGTTCGCCAAGGGTTGGCCCGTATTCGCCGCCGCCGTCACTGACCCGGACGCCCTCGCCGCTGTCCGGCTCACCCTGGTCGCCGCGGCGATCGTCGTGCCGGCGAACACCGTCTTCGGCTTGGCCGCGGCGTGGTTGCTGACGCATCACCGGTTCCGCGGCAAGGCATGGCTCGCCGCGCTGATCGACCTGCCGTTCTCGGTATCGCCGGTCGTCGCGGGGCTCGTCTATGTGCTGGTCTATGGCGTGCACGGCTGGTTCGGTGGCTGGCTGGAAGCGCACGGCGTGCGCGTGGTGTTCGCGTTGCCGGGCGTGATCCTGGCCACCGCCTTCGTGTCGTTCCCCTTCGTCGCGCGTGAGCTGATTCCCTTCATGCAGGCGCGCGGCAGCGACGAGGAACTCGCGGCGCGAACGCTGGGGGCTGGGGGCTGGCAGATTTTCTTCCGCGTCACATTGCCGCGGATCCGCTGGGCGCTGCTCTACGGCGTGCTGCTATGCGCGGCGCGCAGCATGGGCGAGTTCGGCGCGGTCTCCGTGGTGTCGGGCCACCTCCCCGGGCTGACCAACACACTCCCTTTGCAAGTCGACCAGGTCTATAACGGCGGCAGCGACGATGCGATCGCTTCGGCCTTCGCCCTGGCGTCGCTGCTGGCCTGCCTGGGCCTGGTCACCCTGCTGGCCAAGCGGCTGATGGAATGGCGGCACGGCGACGAACTGGCGCATTCCCCTCGCAAGCATTGACGTTCCGCTATGGCCATCTCGATCCGACAACTTACCCGCCGCTACGGCGCCTTCGCGGCGCTGGACGAGGTTTCGCTCGACATCGCCGAGGGCGAGTTCGTGGCCCTGCTCGGACCTTCCGGTTCGGGGAAGACCACCTTGTTGCGCATTCTTGCGGGGCTGGACGATCCCGACCGCGGCGAAGTGCTGCGCGAAGGAGAAGACCTGCTGGCCCTGCCGGCGCAGCACCGCGGAGTAGGGCTGGTATTCCAGCACTACGCACTGTTCCCGCATATGACGGTGACGGACAACGTAGCCTTCGGGTTGCGCGTGCGTCCGCGCGCGCGCCGGCCCTCGCGGCGCGAGATCGCCGCACGCGTGGACGCCTTGCTTCGCCGCGTGCAGATGGAGGACCTCGGGCGCCGCTATCCCGCCCAATTGTCGGGCGGGCAGCGACAGCGAGTCGCCTTGGCGAGGGCCCTCGCGGTCGAGCCGTCGTTGCTGCTGCTGGACGAGCCGTTCGGCGCTCTCGATGCGCAGGTGCGCGGAACGCTTCGCGTGTGGCTGCGCGATCTGCAGCGGTCGCTCGGCCTGACCACCGTGCTGGTCACGCACGACCAGGAAGAAGCGCTGGAACTGGCCGACCGCGTGGTGGTGATGAATCGCGGCCGCATCGAACAGGTCGGCGCACCCGTCGACATCTATCGCGAACCGGCCACGCCGTTCGTGCATGGCTTCATCGGCCGGGCGAACCGTCTGCGCGGCCATGTGGAGCGCGACCGCCTTCACCTGGGCGTCCACGCCATCGCGGGCGAGCTGCCCGCGACTTTCGCCGGACGAGAGGTGGACGCCTGGCTGCGGCCGGAGCCCCTGGTACTGGCCCCGCGCGGGACTGGCGGCTGGCCAGGCCGCATCGAGCATCTGGACGAGGCGGGGCCGCGGATCCGCGCGCGACTGTCCATGCAGGGCGACGGGCTGTCGCTGGACGCCGAATGGAGCACCGCCGAGGTGGCGGAGCGAACCCTGGCCGTCGGGGACGTGGTGGCCGTACATCCTCGCGAAATCACCTTGTTCGAGTGCCCCGGCCACGCGCGGCGCCACCGGTTCCTGCCCGCCAACACCGGCTCCGGTTCGACCGACGCGCACCCGATCGACTTCGCCGCGTGGCTTCATCGCAAAGCCTGAGGTCCAACCTTCCATCTCCGCGAAGGTGCCCCTCAAGGGCGCTTTTGGCCGTCCATTCGTCTCGCGGGGCATGCGGTTGCGTCATGCGCATGAGTAGGGGACCCATGGTGCTGGTTCTCGCGGGCACCGCGCAGAACGGAAAGAGGCCACATGGGCTGGCAAGGCATGCGCGCAGCGCATCGAGGATCGCAGCGTGCTCTTGGAAGCGCGCGCCCTGGAATTATTCCTATGGCCAACGGTCTATCCGTTCGCCGTGGCATGGTTCTTTCATGCCTAGAGCAAAGGGCAGATAGGCCATTGGTAGCTCACGCCGGCTCGGCCGCGCGTGGCAAAATGCAGTCCTGGCAAGAGGGTTCTTCGAGACCTCGTCGCGCCGCCGCCCGATGGGCGATTTGAGCGTGAAGCGCATCACACATTTTGAGTTCTGCCTCGTTCTTGCCAGTTCGACGACGTAACGCACAGGCTTTTTCGTCCGATCATTGATCCCGGGCCCGCGGTATCGGGGGGCGATCCACGCGGAGCCCAAGATGCAAACGCAACGAGTGGCCGGCTCAGGCGGTCGGAGGACGATGGCGACGACGGGGAGGGAGGCTATGCGGGAGGAAACGATCCGGATCGCGTGGTGGCGTCACCTGCTGGTGGCAGCCGTCTATGCGGCCGTGTATGCCGTGCTCCGCAGCGTGTCGGTTTCCAACTGGAACCTTCCCGCGAGCCTGCGCTTGGCTTCGCTGCTCCTCATGCCCATGCGCTACTGGCCCGCGCTCGTCGTGGGCGAGGCGATTCCCGTCGGCTACCAGGCTTGGCTATGCCACGCCGACTTCGGCCTGGCCTGGGCAAGTTTCGCCGCTTTTCCGCCGATCGCGCTCTGCGCGCCGGTGGTGGCCTGGTTCCGCCGCCGGATGGCCATCGTGCAGGCGGACGGACGCCTGTCCATCTCCCCGGTACTGATCATTGCGCTTGCGTCCGCGGCGTTGACCACGGTCGGCAACGTAGCGGCACTGGCCTCCGTGCAGTTGCCGGGCGGACAGGTCGCGCCGGCCCTCACGGCCCGGATCGTCTTCGGTTATTTCCTGGGTAATTACCTCGGCGCCCTGACCCTCGCTCCGCTGGCGCTCGCCTCGCGCGCATGGGCCGCGGGACTGCGTCCGGGTTCGGCCCTGGCAACGCTGCGGCACAGTCCCTTGCTGCGCGACAGCGTCATGAGCCTGGTGCTGCCGCTTACCGCGCTGGCCTGGCTGGGTTACGCCAGCGCCAACGCCGACGCGATGCAGGTATGCCGCATCGCGATGTTCCTGCCGGTGGCCTGGCTGACTCTGCGCCACGGCTGGCAGGGCGCGGCCGTCGGTGGCGCGGCGGCGAGCTGTGCGGTGGCGCTGACTTCCACCATCGTGCGCGATCCGTCGGTGATCCAGGCCCAGGCGATCATTGCGTTCGCCATCTCCACTCTGCTGATGCTCGGCGAACGCATGGCCCAGCCTGAAACGGTGGGCGTGGCCGCGCATCGGGAACGCCTCGACCGCGAGTACGGCCTGCTGCTCGCCCAGCAGGGCCTGTACCAGGAAGAGCAGCGCATGAAGCATGCCGCCGAAGCGCTCGAGCAAGTGCGCCAGTCCATGCGCGACATGCAGAACCGCCTGCTTGACCGCCTGCGCGACCGCATCCCCGCCAACGAGGAGCGCGCCTATTCCCGCCAGGCGGCGCTGGCCCAGCACGAGATGCACCGGCTCACCAATGCGCTGTATCCGCGCGTGTGGCGCGAGCAGGGCGAACCTTCCACGGTGCAGTTGCGCGAGGGGCCGGTGGCAACGGCTGCCGCGGCCGTCGGCGCGACGTTCGCGTGCGAGCTGATCGGCCAGGATCTCGACCACCTGGCCTCCGACGTGCATATGGCGCTCTATCGACTGGCTGGCGAAGCGCTGGTCTATGCCTTGAGCCGCCAGCCTACGCGCCACGTGAATCTTGTCATCCGCGGCGGCCACAGCCAGGGGCAGCGCTGGGTGGTGATGCGGATGGATTGCGATCGCGCTTCGGCGACGGATGGCGGCATGCGCCTGGCCCAGGAGCAGTACAAGAAGGCGATGTCGCTGCTGGGCACCACCAGTGGCCTGGGGATCGAGACGATCCGCGAGCGGGCGCAGATCTATGGTGGGGATGCGCATGTGCGCGAGAACCCGCTGGGGCTGCGTATTACGGTGCTGCTGCATGATGCGCTGCGGTCGACGCGGCCGGATTTGCCGCGGGCTGCACCCTGAGCGTTTCTGATGTGGGCTGCGGGCGGGGAAGCGTTGCTTTCCCGCCCGTGGTGTTTGTGGTGGGTGTCTGGTTGAGCTCTGACGGGTGCTGGGGAGTGTCGCTACGCCACCTACCTTCGCCATCCCGGCGTAGGTTGGGGTGAGCCGCAGGCGAACCCCAACGGGGGCGCTTCGGTTCACCACTCTGCCATCTTGTCATTCCGGCGTAGCGCGTAGGTTGGGGTGAGCCTTTGGCGAACCCCAACGGGGCGCTCCGGTCCACCGCTCCGTTACCTATTTCGTCATTCCGGCGC
>JABLTH010089954.1_pt1 | contig 16405 bp, 8 predicted proteins | sample 7875711 | NCBI WGS metagenome assembly JABLTH01 (sample SAMN14941262, study PRJNA633318) | bioreactor metagenome | isolation source: bioreactor | place: China | collected 2019-03-05 | reverse complement strand
AGGGGAATTGGATTAATGGTTAAATCACCATGCTTACACTATGGTAACAGGGGTTCGACTCCCTTATTCCCTATTAACCTACATAAATATAAAGAGGCCACATATTATAATTCTAAAAATATATTTTTAGAATTATAATATATATATATAATATATATTAATTAATTATAATAAATTATACAAAAAATAAATATTTTTATATTTATAGGTATCAACTAATTTATTTTTATAAGATACTCTATACTTACGTTTTTTCGTCTTTTACTAAGCAGAATTTTATTAATATTCTGAAAATAAGCTTTGATTGTGATATTTTTAAGTTAATTTTTTTAGTAAGGATTTCTTTTTTATCTTCTAGTATGTATATATTATATATTCTTTTATGATTTCATTTTTATTTTAAAATAATTATAGAAATATAATATATTTACTAATTTATTTTAAAATGACTCTTATATTAAAATATATTTTTTTAATCAGTCAAAGGAATAATTATTATTTTGTATCTCACTTTATTTTCTAGAAGAGCGAGTATTTAGAGAATATATATTTTTCTTATTAGATTATTAATGTAATAAATATTTATTAACTAATAGTTCCTACACTTCCATTCGCGTAATTAATTTTAATTGCTTTTTATATTCTACCTTAAACCTCGCCACAAAAATTTTTTAAGAAAAGTTTAAATATTGCTTCTTAAGAATTAATAATAAACTATAGGATAAACCAAACCTATTAAATTAAAATTTTACCTATCAAAAATTTAATTTAAGACCTTCTTAATTAAGTTGATTACTTTTAATGGTAAAAATAAAATTATTACACGCTTATCTCCTCTTGAATATATAATTATTTGCACATACTATAAATATATATATAGATGAATATCTACTACATTATATATTTTAGTAGGTAGATATTCGTTAATATATAAATATCTTTATAATAGCCCTTTAATTTAAAAATTACTAACAAAAAATAAAACATTAAAAAAGCTCGGGGATTTATTGAGACACTGTATATAATAAATTTGTTACTGCTACATGTAAATCATTTAAAATAATGTTAGGGAAAATACCTAAAATGAATGCAGGTAATAATAAAGTAAATAATAACATAAATTCTCGTCGTGTTACATCTTTAGCTTTAGCTAAATATTGTGAATAAGAACCAAAAGCTACTCGATTGAAAAGATAGATACTATAACAAGCAGAAAATACAATAGCTGTAGCTGCTAACGTACCAATAATTGGTGATTTTTGGAAAGCTCCTGCTAGAGACATATATTCAGCTACCCAGTTAAGTGATAATGGAATACCCATGTTAGCGATTGTCGCTAAGAAGAATAATAGAGAGAATACTGGCATATATAAAGTCATTCCACGGTAGTATCGAATTACTCGAGTATGGAAAGAATCATATAACACTCCTCCAACTAAAGTGAACATAGCTGGAGAAATAAAACCGTGTGCAATAGATAATAAAATAGCACCTTCAATACCAACAATAGTATTAGAGAATACACCTAGTACTACAATAGCCATATGACTAATAGATGAATAAGCTACAAGTCTTTTGAAATCTGATTGTCGAATTGTAGCTAATGATGAATAAACTAATGTTACAATTGCAATTGTTTGTACTAATGGACTAAAGTATGCTGTAGCATCTGGTAAGAAATTAATAAGAACTCGTAAGAAACCATAAATAGCTAATTTTAAGAAAACTGAAGCTAATAAAATTGAACCAGCTAAAGGTGCTTCAGCATGAGCACGTGGTAACCACATATGGAATGGTCAGTTTTATTATCTAATTTTTTATAGTTATTATTCCTATTTTCTCAAATAGACTTAGATCATATCTTAATGAATTTTTATTAATTATATAATTTTCATTATATTTTTCATTTTAGTTTCTTGATCGTTTAAGTTAAATAATTTAACATACCAATTAATTAATATTTTTCAGTAATTTTTATAATTTTACTCTAGCAATATTAATACTTTACTAGAGGTGTTTTAACTGCAAAAGATAAGAAAAAAGCTAACCATAAGATTTTTTGACTTTCAAAACTAATTTCAGATAATGATAGAATAGTGAAATCAGTACTTCCTACATTATAATAAATTACCATAATAGCTAATAACATAAATAATGAACCAGCTAATGTATAAAGGAATAATAAGAATGAAGCTCGAATTCGTGTAATTGAACCACCCCAAATACCTACAACTAAGAACATAGGAATTAAAACAGCTTCGAAGAAAATATAGAATAACATAAGATCTAATACAACGAAAACTGCAATTAACAATGTTTCCATTAATAAGAAAGCAATGAAATAATATTTATAACCAAATTTTAAATTATCCCAATTAGATAATAAACATAATGGAGTGATAAATGTAGTTAACAATACAAAATATAAGCTAATTCCATCAATACCAATATGTAAATGACAAAAATCTAAAGTATTAAATTCTTGTACAAATTGATATTGTAATGAACTTGAATCAAATTCACCCCAAATAATAATAGATAGAATAAAATTAATTAATGATCTAATTAAACCAATTTGCTTAATTTTTGTACTATTAGTTTCTTCACTCATAGGAAGAATTACTAATGTTCCAATAATAGGAATTAATAATAGTGCTGTTAACATTTTTTGATTTTTTTGTAATTTATAATAAACCTTTAATCTTTTTATTCTATTTTTCACTTCCTTCTTCCAAAAAATCCCATAAACAAATATTTACCTTCAAGGAATGTTTAGGCATTATATTAATATTTGAATTATAAATTATTTTTTAATAATCTCCTCGGACCTCAATTATTTTATGATACCCTGGATTAGAAATGATTCCGGTTAGGAAAAACAGATAAATATGTTATATTCTAATATAAATTTTATCTCATCCATTTCCCACAAAAGGCACTGAACGAGATATTTATTATATAGATCTCTTAATTTTAGAGAAAAAATTGTTTTATATATTAATAGATTATAAAAATTATTAATATATAATTTTTACCCTCACTTTTAATAGATCCCTTCCCATTCTTTCAACAGCTAATAAAGAAAAATTTTTTATTAAATTTCTATAGGATTTAATAACTTAAAATATCTCAATATTTTACATTATTTATTTATTTTGCTGAGTAATTACTAGATTTTTTATAATTTAATTCCTTATTAAGATCAATAATAACTAAACTTTTATCAAAATTTTTTGGTCAATAATAACTAGATTTTTTATCATTTATTTTTGGTCAATAATAATCAGATTTTATTTTTATTGAATGCGAGCTATATATCACTATAATATATTATAGAATATATTATAGAATAATAAACAAAAAATAGATTATTTTGTTGTTTATTATAAAAGAGCTTAGTATTATATTTATTTAAATAGACTTCTTTTTAAATTTATTATTTTTCTATCTTTCTGCATATTCTACTTACATTAAACGGGGATTATTTTACTGCTGTAGATGATCGTAAACATAATACAATAGGTCCTACCATGGCTAGTAATAAAATAATACTTGCAACTAATAACCATAATGAACCATATGTATATAATCCTTGACCAATCGATTCAATTTGTAAGAAATTTGTAAATCTTTCATCTGCTCTACTTTGTCTAAATCTCATATGAACATGTGATCCTACTAATGAACTATCAATATTTAAAAATAATTCATTCATATAATTAAATAATCCTAAAGGTAATCCACCTGCTTCTTTATATGATGAAGGAATTAATGATAAGATTTCAAAAAAGAATAATGATCCTACAATTAAACCTAAAGGTAGGTTTTTTGTATATTCTCGTCCTACTGAAACAATTTCTGTTAAATTAATATTTAACATCATAACTACGAATAAGAATAAAATAGCAATAGCTCCTACATATACAATAAGATAAGAAATACCTACGAAACCTACTCCTAATAATAATAAATATCCTGCAGCATTAACAAAAACAGAAATTAAGAATAATACTGAAATAACAGGGTTTTTTGATGTAATTACTAATACTCCTGATAATAATGCACCAAAAGCTAATAAATCTAATAAAAATGTGTTCATTTTTTAAATTATTTTTTTAATTATGTTATCTATCTTACAAAACATATCTTATTTTCTAAAGATTTAAATTAACATACTCTAAATATTCTTTTTTATGCCTGAAGGCACTACATAAGACATTTATGATCAGCTGGATCATAAAAAAATTTTTTTAGTTCTTTCAAAATTATCTAAAAAAACGTTGTATGAAAATACAAGCTTTTCCCGATTAAGTCTCCCCACTAAAATTTTTCCATTACTTCTAATATCGTATATGGCAGGGATCTAATAAAAAAGAAAAAAGAGTTAAAAATTGCTATACAAAAGATCGAGTCAAGACTGTCCAATGTCGACTTTTGTCTAAATAGTTTGTTGCTGGTTTTGAACCATGATCTTAAAATTTAAATTCTTTCATAAATAACTTATTATTATAACAAAGGTTAGCCAAAAATAATTATAAATATGTATTAAAGTATATAATCATTTTGTTTTTTGCAACCCCTTTTTATCATCTTTATATATTTTGAACTCAAAATATATAAATTAAATTTTCAAGAAAATTTTATGCTTTACCAATTAAGCTACAACAACTTTATATTATTACTTTTCTTAAGCCTCATATATATTTGTAACTTTCTTTTCCCTTTCAATTTTTGTCTATATATAACCATACGACACAAAAATATGCTGGACGAAAATTCATTAATTCTCGTTCCGGAATTAAATTTTCTGGGGTGGGCGGACTCGAACCACCACAATCAAATTTGGAATTTGAGATACTAACCTTTATACTACACCCCAATCGAAAAATTTTTTTATATTCTTTTTTCAAAAACAAACCTTAATAAAATAAGAAAACCCGAATATTAAATTTCAATAATTATATATTATTAATACTTAAGCTCTCTCGGATTATTTGTTAAGAGTTTATTTTTAATATTCTTAGTCCTTTGCTTTATCTTAAGCCTTTTATATATTCAACCTTGATTCTATAAATCTTATTCGGGGCAGAGAAATAAAGAAGAAAAAATATATATATAGAGGTTTATAAAAATATATTAATATATTTTATTTATTGTTAGAATTAATAAGGTTTAATATAATGTATAAATTTTATATATCCCACCTTTTCCTTATACTGCCATACGACTCACGGGGGACGTTATTAAAAATATTTATTTTTATTTCAATTCTTCCAATATAATTTAACTCATGTTAAAAACTTAACTTTTTATTATTTCTTATCAAGAGAAATCTAGTCTCTAGTTATTTTTATCTTACTTTACTTAATTTATCAAAACAATCCTAAAGTTCTTTCAAGAAAATCTCCACCCTCGATCCTAAGGAGTTAATATGTTTTAGAGCTCATAGAGAATTGAACTCTATTCCCCAAATTTGCAATTTAGGTACAAGAACCACTTGTGAGCCCATGTATTTTTATTTTTATTAATCATCCTTTGAACAATAAACATATTATTATAAAAACCCTCTTCTTCATAGTATCTTTTTCTTATTTCCTTTAAGGTTAACTCATGATTCAAAAATTATAAATAATTTACTTGATTTAGCTATGAGAGTTCTTTATCTTATAACTTATATTTATTTTTATTGCTCGGTCTTTCCATACAAAGTATAAGTTATAAATTATCTTATATTCTAATATATTTCATTGCTTGTCAGTCCTTGAAAATTTTGGAGGGCTTACTTCATTTAACCTTTTACTCTGAAAGGCTGATTTTTTTCGATTCAATTTCTTTTCTTTTTTAGGGAGAAGGGGAAAATATGGTTAATGTAAGTTTCAGTTTTTAGTATCACTAAGCTAAACATTTTGCAATGCGTACACCTGTGACCTATTAAAGAGATAGTCTATCTCTAACATAATCCACTTATATAAGTGGTAAATCTCCTTTAGTAGGCTTCAAGAGCTTATATGCTTTCAGCTTTTATCCTTAACGTTTGTAGCTACCCAACGATGCCGATATATAAGAGTTTTATTGCATAGATGCTAACCACTACTCAAGGTCACCATTAGCCTATTCTCTATATTATTTCAACAATTGGTACACCATAGAAACGCAGATTCTGGTCCTTTCGTACTAAAAATCCATCTAAATTTGATTATTCTTTGGTGTGGAAGATAGGAACCATACTGACTCACGTCGTATTGAACCCAACTCACGTACCTTTTTAATCTGCGAACAGCAGAACCCTTCCCAGCTTGTGCACCGGGAGGATAAGATGAGTCGACATCGAGGTGGCAAACAGCTCTGACAATATGAACTCTCTAGAGCTATTACCCTGTTATCCCTAGCGTAACTTTTATTTCTTAAGCGATGACCTTTCCATAAAGAATCACCGGATCATTAAGTCCTACTTGCGTATCTGTTCGACTTATCAGTCTAGCAGTTAAGTATGTATATACCTTTACGTTTTATTTCGTCATATATAACAAATGAGTTTCCATCTCACACAAACATACCTTTGAAGTCCTCCGATACTCTATTGGAGGAAACCGTCCCAGTTAAACTACCACCTAGTCATAAACCCTTCTTTAGGAATGGAACCTCATAAAAATTTCTAATGGTCTTTCATCGCCCTAAATATTACATAAAAATAAGATAAACTAAACTTAAAAGTTGGATTAACATAAATAATATAAATAAAGAAATTAATCTTTAAATATACAGATATGTTAATTTTTCATTTAAAGTATTTTTATTGTAAATTCATGTACCTTTTGTCTGTCTTCCGTTTTTATTTGGACCTGACTAGCTATAGTAAAGCTGCATAGGGTCTTCCCGTCTGCCCACACCTAAACCGCATCTTCACGGCTAATTCAATTTCACTGAGATACTGTTTGAGACAGCTGAAGCATCATTACTCTATTCATGCGGGACCACATTTAATGGCCAAGGAATTTCGCTACTCTTAAAATCCTTATAGTTAAGACTGTCATTGATCAGGGCTTTTACAAATATCCATTATTTAGTACCTGTATTATACCCATGACATCGGACAAGATTCAGTACCTATACAATGTTGTTAAACATAGCAGATACCTGTGTTTTTGGTAAACAGTTGTGCTTCACGATTTTCTGTCACCCTACTTTGATTCTAGGTCTAGTACTATGTATATTGCACAGTCGTTTCAAACTGTTTCTTAATTCATTAATATTTTTTCATACATTTCCCTTCTCATTCTTAGTAGGGTAGTCCTTCTTATCTAGTGTACGGACGCATTTTGCCGAGTTCCTTGAACAGTATTATCTCTACGCCTTAGTATTCTCTACCTACGAACTTGTGTCAGTTTAGGGTACGGTACTTTCATCATATACATAATATGTAATTCAATCTATTTTTCTTATTCAGAAAAAGCATTATTCTTATACAGAATAAGCATTAACCTCAAAATATTTTTTGAGTGCCTAATGATGGCTAAATAATTAATAGTTGCCAAAAATTATTCTTTTTTTTTTGACGACCCCTTAATACACCACTACCACTATGTGCAATAACAGTATAGGTCAGGGAAATTATATATTAGAGGTATACTCATATATTTTCTTGGTCAAAGACTTTTAACTTTAAACTCATCAATTATTCACAATTAATTGCAAATAATTTTAGAGACCGATATTAATAATTAAGCTGGTTAACATTGCTTAATAACCCTTTCGCATTCGGCGAGAAGTATTATATCTTCTTTCTACGTTACTCATGTTAGCATAATCTCTTCAGTTATGTCCAAATAATGTAACACTATTCTTCTACCATACTGAATGCTCCTCTACCCTACAATTTTTCTTAAATATATATTTTAATATATATTTGAAATAAAATAGACATAGTTTCGGTGAATGATCTGAGACCCGTTTATCTTCGGTGCGATGATTCACTAGACTACTAAGTTGTTACACTTTCATTAAAAGATAGCAACTGCCAAGCTAACTATATAGTTGTTTTCAAATCACCACTTCCTTATTTTCACTTAATCATTACTTTGGGACCTTATTCTATGTTCACGGCTGTTTCCGTCTCGACTATCCACCTTATCATGAATAGTCTGAAATTTTTGCATTTTAATTTATGTTGTTCCGAGGTTAATTACCAATGATAAAGTCTCAACGACCCCCCAATTGTACATCATTCCTAAAATTAGAAACTCTGTGTGATAATCAGTGCTGTACCTGCATAAATTCTAACAAAAAGTCATACTAAAATATGTTTCGAGGAGTACCAGCAATCTCGCAGTCAGATTGGCCTTTCACCTACAATCCACAACTCATTGGACAATACTGCAACATTGAACCATTCGATCTAATTACTAATCTGGTCATGGATAAATCACTGCGTTTCGGGTCTGATAATAGTAACTATACCACATTATTATGTTAGTTGCTTTCGCTAGGGATTATAACCTTGCTACTATTATCAACTCGCTAACCCATTATACAAAAGGTACATTATTACTAATTTTAGTCGGGCGCCAATCTAAAACTTCGCTCTAATTGCTTATATGGTTACTAATTCAGGGTCTAAATATTTCACTTCTGATTATCAACTTACTCTTTCACCTTTCACTCACGTTACTCTTCACTATCGCTAAACATTTATACTTAGCCTAAGAGGATGGTTCCCCTTGTTATACCCATTTAATTATTATAATTAATAATTAAATGAATCCCCTCCTTTATTAAATAAATTTAATAAAGGCGGAACAATAAATTTCCATAATTTTTCACTATTTAAATTTATTATATAAATAAAAACTTTCACATTTTTAATATTAAGCAGATTATCTTCTACTTATTTTATTGTATTATAAATAATATTAATGTCTACAGGGCTTTCACCTTACTACGGATTCCTTTTTCCAAACGATTAATTACATTAATAAAATTTTTTTGGCTAATTCCGCTTTCGCTCACCACTACTTACGGAGTCTCGGTTGATTTCCTTTCCTACAGTTACTTAGATGTTTCAGTTCACTGTGTTTATATCTTTTGGTTTACCTTAGGATCGCAGGTTATCTAAAGTAAATGATACTTGAGCACAAAACATTTATGATTAAGAAATTTTTGTGTTTTGTGCTACTGCTTTTCGACATTTAAGCCGTCCTTTAATAAATGTTTGCTAGGCATTCCTAATAACCACTTTGATTACTTACATTTCAATTACCATATTTTGTCATGCTTTTAACTCTTTAATATTTCTTAAAAGAAATCAACTTTAAATAATATTTTTAAAATATGTCTCATTTTTGGTCCCCAAACAAATAAACCTATAAAAAAAAATAACCCTAATCTTTCACAGAGAAGGAATATAAATAATTATTGTTATTCCATTATTTATATTTATAATCTTCTTTTATCCTATGTATACTTATAATATTTATAATTCTTCTTTTGAATTATAATCAAAACATTTTAAAAATATTTTTTTTTTCAAAAAATATTTTTAAATAATTATGAAACTACACTAGAAAATATTATTAAAATATTAATTATTGATCCCCTCCTCGGGCCTCTTTCTAAATTCTTTTACCATACCTCGGGTCACCCGGGGGATACAAATTTCTAATATCTTATACCCTATAAAAATAAGTTTCTACCTCAAATTTTAATTAGTTACCTAACTATCCTTACTTAAATAACCTTATAGGTATTCGATACATTATAGTTTATTATATATTATAAGCCATGCATTTTATTGACCTTTTTGTCAAAAAATAAAATTAAACAAGATGAGGATTATAAATTATAATAATTAAATTATTTAAAACCTTTGGTCACATTTATCCCTGTCCTTAAATTTTATTATTTTTAATATCTATTATTATTAAAGATTAATTTTAAACCTCTACATCCTTTATATAGTTAATATGGGATGAAGGGAGAGGAATCTATACAAATTACCAAAAATTTAGAGCTGCTTTTTGTTCTTATTGAATACAAAAGAAAGGCGAAAAAGATTTTTTGTCTAAAAATATTTTCATCTTAATATCTAAATAGTTTACTTTAATAAGGGGAATTTAGACGAAAAATTTTATATAAGATTATAACTAACTCTTATATACGGAAAGAATAGTATTAGTTAAGTTTTTTTATTTTCCTTTTAAACAATTTTTAAATCCGGAAAGAATAGGATTCGAACCTATAAGAATTTCTTCTTCCAGATAGCAACTGAACTGCCTCACCTATAGCCTGCCTTTCCTCATAAAAAATAATTAATTGACATCTCTAGAACTAGTCTTTCCCCTTCTCCCTTACAATTGTCTTGTAAAAGAAAATAAAGAACAGTAGGATTCGAACCTACGACAAACTGATTAAAAGTCAGCTGCTCTACCACTGAGCTATGCCCTCTTTTAAAGATAACATAACCATGCTCGAGACACGTGATTATATTAAAATTCTGAACTAAATTGATTCGAACAATTAATCTTCTCAACCAAAATGAGACGAGTTGCCAATTACTCTATAGTTCATATTTCACAATATCTCTTTTTTAGACCTCTGTCTTCTTTTAATAGTCCTCGGGCCTGGATTATCTTAGCATACCTTGCCCCTCGCCTGGGCATTATTAATATTAAAAATATTTTTAATTCAAATATACTAGTCTATTTTAAAACTAAAAATATTTTTTTCCTTCGCCAAATATTAATAAATCTATTTGCCTAGTATTTTATCTAATACTTATAACTTTTTTGATTAAATATAATTTTTTTATTTCGTCTTTTTTCTATGGCTTTAGAAAAAAACTTTTTAATATATTATATTTATACCTTAGATACATTAACTTAGATAAATTAATATATTGAAAGGATAAACCATAAAATTATTTTATACCGATAACCGGAATTGAACCAATCACTTAAATTTACAAGATTTATGTTATACCACTTAACTATACCGGCTTATCTTATTTTCATCCTTTATATATTTTCCTAGAGGGACCTCTATAATAAATCTTTCGGGGATAATTTAAACAATTTATCCTCTTTTTAAACAGCATTTTAGCTATTTATTTTATTCTTTAACTTATGAAAAACTAACATATTTTTATGATTCTTTCCTTAAAAATTTATTACATTTTTCATCCTTTATTCAAAAACATAATAGTTATATAAATTATTATTTAGCACCAACCGGATTCGAACCGGTGTTCCTTAAGTGAAGGCTAAGTGAATTAACCTATTATTCGATGGCGCCTGATATGCAGAAAAGGGAATTGAACTCCTTAATTTCAGTTCATGAGACTGACGTGTTACCGGTTACACCATTCTGCATTTTATTTATTAACACTTGTAAGAATTCTTAACAAGTATAATATTTCAATCCTTCTTATAATTTCATTTTTATTAAGAAATCTTACTAATAATTATATTCATATATCATTACTTTTAATATATGTTTATATCATATCATATAATGGTCCACGAGGTCTGATTTATGATTAATATTTGTTAAAAATTTTCTTATATTAACTCAATTAATATTATATATCAGAACTTTAATATAATATTTTTTTACAAGCAGAGAGACTTGAACTCTCACGTCATTTAAGACTCCTCCTCTTAAGGGAGGCATGGCTACCATTTCATCATGCTTGCTATTCTTTTATATTAAATATTTTATATCTTTTTCTTTTCTTTTAATTATCTTCCCTCCGACCCTTTTATTATTATTACTTATCTAGCTTAACCCATTTTATTTATTTTTTAAACACAAAATACTTATTAAAATAATTTATATTAATAATAATAAATTTTAACAATAATTAATAAAAAAAAAAATAAGATTATTTTTTTTTTATAAAAGCGCATAGTCTAATTTATCTATCAAAAGATTCTTAATCTATATAAAAAAAATATTTAGCGGGGAGTATGGTGCAATATCAAAAGCAATTAAAATTGATGGCACAAGAACAACTAACGCAATTGCGACAGGTAACATACCTGTCCACATAAAGGTCATTAATTGATCATATCGTAATCGAGGGAAAGTAGCTCGTGTCCATACGAAGATGAACATGAAAATACAAGTTTTTAGTCTTAAAATAATACTTTGAATATTAATAAATGTCTCATTTGCAAATAATTCAGTCATGTTATATCCACCTAAGAAAAGAATGGCTGTTAAACAAGACATTAAAACAATACTTGTATATTCTCCTAAGAAGAAGAATACGAAAATCATTCCAGAATGTTCTGTGGAGAAACCTGCAACTAATTCTGATTCAGCCTCAGGAAGATCGAAAGGAGTTCGGTTACATTCAGCTAGAGCAGAAATGAAGAAAATAATAAACATAGGTAAAAGAGGAACAATAAACCAAACAGATTCTTGAGCTTCAATAATTCTAGTAATATTAAATGTTCCTGCTAATAAAATTACTGTTAAAATAGACGCACTTAATACTAATTCATATGAAATCATTTGAGCTGTAGATCGTAATGATCCTAAGAAGGCATATTTACTATTAGCTGACCATCCAGCGAATAATACCCCATAAATACCAATAGATGAAATAGCTAATGTATAAAGAATTCCTAATGGGAAATCTGAAATTCTTAAACCTGCACCAAATGGAATTACTGCCCAACCTAATAATCTAAAGACTAAAGTAATTACAGGTGCTAAAAAGAAAAGACTTTTTGTAGCATGAGCTGGAATAACTGTTTCTTTAACTACTAATTTTAAAGCATCGGCGACATAAAAAAATAGTTTGTTAATTTATCTTAGTATTGATAATTTTATTAACCTAATTATTAATTAATTATTCCTGATTTTTTAATTGCTTGGGCTAATATTTTTTCGGGAAAAAGAAATAGGAATAAATAAAAGAATCCCCCACCACTTTCTATTTCTTATAGTCCTATAAATAAAATAGGAGCTACATTAATAATTAGATTGATCAGGTTAATTAACATAACTATTATATATATAGATCATATCATTATATTTATTGTTTTAAATAATAAATATACAGAGCTAGTTGATCGTTGAAGATATTTTATCTTGCCAATTATATCTTTTCAAGAATTATATAATTTTATTTATTACATTCTTTATACTTTCAGCAATTAACTCTGTTTTATATAGTTAATTATTTCATTAATCTAGTTAATAACCACTCTATTTGAGTTAAATGGTTGTAATACTCCATAATATCCTACTTTATTAGGTCCAACTCGTCGTTGCATTGAACCCATAACTTTACGTTCAATAATTGTTATAAAAGCTACTGCCAATAAGATAGGCACTAGTACTACTAATACCTGTAGTAAATCAAGTAAAGTATTGATCATTTTTATTATAATTAACTAATATATATACATATTTATATCTATTATAATTCTAAAAAAAATTTTTTTAGAATTATAATATGTGGCCTCTTTATTTATATACTGGGGTTATTTCCTATTAGTTCTTTATCTATCCACACTGTTATGAGGGAATATAATATAAATTGAAAAAATATATCTTTAGCTCCCACGGGAGATCCCCCAAGCTATCATAAGATAAACGAAAAAGAGGTCTTAGGAGGGAAACAGTTAAAATATTTTTTAACTATTTATTAAAATATAATTTTCAAAGTCAAAATTAAGTTTAAGATACGAGTTTTATATTTAATATTTGGGAAAATCCCATATTTGTCTACTTATAAGGAAAGGAATGGGAATAATGTTTATTAGACATCTAGATGTCTAGTTTTTTGGCTAATAAAATTTTGTATTTAAATCCTTTTATATATATTTATATATATAAGATTACATATAAATTGCTTCGGGGATTATTTTAAATAATTTCATAGTTATTAGTATCAACTATGATTGGGAATCCAGCCAAGATAAGTAATTTTCTAGAGACACAGCTTCCACTGCAATAGGCATGAATCCGTGGTAAACACCACATAATTCACTACATTGACCGTAAAATACTCCTTCTCGTTGAATGAATACTGAACATTGGTTTAATCGCTAAATATTATCATTTTTTAATTATAATAATCCTCATTATTATTTAGACTATGTTATTTTATTAATACTTTAGTCGTTAAACTTATCTCATTATAAGTTATTAATTAAATATATTCTGTCTTTTCTTAATAATTTTATTTTAATTTACCGGGCCAATTATTTTTCAGTATTAATGAATTTACAAAAATATAAGCTTAATGTAGGAGAAATTTTTACTAATCGTTCAATATTTACATATCGTCCAACATATTTAGGATCTTTTGTTGGAACTAAAATACTTCTAGCATTTGTTGCACTTTTATATACTCCATAAATAGTTTTTTTATCAGGTAAGAAAGCATATGCTTTACCTGATTCTAATTTATTTAAATCAATACCTGTAATAGCATTATGGTTCCCTGATGTAGGAGAAAATTGAGGACTATCATCAGACATAGGTTTAGTCTCATCAATAATATAAATTAAGCCTAATACAGGACTCATTACAGGATAATTAGATAAATTAGTATAACGAGTAATAGTAGTACTTGGAATACCTGTAAACTTAGAAAATTGATGTTTAGAAGAAAGATAATATTCTTCTTTAGTTTCTAGAGAAACTCTTTTTAATCCCACTCTTTTTTTAGGATTATTTAAAGTTCCATTTGAAGATAACCAAGATAAAAATGAAAATACTACTGTTTTTGCACTATTTAATGCAAAATTATGATGAGATAAAAGAGCTTGCTCATATAAACCTGCTTCAAAAGCTGTAAAAGCTTTAAGAATATTCAGATAGTTTTGGGGTACATGTTTATGTGATTTTAAGAATAAGTCAAGATAATTTGTAGTCTCTTTAACATAAGACCATGTAAAATTTTCCCATTTTACTGATCCTGATGCAGCTGTTTTATATAAAGGTAAATTTGCTCTAGGAGAAGGATAATTAATATGGAATTTTTATCGCACAAGGAAATCAATAGTTGATCCAACATATTGTTGACCTGTAGTTTTTTCAGTGAAAAAATAAACACCACTTTTTCTAGTTAAAGATTTACGTAAAATTCTAAATCTTTTCACAGATCTAGTAATTTCTGGATTATTTGACTTTAAAAAACCATTAAAAATAAGGCCTGTGTAACCTTCTAGAGTTTTTAATAACCAACCTCTTTCTTTAAGTAAAAAGGTTTTTAATTCAGAATCTTCAGGTAATGAAGATAACATTAGGTTTAATCAAATACTAGCATCTTTAATGTTTTTTGTTTCTTTCCATTTTACTTTATTATCTAGTCTATTACTTGAAATACTTCGACGTTGTGGTGTACTTCCTTTAATAAATGTGATCCATCTTCTATCTATTTTTAGAATATCATCATAGGAGAAGGAAAAAAATTGATTGTTATTATTTTCTATAAAAATATTTCTGTTACCCGGTGTACAATCAATTTTTAGTCCTAGAGCTGGTACAGCAAAATCATGAATTACATCTGCTCCTGTTACTACAAATCGAATATGTGTATCTACTGGAACTACAATTCGGTTATCTACATCTAGTAATCGTAATTGACCGTCTTCTAAGTCAGAATCTGGAATCATATATGAATCGAATTCAATTGATTCTCCATCTTCGTTTACGAAATCTGAGTATTCGTATGACCAATACCATTGGTGCCCTACTGCTTTAATTGTCATTGATGGTGAAATTACTTCATCCATTAAGTATAATAGTTTGAAAGATGGGAATGCAATTGCGATTAATACGAATGCTGGTGTAATTGTCCAAATTAATTCAATTACTGTACCATGGTTTAAATATTTGTATACAATAGGGTTTTTATCATGGCTGAAGTTCATAATAATTGATACGAATACCCAAGATACTCCAATGAAAATAACTACTAAATAGAAGAAAATAGAGTTATGTAATTCTGTAATACCTTCATATGTAGGACTAGCCCCATCTTGGAATCCTAATTGCCATGGTTCAGGTGCGTCACAACGAATAGGGTTAAAAATTAATGATAATAAACTAAACATTTTAATAATAATTTGACATATCCCCAATATTTTTTTCATTTTATATTCTAAAAGATCTGACACTTTTCTCTTTAAGATATAAATAGTTTAAATTGTATATTAAATATTTTTAATACTTGTATATTTAGAATATAAAATAACATAAAAGAATATAAAAAGTTCTTTAATTTGAGTTTAAAAACTAAATATAAATTTATTAAACAAAATAAGTGAGGTTTAACGTGATATAACTGGACCTATGCACTTTTTTTATGTAGGTTAATAGGGAATAAGGGAGTCGAACCCCTGTTACCATAGTGTAAGCATGGTGATTTAACCATTAATCCAATTCCCCT
>JABLTH010002397.1_pt1 | contig 16434 bp, 16 predicted proteins | sample 7875711 | NCBI WGS metagenome assembly JABLTH01 (sample SAMN14941262, study PRJNA633318) | bioreactor metagenome | isolation source: bioreactor | place: China | collected 2019-03-05 | reverse complement strand
TCTGTACGTCGCCCCGGAGCGCCTGCTGACCCCGCGTTTCCTGGGCCTGCTCGAGCGCACCGAAGTGGCGCTGTTCGCCATCGACGAGGCGCATTGCGTGTCCCAATGGGGACACGATTTCCGCCCCGAGTACCGCGAGCTGGCGATCCTGCACCAGCGCTTTCCGCACGTGCCGCGCATCGCGCTCACCGCCACGGCCGACCCGCGCACGCGCGAGGAGATCGTCGAGCGGCTGGCCCTGCAGGACGCGCGCCAGTTCATGTCGAGTTTCGATCGGCCCAACATCCGCTATCGCGTGGGCCTGCGCCACAACGCGCGGCGTCAGCTCGCGGACTTCCTCGAAGGGCATCGCGGCGAGGCCGGCATCGTGTACTGCCTGAGCCGCAAGAAAGTGGACGACACTGCAGCCTGGCTGGCCGAGGCGGGCATCGAGGCACTGCCGTACCACGCCGGCCTCAACGCGGCCACGCGCGCGGCCAACCAGCAGCGCTTCCTGCGCGAGGACGGCGTGGTGATGGTGGCGACGGTGGCCTTCGGCATGGGCATCGACAAGCCGGACGTGCGTTTCGTGGCGCATCTGGACCTGCCGCGCAGCATGGAAGGCTATTACCAGGAGACCGGCCGCGGCGGCCGCGACGGGCTTCCTTCCGAAGCCTGGATGATCTACGGCCTTTCCGACGTGGTCACCATGAGCCAGATGATCGGCCAGTCCGAATCGGCCGACGACCGCAAGCGCGTCGAACGGCAGAAGCTCGAAGCGCTGCTGGCCTATGCCGAAGCGACGGATTGCCGGCGCGAACGCCTGCTTGCCGCATTCGGTGAGACCTATCGCGGTCCCTGCGGGACTTGCGACAACTGCGCGGAACCGCCCAAGACCTGGGATGCCACCGTGCCGGCGCAGAAAGCGTTGTCGGCGGTGTACCGCAGCGGCCAGCGCTTCGGTGCCGGCCATGTCATCGACATCCTGCGCGGCAGCGACAGCAACCGCATGACCGAGCTCGGTCACGACCGTCTCAGCACGTACGGCATCGGCGCGGACATGGACGAGAAGCAATGGCGTTCGGTGTTCCGCCAGCTGCTGGCGGCCGGCCTGCTGGAAGCCGAGGGTGATTTCGGCACGCTGCGCCTGACCAAGGCCAGCCGCGAGGTGCTCGTCGGCGGCCGCGAAGTGCGCCTGCGCGAGGACATGCGTCCCGAGCGCCGCTCGCGGCGCCGGCGCGACAGCCAGGTGGTCACCGGCAGCAGCCTCGGCATCGAGGCCTACGAGCAGCCGATGTGGGATGCCCTGCGCGCGGTGCGCGCCAAGCTGGCGAAGCAGCATGGGGTGCCGGCTTACGTGATCTTTCACGATGCCACCCTGCTGGCGATGCTGCGCGCGCTACCCGAAAGCGAAGAGGAAATGGCCTCGATCAGCGGTGTGGGCGAGGCCAAGCTCAAACGCTACGGACGCGATTTCCTCGCGGTGATCAACGCCAAAGATTGAGACCGGCGCCGCCGGCGCTTGTGCCGGTCGCGGGCAGCCCTTACAACGAACGGATGCGCCGTGGCAGGCGCGCACGCCTCCGCCACGATCCGCCCGTTCCGGATGGCCTCGGATTACCGCTCATCTCGCTCAAGGACCGCCGCCATGCATGACGCTCCACTCATAGGCACGATCGTCGGTGGCATCGTGCTCGCGTTCTTCTTCGCGGCCCTCGCGCATCGCCTGAAACTTCCGCCGCTGGCCGGCTATCTGCTGGCCGGCGTGGTCTGCGGCCCCTTCACGCCGGGATTCGTGGCGGACGGACACCTCGCCCACCAGCTCGCGGAGATCGGCGTGGTGCTGCTGATGTTCGGCGTCGGTCTGCATTTCTCCCTGAAGGACCTGCTCTCGGTCAAAGCCATCGCCATACCTGGCGCACTCGGACAGATGGCGGCGGCGACGGTGATGGGCATGCTGCTCGGCTGGGCGCTCGGCTGGCCGCTGGCGCAGAGCTTCGTGTTCGGCCTGGCGCTGTCGGTGGCCAGTACGGTGGTGCTGTTGAGGGCCATGGAAGAGCGGCGCCTCATGGAGACCGAGCGCGGCCGCATCGCGATGGGCTGGCTGATCGTCGAGGACCTGGCCATGGTACTCGCGCTGGTGCTACTGCCGGCGATGGGGGCGTCGCTGAGCGCCGGACAGGCCATGTCCTTCGGAGAGATCGCTACCACGGTCGGCATCACCATCGGCAAGGTCGTGGCGTTCGTGGCGGTGATGCTGATCGTTGGGCGCCGCCTGATTCCCTGGATGCTGCAGGCGATCGCGCAAACGGGCTCGCGCGAGCTGGTCCGCCTGGCCGTGCTGGCGATCGCGCTTGGCGTGGCCTTCGGCGCCGCCGGGTTGTTCGGGGTCTCGTTCGAGCTGGGCGCGTTCTTCGCCGGCATGATGATGGGCGAGTCCAAGCTGTCGCATGATGCCGCGGAGGAAACCCTGCCGTTGCGCGACGCGTTCGCCGTGCTGTTCTTCGTCTCGATCGGCATGTTGTTCAACTATCACGTGCTGCTGACCGAGCCGCTGGTGGTGCTCGCCGCGCTGGCGATCATCGTGGTGGGCAAGTCGCTGGCCGCCTTCGGCATCGTGTTGGCTTTCCGCAAGCCGCTGGCCACGGCGCTGACGATCGCCGTCAGCCTCTCGCAGATCGGCGAGTTCTCCTTCATCCTGATCGGCGTGGGCGTGGCGCAGAACCTCGTCACCCAGGAGGCGCAGGACGTACTGCTCGCCGCGGCGATCCTGTCCATCCTGCTCAATCCGTTGCTGTTCAAGCTGCTGGATCGCGCCAAGCAACGGCTGGATGCGCGCGCGGCGCAGGGCGAGATGCCGCCGGGCGCGGCCGAGCCTGCGCCCTTGCGGCCGACCACGCTCAGCGATCATGTAGTGATCGCCGGCTACGGCCGGCTCGGCCAATTGCTCGGCGACGCCGCGCATGCCGCGGGTCATCTTCTGCTGGTCCTGGAAGAAGAGAAGGATCACGTCGACACGCTGCGGCAACGAGGCATCGAGACCATCGTCGGCAATGCGTCCAGCGACGAGGTACTCGAGGCCGCCAATCTGCCGCGCGCCCGGGCGTTGCTGGTGACCTTGCCGCAGGCGTTCGAGAGCGGCGAGGTGATTCGCGCGGCACGCAAACTCAATCCCGGCCTGCGGATCATTGCGCGCGCCGATTCCGATGAATGCCGCGAGCATCTGCAGAAGCAGGGCGCGGATCTGATCGTGCTGGGAGAGCGCGAACTGGCGCGCGCGATGACCGCAGGACTGGCGCCGGCCTAAATCAAGGCCGTGCGGATCAGCCCGCCAGCCGCCAGCGGATCACCGGCTCGCCCGAGGCACGGGCGTGGGTCAGCGCGAGCTGGGGACTATGGCGCCAGTCGGCGAGCGAGGACGGCAGGCGCGCCTGGGGCCATTCGGCGCGCAGAGCGGCCAGCGCGGCTTCGGCGCTGTCATGGCGGCCGGTTTCCTGCATGTCGAACAGGCTCCGCCAGCGGCGGCCGTGCCTGACGATGCGAAACAGTCCTGCCTTGGCGGGATAAACGTATTGGGCCAGCATGATGCGGTCTTGCGCGGGGACGGTGCCGGCATAGCCTGACCTCGGCAAATGACCGGATCGTGATTCGCCGAAGACGGCTTCATGGCGGTTGCGTGAGCGCCGCGTCAAGGCGTTCTGCCGAGCCCCAAAACGAAACGGCCCGCATGAAGCGGGCCGTTCGTATTTCCGGCGAACGCCGGTTTACTTGCGGTCCGACGCAGTCGCGTCGCGCGCCGCGCGGAACTCCGAGTCCTTGCTCCAGTCCGGCCACTGGTTCGAGTTGGCCAGTTCGCTGCCCAGCGTGTAGAGAACCTGCAGGTCGCGCGCCATGCCGGTGAACGACCAGCCGGCCTCCCACTCGTCCGAAGGCTGGTGGTAATGCTTGTCGGTGTACTCGTCCTCCGCCTTCTTGCCGGCGGCCAGCCCGCCGTCCACCCAGTCGTCGCCCGAGCCGAACGAAATCGCCGGCACGCCGCGCTTGGCGAACGAGAAATGATCGGAGCGGAAGAAGTGGCCCGCTTCCGGCTTCGGATCCGGCGCATAGGCCAGGTTCCAGCGCTTGGCCGTGGCGATCAGGTCGTCGAGCAGATCGAGCTTGGCGCTGCCGGAGATGGTGAAGTTGCGCGCCGGGCCGTGCGGATCGAGCGCGTCGAGATTGATCACGCCCACCGTCTTGCCGAGCGGATAGAGCGGGTTGGCGGCGTAGTACTCGGAGCCGAGCAGGCCTTTCTCTTCCGCCGTGACGTTGAGGAACACGATGGAACGCTCCGGCCTGGGCGCGCTCTTGAAGGCGCGCGCCAGCTCCACCAGCGCCGCCGTGCCGGTCGCGTTGTCCACCGCGCCGTTGTAGATGCGATCGCCCTTGGCGTCGGGCTCGCCCACCCCGAGGTGGTCCCAGTGCGCGCTGTAGATGACGGTCTCGTCCGGGTGCTTCGAACCCTCGATGCGGCCGGCCACGTTGTGCGAGGTGATGACCTTGCTGTCGACCTTGTAGTTGGCGGAGAAGGTCTCGCCCTTCAGCGTCACCGGCTTGAACTCGCGCGTCTGCGCCTGCTTCTTCAGCGCCTCGAAATCCAGACCGGCGCGCTTGAACAGGTCCACCGCGAGATCGCGCTGAATCCAGGCTTCCACCTGCGGATGCGTCTCGGCGGGCTTGTCGCGCACGATGTCGAACATCGCGTTGGTGTTGGAATTCTTCACCGTAGTCCAGCCGTACGACGCCGGCTCGGTTTCGTGCACGATCAGCACGCCGGCTGCGCCCTGGCGCGCGGCCTCTTCGTACTTGTAGGTCCAGCGGCCGTAATAGGTCATGGCCTTGCCGCCGAAGTCGCCCTGGCCAGTCTCGAAATCGGGGTCGTTCACCAGCACCACGGCGATCTTGCCGTGCAGGTCGACGCCCTTGAAGTCGTCCCAGCGGCGCTCCGGCGCCTTCACGCCATAGCCGACGAAGACCAGCGGGGCATCCTTGATCGCGACCGCCTTGGAGCCGTCCATCGCCGCGCGCACGGCGATCTGCTCGCCCTGGGTGAGCTTCTCCTCCTTGCCGGCGATCTTCAGCGACAGTGCGGGCGTTCCGACGATATCGGCACGCAGCAGCGGGACCGCCTGCGTCCACTCGCGCTTGCCGTTCTTCAGGTCGCCGCCCGGCTGCAGGCCGGCGGCCTTGTACTGGGCGATCAGGTAATCGATGGTCTTGGTCTCGCCGGCAGTGGCGGGGCCGCGGCCTTCGAAGGCATCCGAGGAAAGCGTCTTCACGTCGGCCGACAGCCGTTGCGGATCGAAGCTGGGCGCCTGGGTTGCCCATACGGCGGAGGACATGGACAGGGCGAGGAACGAAAGGGCGAGTCGTTTCACGGGCGGTACCTATGGGGGAAACGCGTCGATAGTAGATAGCCCGTGGCAGGACGGTCCACCCTCTATCGACGGCCCCAGTGCCCGCCGCGCGCGAATGCGGCGCGCGGCGCCGATACGAACCCCCTGACCTTGGGGCAGCGCCCGTCTGAGTACTCAGTCGGTACCGATGATCTTGCCGGTGCGCGGGTCGATCTGCAGGCGCACGTCGGCGCCGGCCGGATTGTCCGCCTTGGCACGCCAGACGCCGTCCTTGAAATCCACGTCGTGGACGTGCGTATAACCGGCGGTGGACAGCGACGCGCGCACATCCGTTTCGCTCAGGCGGGATACCTGCTCGTCCGGATAAGACTCGCCCGTGCGTGGATCGACCTTCACCGTGACGTGCCGCCCATCGGCGCTCTTCGCGCGGGCGCGCCACATGCCATCGCGGAACTTCAGGTCGTGGACCTTGGTGTAGCCCTGCTGTTCGAGCTGGTTGTGCACCTGCCGTTCGGTCAATGCGTCCTGCGCCATCGCGGCAGAGGCGCCGAGCGCCAGGGCGATGGTCAATGAAGCAAGACGGATCTTCATGGACGTCTCCTCTTTGCGGTAGGGACCGTCGAGTCTTCCTCGCCCTGCACAACCTGCCGTGAACGTTGACGCCATCTCCACGAAGTAAAAAATGCGCTGAATGCCGCGGCTTAAAAAGAGGGCGGCGAATCGCCGCCGCCCTCCATCCGGAGCATGGCCCTGCAACCGGCTTTGATCAGGCCGCCTGGCTCTCCAACTGGCGAACCTGCGGCGCAGCTTCAGAAGCATCGCCGATCTCGATGCGGCGCGGGCGCAGCGCCTCGGGCACCTCGCGCCGCAGATCGATGATCAGCAGGCCGTCCTTCAGCTGCGCCCCGCTGATCTGGACATGCTCGGCCAGTTCGAAGCGGCGGCTGAAGGGGCGGTTGGCGATGCCGCGATGAAGCACTTCGCCTTCCGGTTCGTTCTTGCGCTCGCCGCTCACGGTGAGCATGTTCGCTTGCACAGTGATATCCAGCTCATCGCGCGCGAATCCCGCTACGGCCATCACGATGCGGTAGCGGTCCTCGCTGAGGCGAATGGAGTCGAAGGGCGGCCAGTTGTCGGCTGCCTGGGTGCGGGCGGTAGCCTCGAGCAGGTCGAACATGCGATCGAAGCCGATGCCGACGCGGTGGAGCGGTGCGATGTCGATTGCGGTACGCATAGCCATATCCTCGATAAGCAACATGGTTGGACGGATCGCCGCGCCGCGCGTGGCGCGGCGATGCCGGGCCCGAAGCGCCCGGCGTCGCGGAAAGTAGGGTGGGCCGGATGCGTTTCAAGGGGGCGTTTTCAGCGACCATTTAGCCGTCCATCTGCCGGTTGCATCACGCCGACCGTGGCCGATATGCCCACACGGATGCGGTGCGTGTCACTGGTCCGCATCCGGGAAAATTCCGGCGGTCCATGCCTCGTCGGGATCGCGGTTCGCGGCGCGCGTCAGGTGTAGGCGGCAGCGTTCAATTTCCGCTCGAAGGCCTGCGCGTCTTCCAAGAGCCAGAACATGCCGCCCTGGTTGGTTTCGCGTGCGAAGTCGCGGAGAGCCTGGCTGCGATCCAGCCATGGCGCGATATCGCCCAGCAGCGCCAGCCTGATGCCGTAGTTGACGAACTTCTGCAGTACGGCCCCCGCCAGCTTCGTTTCCAGGCGAAAGAAGTCCTCGTGCACGCGGGCGACGGGCAGGACGACCCAGGATGCCCGCTGGTTCCACGCTTCGCCGATGAGATCGTTCGCGTGGCTCTCGCGCGCAATGGTTTCGCCGAGCTCGGGCAGCCACAGCACACGCAGGCCGGCTATGACGGAGATTCCTTCATCCATGTCTATACCTCCTTGGAACCGCTCGCGATTGTCGACCGATTCGGGCCACGTACGCCGCGTGCCGCCCCAAAAAGAAAAAGCCCCGCATCGCTGCGGGGCCTTCGAAATGGTGGCCGGGGACGGAATCGAACCGCCGACACGGGGATTTTCAATCCCCTGCTCTACCAACTGAGCTACCCGGCCGTAGTGCGGTGGCCGCGGGGGCCATCCTGTACTGCGTGGAGCCGCGCATTAAACCGGAGATCGGGGCGGGCGTCAAGAATCCGCGTCCGGCGCCACATAGCCCTCGGGCTGCTTGACGTCGCCGCCGAAGAGGAATTTCTCCATCTCCTCGGCCAGGAACTTGCGCGCCTTCGGATCGAGCGGATTGAGGCGGTATTCGTTGATCAGCATGGTCTGGTGCGCGAGCCATTCCTGCCAGGCGGGCTTGGAGATTTCCGCGTAGATGCGCTGGCCGAGCGGGCCGGGCCAGGGGGCGAAGTCCAGACCTTCGGCATCGATGCCGAGCTTGGCGCAGCGGATGGTACGGCTCATGGGGATTCCTCAAAGACTTTGCAGCAGGGTGCGCACGGGGGCCGGCAGGCCCAGGGCGGCGATCTCGCCGGCATCGCACCAGCGCAGCGACGGATTATCGGCGACGGCGCCATGCGCTGTCGCGCCGTCGAACAACAATGGCTCGACCTGCAGTCGGTAATGGCTGAAGACATGCATGAAGGGCGCGAGCGGCTCGGCGTCGTCGATTCGCGCCAACACCTGCGCCTTGCGCCAGGCCTCGTCCGTGCTTTCGGCTTCAGGCAGGCTCCACAGTCCGGCCCATACGCCTTGGGGGCCGCGCCGCTCGAGCAGCACGCGCCTGTCCGCGTCGCGCAGCAACAGCATCACGGTGGAACGCGTCGGCACCTTCTTGCCTGGCTTGGCGCTCGGCAGTTGCGCCGTGAGTCCGTCACGCCGCGCGACGCACGCGCCGGCTACGGGACAGTCCGCGCAGCGGGGGCGCGCACGCGCGCACACGGTCGCGCCCAGGTCCATGATTGCCTGGGTGTAGTCGGCTACGCGCGCGGAGGGCGTGTGCGCTTCCGCATGTCGCCAGAGTTCCTTTTCGACCGCGCTCTGGCCTGGGTGCCCGTGGATGCCGTGATAGCGCGTCAGCACGCGCTTGACGTTGCCGTCGAGGATGGGAAAGCGCAGCCCGTGCGCCTGCGCCAGGATCGCACCGGCGGTGGAGCGGCCGATGCCGGGCAGGGCGGCAAGCGCGTCGAAATCCTGCGGCAGCCCGCCGCCGTGGCGTTCGACGCACAACTGCGCGGCCCGATGCAGGACGCGCGCGCGGCGGTAGTAACCCAATCCTGACCACAGGGCCAGCACCGTGTCCTCGTCGGCGACGGCCAGATCGCGCAGCGTCGGCAGTGCGCCGACGAAGCGCTGGAAGTACGGTATGACCGTGCTCACCTGCGTCTGTTGCAGCATCACTTCGGAAAGCCACACGCGATAGGCGTCGCGCGGATGCTGCCATGGCAGGTCGTGGCGGCCATGCTGGTCGAACCACGCCAGCAGCCGGGTGGCGAAGAAATTCGGCGCTGCCTGAGTCATGGCCTGGTCTTGCTAGGCGTCGGCTTGGCCCCGCCCGCAGCCGGAGCGGCGGAAGACGCGGCGGCCGGCGCGACGCCGGCCTGGATGCTCAGGCCCTCGATATGCACGCTGCCGGCGTCGAGCGTCGCGATCTGTGCCGAGCCGATGCCGGGCGGCACGCTCAGGCGCGGGGTCTGCGGATGATTGAGCTGCGCCCACCAGTCCGCCAGCGCGAGCGGCGGCAACTTCAGGTCGGCATGATTGCCTGGACCGTCGAGCTTCACCGCCAGCAACAGCGGATCGACCTGATTGGCGGGAGTCAGCAGCAGCGAGACGTCATAAGCGCCGGCTTCCGCATGGTCGAGCTTGCCGCCCAGGCGCAGCGACGCGTCGGCGGCACCATGCCAGTGCGCATCGCCGGAAAGTTGCAGGGTCAGGGTCGCGCCCTGCGAGAAGTTCACGCCTACATTGTCCAACTGCAAGGTGTCGCCTTTCAGCCGCGGCGTGGCGGTGAGGCGCAGCTGCAGCGGTTCGCCGCTCGCGTCCTTGGCGGCGAGCGATAGCGGAAAGGGCTGGCCGGGAATGAGGCTGCCGGCATCCAGCGAGACGTCTCCGAGCAGCATCTCGTTCCCGCGCACCAGGCTGCCGCGGCTGATGTACACGCCGGCGTCGATCCGCGGACTTTCCGGCGGCGTGCTTTCCGGACTGGGCGGCAGGCTGGCCAGCCAGGCCTCGAGCGCATCCAGATCAACGCGCGGCGAATCGATCTCCAGCCGCGTGATCACCGTTTCTTCGCCCAGCAGCGCGCGCCACGGCAACTGCAACCGGCCGCGCGCGGCAAGCAGGATCGGCATGTTCGCGCCCTTGGCGCTGAGCGTGAGCCCCTGCAGTTCGAGCGCCGGGCGGGGAAACAGCGTGGGACTGGCCGGACTGGCCAGGTTGAGGACGAGGCCGGCATTGCCGGCCTGGCGCTGCAGCATCGCGGTGAAACGTCCGGGTTGCAGCAGCAGGTAGAGCGAGATCACCGCCGTGGCCAGCGCGGCGAGGGCCACGCCGGCCACGCTCCACAGGGTGATGCGAAGCCACCGCGGCATCGTCACTCCCATGGCTCCGGCATCGCGCTCAGCCTTGTCCAAGCGTGGCGGGAAGGAGGCCATCGACATAGGCCTCCGCTTCGAACACGCGCAGGTCGGTGGCGGTCTCGCCGAGACCGACATAGCGGATCGGCAGCCCGAACTCGCGGGCCAGCGCGAACACCACGCCGCCCTTCGCCGTGCCGTCGAGCTTGGTCACCACCAGGCCGGTGACGCCGACGATCTGGCGGAACTGGCGCACCTGGTTCACCGCATTCTGGCCGGTGGTGCCGTCGATCACCATCAGCACCTCGTGCGGCGCCTCCGCATCGATCTTCTTCAGCACGCGAGCGATCTTGCCCAGCTCGTCCATCAGGCCGCCCTGCGTGTGCAGGCGGCCGGCGGTGTCGGCGATCAGCACATCGGCACCGCGCGAACGCGCTGCCTGCAGCGCATCGAAGATCACGCTGGCCGAATCGGCGTCCTGGCCCTGCGCGATCACCGGCACGCCGTTGCGCGTACCCCAGGTCTTGAGCTGCTCCACGGCGGCCGCGCGGAAGGTGTCGCCCGCGGCGAGCATCACCGCACGCCCCTCGTCACGGTAGCGACGCGCCAGCTTGCCGATGGTGGTGGTCTTGCCGACGCCGTTGATGCCCACGGTGAGGATCACGTACGGCTGGTGGCCGCCCACGTCCAGCGGACGCTGCACGGGCGTGAGCAGTTGCACCAGCTCCATGCGCAGTGCGGCCAGCAGCGCGGGCGAATCGGCGAACTCGCGCTTGTGCATGCGCTTGCGCAGGTTCTCGACCAGCGAGGTGCTGGCTTCGACGCCGACGTCGGCGGTAATCAGGGTGGTTTCCAGCTCGTCCAGCAGCGCATCGTCCAGCTTAGGATTGCGGCTGAAGAGGGAGGTCAGCCCGCGGGCGAAGGCACTGCCGGAAAGCCGCTCGCGCCAGCCGCGCTTGGCCGTTGCGGTGTCAGCGGCGGGCACTTCGAACGGCTGCTCCTCGCCCGGCTGCTCGGCCGGCGGAGAGGTTTCCGAGAGCGCCTCGCCCAGCGCGGAGGTGTCCAGCGAGGCGGTATCCGCGTCGTGCGGCATGGCCGCGGCGTCCGCTTCGGGCGCGGGCGTAGCAGCCGGCGGCTGCGGGGGCGTCTCGGCGGGTTTCTTCTTCCAGAACTTGAGCATTGCGGCGGGGATTCGAAGACAATGCCGCGCATGCTACCACCGCCGCCTTTCACCCCCTGTCAGTGGGCCGTCACGCGGCGCCTGCCCGCATGAGCGGCGCAGCCGGACGCATCCGCATCATCGGCGGCCAGTTGCGCAACTCGCGCCTAAACGTGCCGGACCTGCCCGGATTGCGCCCCACCGCCGAGCGGGTGCGCGAGACCCTGTTCAACTGGCTGGCCCCGGTGATCGCCGGGGCCCAGTGCCTGGATCTGTGCGCAGGCACCGGCGCGCTGGGCATCGAGGCGCTGTCGCGCGGCGCCGCGCGCACCCAGTTCGTGGAACGCGAGCCGCGTGCCGCGCAGGCCCTGCGCGACAATTTGGCCCGGCTCAAGGCCACGGGCGGCGAGGTGGCGGCGGCGGATGCGGGCGTCTATCTGCGCGGCGCCGCACGGCCTTACGACGTGGTCTTCCTCGATCCGCCGTTCGCGCTCGACCTGTGGGAAACCCTGGCGTCGCAGCTGGAGCGCGGCGGCTGGCTCGCACCCGCGGCGTGGATCTATGTGGAGTCCCCGCGCGGCGTGGCGCCGGCCCTGCCGGAATCGTGGCGGCCGTATCGCGAAGGGCAGGCCGGCGAGGTGCGCTACGCGCTGTATCGCCGCGTTTCCTGACGCGGCCCGGGCTATGCGCGGATCGCGCGCAGGCTCTAAGCTAGCCGCCCTTTCAGCCGCAGCGCCGATGCCCACGTGAATCCGCCGGTCAATACGCGTCTAGCCGTCTATCCGGGCACTTTCGATCCGATCACCAATGGACACGCCGATCTCGTCGCGCGCGCCGCGCCGCTGTTCGAGCGCATCGTCGTCGCGGTGGCCGAAAGCCCCAACAAGGGCAAGGGCCCGGGCTTCAGCCTCAACGAGCGGATCGCGCTGGCGCGCCTCGCCCTGGCCGACCTGCGCAATGTGGAAGTGCGCGGCTTCGACTGCCTGCTGGCCGACTTCGTGCGCGACATCAATGCGGGCGTGATCATCCGCGGCCTGCGCGCGGTGTCGGATTTCGAATACGAGTTCCAGCTCGCGAGCATGAATCGGCATCTCATCCCGGGCGTGGAGACGCTGTTTCTCACGCCGGCCGAGCAGTACAGCTTCATTTCCTCGTCGCTGGTGCGCGAGATCGGCCGCCTGGGCGGCGACATCTCCGGTTTCGTGCACCCTGCGGTGCAGCAGGCGATGCGCCAGCGCCGGCAATAGCGGCGTTCCGGCGCGCGCTTGTGCGCTGTGGTTGCACCGGGGCCGCTCGTGTATGCTCGCGGCCATCCTGCGGACAGGACAGGCAAGCCAACGCGCCGGGCGCCGCACCGACGGCCCGTCGGCGGCGCCGACGGGTCCCGTCTTCCGGGGGATCCATGTCCAGACTCCACGACTCAGGGTGACCACCATGTACAAGTACGCACTCCTCGCCGCCATCGCGCTCGGCTCGCTGGCGCGCGCCGGTTGCAACCAGGGCGGCGCCGAAAACGCCAACCAGGGCACCGAGCAGGCCGCGCAGGTCTCCAAGCCCACCGATCCGAACGACAGCAAGGCGTGGAACGCCTACCTCGGCCAGATCGTGCAGAAGAACATGCAGGGCATGACCGCCGACCGCCCGTACCCGTATCTGGTGAACGCCGGCGACAGCGACGACGACAAGGCCAAGCGCGACCGCCAGCTGCAGAACGTGCAGGACACGGTTGCCCGCGGCGTCCTGCCCGGCAACATGCTGGTGTTCGCCGGCCCGGATTCGGCCAAGACCGCCGACCTGATCATCGAAGCCTTCAAGGACGCCAAGCCCGGCTCCTTCAAGGACGTGATCATCCTGTTCATCGGCGACAAGGGCGACCAGGACCGCGTCACCACCGCGCTGCAGCCGACCGGTGCCACGGTCCGCTTCGTGGCGATGTAACGAAGCGCGAACCGGTGCTTTCGAAACCCGCGGTGCCTCGCGCCGCGGGTTTTTTTATGCCGGCTGTTTTTGCCCCGAGCGGGGACGCGGGAAAAGCTGCGCAAACCCGGTACTCGCCTCGACCCGATCTCCCGATCCCTCGCCCTGTTTCCGCCCTCTTGCTGCGCCGCAGCAGGCGGCGCTACCGTGTACACTCGTCCGATGTCTCTGAAAATCCTCGATACCTGCGTCAATTGCGACGTGTGCGAACCGGTTTGTCCGAACAAGGCGATCTCGCTGGGCGAGGAGTACTACGTGATCGATCCGGCGTTGTGCACGGAGTGCGTAGGGCATCATGACGTACCGCAATGCATCGAGGTCTGCCCGGTCGAGTGCATCATCGTCGACCCCGAACACACCGAGACGCACGACCAGCTCGAACTCAAGTACCGCCAGTTGATGAAAGAGGGGCAGGCATGAGGTTTTCCATGAAGTGGCCGGCGCTGCACGCCCGCGCCGTCCTGTTGGGCCTGCTGCTGGTCAGCGGCGCCGCTTTCGCCGACGACTCCCGCACCGATACCGCTGCGCACAAGGGCCCCGTGGCCCTGCGCGGACCGGGCAAGGCCGCGATCGCCAGCGCCAACTTCCATGCCACCGAGGCCGGCCTGGAGGTGATCGCCAAGGGCGGCAACGCCTTCGACGCGGCGATCGCGGTCGCTTCCACCTTGTCGGTGGTGGAACCGGAAAGCTCCGGCATCGGCGGCGGCTTCATGGCGGTGCTGCACCGCGCCTCCGACGGCAAGAAGATCTTCATCGACGCCCGCGAGACCGCACCCGCGGCCGTCAATCCCAAGGACTATCTCGACAAGGACGGCTCGCCCAACCGCGATACCGCCCTCAACGGCCCGCTTTCCGCCGGCATCCCCGGCGAGCCCGCCGGCCTGGCCTGGCTGGCCGAGCATTACGGCAAGCTGCCGCTGAAGGATTCGCTGGCGCCGGCCGTGCGCATCGCCCGCGACGGCTTCGCCCCGGACAGCCGCCTGGTCAATGCTATCGCCGAGCGCCAGAAGGACATCCAGCGCTGGCCCGCCTCCGTGGCCAAGTTCCTGCCGGACGGCCAGCCGCCCGTCGAGGGCAAGACCTGGCGCGACCCCGACCAGGCGCGCACGCTGGAACTGCTGGGCGAGAAGGGCTACGACGGCTTCTACCGCGGCGACGTCGCCCAGAAGCTGGTGACGGCCGTGCGCGCCGCCGGCGGCAATTGGACCGCGAAGGACCTGGCGAGCTACCAGGTGAAGGAGCGCGAGCCGATCGTGGTGGATTACCGCGGCTACCGCATCGTCACCGCGCCGCCGCCGTCCTCCGGTGGCGTCGCCGTCGCCGAGATCCTCAACATCCTTTCCGGCTTCGACCTGTCCAAGCTCGACGCCGCACACCGCACGCATCTGGTGATCGAAGCGATGCGCCGCGCGTTCCGCGACCACAACGATTACCTGGGCGACCCGGATTTCGTGAAGATGCCGCTGGACATGCTGCTGTCGCCGTACTACGCCGACGGCCTGCGCCAGACCATCCTGCCCGACAAGGCCACGCCCTCCGCCATGCTGCCGGCCAGCGCCGGCGTCGAACCGGGCATGCACACCACGCATTTCTCGGTGATCGACCCCGAAGGCAACATCGCCTCCATCACGCTGACCGTGAACTACACCCTTGGCTCGACCTTCGTGGCCAAGGGCACCGGCGTGCTGCTCAACGACGAAATGGACGACTTCGCGCTGGTGCCCAACAAGCCCAACGTCTACGGCCTGCTCGGCAGCAAGGCCAACGCGCCGGAGCCGGGCAAGCGCATGCTTTCGTCGATGACGCCCAGCATCGTGTTCGGTGCCGACCGCATCGGCGTGATCGGCTCGCCCGGCGGTTCGACCATCATCACCCAGGTGCTCGAAGGCATCCTGGCCTTCATCGACGGCAAGGACGCGCTGGGCATCGCCGGCCAGAAGCGCTTCCACCACCAGTTCATGCCCGATCGCGTGGACGTGGAGGACGGCGTGTTCGACGCCGCCACCGCCGATGCGCTCACCAAGATGGGCCACACGCTCAAGCCGCGTTCGCCCTGGGGCTACATGAACGTGGTCACCTGGGACCTCAAGACCGGCAAGCTCGACGCGGCCAGCGATCCGCGGCGCCCGTCGGGCCTGGGCAAGGTGCAGTGACGTAAGGCCGACGCGGGGAAGGGGGCTCCGCGCCGGAACACCAGCGACGTTGGCAGGGGAAAGTTTCATGCAGTTGTGGTCGATCACCGGCAACTCCCAGCAACTGGACGGCGGCGCCATGTTCGGCAATGCGCCGAAGGCCCTCTGGTCGCGCTGGATCGCGCCCGATGCGCAGAACCGCATCCCGCTCGCCTGCCGCTGCCTGCTGGTCAAGGATCTGGACGGCCGCAACGTGCTGTTCGAGGCCGGCATCGGCGCATTCTTCGAGCCCACTTTGCGCGAGCGCTACGGCGTGGTGGAAGAACGCCACGTGCTGCTCGAATCGCTGGCGGCCGCCGGGCTCGCCCATGAGGACATTGACGTGGTGGTGCTCTCGCACCTGCACTTCGACCATGCCGGCGGCCTGCTCGCTGCGTGGGAGGAGGGCAAGCCGCCGCGCCTGCTGTTCCCCAATGCCACATTCGTGGTCGGTGCCGAGCACTGGCGCCGAGCCCAGCATCCGCATCCGCGCGACCGCGCCTCGTTCATTCCGGAACTGCAGTCATTGCTCGCCGACAGCGGGCGGCTGGAGCTGGTCGAGGGCACCCATGCCAGGACCCTCGGCGACGCGGTGCGCTTCAGCTATTCGGACGGCCATACGCCCGGGCTGATGCTGTCGGAAGTAGGTGGCGTGGTGTTCTGTGCCGACCTGATCCCCGGGCGTTCCTGGGTGCACCTGCCCATCACCATGGGCTACGACCGCTTTCCGGAAGCGCTCATCGACGAGAAGCGCGCGTTCCTGGACGACAAGCTCGCGCGGGGGATCGAGCTGTTCTTCACCCACGACCACGATTGCGCGCGGGCCCGTGTCGTCCGCGACGACAAGGGCCGCTACGGCACCGCCGACGAGCGGCGCGACGTCGCCGGCATGGTGCGGCCATGAGCGCCGGTCGCATGGGCGCGCGCCAGTGGATCGCCGGCGTCGCCGGCGCCTTGCTGGTGCTGGCGGGACTCGGCCTGGTGGCGACGACCGAGCAGGCCTCCATCGAACACCGCGTGGCCGCCGAACGGCATGGCGGGCAGGTGCTGGACGTGCAGGGCGAGGCGCGGCCGGACGTGGGCAAGAACCACTACATGGTCCGCGTGAGCGGCAAGCTCAACGTGATCGAAGCGCCGGTCGATCCGGAATTCAACCAGCGCGTGACCACGCCGGTGCTGGTGCGCCACGTGGAGATGTTCCAGTGGCGCGAAGTGCG
>JABLTH010047470.1_pt1 | contig 16437 bp, 15 predicted proteins | sample 7875711 | NCBI WGS metagenome assembly JABLTH01 (sample SAMN14941262, study PRJNA633318) | bioreactor metagenome | isolation source: bioreactor | place: China | collected 2019-03-05 | reverse complement strand
CGCACGAACCGCTCGGGCGAGGTGCTCAGCACGCTCACGCCGGCGATGCGCAGGAACGCGGCGAACGGGGCCGGGTTCTGCCGGCGCAGCGCGAGGTAGGCGGCGAGTGGATCGCCGACGCCATCGCCGCCGACGCCGTGCAGCAGGTTCGTGAGGCAGGCCTCGTACGTCTCGCCCGCCGCGATCTCCTCCTGCGCGGCGGCGATGAGCGCGAGATAGCGCTCGCGCGAGTGCCGCGCGGTGAGCACCGGCACTGCGACGCGATCGTGCGCACGGTGCTCCGGGGCGGGGCGGTCGTCCAGCGCCTCGATCCGGGCGGCGACGCGATCGATCCATCCGGCGTCGTCCCGCGCGAGGAGATGGATCCGGTCCTCCTGATGGTCCACCACCAGCGCCCGGTCGAGCCGCACGAGCAGGGCGTCGGGAGTCGCGGCGCGGCGGTCGTGCGGGGAGCCGCACTCGGCCCGCAGCTCATAGCCGAGCGCGCCGACCCAGCCCAGCGCGAAGGGCAGGTCGCCCGCCTCGACCACGGATGCCGAGAGCTCCGCGTCCAGCCAGTCGAAGAAGCCCGACCGCAGCTCGCGCACGCTCCCGCCCTCGGTGAGCGTCACCGTGCCCTCCCGCACGTCCGCGACGGCCGTGGGCAGATCGTCGCCGCCGCCCAGGATCGAGTAGCGCGCACGGTCGTCGCCGCGGCGGTTGCCGTCGAGCCACACCGCCTGCGCCGCGTCGCCGAACAGCTCCGTGAACAGCGTCTCCGTGTCGACCGCGGAGGTCAGCGTGCGTCGCAGGATCGCGCGCGGGGACGGTCCGCAGGGGCGCGTCTCCGGAGTCTGCACGTCGACCGTCCCGGCTGCACGCCCGCGCTCGACGAGTCCGTCGCGCACGAGCGCGACGAAGTTCGCCATCATGCGCGTGCCGTCGTGGGTGCCGATCGACTCGGGGTGGAACTGCACTCCCCACAGCGGAAGCTCGCGATGACGGATCCCCATGATGACGCCGTCGTCCGCGCGCGCCGTGACGACCAGCTCGTCCGGCACGTCGTCGATGAGCAGGGAGTGATAGCGGATGACCTCCACCGGCGAGGGCAGCCCCTCGAACGGTCCCGTGCCGTCGTGGAAGACCGGCGACGGCCGGCCGTGCCGGGGCTCCGGGGCGCGGCGCACCGCAGCGCCGTACGCATGGCCCAGCCCCTGGTGACCGAGGCACACGCCCAGCAGGGGGATGCGCCGCTCCGCCGCGATCCGGATGGCGTCGGCGCAGATCCCGAAGTCCGCGGGCACACGCGGGTCGCCGGGTCCCGGCGACAGGACGACGGCGTCGAAGCCGTCCAGCACGGACGGGCTCCAGCCCGCCCAGTCGTTGTGCACGACCACGGGCGCCCGTCCCGCCGTGGCGGCGATCTGGTGCACCAGGTTGTACGTGAACGAGTCGTAGTTGTCGATCAGCAGGATGCGCGGCGAGGGTGCGAGCGCGTCCGGGATCCGCGCGCCGACGGCCCCCGCCTCCCGGCTGTCCGAGCCCACCGCAGGCATCGGCTCAGAGCGCGTCGCGCGGGTCCGTCGCGGACGGCCGGCGCGACAGTCGCGTCAGTCGCGGCACGTCGGCGGTCGCTCCGGCGTCGGCGGGGACGATGATCTCCTGCGCAGCCGCGACGTCGCCGTCCGGGGTGCGCACGACGAGGTCTCCCACGGGGGCGCGCCGGGACAGGATGGCGAGCGCGATGGGCCCGAGCTCATGATGACGCGCCGCGGACGTGATGTGCCCGACCTCGTCCTCGGCGGTCCCGTCCGCGCTGCGCGCGACGACCGCGGCGCCCGATGCGGGCAGCACGCTCTCGCTGCCGTCCAAGTGCAGCGCCACGATGCGGCGGGGCGGGTGCCCGAGGTTGTGCACCTTCGCGACGGTCTCCTGGCCGCGGTAGCAGCCCTTGTTCAGGTGCACCGCGGTGCGGATCCAGTCGGTCTCGTGCGGCAGCGAGCGCTCGTCGACCTCGGCGGCCCAGCGCGGGCGCCAGGCGGCGATGCGCAGCGCTTCCGCGGCGAGCGCACCGGCCCAGACGACCGAGGCGTCCGCGGCGAGCGCGGCGGCCGCGTCGGCATCGAGCACGACGGTGCGCCAGTGATAATCCGTGCCGGGGTGCTCGCCCTCGTGGTACTGATGTCCGCCCGGCTGGACGGCCGGCCAGGGGTCGGTCCAGACGACCGGCACGCCCTGCGGGGCGTGCGCCGCGCGCTCCGCCCGCTGCTCCGCGGCACCGCCGACGAAGAAGCCGGCGACGGCGAGCTCCGGGCGCACCGCGACGGTCACGTCGGCGCGGAAGACCATGCGCTTCAGCCAGGCCGCCAGAGGTTCGGCGTCTGCAGCGTCGGCGATGAGCCAGGTCGAGGCGCCGTCGTCGAAGACCGCGGCGACGTGCTCGACGCGCCCCTGCGGATCCAGGACGAGCAGCTCGGTGCTGTCACCGGCGCGGAGCCGCGCGACGGACTGCGAGGTGATCGAGTCGAGCCACGTGAGGCGATCGGATCCGGTCAGCTCGATCACGGTGCGGTCGGCGAGGGGGGCGAGAGCGTCGCCGCCTTCGAGACCGCGCTGCTCCCGCACCGGGTCACCGAAGTGCGCGACCACATCGCCGTCGAGGATCGCCCCGGGAAGAGGCGGGAAGCCGGTCACGATCAGACCTTGGCCAGTCGCGCGGAGGCGTGCGAGCCCAGGTCCGCGCCGAGGGCCGCGATGTCCCAGGCCCACAGCAGGTGGCCGTCGACGAGGCCGTACATGCGGCTCGCGGCTCCGTACTCCTTGGCTCCGGCCGCACGGACGATCGCGTCGGTCGCGATGTCGATGCGCGGACCGTCGATGCGTCCGAGGTAGAGCTCGAGCGTGCCGTCGGAATGGGCGATCGACACCTCGATCGGGAAGCCGCCCTCGGGCAGCCGCAGGGTCTCGACGTCGTCCACGGTGCGGGCGGCGTCGCGCCCCTCACGCGGCGGCAGCAGCGCCGGCCCGGCGTCCTGCGCATCGGCAGGACGCGAGAGCCGCCAGAAGCCGGACTCGGCGACGAGCGCGACGGGCTCGCCGCCCTCCGGAGTGAACGTCCCGGTGGCGGCGTAGTTCAGGAACGGCCCGCCGTCGTGGCTGAAGCTCACGCGATGCGCGAACTCGCCCTGGAACCGGTGGCCCTCGCCGCCGTCGGGGCCGGGCACCGCGTAGTCGATGACGCCGGTGCCCTCCCAGACGCCGAGCAGCCACGAGAGCGGCACGATGTCGGCGGGCAGGTCAGAGGGAAGATCGAGCATGCGCAGCCTTCCGGATCAGCGGATGTGGGCTCGGCCGGAGACCGGTCAGCGCTGGCCGCGGAACAGGTTGACCAGCACGGCCCCCGCGCAGAAGGCGATCGCGAGCCCCGCCAGAGCCAGCAGGCCGACGAAGAAGAGTTCGAGCGCGACGATGTCCATGTCACCTACTCTACTGCGGTCCGCGCGGTGTCCGGCGCGGGGCGGGACTCAGGCGCCGAACAGCGCCGCGATGCCGAATCCGGCCGAGACGATCCCCATGACCAGGAGCGCGCCGAGGGATCCCGCCGACACGCGGAGGATGAACCCGCGGGTCTCGCCGCGGGAGAGCTGCACGGTGAACGACAGCAGCACGCAGAGACCGAACCCGATCGCGTACCAGGTCATCATCAGCGCGGCCGGCGCGAAGATCCCGATCAGGATGGCGACGACGGCGGCGGCGGCCCAGGTGACGACGAGCCCCACGAACGGGCTGCGCGGGGCGAGGACGGGATCGGCCATGCGCCCATTGTCACTCATCGGCGCTGGGCATGCGCTGCTGGGTAGAGTGTCAAGCGGAAAGGATCCGCGTGGCGCAACTGCTCGTGCTGACGTCGCCGGGAGGCGAGGGGCCGGTTCTGCCCGCCCTGGAGCTGCTCGGCCATCGCGTCCGGGTGATCCCGGCGCAGCCCGCCGAACTGGTCACCGCGCCCGACGCGGACGCCGTGATCGTGGATGCGCGCACCGATCTGGTGGCGGCGAAGTCGCTGTGCACCCTGATCCGCACCACCGGGCTGCGCGGCCCCCTGCTGCTGGTCGTCACCGAGGGCGGAATGACCGCCGTGAACGGCGAATGGCGCATCGACGATGTGCTGCTGACCGGCGCCGGTCCCGCCGAGATCGACGCGCGGATCCGGCTCGCCCTGTCGCGCGAGGCGCCGGCGGCCGAGCCGGTGCGGGTGCAGACCTCCGGGCTGACGATCGACGAGCAGTCCTACTCCGCCAAGCTGCGCGGTACTCCCCTGGATCTGACCTACAAGGAGTTCCAGCTGCTGCACTTCCTGGCGACGCATCCGTCCCGGGTCTTCACGCGCGAGCAGCTGCTCAGCGAGGTGTGGGGCTACGACTACTTCGGCGGCACCCGCACGGTCGACGTGCACGTGCGACGGCTGCGCGCGAAGCTCGGCGATCAGGAGCACATCATCGGCACCGTGCGCAACGTCGGCTACCGCTTCGCGGTCGACGAGGACGACACCCGGCCCGTCTCCCCCGGCCCGCGCTGAAGCGGATCTGGACCCGTTCACCTGCAGGCAACATCCTCCTGCAATGATGGGCCCATGATCGATCCCGCACTGGCAGATTCCGGTCTCGGCGACGCCGAGGACGACGACTTCGACGAGCTCGTCGCGCCGGACGACTCCCTGCTCCCGGAGAACCGCTACCTGGACCGCGAGCTGAGCTGGCTGGCGTTCAACCAGCGCGTGCTCGAGCTCGCCGAGGACGAGACCCTGCCCGTCCTCGAGCGCGCGAACTTCCTCGCGATCTTCGCCAGCAACCTCGACGAGTTCTTCATGGTGCGCGTCGCCGGTCTCAAGCGCCGCATCGTCACCGGGCTGGCCGTGCCGACCAACGTGGGCCGCGCGCCGGTCGAGGTGCTCGCCGACATCTCCGCCGAGGCGCACAAGCTGCAGCTGCGCCACGCCGCCGCCTGGACGGGGCTGGTCCGCCCCGCGCTGGCCGCCGAGCGCATCACGATCGTGGACTGGGACGACCTGGACGGCGAGGCCAAGGCCGAGCTGACCGACTACTTCCAGGCCAACGTCTTCCCGGTGCTGATGCCGCTCGCGGTCGACCCGGCCCACCCGTTCCCCTACATCTCGGGCCTGTCGCTGAACCTCGCGATCCGGATCCGCAACGCGCGCACCGGCCGCCAGGAGTTCGCCCGCCTCAAGGTGCCGCCGATGCTCCCGCGCTTCGTCGAGGTGCCCTCCGAGGACGGGCAGCTGCGCTTCATCCGGCTCGAGGAGCTCATCGCCAACCATCTCGACGACCTCTTCCCGGGAATGGAGGTGCTCGACCACCACGCCTTCCGGCTCACCCGGAACGAGGACGTCGAGATCGAGGAGGACGAGTCGGAGAACCTCATCCAGGCGCTCGAGGCCGAGCTGCTGCGTCGGCGCTTCGGTCCGCCGATCCGCCTAGAGATCACCGACGACATGGACGACGTGACGCTCGATCTGCTGATCAGTGAGCTCGACATCACGGATCAGGAGGTCTACCGGCTCCCCGGGCCGCTGGATCTGCGGGGCCTGTTCGGGCTGGGCCGGATCGACCGCCCCGACCTGCGCTACACCCCGCACGTACCCACGACGGCGCTCGCGTTCAAGCCGGGCGCGAACGAGCGCATCGACATCTTCAAGGCGATCCGCAAGGCCGACGTGCTCGTGCACCACCCGTACGAGTCGTTCACGACGAGCGTCGTCGCGTTCCTCGAGCAGGCCGCGCGAGATCCGCACGTGCTGGCGATCAAGCAGACGCTGTACCGCACCTCGGGCGACAGCCCGATCGTGCAGGCTCTGATCGACGCCGCCGAGGCCGGCAAGCAGGTGCTCGCCCTCGTGGAGGTCAAGGCCCGCTTCGACGAGGCGAACAACATCGTCTGGGCGCGCAAGCTCGAGAAGGCCGGCGTGCACGTCGTGTACGGCCTCGTCGGCCTCAAGACGCACTGCAAGCTGGTCAACGTCATCCGCGAGGAGGACGGGGTGCTGCGCAGCTACAGCCACATCGGCACGGGCAACTACAACCCGAAGACCAGCCGGATCTACGAGGACTTCGGCCTGTTCACGGCCGACCCGCAGGTCGGCAAGGACCTCACCCGTCTCTTCAACGAGCTCAGCGGCTACGCGATCGAGAAGAAGTTCAAGCGCCTCCTCGTCGCCCCGCTGCACCTGCGCAAGGGGCTGCTCCGGCTCATCGAGAAGGAGCGCCAGAACGCGCTCGACGGCAAGCCGGCCCACATCCGCATCAAGGTCAACTCGATGGTCGACGAGCAGATCATCGACGCCCTGTACCGGGCGAGCGCCGCCGGCGTGCCGGTCGACGTCTGGGTGCGCGGCATCTGCAGCCTGCGCACCGACCTGCCCGGCGTCACCGACAACATCACCGTGCGCTCGATCCTCGGGCGCTACCTCGAGCACTCGCGGATATTCGCGTTCCACAACGAGGGCGACCCGCAGGTGTACATCGGCAGCGCCGACATGATGCACCGCAACCTCGACCGCCGCGTCGAGGCGCTCGTCCGCGTCACCGACCCCGCCCACGTCGAGGAGCTCGTCGGCTTCTTCGACCTCGCGCTCTCCCCCGAGACCGCGTCGTGGCACCTCGGCAACGACGGCGAATGGACCAGGCACGCGTTCTCCGAGGTTGGCGCTCCGCTCGTGGACCTGCAGGATAGGACCATGTCGCAGATCCAGAAGCGTCGCAGGGCACGGGCGGTGCGATGACCCCCAGCCCCTCCGGACCTTCCACCGCCACCGCGGACACCACGGGGATCACGGTCGTCGCCGACCGCCCCGACCGTGCCGTGTACGCCGCCGGCGGGCTGGTCTGGCGCGTCGTCGAGGACAAGCTGCGGATCCTGCTGATCCACCGCACCAAGTACCGCGATGTGACGCTGCCCAAGGGCAAGGTGGATCCGGGCGAGATGCTCGCGGAGACGGCCGTGCGCGAGATCTTCGAGGAGACCGGCATCCGCGTCTCGCTGGGCGCTCCGGTCGGCGTCTCCCGCTACACGATGGCGAACCGCAAGCAGAAGGTCGTGCACTACTGGGCCGCGGAGGCCACCGACGAGGCCGTGCGCGCATCCGTGTTCGTGCCGAACCGCGAGATCGCGGCCCTCGAGTGGGTGAGCCTGAAGAAGGCCCGCGCCCGCCTCAGCTACCCGGTCGACGTCGAGATCCTGGACGCGTTCGCCAAACTGGTCGATGACGGGGCCCTGCGCACCTTCCCGATCGTCGTGCTGCGGCACGCGAAGGCGGCGAGCCGCGGCGTATGGCTCGGCACCGACGCGTCGCGGCCGCTCACCCCGCGCGGGCACGCCCAGTCGAAGGCGATCGTGGGGCCGCTGCGAGCCTTCGGCGTGCAGCGCATCGTCTCCAGCGACGCCCGGCGCTGCATCGAGACGGTGATGCCGCTGTCGAAGGCGCTCAGCCAGAAGATCCGCAGGACGGAGCTCCTCAGCCAGGACGCCTGGGAGGAAGGGCGCTCGGATCCGCGCACGGTGATCGGCAAGCGGGTGCGCTCCGGCAGGCCCGCCGTGCTGTGCAGTCACGGGCCCGTGCTGCCCGACATCCTGCGCGAGATCGCCCTCGCCACGGGCACCATGCACGGCTCCTACCTCGGCAGCGCCTCCGCGCTCGAGGTCGGCGCGTTCAGCGTCGTGCACCTCAGCGCGACGAATCCGGGGTCGGGGATCATCTCCATCGAGACGCACCTGCCCAAGATCTGAGCGGACCGGGGCGCAGATCGCCGTTCACCCTCCGTTTACCTTCGATCTTTGATCGCGTAACAGACGCCGCATATCGTCTGGCGTGGCCCTGCACCGGGGCGTACTCGACACAGCGAAGGACTTACACAGTGAAGCTCAACCGCATCACCACGATCGGCGCAGCCGGCGTGCTCGCCGCCATCGCGCTCGCGGGCTGCTCCTCCACGCCCAGCAGCACGAGCACCGAATCCTCCTCGGCCGCTCCGACCTCGACCGGCGTCACCTCCAAGGTCGACGCCTCGCTGACCGGCACGATCACCTCGGGCGGCTCCAGCGCGCAGGCGAACGCCCAGGCCGCGTGGACCGCCGCATACAACGCCCAGGCCAAGGGCGTCACCATCAACTACGACAAGTCGCAGGGCTCGGGCGGTGGCGTCACCAACTTCCTCAGCGGCGCGTACGACTTCGCCGGATCCGACTCGCCGCTGAACGCGGACCAGACCACGGCGTCGAAGGCGCTGTGCACCGAGGGCGGCATCAACATCCCCGTCTACCTCGACGGCGTCGCGATCGCGTTCAACATCCCCGGCGTGACCGACCTCAAGCTCAGCGGTGAGACGATCGCGAAGATCTTCGCGCTGCAGATCACCGACTGGTCCGACCCGGCCATCACCAAGGACAACGGCAAGGCGCTCCCCGCCGGCAAGATCACCACGGTCGCGCGCTCGGACGGCTCCGGCACCACGGCGAACTTCACCAACTACCTCGCCGCCACCCAGAAGAGCGTCTGGACCTTCCCCGCGGGCAAGGACTGGCCGGTCGAGGGCGACGTGTCCAAGCAGAAGGGCGGCTCGGGCGTCGTCCAGGCCATCGAGGCCGGCTCCGGCACGATCGGCTACGCGGACCACTCCGCGATCGGCAAGCTCCCCAGCGTCGCGATCCTGCAGGACGGCAAGGCCGTTCCGTTCAGCGCCGACGCCGTCTCGAAGACGTTCGAGGTCGCCGCGGTCGACGCCTCCAACGGCATCAAGGGCGACCTGTCGAAGAAGTTCGACTACTCGAAGCTGACCGCCGAGACCTACCCGATCCCGCTGGTCTCCTACGCGATCGCCTGCACCACCTTCAAGACCCCCGAGCAGGCCAAGCTCGTGAAGTCGTACATCGGCTTCATCGACAGCACTCTCGGCCAGCAGGTCGCCGTGAAGAACGCCGGTGCGGCGCCGCTCCCGGAGTCCGTCCTGAAGGCGGCCCAGGAGTCGCTCGCGACCATCAAGTAACATCCTTCGGCCAGTCCGGATCGGCTCCCCGAGCCGATCCGGACTGGGCAGGGCAGCCGACTCCGTCGGAGGCTCTGCCGAGTTCCCCGTGCTGGCCCGATACCTCTCCTGCCCACAGGCAGGGGCACAAAGAAAGACGTTGCACATGCGAGATCAAGAGTGGGACCGTGGCTGACGTCGCGCAGAAGGGCGACGTGACCACCGCCTCCGAGAACCTCGTCGGAAAGCGCCGCGCCGGAGACTCCTTCTTCCTCGGACTGTCCACGACGGCCGCCGCGTCGATCATGGTGATCCTCGCCGGCGTCGCGATCTTCCTGATCCTCAAGGGCCTGCCCGCGATCACCGCGAACTGGGACACGAACCACGACCTCGCGGGCTACCAGAACAAGAACTGGGGCAGCTTCTGGAACTACGTCGGCCCGCTGCTCTGGGGCAGCCTGTGGTCGTCGCTCATCGCGCTCGTGCTCGGCGCCCCCGTCGCCATCGGCATCGCCCTGTTCATCTCGCACTACGCGCCGCGCCGGCTCGCAGGGCCCCTCGCCTACGTCGTCGATCTGCTCGCCGCCGTGCCCTCGATCGTGTTCGGCCTCTGGGGCGTCATCGTGATGCGTCCGTTCCTCACCCCGCTGGCAGAGTTCCTCAACCAGTACCTGGGATGGATCCCGCTGTTCCGCGGCCCTGTGTCGAGCACGGGATCGACCATGCTCGCCGGCGGCGTGGTGCTCGCGGTGATGATCCTCCCGATCGTCACCGCGCTGACGCGCGAGATCTTCCTGCAGACGCCGCGGCTGAACGAGGAGGCCGCCCTCGCCCTGGGCGCCACGCGCTGGGAGATGATCCGGCTGGCCGTGTTCCCGTACGCCCGCAGCGGCATGATCTCCGCGATCCTCCTCGGCCTCGGCCGGGCGCTCGGTGAGACGATGGCGATCGCGCTGATCATCTCGCCCTCGATCCTGTTCTCCTTCGCCGTGCTGACCGACGGCTACAACTCGCAGACGATCGCGGGCAACATCGCCAACAACTTCCCGATCGCCACCGACCTGCAGCGCTCCGCCCTGATCGGCACCGGCCTCATGCTGTTCGTGGTCTCTCTGGCGGTCAACATGCTCGCCCGCGGTATCATCGGCCGGTCCGCGACCCGCTCACGCAAGGCACCGAAGATCGGAAAGCGCGCATGACCGCCGTCACCTCGCCTCCGGCGACCTCCTCGTCCTCGCTGACCCTGACCAGCGGTCAGCTGCCCCGGTGGATCGAGCCGGTGCTCGCCGTCGGCACCGCCGTCGTCGTCGCGGCCGTGCTGCTGGTGCTCCAGCTGTTCAATCCCGCCGTCTGGCTCGTGCTCACCGCGGTGTTCTACCTCATCGCCGTCAGCATCGGCTCCGGGATCGTGGAAGGCCGGCGCAAGGCCGTGGACCGTGTGGTGCGCGGCCTCGTCGTGTGCGCGTTCATCCTCGCGGTCGCCCCCCTGATCTCCACGCTCTGGACCGTGGTGGCCCAGGGTCTGAAGGTGCTGACCTGGGACTTCGTGACCAAGGTCGGCGGCAGCGTGTTCGACCCGAACACCCTCGCGGTCACCAACACGCCCGGCGCGCTGCAGGCGGTGGTCGGAACGCTGATCATCACCGGGATCGCCGCCGTGATCTCGGTGCCGATCGGGATCCTGGCCGCCGTCTACCTCACCGAGTACGCGCAGCCGAGCAACCCGATGCGCCGGGTGGTCACGTTCCTGGTGGACGTGATGACCGGCATCCCTTCGATCGTCGCCGGTCTGTTCGCCTTCTCGCTGTTCGCGCTCATCGTCGGCCCGAAGGCGTTCAGCGGCTTCTCCGCCTCGATCGCGCTGTGCGTGCTGATGATCCCCATCGTCATCCGTTCCACGGAGGAGATGATCCGGCTGGTCCCGAACGAGCTCCGCGAGGCGTCCCTCGCCCTCGGAGTGCCGCGCGCGACCACGATCATCAAAGTGGTGCTCCGCACGGCGGCCAGCGGCATCGTGACGGGCGTCGTGCTCGCCGTCGCCCGTGTGGTCGGCGAGACCGCCCCCATCTTCATCGCCGCGAGCTTCACCGACAACTTCAACGCCGATCCGTTCAGCGGCCCCATGCAGACCCTGCCGGTCATGGCCTACACGGCGTGGGCGTTCCCCGGCAAGGACATCGAGGCCTCGCAGGCGCAGGCATGGGGCGCCGCCCTGCTGCTGGTCATCGTCGTCGTCATCTTCAACCTCATCGCTCGGGTCGTCGCGAAGGCATTCGCGCCGAAGAGCCGCTAACTCAGGAAGGCACGCAGCGTGTCCAAGAGCATCGAAGTCAACGATCTGAACGTCTACTACGGCGACTTCCTCGCCGTCGAAGACGTGTCCATGAACATCGAGCCCCGCACCGTGACCGCCTTCATCGGCCCCTCGGGATGCGGCAAGTCGACGTTCCTGCGCACCCTCAACCGCATGCACGAGGTGATCCCCGGCGCGACGGTCAAGGGAAGCGTCTACATCGACGGCGAGAACCTGTACGCGCCCGGAGTCGACCCCGTGCTCGTGCGGCGCCAGGTCGGCATGGTGTTCCAGCGGCCGAACCCGTTCCCGACGATGTCGATCAAGGAGAACGTGCTCGCGGGCGTGCGCCTCAACAACCGGCGCATCTCGGCCTCCGACGCGAACGACCTCGTGGAGAAGTCGCTGCGCGGCGCCAACCTGTGGAACGAGGTGAAGGACCGCCTCGACAAGCCGGGCGCGGGCCTCTCCGGCGGCCAGCAGCAGCGCCTGTGCATCGCGCGCACCATCGCCGTGTCCCCGCAGGTCGTGCTGATGGACGAGCCCTGCTCGGCCCTCGACCCCATCTCGACGTTCGCGATCGAGGAGCTCATCACCGAGCTCAAGAACGAGTTCACGATCGTGATCGTCACGCACAACATGCAGCAGGCGTCGCGCGTGAGCGACAAGACCGCGTTCTTCAACATCGCGGGCACCGGCAAGCCGGGCAAGCTCATCGAGTTCTCCGACACGGCGACCATCTTCACCTCGCCCAAGGAGCAGGCCACCGAGGACTACGTCTCCGGCCGCTTCGGGTGAGCTCGTTCTCCCCGCGCACGGCGTGGGGAGAACGGCGCGTGCTCTCGCCGGTCGGACGCTGCGTTATCCTGGCCGACGACCGAGGAGACCCATCGTGACGAAGAGCCGCATCGCGACGATTGCCGCGATCATCGGTGTCGCCGCGTCCGCGCTCACCGGCTGCACGGCGCCCGGCGACGGAGCACCGCGAGCGACCGCCTCGCCCACTCCGACGCCGACGCCCGTCTCGGGTGAGCTGCTCGGCGCCGGATCCACGGCGCAGCGCGCGGCCGTCGACGCATGGACGAAGCGCCTGGCCGCTGCGGCCCCGCAGGCGCGGGTGACCTTCGACGCCCGGGGATCCGACCTCGGCCGTCAGCAGTTCCGCGCCGGCGCCGCGTCCTTCGCCGGCTCGGACGTGCCGTTCACGACCGCGGAGATCGCCGCGGGAGGCGTCGCCGCGTGCGCCGAGGGGGCGGAGCTGGTCGAGGTCCCCGCCTACGTCTCCCCCATCGCCATCGTCTTCTCGCTCAAGGGCGTCGCATCGCTGAGGCTCACTCCGAAGACCCTCGCCGGGATCTTCTCCGGCACGATCACCCGGTGGGACGACCCCGCGATCGCCGCGACCAATCCGAAGGCCGCGCTGCCGTCCCGCGCGATCGTGCCGGTGCACCGCTCCGACGCTTCGGGCACGACCGCGAACTTCACGGACTATCTGACGCAGACGGCGCCCGACCTCTGGGCCCCGGGCTCCGTGTCGACGTGGCCTGCGGGCTCGAGCGGCACCGCGGCGGAGGGCTCCGCCGGTGTCGCCGCCGCCGTGCAGGGCACCGAGGGCGGCATCGGGTACCTCGACGCCTCGGCGGCACAGGGGCTCTCGACGGCCGACATCAGCGTCGGCAAGGACTGGGTGGGCCCCTCGGCGTCCGGCGCGCGAGCGGCGCTGGACGCGGCCAGGATCGAGCAGGGCCGCGGTCCGGGCGATCTTGCGACCACCGTCGACCGGGGCACCGTCGCCCGCGGCGCCTATCCGGTGCTGCTGATCGGCTACCTCATCGGGTGCACCCGATACGCGAAGCCGGAGACCGCTGCCCTCGTGAAGGCGCTCTTCAGCCTCGCCGTCTCTGCGGAGGGTCAGAAGGCCGCCGCTGCCGTCGCCGGCAACGCACCGATCTCCGACGAGCTGCGCACCAAGGCCCAGAACGCGATCGATCTGATCGGCTGACGCCATCGGCAGGCGCTCGACGCGTCAGCGGTATTCGGGGTTGGCGTCGTAGCCCCAGCGCTCGCCGTCGTTCCACGCCTGGCGAAGGTTGCCGTAGGCGGGGATCCCGCCGGCGTCCTTGAGGCGACGGGCGGTGTGCAGGAGGTTCCACGTCATGAACGTGGTGTTGCGATTGGTGAAGTCGTTCTCGGGGCCGCCGGATCCGGGATCCAGGTAGCTCGGCCCCGGACCGATCGCCCCGATCCAGCCCGCGTCGGCGGCCGGAGGGATCGTGAACCCGATGTGCTGGAGGCTGTAGAGGATCGACATCGCGGCGTGCTTGACACCGTCCTCGTTGCCGGTGATGATCGCCCCGCCGGTCTTCCCGTAGTAGACGTACTGGCCCCTGTCGTTGAACAGGCCGCTCATCGCGTAGAGCCGTTCGATGAGCTTGCGCGTGATCGAGGCGTTGTCGCCGAGCCACAGCGGTCCGCCCACCACGAGGATGTCGGCCGCGTCGATGAGCGGCCAGATCTCCTCGGGCCACGCGTCGGTCGCCCAGCCGTGCTCACGCATGTCGGGGTAGACGCCCGTCGCGACGTCGTGGTCGATGAAGCGGACGTCGTCGACGGTCACCCCCTGCGACCGCATCAAGGCGATGCTGCGGTCCATCAGCCCCTGGGTGTGGCTGAGCTCCGGGCTCCGTTTCAGGGTGCAGTTCACGAACACCGCGCGGAGGTCGTCATAGACCGCCGGAGCGGTCGGTTGCTCTGCCATGGGGGCAGACTACGACCATCCTTCCCCGCCGGCCAGGGGGTGGCGGATCTTCAGTCCCGCGCGGACAGCAGGTAGGCGTTCAGGCCGTCGGTGAACGCGTGGTCGATCGCCAGCGGAGCGTCGTCGATCGCGGCGATGGGGGCCGCAAGGCGCACGCTGGACACCAGCCAGGCCTGATCCGCGGTCGCGAGGTCGGCGGTCGGGACCGTGGCGTACTCCGTCGTGAAGCCCTGCTCCTCGAGGTGCGCGAAGAGGCTGATCTGCGTGGTGCCCTGCAGGATGCCGCCGTGCGGCGCCGGGGTGACGAACCGGTCGCCGAAGCGCAGGATGAGCGAGGCCGTGGGCGCCTCCAGCACGACGCCGTCGGTCGTGACGAAGATGGCATCGTCGGCTCCGCGGCGGTGCGCCTCACGCAGCGCCGCCATGTTGACCGCGTAGGAGAGCGTCTTCGCCCCCAGGAGCAGCCACGGCGAGCGCTCCGCAGCGCCGCTGTCGTAGCCGCGGTCGAGGGTGACGACCCGGATGCCGTCGGCGCGCGCGGCGGCGAAGTCGCCTGCGGGGGCGGCGGTGACCCATGCCGTCGGAGCCGGTCCGTGGTCGACGCCCCGGCTCAGGATGAGCTTGATGACCCACTCCCCCGGACCGCACTCCGCGGCCGCGATCGCGACCGCCTGGCGCCACTGCTCGCGGTGCGGCTCGGGCAGTTCGCAGAGGGCGGCGGAGTGCGCGAGGCGCTGCACGTGCGCCTCGACCTCCTGGGCGTGCCCGTCGACGACGCCGATCGACTCGAAGATGCCGTCGCCGCGCTGCGTGCTCAGCTCGCCCACGCTGAGCGCGGGAGCGCCCGGGTCGATGCGGCGGAAGCTGTCGCTGAAGTCGGCGCGCTCCTCGTCGGTGGACTCGGCGGGCGTGATCAGCAGAGCGAAGCGGGCGGCGGCCATAGGACGAGCTTAGGACGTGCGTCGTCCCCTTCGTTCTCGCCCCGGGACGCTGCGCCCGCCGACGCGCCCGAGCTCAGCCGGGTCGCCCTCGCGGATCCGGGCTCCGGGAATACCCCCGCGGCCGACGCGTTACACTGTATCGGCCGGGCCGCATAACCCCGGGCTCCATTTTTCGCCGCTGCGAGCGGCCTTCCGCCGAGAGGCGTTCTTGCGGCCCGGCTTCTTCGTATCCGGATCCGGTGTCGGTCCGTTCCGGAAGCGTCCGCCGAATGCGCTCAGGTCAAGGAGCCGTCGCGCCAGGCCGCCGCCGAGGCGGTCAGGTCGTGGGCGAAGGCGCTCAGGCGCGACGCCCGGGTGGTGAGATCGCTCGCCCGATCGGGCTCGGTCGGGTCGTAGTCGTCGGCGATGTGAGTCGATCCCGACGCCTGCACGCGGCAGAACGCCGCGGCGCGCTCGAGCGCGATCGCGAAGTCGCCGGAGAAGGCGCCGCGGAGGATCGTGTCGATGAGGGCGACGAGCTCCTCCGGCCCGGCCGGCACCGGCGCGCCGGCGACGAGGGCGTCGACGGACGGCAGCTCGACGCGTCCGCGCTCGTGCAGCAGCGCCGCGAGCGAGGGATCCGCGTGGATCGACACCTGCAGCAGATAGAGCCGCCACAGCGCGCCCGGGAGCGACACCGCAGGACTCTTCGCCCACAGCTCCGCGACCTCGTCGATGCCGTGCTCGGTGGCGTAGGCCACCAGCCGCTCCGCGCTCACGCCGCTGCCGTCCGCGCGCACGCGGGCCAGGAGCGCCGAGGCCGTGGCGTGCGCCATCCGTGTCTGCTCGGCCGGATCGTGGGATCCGAGCAGATTGTCGAACGTCTCCGGCGAGAGGCGGACGGGGCGGTGGAAGGGAGCGGGCACCGACCCAGGGTACGCGCGGTGCCCGCGCAACACCCACAGCTGCGGGCCCTAGACTGGTTCCGCGGGCCTCTAGCTCAGTTGGCAGAGCATCGGACTTCAACACAATAGGAGCGCCTCGGGGGAAACCTCGGGGATGACACCACTCAAAGTCGGGGAACCCTTCCTGGGAGACCAGTTGGCAATCCCGAGCCAAGCCGGACGTGTCCGGAAGGTGTAGAGACTGGACGGGTGGCACCTAAAGCGCAAGCCATGGTGAAGGGACAGTCCAGACCACGAACGCTTCGTGCGGCGGCGAAAGCCGAAGTGGCAGGTTAATCCGCGGGTCGTGGGTTCGAGCCCCACGGGGCCCACCGCAGAGAAGGCCCGGTCATCGCGACCGGGCCTTCTCGCGTACGCGGGATGGCCTCAGACACCCAGGCTGCGCAGCAGCTCCCGCACACGGGACTCGATGTCGTCGCGCACGCCGCGGACGAACTCCGGATCCCGGCCGGCCGGATCCGCCAGCTCCCAGTCCTCGTAGCGCTTG
>JABLTH010083504.1_pt1 | contig 16439 bp, 9 predicted proteins | sample 7875711 | NCBI WGS metagenome assembly JABLTH01 (sample SAMN14941262, study PRJNA633318) | bioreactor metagenome | isolation source: bioreactor | place: China | collected 2019-03-05 | reverse complement strand
GCCCACGATGCCCACGCTCACCACCAGCGACGATGCCGCGTCCGAGCGCGCATGCCACGCGTTCGCCACCAGCATGCTCGATTTCACGCGCTTCGCCACCTTGAGCATGTAGCGGAACAAAAGCTCCTTCGCCACCAGCGCGCCCAGCGCCACCCACAGCGCGACGATATGCACCTGCGGGATCGCCTCCGGGTTCTCCAGCTTCACCGCCGCCGACCACAGCATGCCCGCGCCCACCGCCAGCAGGATCACCCCCAGCGCCAGCGACGCCGCCGTCTCAAAGCGCTGGTGCCCGTACGGATGGTCCTCATCGGCATCCTTCTGGCTGTGCCGGTTCGCCAGCAGCACCACAAAGTCCGACACCAGATCCGACAGCGAGTGAATGCCATCGGCAATCAAGCCCTGCGACTTCGACAACACCCCCACCACAATCTGCGCCGTGGAGAGCAGCACATTCACCACCACACTCACCCACGTGGAACGCGAAGCCGCCGCCGCGCGCTCAGCAGGCGAGATCGGGGAATCGTCGTCGGATTCGGTGTTGATGGTTGGGATGGGCATGGCGTGCGACCAGAGTTCAATCCATCCGATGATACGGCGACGACCTTACCGGAAGATTAGCGGCGGGGTACTCGCCCCGGCATACTGCAAGACGGCGACGGCCTGCTGCCGCGAGACGTCCGGAAATCAGTCCACAAATTCGTCAATCGTGGCGCCCGCGTCGAGGTGTTCAAGGTAGTTTGCACGATGCCTGAACCTGGTAAAGTGCGAGGTTGAACAGTCTCACCGAGGAGCCCCAGAAATGACTTCACGCATACCGAATCTGCCGGACACAAGCGCAGCGTCTGTGCGCACATGGTTTCAATCATTACACGACAAAGGGCTGCTGTACTGTCTCGATGACGATCCGGCATCGCTGGTTCGTACTGACAACAATGAAAGGTTGTTCTCCGACGTGGAGGCGCTCGAAGTCAACATGACAACCAGCCGCATACTGGATTCACTCGGAGACCGGGCGCACGACATTGCGCTGGATGTGCTTAGGCGCACCTTTCTGACTCCTCAAGAATATTCGCTCGCGAACGGCACGTGTGGTTGATATTGTCGACGCGGCTACACGAAGCCGCATGATGGCAGGGATCAAGTCGCGCGACACAAAGCCCGAAGTGCTGGTTCGCCACGGCTTGCACGCACGTGGCTTCCGGTATCGGTTGCAATCGGGCGGCCTGGCTGGCAAACCTGATGTTGTTTTGCCGAAGTGGCGCACCGTTGTATTCGTACATGGGTGTTTTTGGCATTGGCACGGGTGCACATTGTCAAAACTACCGGGCAACAATGCGGCTTTCTGGCTTAAGAAGCTCGACACGAATCGTCAGCGCGACGATTTCGTCAGGCGTCAACTTCTTGCCGATGGTTGGCGCGTTGTAGTCGTTTGGGAATGCGCTACGCGTGGCGCGCGGGCGGCCGTTGCACTACCTCGTGTACTCGACCAACTCGCGCACTGGATTCGCGCATCAAGTCGATCAAAGTTTTTCGAAATAGGCAACGGAGCAGTTGCCCGGATGGAGACATCGCCGCGATGACGATTGATGTCATTGACCTGTTTGCAGGTCCGGGTGGTCTTGGCGAGGGATTCGCTTCACTTGATGAGGGGCGCAGATTCAAGATTGCCGTCTCCGTTGAGATGGAGGCCAGCGCACATCAGACGTTGATGCTGAGAAGCTTCTACCGTCATTCGCAAGGGGATCAGCGTGCACTTCAGGCGTACTACAACTATTGCAACCGCAGCGATGCTCCGCACCCTCGCGAGCTTCATCCAGCGCTCTGGCGTCATGTCGAAGATGAAGCTCGTCAACTGACGCTCGGTGTAGAGCGGGACAACAACGTTCTGCGCCGGATTCTGGACGAGCGAAAACTTGATCCTGACAGAACGATAGTGATTGGTGGACCACCTTGCCAGGCGTATTCGCTGGTTGGCCGTTCAAAGAATCAGGGCACCGCGGGTTATGTGGCCGAGGATGACCATCGCCATTTCCTCTACCGCGAATACCTGAAAATCCTAAATCACACACAGCCTGCCGCGTTCATCATGGAAAACGTGAAAGGCATACTGTCGTCAAAGGTCGGCGGGCGACGAGTTTTTCACGACATCCTGCGCGACCTGTGTCACCCGGGGAGGGCTCTACGCCGTCCCATCGACGAACAGGGAAATGGCTATCGCATTTGTTCGCTGGTTTCACCCACGTTCTACGCGGAAGGTATGGACCCGTCCGCTATCAATGCCAGCGACTTTGTTATCAAGGCGGAAGAATATGGCGTGCCACAAGCTCGCCACAGGGTAATTCTTCTTGGTATTCGCAACGACCTGGCGCACAAGGCGATCGACCTGTTGCGCACGCGTCCCCGAGTCTCGGTGCGCTCTGCGATCGCCTCGCTTCCTCCGCTGCGAAGCAGATTGAGCTCAGGTGATGATGCTGCAACGTGGAGTAGAACAGTCAAAGGCTTGGTGCTGGATCAGGCGAAAGATGCGGCGAGAAAGGGATTGGACGACCTGAGCAAGCACCTGACGGCCTGCCTTCATGGGATAAATGGCGGCTTGCCAACCGGCGCTCTACGTGTTGCATCGTATGTTCCGCCCGTTGCGCAGGACGACGTTGACAAATGGTCTTGTGACAGCCAGCTATCTGTCTGGTTGAACCATGAAGCGCGTTCGCACATGAAGTCGGATTTGGGGCGATATTTTTTTGCAGCCGCCTTCGGCGAGAAGTTTGGGAGATCACCGAAAGGTCACACAGACTTTTGTCTTGAGGGCCTGTCGCCCAACCACGCGAATTGGACGACCGGTAAGTTCGAGGACCGCTTCCGGGTGCAGTTGTACGACCTGCCTGCGACAACAGTTACCAGCCACATTGCCAAGGACGGGCACTACTTCATTCATCCCGACCCGACGCAGTGCCGTAGTCTCACGGTTCGCGAGGCGGCCCGCCTGCAGACGTTTCCGGACAACTACTTTTTTCAGGGTAATCGGACACAGCAGTACCACCAAGTTGGCAATGCTGTGCCGCCTTTGCTTGCTCTCGGCATCGCGACGACGGCAGCCCGATTTCTAGCAAATCGCACTGCGGCTGGACGTGGGTATGTGGCCTGAAACTGAGAACGGCTCAAGTCTGAGGTTGCCACATGGTCAAGATATTGAAGTTGCTGCTGCTTTCTTCCACGTTCCTCTTGACTGCGAACCACAGCAAGATGGATTACAAAAACTGATGACGCGGGTTGTGCTTGGCAGTTTGCCGATAGGGGGCGCGCACCACAGCCCTTAACCGAGTCCCGCGCTACGCCCCGCGTACAAAACTGTAGGAATCAAGCCAGCGCTAGGGTCAGGTAGGCTAGCCAAACTTCTCGAGTGCGCAACCGCCCGAAACCACATCGATCTGACTCTAAAAACCTCGACAGGATTCCCTGAAGATTCACGCGTACTAGTTGTAGAGCGGATGCGGAACAATGTCTGTGCACGAAAATCACAAACCGATCTGAAATCCTGCCAATTCCAAGCGTTGACGAATCTGAAGAATCGCAAACGCTTGTCGTGAAGTTGGAATGCGCCCAGCTGAACCAGCCAGCATCAACAGTTGATCCTCCTTGGGCGTCAGCTCGTTACTCTGGATGCCCCAATCGCGCAATTTGCGCCAATTTGATGCCTTGTAGTTCATTACTTCTGTAATTGCCGCAATGTCCGAATCGATGCGTGCAACCCCAATCGCATCTTCTTTGCGCTGCAATTCATCCGCCTCGGGTACTAGTTCTGCAGCAAATTCTGATATTAGTGAGATTCGCTGCTGATGGGCACGCTGCCATGCTAGCTCCTTCTTGCACCACTCGGTGACGTTCTCCAACCCCTGTTCGGGAGAGGTAATGACCGAATACATTGCGCGAGCGATAACCTTTAGCTGAGCGGAAAGCGCTGGAGAGATCGCTTGCGTGCGCCAGATGGACTGGACATTCAACGCGTTACCTGCGCCCTGTTCAGCAATCATTTGCGCCAACTTTGCAATCGTGAAAGTGACGATGTTTGCGCGGTAACCTCCGTCATACCAGTCCGTTTCAGCGGGAATAAGCTGCTCCAACTCTCGGAACACGATGGTATGGCCCACCGATGACTTAAAGAACTCGTCGTTGAACTGCAGCGGCCTGCGCTGCCACTCTTCCACGACGAACTTGCTGTAGACGTCGAAGTTCTTCTGCGCACCTTTGCTGACTTCATGCGGCAACTGCCGCCACGAGTTCTCGATCTTTGCTAGGTCCGTTTTCGTGATGACCTGCCGCCTCGGATTATCGGACTCGAAACGAAGCTTCTCAGCGGGACTCATCTTCGATGTCTCAATGCGGTACTGACCTTTTGCGCGCTCGTAGAACCATGTTGTTGGCCTCTGCGACCCGGGTCTTGGTGGAGCTTTGATCCGCCTGGACAGCTCCTCCATCTTGCGGTGAAAGGCGTGATTTGAGAAAAGGTCGGAATCAGAGACCTTGGTCTGCCGGTTCGCGTACTCAGAAATCTTGGGAATCAGGTCCGCTGACCTATCGGTATCGACAACGGACAGCTTCATCTGTACGAAGATCCCGTTGAGGTCTGCGCCATCCTTTCGGCGCGCGAGAGCAAGGGATGCCGTGGTCTGCCCGCCGTTCACGATCTGAAGGTCCGTCGCAGCAAGAAGTCTCGGACCGCCTGGCGTGTCCTGTGTTTCAACCGACGTGGCCGTCGCGGCAATTCCGTTGTTAAAGGCAAAAAACATTTCCGGGCTCCGAAGGATCGTCTCCCGGATTGCCTTGTTCACCCTCACCGCTTTGCCGAGAAAACTTCTTACATTCCCCTCAAGAAGTCGGCTGCCGTATTCCTCGTACATGCGTGCCAAGGTCTCGCCGGGTAGCACGCAAAGGTAGCCGCTGTACTCTGACTGGTTGAGGCTCGCCTTGAGACAGGGAATCCCGCCTTCGACTAGGCCGCCGAAGTCGACTGTTAATGCCTCGCGCCCGGATCGCGACGAGAGTACATCATGAAAACGGACAATATCCCAAATGTGGAACTCGGCTGGAATTCCGTCAACGCTTTGCTCTGGCCAGTCGCGTATCCGATCGCTCAGGATGCCGTCGGTGGCCAAGTAAAACCGCAGCCTCGTGATGCTTGGTTTATGCGTCTGCAGGAGGGAAAAGAAGTCGGACGCAGGATGGTCATCTGCCGAGAGATGATCGTCGTTTCTCGCGAACGCTTCCTCGACGAAGGAAACAGGTTTGGAGAAGATCGCCTTTGCGATAGTTTGAGTCAGTGTGAATGGCTGCTTTTCGCCCCCGAACTCAGCGATGACGATTCGCAGGGATCCGTCTGCTTCGTCAAATGCATATCCGTCAATGCCGAGGCTTCGTCTCCTCGCCCCAAATCCGCGATACGGACAGGGCACGAAATCAATGAGCTCCTCCGCCTCCTCCAGCATTTGTCCAGCCACGGAACCGAAGCCGGCTTCGCGATCTCGTCCCCCAAACACATCTGCAGCGCGGGCAATTACTTCATCGCGAAATGCCCCCAAGTACTCTTCCATTCAGGATGCCCCCAAAATGACCCTAAGCTCAGAGCCTGTTCGTCACAATTGACAATCAGAATTCTCAAAAGTCTCGAGTCAATCATAATTCGATCCACTATAAAAATAGGGAGGAGTGGCTGGACCTGTGCTCATTGATGTCGACGAAATATTGATCGCGCTACGGCGCAGCGACTTGGCTCTAGTAACCGGTGGCAAGTCGATTGCACCTCCTCCATGGGTCGATTGGCTTGTGTGGCTTGGTCAGTGGATGCGAGTCCAGGCTGAGCTTGAAGGCCGACGGATAGCGGTCGTTAGATTACCAAGTAGAAGGCTCGCCGCCGCGTTCGTTGCTATCGGTTCTGTCTTCGCATCTGCACGACTTCATGACGAATCGCTCGACTGGGATGGTTTACGGAGCCTCGCTCCCGGAACGAAGGTATTCTGGCGAGAATCTGCATCTGGCAAGACCGTGCGCCGGGCGGGGATCGCGGTCGGCGTAAGCCAGATTGACGGTGGTGACTTCTTGGAAGTCACTGTCGACACCCAAAGGAGAACTCAGCAAGGAAAGCGCTTTTTCGCCAAATCTGCGGCGTTGTCCTACGGGATAACCCTCGGAGCGGTTAGCGCGGTTGCCGATGAGCGACTGGCCTGTGCAGAGCGCTGTATCAACGCGGCATTGACGGATGCTCCTCAGGGTTGGATTCGGTCGCCGGCCGTCGAGTGCAACATCATCACCGAGCGAGCCTCATTTCTGGGTGATATTGAGAACCTCGTCATCCGCGTTGCCGGAACAGTGGGCGCGGCATGCTCTGATGTTCTGGCCATAGCCGACTCCGGCGGGCGATCACATGGCAAGACAAGATTGGCTTCAGCGCGAAGCGATGGGGTGCTCGACGAGTCGGGCTTCGTCACGATTCTTGACGGCGCGGCCGCAGCACTTCGCTTGAAGGACTCCATCGCACGCAGCGTCGTGGTCCTGCTTGACCAGGCCGAGTACGACGAAGAGGTCGAGCAACTGCTTCTGACTTTCTTGGGCTATTCAGTCGATGCTGGCATCGACCCACCCTCGAGCGGAGTCATGGCGCTGCCGGAGAGTGTCGAGTGCTTCATCTTCGGTCTGCCTCTAGAGTCTCAGTCAAACTATGAAGCGCACTAAGAAAGCCACTAACGGCCAATTGATTCGTCCGACCACGGGTGCGTCTGACATGCTGGCTGCGACAGGGCCAACCGAGTCGATCCTAGAGCTCGTGGCTACTCACCATGTAAACGCAACCAGATGCCAAACGGCAAGAGTAGTGATCGACTTCCCGCCGATGCGAGAAGTTATGCGGGCGTGCTCATCGATTTTTGCTGAAATTGATCGAGAGGATCCCCTGCAACGCGCGATCTCGCGAGACGTGTGGCTTGTGAAGTCGTCGCTAATGCTGACCGCTCTACCATTCAATGATTCGCGCCTAGGCCTAGACGAATTGCTGAATAGACTAGCTACCGCCACCGAAAGCGTTCCGGCAATCCGATCTCCAGTCAGGGCTTTGACTGGCTTTGCACAACACCTAGCCTCAGAGCGGTTCAATCCAAAGCGAGAGCGCTTGATGGAATTGCTGCAAACTTCAAAGCTTGGCGGCCGTCCTGTTGGACTTCTCGCAAATATTTGCGGGTCTCCGACCCCAGGCTGGCCAATCTCATTAGAGGTGGAAAGCGACTTCGGCGCCTCAGAGTTGGACCTCATTCGACGAAGACGACAGGTGAAGAGTTCGCTTTACGAGCTAATAGTTATTCCGGGGAATCCGTGGTTCGCTTCCAGAGGCCTTCTGTTCGATCTGCTCTATGGCGGAAGAACTTCGGAGGTCGTCGTCGTCGCGTATCGATCAGAACCGGTTTCTTTGCCGATCCCTAGCGAAATGCCGAGAGATCGCTATTTCCCACCAACCCGACGCCAGCCGAAGCAAACTGTCGGGGAGAGCGAGCAGGGCGACAGCGCTCAGCTAGACAAATGGGCTAACGAGTCATTCTGGTCATCGATTCACGCCCAGCAGGCTGACATTACTCCGACCTCGGACAGAGACGTCACCACGGACGCCCAGTTCGTATTGTTTGCCGATGGGAGCGGCGCATTCCTCCCAGCAGATGGACGCGTTGTCGAGGTATCGGAGCTGTTTGAGACGGGAGCAAGTTTCGACGTCACGGAAGACAAGCTTCCCCGGGTATCGGTCAGGGACCTTGAGGAAGGTGATCTTGTAATGCTCAGGCTTTCGGGTAGCGGAAACTACCTCGACGATGTTGCGGACTCGCTCATTCAGCGAGCCGGTGAAAATGCTCTGCGCCATCGTGCGCTGGAGTGGAAGGATATGCTCCACGATGTGATTAATCGCCAAGGCGAGGGCGTAGTGGCGATGAAGCTGCGAAGCCTTGGCGTCAGACTCCGGTCCCCCCAGTATCTTTGGGTTTGGGCGGGTGACGCTGTCATGGCGCCCCACGACCGACAGACGTTTCACAGTTTGATCACAACCATCTGGCAACTGGGGCGCCACACTGGCGACGGTGAGCCGGAAGCCTACGCCAACGCGCGATGGGACGACATGGAGCGCCTTAAGGCGTACCATCATAAGGCTGGTGTCGAAATTCGCGCTGCGCTGCTAACCCGAGTGCGGGGCTTGGTTGCCGAGCGCCGCCGCATCGACACGATGGAATCGATCGAACTGCCGGGGGTAGCAGCCGGTCGGATGGGCCTTCTACGCGTGGCGGCAGTCGACACAAAGACTAGAAGGGTGTCGGTGTCTAGGCTGTTTCATCTGGGAAAGGTGAAGGCGGCGTAGTGGCCAGGATGATCCCGCCTCTAGTAGCAGGCGATGCGCCCAAGGGCGAAAGGCAGTTGTTCGCCAAGCTGCGTGACGATCCCAAGACAGGGGACTGGCTGGTACTTCATTCCTTCGACATACGCCGACACGTTGCGCGGGCCGAAGGCGAGGCGGACATGCTAATCGTGGTTCCAGGCCAAGGCGTGCTCTGCGTCGAGGTCAAGGGATGCGGCGTAGTTCGAGAGGGCGGGCTCTGGAAGTACTCCTACGACCCACCCAGGACGTCCACGGTGGGCCCGTTTCGCCAGGCTAGTCAGGCCGGACACTCCATCCGGCAATACCTTGCGCAGAAGGATTCATCGCTTGGATCGCTGTTGTTCCACTCGGCAGTTCTCTTCACCGAAGTGGACTTCACCGAAAAGTCCCTTGAGTGGGAGCCGTGGCAGGTCATCGGGCGTAGCGACTTCGTGCGGCAGCCCATCTCCACGACCGTGACCCGCGTGCTGGAGGCGGCGCACTCCCAGTGCCGCTCTAGAAATCCGGTGCCAGCCTGGTACGGAAGTCATAGTCGGCCATCTGTTCGGCAGCTGGACTCCATCCTCAGACTGTTGCGTCCGGACTTCGAATACGTGATTTCCGGACGAAACGACGTGGAGCTTGCCGAAGCTGCAGTACGCAAGTTCACGGAAGAGCAGTTCGAGGCGCTCGATCATCTCGAGGACAACCACCGGGTGGTGTTCAAGGGACCCGCCGGCACTGGCAAGACGTTCCTCGCAATGGAGGCAGCCCGAAGGGCTGTGCGTGACGGGCAAAGCGTGGCGCTCCTGTGCTTCAACAGCCTTCTCGCAGCATGGCTGAAGCACGAGACCGCAGTGATTGCGCAGGAAGCGCAGGCGCGATCGCTGCCCTTCTACGTCGGCAGCCTCTCCGGGCTCATGCGCAGCGTTGCAGACATCGACGTTCCGCCAGAGCCCGACAGCAAATTCTGGGAGGCTGAACTTCCCATGCGGGCGGTGGATGCCCTGCTGGCCGACGGGCGCGGCACGCCGAGCTTCGATCTGCTGCTTGTTGACGAGGCGCAGGACCTACTGTCTGACGCGTATCTCGACGTCATGGAACTTCTGTTGGGCGGTGGTCTGGCAAGCGGCCGCTGGGCGCTGTTCGGCGACTTCGAACGGCAGGCGATCTACGCGGACAAGGGTGCAGCTCTGGGACTCGAAAGGCTCCGGAGCCGGACCGCGGACAGCGTTTCAACGTACCGCTTGCGAGTCAACTGCAGGAACGCAGTCAGGATCGCGGAAGCGGTCACCATTACCAGCGGACTATCCCCTGGATACAGCAGGGTTCTCAACGATGCGGAATCAGCGGACGTTGAACCTGTCTTCTACCGCAGCGCTTCCCATCAAGGAGAACTGCTGCTGGCGACCATCGCCAGACTCCTCACATCCTTTGCTCCGTCGGAGATAGTCGTGCTCTCCATGCGAGCCGACGCATCGTCGTGCGTCGCCCGGCTGGCACGTGAACAGGCCGGCTGGCACTTTGCTTCCTGTCGCGAAGAGGCGGAGGACGGAGTCTCGATACGGTACGCCAGCGTCCATGCGTTCAAGGGGCTGGAGGCTCCGGCCGTCGTGCTGACGGACATTGATGGCATCGGCGACGAGCAGGCCAAGTCCCTTCTCTACGTGGGCATGTCCCGTGCACGGGTCAGGCTGCACATCCAGATGAACGAGCGACTTCGTTCGAGCTATGACGCGATGCTGACGGTCGGCTTGAAGGCAGCGCTTGGGAGGTCTACCTGATGTCGCCCCTCGACAAGAACCTAGCGAACAGAGAGCAGATGCTCGCGCGACTGCGAGCGGAGATTGTCGGTCCGGATCCGGCGGGAAAGCCGGTATCACTTGGCGACAAGCAGGCCATGACCTGGGAGGAGTACCGGATCCCGCAGATGCAGGCGGACGGGCAGGAGATCGTCTGGCAGGACCCGCCGACGAAGCGATTCGGTGCTGGCATCTTGTTTCCGCTGGGCGCCACCGAAGAGGCGATCGTCAACGCGACCGAGGCGGACGAGGTGGTCCCGCTCACTTCACCCGATCTCGCGCCGCCTGGACAGCAGCCGGATGAAGAACTTGCGGCGAGGGAAAGGGCGCCATCGTATGGTGGACCTGCCGATGACGCAGAGGAAGAGGACGTCACACTCGCCAACGCCTTTCGCCCGTCCGCCATCGGACTCAGCTTCCTGGCCGATCTTGCAGCAGAAACCAACGGGATCGTCGTCGAATTGGTCAACGTCGGACGCATAGGTCTGGAGCGAACCGTCGAAAGTCCTTGCGGCTCGTACCTCCCGTTGACTCTCCATCTTGGAGGGGCGGTCGGTAAGCAGCCGACGCCACGCAAGGTGTGGCTGCGCAAGCCGGTACTTGATGACCAGGGCAAGGTGCCTGCGGTTTCCATCGCCGCCAAAGAGCTGCTCAACGCCGCCAAGCCCCTGCGGCACCCGATCGGACCTGCCGCCCTTGGTCTGGAACTTGTCGTAGTCTCGCGGACCTGGCGTTCGGCTCCAACCAGTGGGCATCGGCTCCTGACCGTGTCCGTCGCGAACAAGAAGAGGGCCAAGGAGACGGAACTTGATTCCCTGTGTCTGTTCCAGGCTGGAATCCGGGTCAGCGGTGCGAGCGGAAATCAGTGGATCGACGCGTATCCCGAGAACTTGATCGCGGATTTCCAGGACGATGATCCGCTTGCAGACGAGAACGTCAATCGTGTACTGTACAGGGAGAACCGGACCTTTGCCATCGGTCATGGATGTGGCGCCGACTGGATCAGTGGCCGCCCGCAACGTGTGACGACGGTGTGGTCGGATGTCCTCCCGGTATTCGAGACGCCAGCTACAAGCGCAGATCTGCAGATCAAGGGCCCCGGAGGCCGATCGCAGTCCCTGCGCGTCAGCATGCGTCTGCTGGCGGGCCTTCAGCCAGGTGATGACGGGCTTGGCGACGTCGACCGGATGCTGCAGGAATACGAGGGCTGGATTGCTGCGCTTGACTCGAAGGTTGCCACCATTGCCGAAGGGTACCGGCCGACAGCGACTGAACTGATCAGGAAGTGTCGCGAGTGCGCTGCTCGGATTGCGGACGGGCTTTCGATCTTGCGACAGGCTGACGCTCAAGGCGATGTGGCACGCAAGGCGTTCAGACTTGCAAACCACGCCATGCTGGTTGCGCAACTCCGGTCACGGCAGGAGCTGCGAGTGCCAGATCGCGACGCAAACAGCCGGCTGACGTGGTCCCGCCCGATCGCGGTGGTCGATCCCGCGGTTCCCAACGAGAGACAGGGCTTCTGGAGACCATTTCAGATTGCCTTCCTCCTCATGTCACTGCGGGGCATCTGCGACTCGAGCCATCCGGACCGGAAGGTGGTGGATCTCATCTGGTTCCCGACAGGTGGTGGCAAGACCGAGGCGTACCTCGGTCTGACGGCGTTCACCGTCTTCTTCAACGCGCTGTCGGGGACTGCCAATGGGGGCGTCGATGTCCTCATGCGATACACGCTGAGGCTGCTCACTGCCCAGCAGTTCCAGCGCGCAGCAACGCTGTTCTGCGCAATGGAACAGCTGCGTCGCTGGGACGTGGTGGCTCTTGGCAATCGGCCGTTCCGGATCGGCCTGTGGGTAGGCAGCGCGGCCACGCCGAACAAGCGTGACGATGCCGTGGAGAAGCTGAAGGCGCTGCAGCGGGACTCCGACGCCGAGAATCCCTATGTGCTTCTCAGGTGCCCATGGTGCGCGGCGAAGTTCGGACCGCATGAGGCAGCCTCATCGCCCGTTCAGCGAAAGGCAGGCCGCGGCCGCCAATCCTCGGGCGGACACGTCTACGGTTATGCAAGGGAGAGAGGACCGTCGGGAGACACCGTCGTCTTCAGATGCGGAGATCCCGGGTGCGAGTTCGGCGGCATGCCCGGTCCGGGAACGCCCCCACTCCCGATCGTGGTCATCGACGAGGATCTTCTCGATGCTCCGCCCAATCTGCTGATCGGGACCGTCGACAAGTTCGCGATGCTTGCGTGGACTCCTGCGGCGCGCAGCATCTTCGGACTGGATGACTCGGGTCGCCATCGCGGCGCACCGCCAACGCTGGTCATCCAGGACGAGCTGCACCTCATCTCCGGGCCGCTCGGCTCGATGGTTGGCGCCTACGAAACCGTCATCGAGGCGCTGTGTGTCGATCCTCTCGGGGGGATGGTCCTGCCGAAGATCGTTGCATCGACGGCGACCATCAGCCGGGCGCGTGAGCAGATCGCAGGGCTCTACGCGCGTTCAGGGGTCATGCTGTTCCCGCCTTCGGGCCTCGATGCAGCCGATTCCTTCTTCGCACGCGAAGCGGTCGACGACGATGGCAGGCCCAAGCCAGGTCGGCTCTATGCCGGGGTGCTGGCACCCGCGCATACGTCGCTTCAGACTTCAGAAGCGCGGGTGTTCGCCACGTTGATGCAGCATGCTTCCCTGCTCGAGGGAGAGCCGCGAGAACTGGATCCATGGTGGACATTACTCGTGTTCTTTAACTCCCTGAGAGAGCTCGGTGGCGCCGCAACGCTGTTCACTGCAGACACGCGCGAATACCTCAAGGTCATCCTGAATCGCCACGGCATCGACTACGGCAGGATCCGCCAGCTCTTCCATGTCGAAGAGCTGACCAGCCGGATCCGAGGAGACCACATCCCGCGCCTGCTGGAGCGACTCGAGGTCCCTGTCACGGTCCGGGAGGGAGCCGGTGCCGCTATACCCAGTCCGGCGCCTATCGACGCCTGCCTTGCGTCGAACATCATCGAGGTCGGAGTGGACGTCCCGCGTCTTTCGCTGATGGCGATCGTCGGACAGCCCAAGACCACGTCCCAGTACATCCAGGTCTCGAGCCGGGTTGGCCGGGACCTGGACAAGCCAGGTTTGGTGGTGGTGATCTACGGTCAGACGAAGCCCAGGGACCGCAGCCACTACGAGAGGTTCCGCTCGTACCACCAGCGCCTGTATGCGCAAGTCGAACCGACCAGCGTCACCCCGTTCAGCCCACCAGCAGTCGATCGTGCTCTCCACGGTCTCGTTGTGGCACTGGTACGACAACTGGGACGCAGAGGCCATGAGGCGGATACGCCCGACCCGTTCCCGCTGACTGCTGGCAGCGACCTGCGGCTGAAGGTCGAGGAAGTGATCCGTGATCGAGTGCGTTCCATTGCGCCCGATGAGGAGGCTTCCGTGATGGCCAAGCTCAAGCTCAGGCTCGATCAGTGGAGCGCCTGGAAGCCGGCCGAATACGGTGATTTCTCGAAGACGCCAGAGCACCCGCCGCTGATGCATCCTGCCGGGCGAACCGAGCTTGCGCAGTGGGAGGGTCGCAGCTGGGCAACAATGTCGTCCCTCCGCAACGTCGACGCGAGTTGCGAGGCGGATCTCACGGCTCAGTACAACAACATTCCCGAGGCAAACCAATGAGCCGCCCTGTCAGACGGTCGCAGGCCGTGTCCCCCTTCGGTGTGGGCGCGCTTGTGGACTTCCCCGGTCCGGTGTCCCTGATCCATGCCGGACTCGACGCGTGGCCTTTCGACGAGAGGAACCCGGCTCACCGCGAGTTCAGAGTTGACGATGAGCCGAGGCTTGCCAGGCGGCTCGGGGTCGACTTCTTCGTGCAGCCTCCAGACTTCAGGCAGGTCGAGAGAGGAGGCTCAGGAGAGGCAGTCAACCTTGGACTGAAGCTACCCTTCCTTCGCTTTCCACTGTGGCACTCATGCCCTCGCTGCGGTCGAATGTACGAGGCTAAGTACCACCATCGGTCTCCGCCGGAGTGTGAGGGGCCTATCGGAAGCGGAGCAGAGAAGGGCAAGGCGCACAAGAAGCGGCGCGCCATACAAGTCCGTTTCGTCGCCGTATGTCGATCTGGCCATCTTCGTGACTTTCCCTGGATCGAGTGGCTAGGTCTCGATCGAGCTGACTGGGATGGCGTCAGGACTGACCGCTGGCTTCGCCTGTTGTCCACGGGATCTGCATCAATTGCCGGCGTCGTTGTCGTTGCAGAACGGCGCGACAGTTCCGGAGTCGTCGAGGTCGCGCGCAAGTCCCTCGCCGGTGCGTTCAGTGTCGAATCGAGCGGTGCCACAGCCTTCACCACCATCATCAAGCTGACATGCGACGGCCAGAACCCAGCGATTGGCCTCGGCGACGGCGGCGACGTTCCGATCGAGCCTTGCGGTCAGGACCTGAGGGCCGTGCTTCGTGGCGCGAGCAACCTCTACTTCGCCGACGTCCGGAGCTCGATCTACGTCCCCGAAGTAGAGGACAGCGGATTGCCGCAGACCGTCCTTGATCTTCTCGACGATCACGCACTGAAACAGGAACTGTTGAATGGAGCATTGGCCGCCGAGAACGGAACACTTGGCGCAAAGGCGGCAGGCGTCATCCTTCGGCGCCGCCATCCGGAGTCCGAAGTCAAGCCGGAGGTTCTCGCTGCCGCTGTGAACAGGCATGCCCTGCACGAGATACTGACCCAGCCGCGACTGATCTCCACGACCCTGGTTCAGAAAGCCAAGACCGCTGTGGATGGGAAAGTCTCATCAAGGATCATCCAAGAGCTTATCGCTACAGCGGCTCCGGACTGGTCGATCGATCCTGAGTTCCTCGTAGAGCCGGTGAATGAGTGGCTCAGGCGACGTGATGGCCTTGAGGCCGAGGGCCCGCCGCAAGGCACAGAGGACGTCTCCGACAAGACCTACCGCGCAGAGGAATACCGTGCCTTCAGCCGGGACGGTCAGGACGGCCTGCCGAAGGTCAATCTGCTTGTGCGGAGCAAACCCATCGACCTCTACAGTGATTTCGTCAGGAGGAACTTCTCGCGCGTGGCCCTGTTGGACAAGTTGCGAGAAACACGGGCTTTTGTTGGGTTTAGCAGGATCTATGCAAGCTCGAACACCCCCCCGGCGCAACGCTGGAAGCTCATTTCAAGATCTCAGCAGAACTGGCTTCCAGCCGTCGTTGTCCGTGGCGAGGGCATCTTCCTAATGTTCAATCAAGAGCGCCTGGCGCAGTGGACCAGAGAGTTCGGCGAGGTGCACAAGGATCGGCTGCGTCAGGTCAATCTCAATCTACAGGCCCAGGCGCGCCGACGTCAGGTGCATGCCGATGACGCCTCGCCCGCCCTCGTGCTGCTGCACACCTTCGCGCACGTGTTGATTAGCCAGCTCGTGTTCGACTGTGGTTACGGCTCTTCGTCTCTGAGGGAGCGGATCTACTTCTCCGAGACGCATCCGCAGATGACCGGTGTGCTGATCTATACCGCCGCTGGGGATTCCGAAGGAACCATGGGCGGCCTTGTCAGGATGGGCGAACCGGGTCAGCTCGATCGAATTATCGCCAGGGCGCTCGACCGAGCCCGGTGGTGCTCAAGCGACCCCGTGTGCATCGAGAGTGCCGGACAAGGGCCTGACAACTGCAATCTCGCGGCCTGCCATTCATGTGCCCTACTGCCGGAAACCTCTTGCGAGATGCAGAACCAGCTGCTTGATAGGGGCATGCTGGTCGGGGTACTGGACCGCCCGGAGATTGGTTTCTTCTCATGATCGTCGGCTCAGGGATTGTTCGGCGCGAGGACAGGAGAAGTTTGCTGACGGCAGCGCGACGACAATCAAAGTGGAAAGCGAAGTTATTTCCAACAAGCTATACGCCACGTACGCGGTGTTAGGCGGATATCCGCTCGATCAGTATGTCCGGCGCTTGGCGTGGCAAAGGCAATAATGTACGTTCACACTAAGACACTTAAGTCCGATTCAAGTAAGCCATTTCATCGCAAGCGCCGCCAGCTCCATAACCTCGATGTCGCGATAAGGGTTCAGCACCAGCAGGTCGTCGTCGCTTGAGATGATCGCACTGGCGTTCGCTGCCAGCGCGAGCGCAAGGAACTTGTTGTCCTTGCTGTCGCGGCAATGGTTCACCGTTTCGATGACGGCGACCATCTGAACCACGCCAGCGTAGCGGCGGACAAATTCGGCGCGGTCGGCCGCTGCGCGGTAGCGGTCGAACTTTGGCCGG